>Ga0070734_10000534_pt1 | contig 76435 bp, 69 predicted proteins | sample Coa_R1_8_FD_66444 | JGI IMG/M metagenome (GOLD analysis project Ga0070734, IMG submission 66444) | Surface soil microbial communities from Centralia Pennsylvania, which are recovering from an underground coalmine fire - Coalmine... | ecosystem: Environmental > Terrestrial > Soil > Unclassified ...
GGGAAATTCGCGGGAGATTTGCGCACAGCACGTGCAGATGGGGAGCGAGTTGTCGGAGTTAAGAGAAGTCTAAGACGCGAGAGCAGTCGATGGACTAAGGAGTGCAAGAGGATGAATGCGATGCAGAATTTTCCCATGACGAGGCAAAAAGCGATTGGTCGCGCAGTGAGAGAAAGACGCGACGGATTGGCGAAGGCGGATCTGACGAAGGCGTTCTTGTCGTTCACGCAGGCGGCGGGATCGCTGGAGCGGTCGTATGCGCAATTGCAGGCGGAAGTGGTGCGGCTGCATCAGGAACTGGAGAGGGCGAACTCGGAGTTGGAAAAAAGCCTGGAAGAAAATTTACGAGTGAGGCGGTATTTGTCGCGCGTGCTGGAGAGTTTGCCGTGCGGCGTGCTTGTGGTGAATGAACAGGGGCAGGTGCAGATTGCGAATCCGGAAGCGCGGAAGCTGCTGCAAGTGCCGCGCGATTGGACGCCGGGAGAAGGCGGCGTGTTGCCGGAGTCCGTGGAGCGTCTGCTGAGGGATGCGCCGGCGAACAGCTTTTTTTTGGAACAGGAATGGACGAGCAGCACTTCTGCTGGCATTCGAACCATCGGCATTTTGCGGGCGAACATTAGCGACGTTCCGGAAAATTCGGGAGAGACGATCTGGATCGTGCGGGACAAAACGGAAGAGAAAAGGGTCCTGGCGGATCGCGAGGCGGCGCGGAGGTCGCACGCGCTTGCGGAAGTAGCGACGGTGCTCGCGCACGAGATTCGAAATCCGTTGGGCAGCATGGAACTGTTTACGGGATTGCTCGCAGATGCGACAGCGCATTTGCCGGAGACGCGGCAATGGGTGACGCACCTGCAGGCGGGGCTGCGTGGACTTTCTGCGACCACGATCAACATGGTGCAATAGTCATGACAATCCGGCTCAATCCTGACCTCGTACCAGATCTTCTGCTCTCGGTGCAGAACAGCCGTCAAAATCTCGATACCGCGACGCTGCAACTCTCCACGGGCAAGAGCGTCAATTCGTTGGCCGATGACCCCGCGGCTGTGGCACAGCTCGTTCGGAATCACAATCAAGCCGGCCAGGACGATCAGTTCTTAAAGAATCAGTCAACTCTACAGTCCCAATTTCAAGTCGCGGATTCCACACTGAGCAATGTTGTGCAAGCCCTTACGCGCGCTATCAGCATCGGCACGGAGGGAGCAAACGGCACACTAAACCAGGGCGATCGGCAGGCCATCGCGGGCGAAGTCCAGGGACTGGCGAATCAAATTGCGGGACTCGCGAACGTCAGCTATCAGGGCGCCTACCTTTTTGCCGGCACTGCCGTCACGACGCAACCCTTCTCCCTCAACCAGGCGACTCTCGCGGCAACATATAATGGCAACACCAACAGCACGAGTGTCCAGTTGTCCAACGGCAACGTTATCGGGAACAACGTACCGGGCAGCCAATTATTTCTGAACGGAAGCGGCAGTGTCTTTGGCGCGTTGCAGAGTCTATATACTGCGCTTCAGTCGAATACGAATATTCCGGCGGCCGTAACGCAAGTGCAAAACGCTTTGACTCAGGTAAACACGCAGCGCGTTTTCTATGGCAATGCATTGAACCAGATTACACTGAGCGAGAATTTTCTGAACCAGGACAAAGTCAACCTCAGCACGCAAGAGAACGCCCTGATCGGCGCCGATCCAGCTAAGGCGGCTTCTGATTTGTCGCAAGCGCAAACGGCCTATCAGGCAGAATTGGCTGCAACAGCGAAGGTATTGAACCTGCCATCGCTCTTGAATTTTCTTCAATAACCTTTTTTGAGAGTTCCTTAGAAGCCGTATTTCGCAATCACGGCGCGTTTTTCTTTTGAAATTAACGCCACCGCCGCTCGCTCTGGCGGGAGCACAAAATTCAGCTGTGTTCCCGTCAGCTTGTCTCTCAGTGTGATCTGCGCCGGGGCCGCCGCCTCCGACGTCAATACGTACAATACGGAGTCTTCGAGCACCGTCGGGAAAATCAACACTCCACTCGGCAAGGGCGATTGCAGTTCGAACGCGGGCGAAAGCCCCACCTTCTGCGCAACATATCGGTACAACTCCGAAGCTCCACTTACTTCTTCCGCCAGTTCGACTGGAAACGCAGCCCAGTAAATTTTCCCCTTGCCGACGGGGATCTCCGCAAATGTCTCTCCGTTTTCAAAATTCAAAACCTCGGCCCAGAATTGCCGATCTTGCGTGAAACTCAAGGGGACGGAACCGCTTCCCAGCCGTATGGATGCGTTGTGATACCAGAGTGGACTGACTTGCCCGTTCGCCTTTAACGCCGACATACGATCGACAGTCTGCCAATGCTCGTCGCGACCGACGGGGCCCGTGACCAGCAGATTTCCTCCGCCGCTCACGTACTTCATCAACGCCTGCCACGTAACTTCGTTCAAAGCCTGCGGTGACGGAAGAATCGCAAGCTTCGGAGCTCCGAGTCTTTCGATTTGATTTTCCGCGACCACATAGGCCGTCAAATGGGCGTCGTAAGCCAGTGCCCGAATCGCAGTGTGCTGTGCGTCAATCTGCAGATTCCCCACGGCCGAATACTGAGCCGCTTGAGAAGTCACAATCGCGATCGCCGGAAGCTCGGGGCTCCGAAGATGCTCGCTGATCTGTTTCGAAAGCGAGGCAAAGTCCCGCAGCACTGCCGCTTCCGGCTTTTCCGTACCATCTGGCCGGATTGCGCCGATCGGCGTTTCGTTTCCTTCTGTCATGTACGAATTGGAATTCCAGAGCCACTCGATCGTCCCGGACGATTGCACAAAGGAGGTCGCCACTTTCCGTTCGAAGAGATAGCTTTCCTGTTCGGGAGTAAACCGCGCAATTTCGTCGAGCGTCATCTCTCGTTGCAACCCGGTCTCCTGAATCAGCAGCGCTTGCCCCGGCTGTTTTGCGAAGAGCGAATCCCAAAGCAGGGAATCGTTTTGCCACCACGTGTGATTGGTCAAAAAGTCGAGCGCCTTCCCGTAGAAGGCCGGCGAAGGTCGATCCATGATTCCGCCTTCGTCCTGTCCAATGGTCACCAGTTGTTGCGAACCCGAGGCGCGTACCGTGTCGCGCATTCGCTGCGCCCACTCAGCGAAGACATCCTGCGCAAACAGCATGTAGTCATGCGCCTTCAACGAATTTCGTCCGATGTACATCCCTCGCGAATTGAATTCGATCTCTTGCGGCAGCGAAACCGACCCTTCGACCGAGGTGACGGGAAGATTCCAGGCTGCAGCCAATGCCGCGCGATCCGGGTAACGCTTTGCCAGCCATTCATTCCACTTCTGTGTTTCGATCCAATCCTCATTCGGCCGCATGGTCCAAAGACGTTTGGAGATGCTTGGCTCGTTGATCAAATCCCAAGCCAGCCAGGGCACGTTCTTGAATCTTGCTGCCACAGCGGAAATCAGTGTCTCTTGTTTGTGAACCGTTTCCGGATCGAGATAGGAATTGCTTCCGCCCAAAACGTCCGGCAAGAATGCAAAAAAGTTAAATTGCACCGGCAGACCGTGCTTCCGCGCTGTCATCAGAAACGCTTCCAACGTGCGGAACGTCCGGTCATACGGCTGGCCGTTTTCATCAAAGAACTTGTCCCAGCCGGTCCACCACCCCGAGCGAATCATGTTCAGGCCAGCTGAGTGGATTTGCGCCAGATCCTGGTCCCAGACGTACGCGTTCGGATGCTCGAAGTACAGCCGTTGTACTTCGCTCGACATGTAAGTCGTACCCACAACGCCGAGCGGCTTCCCATCCAGTTCGAAGTAATCGCGATTGACAGAGAGTTTCGGTCCTGAATTCAAATACTCCAAATCGCGAAGCCAGAATCCAGAACGATAGACCTGCCGGACGATCGTTCCTTCGAGAAGCTGCGCCTCGATAATGTGAAAGCCTTTTTCCGCTGGAGCTGGAAGCAGAATGGGTTCGCTTGCCGGCAACGGTGATATCGCTTCAACTTTCTTTGTTGGCTGGTCCTGCGGATACATCGAAAGTTTTACCGTAAGATTTGCCGCGGTTCTTCCAAAGCCATTCCAAAGAATCTGCGCCTCAACTGGCTCGCCCGGCAAATACAGCGGCACGGTCGGCCGGACGGTGAAACTCTCCGCGCCCTGCGATGCGCGCTCCGCCAGTGTCCGGACGAGTGTTCCTGTTTCAGCTCGAGTGAAAAAATCGCCCGTCAACTCCGCTGGCAGTAATATCCAACGGCCGCCGTTAAATCCATTCTGCAAGTGATCGACTTCCAGAACTGGATCCGCCATTCGCCGGTCTCTTTGCATTGCGAACGCGAGCGCATCCAGCCTTGCGTCGATTGATCCCGCTGACCCACCGCGCGCGTAAAGATCCACGGCGCTTAATCTGATCACTGGGCTGAACGATTTCTTCCAGCCGAACGAAGGAATATTGGCAGGAAAATCCGGATTTGATCGAAACTCCAAGCCGTCCGAGCCGGGAGCCGTTTGGTATTGGTCAATCGAAAGCTGACGCAAAAACCGCACGCTGTAATTGCGAAGATGCCAACCCGTCGCGTCTTTGTACGCGGCGCGCGTGAACGGCCGGCCGCCGACCGCCAGCAAGTTTCCGCCATGCTTCAAAAAGGAAAAAATTTCGGCCCACGCTGCCTCGGGAAATGCGGAACCGTACGCCAGCACGAGCAATTTCGTTTCCGGTTTTGCCAGTTCGGCCTTCAGTTGTTCTACCGAAGCCAGGCGCGCGCCGGGCACCAGTTTGGCCATTTGATCGGCCGAAATTGCGGGCGAGTCTGCGTTAGGGAAGCCTGGCTCGCTGAAAACCACTGCGTTCGAAGGCGTTTGCGCCCCACCACGTTCGGCGAATACAAACGCGAACACCGCGCACAGCGCAAAACGATTCAGCTTTGTCATGACTCCTGCCAGTTTCTGAGCTCTTAGTCCGCAGTTGACTTATATCATCAACCCCAACCGCCGGAGTACTGCCCAATCGTTTTTGTAGTGAGAATTCCCCATTTGTGGCATCCTCTTGCGCTGGCGCTCCTAGACCAATGCGGCCCGGCGCGTTAGTATCTGACGCAACTTGTGTTCAATTTCGACGAGACGGATCGACTCATGGCAAATGTAAGTCCGGCTAATGCAGCGCCCGTGCAGGAACAGAGTTCCAACCAAAGCTACACCACCGCTCTTTCGATGGTGACCGTTTTGTTCTTCTTCTGGGGTTTTGTTACATCCCTGAATGACATCCTTATCCCTCACCTTAAGAGCATCTTTGATCTGAATTACACCAAGATCATGCTCATTCAGTTTGCTTTTTTCACTGGTTACTTTCTGTTTTCCCTCCCTGCCGCGAAGATAGTGGATACCTTGGGCTATAAAAAGACGATGGTCATTGGCCTGGTCACCATGGCTGTCGGCGCGTTTGGTTTCCTCCCTGCTGCGATGATTCCGTCCTACCCGTTCTTCCTTGGCGCCCTCATGATTGTGGCCGGTGGCATGACGGCTCTGCAGGTTTCCGCTAACGCGTATGTAGTCGTGCTTGGCAATCCCGAGACGGCTTCAAGCCGCCTTAATCTTTCCCAAGCCTTCAATTCTTTCGGTACCTTCATTGGTCCCGCCCTCGGAGGCTTCTTAATCCTTAGCGCCGCTCCCAAATCCGCTGAAGCCATTAGGGCGATGTCTGACCAAGCGTTGCATGCCTATCGCGTGCAGGAAGCGTCCTCCGTAAAAATGCCTTACATTGTTATCGGCCTGTCTTTGCTGTTGTTTGCAGTCCTGATCGGGCTTTTCAAACTGCCGGCTATGGCCCAGGCGGAGCGCCACCGCGCCAGCGGAAGCATCTGGAAATATCGCCATTTGGTTCTCGGTGCCATAGGGATTTTTGTCTATGTCGGTGCGGAAGTCTCCATCGGAAGTTTCCTGATCAACTATTTCGCAGAGCCGACGATCGGCAACCTCACGCAGCAGGCTGCAGCCAGATACGTGTCCCTTTATTGGGGATGCGCAATGGTTGGCCGTTTTGTCGGCTCCGCCATCTTGCAAAAAGTAAAGGCGGGCACGCTGCTCGGCATTTTCGCTATGGGCGCGATGGCACTCGTCGCTACCTCCATGCTTGCTACCGGCCACGTCGCTATGTGGAGCATCATCTTTGTCGGCCTCTTTAATTCCATTATGTTTCCGACCATATTTTCTCTCGGCCTTGCCAAACTCGGACCGCTCACAGGCGACGGCTCAGGGTTACTCATCGCCGCGATTGTCGGCGGCGCAATCATTCCCGTCGCGCAAGGTTGGATCGCCGACCACATCGGCATCCACCACGCTTTCATTCTGCCGGTGATTTGTTACGCCTATATCGTTTATTACGGACTGCGCGGCTCGCGCCCGGTTGTACCCGCGGGGGCGTGAGTCCACTTGCGCTCGCAGCCCAGGTATTTGTGAATGGCTTCCAAACTCGCTGAGCCAGAGCTTGTCATCGGAGTTGACGTAGGCGGCACAAAAGTGGCTGCCGGCGTGGTCGATGCGCACGGAAAAATTCTCGCGCACACTCGCGCGCCCATGAATTGTCACGGTTCTGCCGCGGAAGGACTCGCATCCGTCACCTCGGCCATTGAGTCTCTGTTTTCGCAGCATCCCCAAAATCGTTCTCTCGTCCGCCGGATTGGAATTTGTGCTCCCGGCCCACTCGATCCACGAACTGGCGTCGTCATCAATCCACCGAACGTGCCCTGCTGGCGAGATTTTCCGCTGGCGGAAGCAGTTTCTAAGCATTATTCCGCCGTCGTTAAAGTGGACAACGATGCCAACGCCGGTGCTCTCGCCGAACATCTTTGGGGCGCGGGTCGAGGATATCGAAATGTTTTCTTCGCGACGCTCGGTACCGGTGTCGGTACCGGCATCGTCCTGGACGGGAAAATATTTCATGGCCGAACGGGAGCAGCCGCGGAAGGAGGCCACGTTTCGATCGACCTGAACGGGCCACTTTGCAATTGTGGCAAACGCGGCTGCATCGAAGTGCTCGCGTCGGGTACCGCAATCGCCCGCCGCACGCGCGAAAAGATTGCCGAGTCCCCTGAGCGAGGAGCGCACTTGCTCGCGCTGGCCGGTGGAGACGTCGCACGCATTCGCAGTGAAATGGTAGGCAAAGCCGCCGAAGCCGGCGATCCGCTCGCAAAAGAAATTCTCGAGCAAACAATGGAGTACCTGGCCGTTTGGCTTGGCAATACGGTGGATCTGCTCGAGCCAGAGGTGATTATTCTCGGCGGAGGAGCCGCCGAGATGTTGCGGCCCAAGTTCAGCGATATTCAAAAGCGCATGAAAAAGTGGTGCATCAACTCGCGCTATTTGGAAATTCCGCTGGTGCCGGCATTCTATGGCGAACACGCGGGCATTGCCGGTGGCGCCGCGCTCTGCCTTTCGAATTCTTCTTTTTAGGGATACTCACTTTTTCGGCGCTTCTTTCGGAGGAATTTCCGCAAAGCCCGGCGCCGCGCTCGTAATATTTTGCGCCAGGTCGCCATTCGCATCGCCCAGTGCGAAACGGATTCCGCCGGTTACCAGCTTCAGGAAAAATGGAATCTCCCAATTTTCGGGACGATCGCCCATCGCCGTGTAAAAAACGCGGCCCTTTCCGTGCATTCGTGCCCAAGTCACCGGATACGGCTTACGTTGGTAGCAGTTGCCTTTCATTCCAGCCGTATCCACCGTTGCAATCACGTGGATATCCGTCATGAAATCCTTCAGCGAATACCATTCTTCCGTAAATTCCACGGGCGACGTCGTGCCTTCGAGTCCGGGAAACTTCGGATCGTTCAGAATTAGCTTTGTCGTCTGCAGTCTTGGCGAGCTTCCGTGAATGATGAATTCGCCGCCCAGCATCCTTAGATAGGGATCGGACTTTTCTCCATATGCCACATACCGCGAAGAAAGGTCCGGCGTGTCCGGCTTTGTGTGAAATGTGTCGCTCGCTGCGTGCACTCCCACAAATCCCTTGCCATCGTGAATCGAATCGAGGAATTTCTGTTTTCCCGCCGCGGTCATGGGTGGATTCTTGTCCGTGCCGATCTCCGTCAAATCGCCGGTTGTGAAAAACAGCGTCGCGCCGAACGCGGCGAAATCGTTCGAATCAAAAATTCGGCCGTCCTTGGAACACTGAACTTCAAATCCGTTTTTCTTGCCCATTTCGGTGACGGCCGTCTCGACGATGCTGAGTTTTCCGTCGACGCGCTTGACAACGTCGTGCTCCCATCCCGACGATTTTGTAAAGACCAACACCGATTTCGAAGACGCCGCAAAAACATTTTTGGTCAAGGCGAGACTCGCGCCGGCCGCCGCCGTCGTTCGTAAGAAATCGCGCCGATTTGGTCCCTGGCTCATCTCATTCCTCCTGAAAATACGAAACTCTAAGGATGTCCTTCTGCATGCGCACAGCCTGGAAATTCTGCAAAGAAGCGGCTCGGCTCCCACCCCAGTTCGCGCATTCCCATCTCCGAAGAATAATACGCGCCAACGACCCATTCTTTCAGGTTCGCGAACCCTGCAGCCGCCGAACTCTTTGTCTCGCTGGCCTTCTCCTCGCCAGAAGAAATCGCGGTTAACAGTTCCGTTTTCTGCGCGGGCGTCAGCGCAACAAACGTAGCGCTGTACCGCGCCGTCGATTCCCGCTCGACGGCGTTCAACGCGGTAACGAACTCATCGCGACTTTTCGGAGTATCCGCACTTAACAAGAGATCTATGAATTGCGCTACGCGCGCTTTCATCGAACCCGGAACAACGGCCTCGGCGATCGCCTCAAGCGCCGCAAACTGTTCCAAGTCTAAGAAGTGCGGCGATCCTTTTTCTCCGGACGCCTCGACATCATTCATCAGCGCTTCGTCTGCCAGATGTCCCCAAACCGGGTGCGTCGTGCTGGCCCACGGAAAAATCGCGCCAGCAGAAACACTGCCAAGCAGCATTCGCGCCGCTGCTCGACGCGAAATCGTCTCGCTGGCATTCGCAACGTCTGTCGTCTCTCGAAAATCGTTTTTGTCGGTCATCGCCACACGTGCTGAACTTTCGTCGCGCGGGATGTTACCATTCCACCGCTGCGCGTCACAAGAAAGGGTTCGCTGTGCCAATTTCATCTGGTGAAAAGTTCGATGTGATCGTTGTTGGTTCGGGGGCCTCCGGCGGATGGGCCTGCAAGCGTTTGTCCGAAGCTGGACTCAAAGTGGCGCTGCTCGAAGCAGGTCGCCCGCAATCCGACAGTAATTTCTCAGAACACAAACCTGCGTTCGAATTGAAATATCGCAATATGGCCGCCGAACTTCTTCGCAAGACGCGGCCCGTGCAGTCCGTTTTTGATGTCTGCAACGAATACACCGCGGATTGGTTCGCCAACGATCTCGAGGAACCTTATACAACGCCGAAGGATCAGCCGTTTCTCTGGATGGGGCGAGTCCGAATGACCGGCGGCCGCACGAACGTTTGGGGTCGCGTCTCATTACGGTTCAGCGATCTGGATTTCAAATCTGCTTCGCGGGATGGCTTCGGCGAGGATTGGCCGATTTCGTACAAAGACATCGAGCCTTACTACGACTTGGTCGAGAAATACGTTGGAATCTGCGGGTCGAAAGAGGGAATCGAGCATCTTCCCGACGGCCAATTCCAGCCACCGATGGCGCTCACTTGTCAGGAACAAACGTTCTGCGACAGCGTGAAGAAAAAATTCGGCCGCGGCGCCATGTCTGCGCGATCGGCAAATCTGACGCGTCCGCTGAACGGTCGTGGCGCTTGCCATTACTGCGGTCCGTGTGAGCGCGGCTGCATGACCCATTCTTATTTCAATTCCGCGTTCACCACCGTCGCCGACGCGCTCCGTACCGGTAACTGCACGCTCATTTCGAACGCTATGGTCTCCAAGGTGCTCCTCGACGAACAGCAAACCCAGGCAAAGGGCGTTCTCTATATAGATCGCGTCACTAAACAGCCCAAAGAGATTCGCGCTCGTGTCGTCATCCTCTGTGCGCAAACGCAGGAATCCACTCGCATTCTCCTGAATTCCGCAACGCGCGAATTCCCCAAAGGGTTGGCAAATTCGAGCGGCGTTCTCGGCCATTACTTTACAGCCCATGTGCGCAGCGCCGGAGGCAGCGGAGAATTTCCCGCGCTCGGGGCCGCGCCATCGATGGGCGGCCCGCGTAAACCAGTCGGCCTCTACATCGCCCGGTTTCGAAATCTTCCCGGCCAACCAGCGGCAAAGAATTTTCTTCGCGGTTACGGCTACGAAGGCGAATCGTCTATAGATTTCAACTGGAGCGCGCCCGGCTTCGGAGAGCCGTACAAGAGAGCTCTTCGCGAACCGCAGGTGAGAGTGGGAATCACTGGCTTTGGCGAAGTTCTTCCTCGATGGGAAAACTTCATCGAACTCGACGCGGACAAAAAAGATGTGTTCGGAATTCCGGTTCTGAAGATTCACATGGCCGACAGCGAAAATGAGTCCGCGATGATCAAGGATATCGGCGAATCCGCGGGAGAAATGCTCGAAGCTGCGGGCGCAAAAGACGTCCGCACCTACGCGCATCCTTCCGCTCCGCGCTGGGCGCTTCACGAGGCTGGAACCGCCCGCATGGGTTCCGATCCCAAAACATCCGTCCTGAACCAATTCCAGCAGACGCACGACGTCAAGAATCTCTTCGTCATGGACGCCAGCGGCTTCACGTCAAACCCATGCCAAAATCCGACGCTCACCATCATGGCGCTATGTGTTCGTTCCTGTGACCACGTGCTGGATTCACTGAAGAAAAACGAACTTTAGGCGGGAAGGGAATTGCCTCGAAGAAAATTGGTTCCGGGACGTGGACTCGAACCACGATACTGAGCTTCAAAGGCTCATGTCCTACCGATTAGACGATCCCGGAACCGCTCTTAAATTTTAGCAGACACACCACACACTTCCCAACTGCCTCCGTGCGCCTCGCGTTCGTTTCTGCTAAATTAGAAAGGTTGTTTCCATCTTCGGAGAGGTGTCCGAGCGGTTTAAGGAGCACGCTTGGAAAGCGTGTGTAGGTTAACCCCTACCGTGGGTTCGAATCCCACCCTCTCCGCCATTCCTCTTCTCTTCAATTTCCAAATTCCATCACACTCTTGTTGGCAAAAGCACCGCTTCTTAACTGGTTTTCCGGCGGGCGGGCGGCGCTTTAGCCGGCAGTGACTTCAGCTTGTCCAGAGCAGGCTGTTTGTAGGGCGAGTTTACCGACGCTGCTTCCGTAAACGCCTGCTTCGCTTCCGGCAGCTTCTTCAAATTCAGAAATGCAAATCCCAGCCGGTATTCATTCCTCGCATAACTCGTGTCGCTGGACTTCAAAAGCGGCGCCGCTGTTTGAAAATTTGTGACCGCATTTGCGTTATCTTTTTTCTGCAGATTTACTTGCCCCAGCGCGCACAGCGCGAATCCCTTCTGCAACGTCGTCTGCTTTTTCCAATCGTCGTCCGAAACGCCTTCCGGTTTCGGTGCGGAGTCGGCCAGGCTCGCGGCCTTTTTCGCGTACGCTTCGGCTTTGTCCAGTTGTTCGCCCTTCTCGCTGTAGTAGTCCGCCAGGAGCAATAGCATTCCCAAATTGTTCGGATCTTTCGCAATCAATCCGTTAGCGACTTCCAGCATCTTGGGAACGTTTTGCGCCTGTTGGTAGGACGTCGCCGCTACGCCGAGCGCTTGATTCGCGTACGGCGAATCGGGAAACAACTCCGCAAATTTCGCCAGCATCCCGGCCCGCTTGCCTGCATCTTGCGCCTGGTAAACTCCCGCATACACAGCCTGTTGAATGTATCGAATGCTGTCGGCGCTGGACTGCAGCGCACTTTCTTTTTGTTGCTTCCACTGTTCGTCGCTGATTCCCGCCGGCGCTGGCGCGGTGCCGAATCTTTTCAAGATTCCCGCTGTCGTTTCGCCATAGGCAATCAATTTTTCCGCATCTCCCGCTTCGGACGCCGCGCGCACCATGTTTATAGCATTTGAAAAATTATCAGCATCGAGTGCGAAAAGTTTGTTGCCGTATTCGTAGGCCTTCGCGTAATTTTTCTGCGAAAGGTAAAAATTCACGTACAGCTCGTCGGCGACGAGCGCCATGTTTCCCTGGCCAAGTTCGCCGGCAAATTTATCAATCAGCGCAAGCTTTTGTGTCGGATCCGTCGCTGCGTTAATCTCCTGCATTGCGTGGTCCGCATCGGACCCCGCCGCAATCGGAACATATTTTCCGATGTGTTGTGCCTGCACTCCCGCGCAGCAGACAAGAAGTATCAACATGGCAAATTGCAATTGTCGCACCAGCTCTCGCATGAACGCCTCCCGGGACTTACCCGCGGAATCTTGGTAGGAATTTCCCCGCATCTTAGTTCTGCGTCCGGCGCAAAGCAAATGGAATCCCCTGCTTGCCACGCGCTTCCAGTTCTGCCATCTTCAATGAGTTCGTAGTTCCTTGATCATGTTCCAGCCCACGCTCGACCAGGTCCGCCGCGCATTCCGCATCGTCTCCGGTTTCACCCTGCTGCTTGTTGGCGTCATCATGCTTGTTACTCCCGGACCCGGCTGGCTTACGATTCTTCTCGGCCTCAGTTTGCTCGCTGCGGAGTTTGTCTGGGCGCGCCGTCTGATGAACCGGATCAAGCACGAAGGCGGAAGAATCAAGGACGCCGTGCTGCGGCAAAACTCCGCCAACTCGCCGCCGGAAGATTCGGCCAAGCGGGACGGCATGAAGGAATCGTCATGACCACGGAATGGAAGAATAAGTGGGCGCTCGTCACTGGCGCCAGCGCAGGCATCGGAAAAGCCATTGCCGAAGAACTTGCCGCGGGCGGCACAAATCTCCTCCTGACTGCTCGCCGCGTGGATCGGCTTCAAGAAATCGCTGATGGTCTGCGCTCGGCGCACAAAATCAGCACTGAAATCTTTGAAGCGGATTTAGCCAATCCTGCCGGTCCGGATGAAATTTTTCGCTTTACCGAAGAAAAGGGTATCACCGTCGAACTTCTCGTCAACAACGCTGGCTTCGGCCAGTTCGGCGAGCTTCCCACCGTGGATACCAAACGCCTTCTCGACATGGTGCAGGTGAACTGCACGGCTGTCCTACATCTGACGCGCTTGTTTCTGCCACAAATGATCGCCCGCCGGCGCGGCGATGTTCTAATCGTCGCTTCCACGGCCGCTTTCCAGGCCGTTCCCTACATTTCCACTTACGCCGCCACCAAAGCCTTCGACCTTTATCTCGCGGAAGGCTTGGCCGAAGAAATGAAGCCGCATGGCATTCGCGTTTGCGCTCTTTGCCCAGGCACCACCGAATCCGAATTCCACGACGTAGCCGGCCATCCGTCGCACTCCAGGGGACGCCAGGAGACGGCCGGAAAAGTCGCCAAAACCGGCCTCCAGGCACTGGCCGCCGGAAAAAGTTATGTCATCTCCGGTCTCGGGAACTATCTCGGCGCGCACGGCGAGCGCCTCGTTCCTCGCCGGTTTGTGACACGCGTCGCGGCCAAGATGTTCCGTCCTCGTACCTAGCCCCAACTCGACCGGGGAACTTTTTTGACCCCTCAAGGGAAGTATCCATGTAGGCAGTCAGGACGTCTAACTGGAAGAGTTTGTATGTTATTGACCGGCTTGGCTTTGCGGTCGACCTTCCAGCAGGAGATATGAAAGTTTCCGACGAACGCGATGACGTTCTGCTGCGCTATGCCGCCAAGGGCGATGAGACTGCCTTCACGGAGTTGTATCGCCGGCATCAGGCTTCGCTCTACCGCTACGCCTTGCGCATGACCGGCAGCCCGTGGTCGGCGGAAGAAGTTGTGCAGGACGTGTTCATGACCCTGATTCGCCAGCCGAAAAAGTACGACGCCGACCGAGGCGAAGTCGGCGCGTTTCTCTTCGGCATTACGCGGAATCGCGTCATGAAGCACTTGGAGCGTTCGCCGCGGGAACTCTCGCTTGACGAAGACGCGGAATCCGGGTCGTCGAGGCAGCCTGCCGATCTTCTGACGCCGGCATTTTGGGCCGAACGCCACGAACGGGTCGAGCAGGTGCGCGAAGCGGTGATGAGTCTGCCGCCGGAATTTCGAGAAGCCGTTGTCTTGTGTGAGTTGGAGGAATTGTCTTACGAAGAGGCCGCGGCAAAGAGTGGCTGCCCGATCGGTACTATTCGTTCGCGTCTTCACCGTGGCCGGGCGTTGCTCATGGCTCGTTTGGAATTGCTGCGCGATGTGCCGCGGCGCGCCTCGGCGGGCGATTAAGAATTTTTTGAGGTAAGGCCAAAGGAAGTTGCGTATGAACTGCGAAGAATTCCAATTAATCGGTCTTGATGCCGGCACCGGCCGGATTACGTCGGCGGAAAAAGCTGCGGCCGCGGACCACGCGAGTGTTTGCGCAAAGTGCGCCGCCCTCGCCGATTCGTGGGAAGCCGCTCGATCCGAATTGTCTGTTTTTGCCGAGGCAACTCGCACCGCACAAGCTCCGGCTCGTGTCCAGATGCGCTTACTTCAGGAATTGCGCTCGCAGAAGCGTCCTCATGTGGTGTATCGCCGCGCCGGCATCATCGCGGCTTGGGCACTGGCGACAGCGGCTGCGATCGTGGGAGTCGTCAGTTGGCAGAGCTGGCGCTCGAGAGCGAACACCCCGCAGGCGCGCGCCAGCGTTCCGGCGGTTATCAATTCCGCTCAGGAATCGCCTGTCAGTGACGCGGTTCTGGTTGCTGATGAAGACGGCGGAAATTTTACTCCGCTTCCCGGAGCGCTGCCCATCGACGCCGATACCGGCGCGGTATACGAAGTTCGCATGCAGCGTGCCTCGCTTGGTGCTCTTGGTTTGCCGGTGAATGAGGAAGACGCGTCGGATTGGATCAATGTCGATTTGCTGGTTGCGGAAGACGGTACGCCACAGGGTGTCCGCTTGCATGACGACGCAAACCAGTTGGCTTCGCTTCAATAGTCGGAATTTTGAGATTGCACAGGAGAGAAGAGGAGAAAACACGATGAAAAGTTTGTTTCGAACCATGATCCCTCTTGTCGCAGCCGCTGCGTTTGCAGCCGCGGCAGTTGCTCAAGAAGCACCACCGCCGCTTCCCGATTTGATGGCGCAGCAGGCACCCATGCCTCCCGGCCCGGGCGGTCCTGGCGGACCGGGTTTCCACCGCATGGAACTGCTCGGAATTGGCGGTTTTCACGGCAACAAAGTTGTCACCGGAGCCCCATTTAGCGCCGTTGCCGTCACTACCTTCAGCCACACGCTCGCCGACGGCAACAAAATCTCCAACACGCATCAGGTGAATTTGTACCGTGATAGCCAGGGCCGCTTCCGCAAAGACGGCACGGTTCCTCCGATGGGTGAACTCGCAGTCGCACAGCCGCACTCGTTTGTCGTGATTCACGATCCCGTCGCGTCCAAAGGTTATTTGCTGAATCCGGACAAAAAAGTCGCGCACGTGATGACGATGAAAGGCCACGGACACAAAGGTCCGAACGCGCCCGTTGGCGATGCATCATCTGCCGCTGCGCCGGACGCCATCGAAGCCAACGAACCGGAAAATCCAAACGTCACGAAGGAATCGCTCGGCACGCAGACCATCAATGGAATCAGTGCACAGGGCACCCGTTACACGCGCGTCATCGCTGCTGGCAGCATTGGCAACGACAAGACAATTACAGTCACCCGCGAAGTTTGGTACTCGCCCGATCTGCAGATGGTCGTGCAGAGCAAGCACAGCGACCCTCGCTTCGGCGACACCACCTACTCTTTGACGAACATTCAACGCACGGAACCCGCTGCGAATCTGTTCACAGTTCCGTCGGACTACACGGTGAAGGAAGGCGGCCCTCGTCCGGGAATGATGCACAGGCACATGCCCACACCTCCGGCTGATGCGCCTCCCGCGCCGAGCTTGTAAACGATCTTCTCTCCTGAAGAAGACAGCGCGCCCTCTTTACCCCTCACCGCCAGTGGAGGGCGATAAGGGGGCGCCGCTGTTTTGAAATGAAAATTCCTGCGAAGGCGATCGAATATGGTGAACGAAAAACAACTCTCAGCCCAACTCCAGAGCGAAGGTTTCTCGCATACTTACACTTGGGCCGATGGCCCCAATGCACACTATCCGCCTCACACCCATCCAACCGAAACCGCGCACATCATCTTGAGTGGTGAAATGACACTCACTATCAACGGTCAGGCTCGCGTCTATCGTGCCGGCGACCGTTGCGACGTTCCTGCCGGTATCCCGCACTCCGCGGACATGGGTCGCCTCGGCTGCCGCTACCTGATCGGTGAGCGCACCGCCGCTCATTAAGCTTTGCTTTGGATTTGTCGCCTCCGGTGCTGCTGTCGATTCGCGATGTGCTAACGTACTTCGTCAGTTGCGGGAGCGTTCTTTCCGATGGCCAGGGCCAGAGTTTTCGCCACTCATCCACTTTTTGAAGAAGCGCGAGCCATTCTCGACGCCACCTGCGACGTCGAGTATTGGACGCAGCCCGAACGCCCCGCGCGCGAAGAAATAGCCCGCCGCAGCAAGGACAAAGATGGCCTCGTCTGTCTTCTGACCGATCGAATCAACGACGATCTCTTTCGTGCCGCTCCAAAACTCCGCATTGTCGCAAACGTCGCTGTCGGCTTCGACAATGTCGACGTGCCCGCCTGTACCAAACGCGGTGTAGTCGCAACAAATACTCCCGGCGTACTCGACGAAACGACTGCCGATTTCGCGTGGACCTTGTTGATGGCTGTCGCCCGCCGCTTGGTTGAAGGCGATTCCTACGCGCGCAACGGAAACTGGAAGGGTTGGAATCTCGATCAGATGTGCGGCACCGACGTCTGGGGAAAAACACTCGGCATCATCGGTTTCGGCCGCATTGGCCGAGCCATGGCTCGTCGCGCCTCGGGTTTCAAAATGCGCGTCCTGTACAACGCCACGAAGCGCGCGCCTGCGGAAATCGAGACGGAATTCGGCGCTGAATTCCGCGATTTGAACGCACTTCTCGCCGAGTCCGACTTCGTCAGTCTCCACGTCCCTCTCAATTCCGAAACTCGCGGCCTTCTCGACGCCGCAAAATTTTTCCGCATGAAGCCCACCGCTTTCGTCATCAACACCGCTCGCGGCCCCGTTATTGACGAAGCCGCTCTCGTTCACGCCCTCGAATCCGGAAAAATCGCTGGCGCCGCTCTCGACGTATTCGAACAGGAGCCGTTCATTCATCCCGGCCTCAAGCGCCCGAACGTCGTCATGGCGCCGCATATGGGTTCCGCCAGCGTAGAAACTCGCGCAAAAATGGCCGCAATGGCAGCCCACAACGTCGCGGCTTTTTTTCACGGTCAGCGCCCGCCCAATATGCTGAATCCGGAAGTTCTGCAAACGACTTGATTGGTTATGGCCGATCCCAAACAGATCGCTCGCGGCATCTTTCAGCAGACTCTCTCGTCCATCGATATACCCTCCGTCATGGACCGCCGCATCATTCGTTCCGGCAACTGCGTCAGCATTGACGATCACTGCTTTGATCTGTCCGCCTTCTCCGAAATACTCGTTGTCGCTCTTGGCAAAGCCACACATTCCATGCTTCGCGGCTTTGCACAACTTTGCGGCGACAAAAAATTTTCTGGCGTTGCCGTCGCTCCGACTCCTCCCGATCTCCCAATTCCCGGAGTCACCTACTTCGTCGGAGGCCACCCTATCCCCAACGAGCAAAGCTTCCTCGCCGCGCAAGCCGCAATCGGTCTCCTCTCGCAAACATCCGAAAAATCGCTCGTCGTATTTCTACTCTCCGGCGGCGGCTCTGCCCTCATGGAATTTCCGCTCGACGCTGGCATTTTCCTGAGCGACGTCCGCTCTTTGAATCAAGCGCTCGTCACCTGCGGCGCATCCATCGACGAAATCAACACGATTCGTAAACACGTCTCCGCAATCAAAGGCGGCCGTCTCGCCGTCGCCGCACCCCGCGCAACAAAAATTACCCTCGCCATCTCCGACGTGCCGCTCGGCAAAGAATCCGCGCTGGCCTCGGGCCCGACGATTCCCGATCCCACTAGCACCGCCGACGCCCTCCGCGTGCTCGATCAATTCAGACTCGCCGAACACGTGCCACCTTCGCTGCGGAAACTATTCTTCACGCCCGGCCTCGCCGAGACACCCAAGAAAACTCATCCCGCATTCACGAATTCTCACTTCTTTTTGCTCCTCACAGCGCACGATCTTTTTCATGCCGCCCATCACGCCGCCGAATCGCAAGGATTCCTCACCTGCTGTGACAACGCCACGGACGATTGGCCGCTGGATCGCGCCGTGGACTATCTGCTTGCCCAACTCGACGATCTTTGTCGTCAAAATTCCGGCCAGCGCGTTGCGCTCATTGCCGACGGAGAAATCAGCAGCACGGTTACCGGAAAAGGAATTGGCGGCCGTAATTCCGCGTTCGTCCTGGCCTGCGTGGAAAAAATCGCCGGCCAGCGGATGACCGTTCTCAGCGCCGGAACCGATGGCATCGACGGAAACTCTCCCGGCGCGGGCGCCGTTGCCGATGGCGAGACTCTCGCGCGAGCCGAGGCAATGCAACTCTCTCCGCGCGACTTCTTCGCTCGCAGCGACGCGTTCTCCTTCTTCGCCCATCTCGGCGACTCCCTTCTCACCGGCCCCACCGGAAACAACCTCCGCGATCTCCGAATTTTCCTGGCTCATCCTTAAAAAAAGAGGGCGAGCTTTAGCTCGCCCTCTCAAACTACGGCTCCGCTCCAAACCCTATTTCTTCGGCGGCAGCTTCTCCTCTATCGCCTTTAACCTCTCGCTCATTTCCTGAAGCATCTTTTCCAGACGCTCCAACCGCTTCGCCACCGCGGCAGAGTCGCCTTCACTTTTTTCCGCCCCGGCTCCGGCCCCGCCCGCTGCGCCGCCCCCGGGCTCTTTCTTCAGCCGTGCGATCTGTCCCTTAATCATCGGCGCCATTTCGATGCTCAAGTCATTGCTCTTCAGTAGCGCCTCAAGCGCTGGAATCGCGCTCGCATCTCCGCGAGTGCCCAGCGCAAAAACAGACGAAATGCGAACAGGGAAGTGCGGCTCCATCAAATAGCCCGCAATCTGTTGCGTAATTTCCTTGTTGCTCTTGTCCAATCGTGCGAGGCCGTTAATCGCCGCCTGCCGCGTATCGATCGGTTTTCCAGGAGCAGCCCACTCGCGCAGCACCGGCACAGCCTTGTCTTCGCCCAGTTCGCCCATCGCACGCAGCGCCGCGTTGCGCAAAAATCCGTCCGGCGAATCCGCCTTCACCGCATCCAGCAGCGTGTCCACCGAACCGGGAGCCTTCAGTTTTCCCAGCGCCGCCAGCGCGGACGCTTGCGCCCGGTACGAATCGTCGTGCTTCGCAATCTCGTTTACTTTCGCGATCACGGCCGTGTTGTCTTTGAAGTTCCCCAGTGCCGCCACGATTCGATTGCGCACCCACGGCTCTTTCGTCGTATTCAAGGCTTCCAGCAACGCCGTCGCCGCCGCCGCATTTTTTGTTCCGCCAAGACTTTCCGCCGCCGTCGCGCGCACTCCCCAGGCCTTGTCGGTCTTCAGCGCATCGCCAAGCACCGCGATCGCTTCTGCGTCGTCTTTCAGTTTCCCGAGCGCGTCTACCGCGTCCAGTCGGTCCGCCACTTCCGTCGCATTCTTCGTCTGATACACCCACTCCTTCTTTTCCTTGTGAAATTCCGCGGATTTCAATACATGTCCGCCCTTGTCGAACAGCACCATCAGCGGCGCGCTGTCTGCCGCGAGCGAATACGACTCTTCCCCTTTGTCCACGACGATCGGATACGTCTTCGCGCCGGCCGCTGTCGTGATCTCCACATCCACCGGCACGTGGAAAACTCCAACTTTGCCCTCAAGTTTTTGCGTCTGTTTCGCCTTCAACAAAATTTGGTGTTTCGCGTCGTCGTAGGCGTAGCTCAGATCAAATTTCGGCGCCCCCGCGCCATAAACCCACTGCGTAAAAAATTGATCCACGTTGACGTGCGTCGCCTCTTCGATGGCCTTCGCCAAATCCGCCGTCACCGCGTTCTTCCCGCGATTCACTTCCAGATAGTGCTTCAACCCCGCATAAAACGCGTCATCGCCCAACTGGTGCCGCAACATAAACAGCACCCAGCCGCCTTTGTTGTACGCATTCCCGTCGAATTCGCTCGAATCGTCAAAGTCGTGCCGCACGATCGGCTTCTCGTACAGCCCGGGATTCTCCATCCAGTCCCGCGCGTCGTTCCACAATTCGTACTCGATCTGGTCCTTCGGAAAATTGTGTTCCACCCAGATTCGTTCCATGAACGTCGCGAATCCTTCGTTCAGCCAGATGTTTCCCCAGTCCTTGCACGTGACCAAATCTCCAAACCATTGGTGTCCCAATTCATGAGCGATCAGCGGGTCCTGCCCGGTTGTGAATTCGTGCGCCAGCTTCTCGTGCGTCAGAGATGTGCTCGTGTTCGTCGTCGCGCTCGAATTCTCCATTCCACCCGCGACAAAGTCGTCCACCATCGACTGCGCATACTTTTCCCACGGATAGTCCACGCCCAGCCGCTTGCTGAAAAACTCCAGCATCCCCGCCGTCCTCGAATAATTCACCTTCAGCCGGTCGCCTCGTCCCTTCGGCGCATAGTACGTCACCGGCATTCCGCGCCAGCTCTCCTTCACTTCATCAAATTCCCCCGCCACAACCGTAATCAAATACGTCGAACTCGGCAGGTTCTCTCGCCACGTCCAGGTCTTGTTCCCGTTGCCCGCGTCGCTCACGCTCGCCAGCTTTCCGTTCGCCACCGTCACCCACGTCGCCGGAACCGTCAAAATCGTTTCCGTCGTCAACCGGTCGTTCGGATAGTCGTAGGTCGGCAGGTAGTAGCGAGTATCTTCCGATTCGCCTTGCGTCCAGACCTGTTTCGGCCGGTCCGGATAGTCCTTGTCCGGCAAAATAAAATAGAGGCCCTTCGTCGGTTTGCCTTCGTACTTGATCTCCACTTCAAACTTTTGCCCTGCCTTGGCCGCGCCGGGCAACGGCACAATCAACCGCGTCTCATTCGATTCGAACTTCGCCGCCGCCTTGTTCACAGTCACGCTTTGGATCGTCAGCCCGACCGAGTCAAACCAGATCTTCTCCGCGCCTTCCTTCAAAATGCTTATCGTGTGCGTCACGTCGCCGATCACTTTTTTCTGATCCACGTCGAACTTCAGCGCAATCTTCGAGTGCTGTAAGTCGTAGTCCTTGCTGCGCGCAAACGGCTCATCCGCCCTCGCAACGCTGCCAACGCCTAAACACGCCACGACCGCCGCAATCATCCACCACTGCCGCCACACTTTCACCGTTGCTCTCAACATGCGCTCTCTCCTAAGTTCTTTTTTATCCTGCCGTCACTCGGCGAATCGCGTGGCCTGCTGCCTCAAGCACTTGAATCGCTCGTTCTAAATCTGCGTCCGACACCAACAAATAATCCGTGTCATACGTGGACACGGCAAAAATGCTCACGTGCGCTTCCGCCAGCGGCGCAGCAATCGCCGCCAGCACTCCCGTCAAACTAAACGGCAGCACGCCCTCCACCTGAAGCAGCCGCCGCCCGCGCTCCGCCATTGGCCCTTCCGGAATTCGCGCTTCCTCGCAGACAATCGAGAGCTCGCTCGCTGTCCGCGTCACCGTGACGAACTTTTCGCTATTCGCCCAAACCGGAATTTCCGCGCCAGGTTCCAAGCGGCAAATTCCGAAAAGCTCCGGATGCACCGTAATTGTCAGTTGATGATTCATGCACTCGTCGTCGCTGTCTTGCTTTCCAACGGCTCCTTTTACAACATCCCTCGCACGATTCCTCCATCGATTGCAATGGAAGTCCCATTCACGTAACTCGCTCGCTCCGATGCCAGAAATGCCACCACCGCCGCAAACTCTTCTGGTGTCCCGATCCGCCCCGCCGGTATCTGTTTCTTCCATCCATCCACGACGTCATCCACGCTCACTTTGTTCCGCGCGGCTACTGCTTCCGAAAGCTCACTCAACCGGTCGGTCGCCGTATATCCCGGGCAAACATTGTTCACTGTAATGCCGTACTTCGCGTACTCACTTGCCAGCGTCTTCGCCATTCCGTTCACCGCCGACCGGATTGAATTCGAAAGTAGCAGCCCGTCAACCGGCTGTTTCACGGTCGTCGAAGTGATGGTAATGAATCGCCCCCACCCATTCTTCTGCATTCTTGGCAGAGTCTCTCGCGCGAAATGTACAGTGCTCATCAGCAATAGGTCTACCGCGTCCCGCCACTCTTCGGTCCGCGTCTCGGCGAACAGTTTAGACGGCGGCCCACCTGAATTGGTAACGCAAATATCCACCTTCCCGAACCGCGTCTCCGCGGCCGATACAAAATGTCCGACTTCCGCTTCATTTCGCACATCAACTGCCTGATGAAAAATCTCTCCACCGGTTTCGTGCGCAATCTCGTGCGCCGTTTCTTCCAGCGTTTGCGCCGTCCTCGCGCAAATCGCCACCCTCGCGCCCTCTTTCGATAGCTCTCGCGCCACCGCGCGTCCCAGCCCCGTGCTCGCCGCTGCCACAATCGCCACTCGGCCCTTCAGTCCCAAGTCCATCCTTATCCCCCCGGCCAAACGCACGATGGTCTCCCGAAACCGCTTGCCCGGTCAAACCTGGCAAACCTTCCCTCGCCCCGCCTCTTGAACCCCCAAATGGCCAACTTCGCGCTTTTCTCGATCTTCTTTACCCGAAAAACGCCTTGACTCTATTGATAGATGTGCTAATATAACGTTCAGGCAAAATTCCGACTTCCGTTTCCTCCAGCTCTCGCCGCTATCCCCTTTAGAATCAACCTCAATCTGCAAGCGCGGCGTAACTCCTTTATTTTCAGTATTCACAGGGGGTGGTCGGCCCCTAACTCTTTTAGAATGAATACTTACGAAAAAAGGGGGGAGGGGCCCCCCTCCCCAGATTGGTTCACCCGATCACTGCCACCGGGTGTGAATTATTTCCCAGACCAGACCGATTCGCCCCTCTTTCGTCTATCTCCCTGTACCACGGAACATTTCGTACTTGGTGGTCGTACTGTCCGATAGGTGCCGGCAAACAGCAGGCGGGGGGCTCGAATATGGCAAGCAATGGCAGCGCTCTAACAAACGGAAAAAACGGCAAGAAACGTCGTCGCCGCATCATTTGGGGCAGCATCGCTCTCGTCATCCTCTTGGGCGGAGGCTACGGCGTCAAGGCCGCTCTGACTCCCAATCACGAAATTGACCCCTCCAAGCTCGCCGACGTCGAAAAGGGCGACCTCGCCCGCGTCGTCGTTGCCACCGGAAAGATCCAGCCGCTCTCCAAAGCCGAAATCAAATCCAAGGCCAGCGGCATCGTGAAAAAGATTTATGTCGACTACGGAGACCGCGTGAAAGCCGGTCAGATTCTCGCCGAGCTCGACAAAGTTCAGCTCGAAGCCGCTCTTCGTGCCGCCGAAGCGAATCTGCAGGCCGCAGTCGCCGCCAGCGATTCCGCCAAGGCCGCTCTCGAACGCAACAAAGTCGACGCCGAAGGTCCGGACGTCCCGTTCTTGAAGCTCAACATGGAGCGCGCGCGCCAGATGTTCAAAGACGGCGTCATGTCCAAGAGCCTCGTCGAAGACGCCGAAAAAAATTATCAGCTCGCCCTCAATAAACAAAACAGTGCGCTCCACAACCTCGTCGTCTCCAAGGCGGAAATCGCCAAGGCCAACGCGCAAGTTTCGCAAGCCAAAGCTGCCGCCGATAACGCCGCCGAAGATTTGCGCAACTCCACCATCGTCAGCCCTATCGACGGTCTCGTTCTTTCTCGCGACGTCAACGTTGGCGATGCCGTCAGCTCCATCCTCATCCTCGGTTCGCAAGCCACGCCTATCATGACGCTCGGCGATGTCAGCGAAGTCTATGTGCAGGGTAAAGTCGACGAGTCCGATATCGGCAAAGTTTATTTGAACCAGGCCGCTCGCATCGTCGTCGAATCTTTCAAAGACAAAAAATTTACCGGCAAGGTCACCAAGATCTCTCCGCTCGGCAAGGAAAAAGACAACGTTACAACTTTCGAGGTTCGCGTCTCCATCTCCAATCCCGGCGGCGAACTCAAAGCCAACATGAGCGCCAACGCCGAAATTCTTCTGGAAGAAAAGAAGAGCGTCATCATGGCACCGGAAGCCGCCATGATTTATGACAAAGACCGCAACGCGCAGGTTGAAATTCCCGATCCCAAAGGTCCCAACGGCAAAAAGAAAGTCAGTGTGAAATTGGGAATCTCCAACGGCGTAAAAACGGAAATCGTTTCCGGCTTGACCGAAAAGCAAAAAGTCGTCCTGCAGTAAGCGAGGAAACGACTGTGTCCTTTCGCGACCTTCTTCTCGACACGCTGGTGACCCTCTGGGCGCAAAAACGCCGCACGCTCCTCACCATGTTCGGCATCGCCTGGGGCATCATCTCCATTACCATCATGGTGGCGGCGGGCGAAGGCCTCGGCGATGGCATCCAGAAAAATCAGGAAACCTTCGGCAAGGACGTCATGATTGTTTTTGCTGGCCGCACCAGCATGCAAGCCGGTGGCACGCGCTCTGGCCGTCTCATTCGCTGGCTCGAAGACGACTACCTGCAAGTCGCGAAAGAATCTCCGGCCTGCAAATACGTCATGCCCGAACTCGGCAATGACGCTCAGGTTCGCAGTCTTTTCAACAGCGGAACAATTCCGATTGTTGGCGCTCTCCCGCCTTTCCAGGAAATTCGCAGCGTCGCCACACTCGAAGGCCGCTTTTACAACGACCAGGACAATGAAGAAGGCCGCAACGTCGCCTTCCTCGGCAGCGACGTCAAAAAGCAACTTTTCGCCGACAGGGGAGCGCTCGGCCAAACTGTCTGGATGAATGGCATTCCGTACACTGTCATCGGAACGATGAAGCCCAAGGATCAAAACTCCAGCTACGACGGCTTCGACACGCGCAAAATTTTCATTCCCTTCAACGCCATGCGTCGCGATTTTCCCAACAAGCCTCCCGCCATCGAGCACTCTGTCGATCGTCTTCTTGTCGCACCATGGAATCTCGAAACGCACAAAGACTGTGTCCGTCAGGTCCGCCGCACGCTCGGCCGTTTGCACAGTTTCGATCCGCGTGACGAAGAAGCCGCCAGCATTTGGGACACCGTCAAGAATGCCCAAGCCAATCGCATGATCATCGTCGGCATGGAAATCTTTATGGGCTGCGTCGGCGTCGCCACTCTCTTTCTCGGTGGCCTCAGCGTAATGAACGTCATGCTCGTCAGTGTGCGCGAACGCACTCGCGAAATCGGAGTCCGCATGGCTCTCGGCGCCACTCGCCAGTCCATCCTTCGCCAGTTTTTCCTCGAAACCATTTTCGTCGTCGCAATCAGTGGTGGCGTCGGCCTCATCATTTCGTACGGTTTCTGCGCTCTCGTGAATCTCGCTCCCATGCCGCCATTCTTCACCGGCATGCTCACCAGCTGGAAAATCGCCGCCGGCTCCATTTTCCTCCTCGGCCTTATCTCGATTCTTTCCGCACTTTACCCGGCCAACCGCGCCGCGTCCGTCGATCCCATCGAAGCCCTCCGCTTCGAGGCAGGTGGCTAGCATGCAGTTATCAGTTCTAAGTTCTAAGTTAAACCTGCGCCTGCCTTGGTCTGCCCTTGTCTATAGCCGTGTTGAGTGTTTTGTTCGCCTGTGGCCGAATTCCGGGTCCGACTTTCGAGATGAGTCCAGCAAGCATCAGTTTGACTTCGCGAACTCTTGCCTCCATCACCTCGTACTGTTTCGGAACGAGAAGTCCCAGGTCTCGCGCGAGCAAGCAAAAGTAATCCAACTCACTGGCCGATCCGAGTGCCATGTGAAGAAATTGTTTCAACTCCGCATTTCCGGATCTGCCACAGCCTTCCGCAATATTTGCGGGTACGGAAAAAGCCGCTCTTCGCATTTGGCTGGTCAACCCGAATCTTTCATCGGCCGGAAATGGCGTCGTACTCCTGTAAATACTCAATGCGAGCGCATGTCCTTTTCTCTAAACGTCCAACTTCCGAAAATCTTGCATCGCCAGCAACCTCCATTGCGCAATTTCGCTGCAAAAATGTCCGTCACCCATTTCCTTCTTTTTGTTTCTACTTACAACTTACAACCTACAACTTATAACTCAACGGAAAGCTGCACACCATGCTAACTGAAATCTTCAAGCAGGCCTGGACCGCTCTCGGCCGCAATCCAGTGCGCAGCTTTTTGACGATGTCAGGAATCTCTTGGGGAATCGTCGCGGTCACTCTACTCCTCAGCTACGGCGCCGGCTTCCGCAGCGTCCTCATGTACACCTTTGAAGTTTTCGGCAAAGGCGCCGTTATCGCTTGGCCCGGCACGACCAGCGAACAAGCGGGCGGCGAACGCGCCGGTAAACCTGTCCGCTTCGAGGCAGAAGACGCAGAGTGGATCAAGGCGCAGTCCCCGCTCATCAAGCGTGTTACGCGCGAAACCGTTCGCTTCCAGGGTGTTTCCTACGGCGAGCGTCTTTCCGATTCCGCCGTTCGCGGCGTTTTTCCCGAATACGGTGAAATGCGCAACGAAGTCCCGAGCGACGGCCGTTGGATCTCGCCCGAAGATATCGCCGAACGCCGCCGCGTTATATTTCTCGGCGCCCGTCTCCGCAAAAAACTCTTCAGCGGCGAACCCGCGCTCGGTGAAACCGTCCGCATCAAAGGCATTCCCTTTACCGTCATCGGTTCGATGGACATGAAATTCTCTGACAGTTGTTATTTCAACTGCGACGACGAATCCGCCTTCATTCCCTATACCTCCGCCAACGATCTTTGGGACACAAAATATTCCAGCGTCATGGTCTGGGAACCCATCGCTCCTGTTTTTGAAGCGCCCGCCATGGTGCAATTCCGCACCGCCGTCGCCAATCGCCAGCATTTTTCTCCCAACGACAAACGGGCCATCACTATGTTCGGCCGCGAAGAATTCAAGCCCATCATGGAAGGCATTGGCATCGGCATCGAGGCGCTTCTTTTCTTGATCGGCGCCATGACACTCGGCATCGGCGGCGTCGGCGTCATGAACATCATGCTTGTCTCCGTCGAGGAGCGCGTCCGCGAAATCGGCCTTCGCCGTGCGCTAGGCGCGCGCAAAAAACACATTCGCTGGCAATTCTTGCTGGAAGCGCTCGTCATGACTCTTGCCGCGGGCGCCATCGGCATGTTTCTATCCTGGGGCCTCACCACGGCCATCGGCACGCTGCCGTTCCTCGGCCCCGCTTACGAAGACGAATCCGGCAAAGTGGACATTCACCTCAATCTTTCTGTCATGACTATGTTCTTGTCTTCGATGATCCTGATCGTTGTCGGTGTCGTCAGCGGCTGGCTTCCCGCCATGCAAGCCGCCAAACTCGACCCCGTCGAAGCCCTACGCTACGAGTGACGCAACTCTTGGACGGAAATTTCCCCGCACGGGCACGATATATCGTGCCCTCTTCGCCAGGCGCGAACTGAACTTGTCACGAACGAACTACTCGGCTCAAGGCCGCGGCGCATAAAAATAATAGTCCGCCGAATACGGCCGTTCCGTCTCGGTTCCGTTCTTGGATGAGTCGCAAGCAATCGCTGCGTCCACGACTCCGCCTTCCGTCTGCACTCGCTGAATTGTTGTGATTTTTTCCAGAGCTCCGCTGCCTTTGTGTCCGGTAACGGTGATCAGCAGCCAGGGAATTGCATCCGATTGAGGTGCGTCGTGCTTCGCTGCGGCTTTTCCTGTTACTTCGCTTCCGTCGGTCAGCTTCCAGGTTGGGCCTGCAAAATGTTCGCCGATCAATTTGCCTTTTTCATCGAAAAGCTGCGCCTTGGGCGCTTTCAGCGTCCAGCTATACTTGCCGTCGGCGCCTGCCGCACACGAGTAGATCTGAACCCCTTCTGCATGCGCGCGCAGCACAACCGCCTCCCCCGCCGGCGCTTTCAAATTCTCCGGCACCTCCGGCGACACCACACTCTGCGCCGCAGCGACTCCCAGCAATCCTGTGAGTCCCAAATTCAGCCAGCACTTCGTTGCGACACCAAGCAGCTGCATCGTTCGCTCCCAACGCCTCAAATTCTTTTCCGAAACTGATGACTGAGAACTGATGACTGACGACTGCCGTTCAGCACTCAATCACATTCAAAGCCAATCCGCCCAACGAAGTTTCTTTGTACCGCGACTGCATATCCATCCCCGTCTCATACATCGTCTTAATCACCTGATCGAGCGAAACTTTATGTTCTCCGCCTTCACGCAAAGCAATCCGGCAAGCATTGATCGCCTTCACTGCGCCGATCGCGTTTCGCTCTATGCACGGAATCTGCACCAACCCGCCAATCGGGTCGCACGTCATTCCCAAATTGTGCTCCATCCCGATCTCCGCGGCATACTCCACCTGTTGATTTCCTCCGCCCATCGCCGCCACCAGCCCGCCCGCCGCCATCGAGCACGCCACGCCAACTTCTCCCTGGCATCCCACTTCCGCGCCGGAAATCGAGGCATTCTCTTTGTACAGCGCGCCAATCACGCTCGCCGTCAAAAAATATCGAAACAATCTTTCTTCCGTTGCGTCTGGTACAAATCGCATGTAGTAGTGCGCCACGGCTGGAATAATTCCCGCCGCTCCATTCGTCGGCGCCGTCACCACTCTCCCGCCCGCGGCATTTTCTTCATTCACCGCCATCGCAAAGGTATTCACCCAATCCATGGGCGCCAGGGCATCCTCGCCATTTTCCACCGCCAATTTCTTTGCGGACCGCGGCGCGCGCCGTTTTACATTCAGTCCGCCCGGCAAAATTCCTTCGGTCACGAGGCCGCGCTTCACGCACTCCTGCATCACATTCCATATCCGCGCCACGTGCCCGCGAATCTCCGCGTCCGTGTGCCAGGCTTTTTCATTCTCCAGCGCAATCTCCCAGATCGCCAGTTTGCGCTCCTCGCCGATCCGCAACAATTCATCCGCGCTCGAAAACGAAAAGGGAACTGGCTTCGCAACTTTTGCTCCGGCGCTCTCTCCCTCGCGCAAAATAAATCCGCCGCCAATCGAAAAATAGACCTGCGTCGCCACCATCGCGCCGCTCGCATCAAACGCCGTGAAGCGCATTCCGTTCGAGTGCGCCGCCAGCGTCTTGTCCTTGTGCCACAACAAATCCGTCGCTTCGTTGAACGCAATTTCGTTTGCGCCGGCCAATTTCAATTTCTTCGCCGCGCGAATCTCCGCGAGTTTCGGCTCGATGGTTGCCGGCTCAATCAAGTCCGGCAGCTCGCCGCCGAGTCCCAGCAGAATCGCCCGATCCGTTCCGTGCCCATGTCCAGTCAGCGCCAGCGATCCATACAACTCCGCCTGCACTCGAGTCACACGCGCCAGGTTGCCACGCGCCTCCAGCGCATGAGCAAAATCCGCCGCCGCGCGCATCGGACCCATTGTGTGCGAGCTAGACGGTCCTATCCCCACCTTGAAAATCTCAAAGATGCTGGTCTTCACTTTTTCTTTACCTGAAATTGATGCTACGCCCATTTCTTTTTCTCTGACAGCTAACCCACTGCGCCGCTTCGCGTAGGCATTACTGGCCAAAAACGGCGCGCCGTTCAGTAAAAACGGGTCACGAAAATTGGACATTCTCCCCCTTTGCCACTGCTTCCGGTCAATGAGACAATCGGGGAATGAAAAAATCACAAACTTTATCGCTGATTCTCCTTACTTCCAGCGCGCTTCTCGCCTCATCCGCGTTCGCGCAAACTTCCGCCACTTCCGGCTCGACGCAAACTCCTGCCGCCAAGCCGCAGCCTTCTTCCGGAGCCGCCCCAGCTAAACCGCAGACGGGCACGGCTGCCGCCAAGCCAGGTACCGCTGCAGCCAAACCCGGCGCGGCCTCCGCTCTGGCCCTGAAGACCGATCGCGAAAAGGCCAGCTACGCCATCGGCGCAAATATTGGCAAGAGTATGAAGAAGGAAGGCGTGGATCTCGACCCCGCCATCATCGCCAAGGGAATCAAGGACGGCTTTGCAGGCGGCAAGCTTCTCCTCACCGATGAGCAGGCGCAGGCTGCCCTCGTCGCATTTTCCGGAGCCATGAAAAAGAAGCAGGACGCGCAGATGGCCGCAATCAGCGCCGCCAATCAAAAGGAAGGCCAGACCTTCCTCGCCGCAAACAAAACCAAGCCCGGTGTTGTTGCGTTGCCCAGCGGCCTGCAATACAAAGTCATCACCGCGGGCACCGGCCCCAAGCCAACTGCCGAAGACACGGTCCTGTGCAATTACCGCGGCACGCTCCTCAACGGAACCGAGTTTGACAATTCAGCCAAGCACGGCGGCGCAACGGAAATTCCCGTCGGCGGAGTCATCAAGGGCTGGACGGAAGCTCTTCAGCTGATGCCCGTCGGCTCCAAGTGGCAGCTCTACGTTCCTTCAGAACTTGCGTATGGACCGCGCCAGGCTGGTCCGGACATCGGCCCCAACTCCACGCTGGTCTTTGAAGTCGAGCTCGTCTCGATTCAACCGAAGCCAAAGGCGGAAGCCGCTCCCAAGGACGCGCCGAAAGACGCGCCCGCCGCGCAACAGCCGGCCGCACAGCCTGCTGCCCAACCAGCTGCTTCGCCTGCGCCACAACCGCCGGCGCCGCAAGCTCCCGCGCCAACTCCCAAACCGCAGGCTTAGTCCTGCGAGAGGTGACTTGACGTCGCCATCTTGTCCTTGGTTAGTGTTTTGTTATCGGGGCCGTCTACCAGGACGGCCCTTTTTTTTCGGTCAGTTTTCTATCGTTCGCAACAGCCGCAAAATTTCCGGCGCGGCAATCGTTTTGTAATCCGCGCTGAGCAGCCCGTATGTTTCCACCGTGTCGTACTTCCGGCTTTCGCCGCTCGATTGATTGCCGTTGAGCGGCCAATAGCACCAGCTTAGGTTCTTCTCCTTCAGATATTGCACGAACCAGATAAACCATTGTCCATTCGGCGTTCCGTCTGGGCCGCAATTCGTCAGCGTCTGGCAAGTTCCGAATTCGCCGACCCACAAGGGAACTCCCGGCTCTTGCGCCAACAGAAATCCAGCGCGTGCATCCAGCGCCTGTTTCATTTCTTCATAGCTCTGGAATTTCACCGCCTGCGAAGCGTATGCGTGTGGCGAGTAAACAAGTCTGCCCGGAATTTTCAAAACGACCGGCTTTTCGGCCGCGCCTCGAAAGTCCGTCGAGTATTGCGGGCCTTCCACCATGATCAACAGTTTAGGATTTGCCTCAAGAACGGCGTTGCCGCCGCGCTCCGCTGCCGCATGCCAATCCAACGCCGGGTCCGTTCCGCCCCATTGGGCGCCGCTGCGCAATTCGTTGCGCAAATCCGCGCCAACGACGTACGGCTGATTCCTGTATCGCTGAACGATCGATTTCCAGTCCGCAAGCCATCGCTCTTCGGAATACTCCGCGTTCGCCCACAATCCGTTGCCGTCTTTTTCGCTGCAGCACCAATCCGCGCGGCTCATGTGATTGTCGAGGATCACCATCAAATGTGCCTTGGCCAGGGCGGCAATCACCGCATCCATCACGTCCATCGCGTGCTTGCCCCGGAATTGCGGATTCGCCTTTACCGCATAGTCCGCCACAACCGGATTTTTCTCGAACGTTTCGTTCGCCCAGGGAAGTCGCACCGAATTGAACCCCATCTCCGCAATTTTGTTGACAATTTCTTTTAGCGGTTGATGGTCGAGTCCTCCGGCGACAAATTCCTCTTGGTCGAATCCATACCAATTCACCGAAGCCAGTTTTACGGTGCGATTGTGCGCATCGACGATGCGATGACCATCCGTGTGCAACGGCGGCCGGACATTCTGTTCTGCAGCCGCGGGAAGACAGAAAAAGAATGGCAAGGCGACCAGCGCCAGCTGCCGGCCAATATTTTCTCGCGATAGTTTCATCGTGCCTCTCCCTACGGCAAAAAGCCTACGCTCTGCCACAATTCCGCCGTCTTGAACATTTTTCCGCTGGACATCACAAACTCCACATTGCGAATGTCGTGGATATTTTCGAGAGGATTTCCCTTGACCAAAATCAAATCGGCGCGCTTTCCCGCTTCGATTGTGCCGAGTTCTTTCTCCATTCCCATCGCGCGAGCCGGAACAATCGTCGCCGCCTGAATCGCTTCGAGAGGCGTAAAGCCGGCCATCGTGTACAACTCAATTTCCCGATGCACACTGTGCCCGGGAACCGTCTGATCCGTGCCCACGACGACCGGCACTCCTGCCACGTGCAGCTTCCCAACGAGCGCAACATACTTGTCAAACATCTTTTGCACCATCTCGGAATTTTCATTGGGCGGACCTACATCGAAGAGCGCCTGCGCCAATTCCGGCGCCACTTTTGCGACTCCCGGCTCAAACGTGCTGAACGGCTTTTCCGTGCTCGCCGTGCCCATCTCATAAATCACCAGCGTCGGGTCCACGACCGTGTGATGCTCCTTCAAAAACGCAATTTCCTTTTTTGCCGCGTCGGAATCCAGATCAATTTCGCTGAGCGTTTTCAATCGCGCAGCACGCTTTGTTCCCGGCGGAAAGGGCGGCGCCATCATTTGCAGAATGTACGGAATGTGGCTGATCTGATCCTGTCCCGCCTCAATCGCTTCGCGCGTCGTGACGCCTTCGGGAATGTGCCCTGTCGCCGTCATTCCCAGCTTGTGCGCTTCGGTTGCCGCCGCCGCAATCTGCGGCAATTTCACGGAGCTATAAATCTTCACCTGCTGGAAGCCCATCTGGTGATATTTGTCGACCCATTCGCGCGCCTGTTCCGGCGTGTCGGCACGAATGACGCCAATTGCGGTTGGTCCCGTTCCGTCGATGAATCCGGCCGCCAAAATGCGCGGACCTAATCCATGCCCCTCGGCAATCGAATCGCGAACTGTAGTAATAAATTCCAGCTCATTCCCGCAATCGCGCACCGTGGTCACGCCGGCAGCCAAATAAATCGGTCCCCATTCCACCTGTTCGAAGTGCGCGTGCATATCCCAAAGGCCGGGAAGAATCGTTTTGCCTCGCGCGTCAATTAATTGAAAATTTTTCGGAATCTCGACATCGTTTCGCGTTCCGGCTTTCACGATGCGGCCGTCCTTCACCAGCACGACGGAATCCGGCACGGCCGCTTTCCCCGTTCCGTCCACGAGAGTTCCGCCAACCAGCGCGATATTCGTCGCGCGGCTCCCGGGAATCGTCGCGGAAATTTGCGCGAGCGCGCCCATGCCGTCTTTGCCGGCGAGGGCAACAAACGTTTTCAAGCCGTCTTCGTATCCATCGCGAATCGCTTCAAAATGATCGAACTCCGCGTCCGTCGTCACCGCCGCGATCAGTTCCTGCTTCATGTTGAACCACAGCCATTCGCGTCCCCAGATCAATCCCTCGACCAGAAATCGCTGCAGCGTTTCTGTTTTTCCACCGAACGAAATCTTGTCCTGCCCGCGCGGTTCAATCCACAAATTCCGGCCTTCCGGAAAGACCGCCAGCTCTTTCGCAAATCCGTGCGCCGACCAATACCGGACCAGCAGCATTTGCATCGTCACGGGAGCGTATCCCGCGATCGTAAAAAACTGTTGCGGCGTCTCGCCTTCCTTCCATTCCTCGCGGTCGCGCACGCGAATCTGTTCGCCGTTCACTTCCACCGCGCGTTCCAGATCGCTCATCCGCGAGTTCTTTCCCTTAATCGCGAACGAAATCGGTGTCCAATCGTTTTTTGCTTTCAGACTCGCCGCGAGGGGCACATCCGTCCCGCGATCGTTGAACTTAAAATCCGCTTTCACCGCAAAACCGTTTCCGTCTTTCGTTATTTGATAGCTCTCCCACCCGATCGCCTGCTCAAATTTATGCAGCCGGAATTTTCCCTCTTCCACAGTCTGTCCGTTGGCCGTTCCCGAACACACCCCAGTTCCCAGCGCCAACAGAATCGTTGCCCACTTTCTAAAACCATTTCTTTTTGTCATGGACTCTCTCAGGATTGATTTTGCGGCGCCGCGGAGGTCACTTCTCCGCCAGCAGTGCATCGAAATACGCAAACATTTCCGGTGAATCCCATCGTTGTTCGCCGATAATTTTCCGCGCGATCTTTCCGTGCTGGTCGATCACGTACGTTTCGGGATACACCGTCGTCCCATAATCCTTCGCAATTTTCGAAACGGTCCCTTGCACGGAAGGATCCCGCCACGTGGGAAAAATCACGCCATGCTCCACCAGGAATTTCTGATACGCATCGGGATCTTCATCCACGTTCACGCCGAGCACCAATCCGCCCTTCGGCGCAATATGCTGCTGCAATTTATTGAGAAACGGCGTCTCCGCCACGCATGGCGGGCACCAGCTTGCCCAAAAATTCAGCACCACCACTTTTCCTTTGTAGTCGGACAGTTTGATCGGCTTGCCGCTCATCTGCAGCGTGAAGTCTTCCGGCGTCTTGCCCGCCATGGACGCTTCGCCCTGCCGGTATTGGGGCAAGGCAAACGCCACCAAAACCAGTACGCCCAGCCAGAAAGGTCCCCAAATCTTCGCTTTATCCATAAATTTCATGTGAGTGTTATACTAGCCTAGACGCCCTCATTCTGACACTATCCTGAAAAATCAGATGTGATTTAGCGCACCGAGAGCGCACACAACCATCTTCCATGCCATCCGAACCAAGCACGAGCGCCATCATTCCCGCCCGCAACGAAGAGGCGGTCATCGCCGATTGCGTTCGATCCGTCGCCGCGCAGCCCGAAGTTTTGGAAATTCTGGTGGTCAACGACCAATCCACCGACCGCACCGCGGAAATCGTTCGCGCCTTGGCGCAAGAAATTCCCAATTTGCGATTGCTGGAGACTTCCGATTTGCCTGCCGGCTGGGTCGGCAAAAACAACGCCGTCTGGCTCGGCGCGCAAAACGCAAAAGGGAAGTGGCTCCTCTTCACCGACGCCGACGCCGTTCTCGCTTCCGGCGCCATCGCCAAAGCTTTCGCGCTCGCGCAAGAAAACACCGCTGCGCTCGTTTCTTTTTCTCCCGCGCAAACGCTCAAGACCTGGTATGAAAAAGCGCTTATCCCCTTCGTCTACTGCCGCCTCGCGCGCAAATTTTCGTACGCCGATGTCAACAATCCGAATTCTCCCGCCGCTGCCGCCAACGGCCAATTCCTGATCATCCAGCGCTCGACCTACGACGCCATCGGCGGCCATGCGTCGGTCGCAGGCGAAGTTCTTGAAGACGTCGCACTCGCGCGCCGGGTCAAACAGGACAGTTGGGGCATCTGGTTCGGCTCCGGGGCCGGTTTTGTTTCCGTCCGCATGTACCGTTCGTTCCGCCAAATGTGGGGCGGCTGGCGCAAAAATCTTTATCAACTGATGGGCGGAAATTCGAACGCCGTTTTTTACGAATTCGAGGCCGCTTTTCCGTGGATGACCTTTCTTGTTCTGCTCGTCGGCCTGAAATTCCCGCTGGCCATGGTCATAGGCTTGCTTTTGCTGCTTTTTCGGCAGCTCGCCTACGGCTTCGAATTAACGCGTAACCAATTCCCCTTTAAATTCATCATTTATTATTTACCCGCGGTGTTTTTGTATGCGGGCGTCATGATCGCCTCCTGGCGCAGCTATGCCCGGGGCAAGGTCGCGTGGAAGGGCAGGGAATACGCCGTCGGCCTGCCGAATCCATCTGCAAAAGGATAAACGGGTTTCGATCGCCATGGTCTATCTGACTCGAAAAATCGAATTTTCCGCGTCGCACGTTTATCACAATCCGACGCTCTCGCCCGCCGAGAACAAACGCATTTTCGGCAAATGCAACAACCCGCATGGCCACGGGCATAACTACAGGCTCGAAGTCACTGTCGGCGGCGAGCCCGACCCCGTGACGGGCATGGTTCTCGACCTGAAGGATTTGAAAGAAATTCTCGAACGCGAAATCATGCAGCGCATGGATCACCGCCACTTGAATCTTGAGGTTCCCGAGCTCCAGGGACAGATTCCCACGTGCGAAAACATCGCGCGCGTCATCTGGAATTTGCTCGACCCGAAAATCACGCAGGGAAAATTGCACCGCGTGCGGCTTTACGAAAATTCCGATCTTTTCGCCGACTGCTATCGCAACGGCGCGGGAGCGCGCGCATGAGCAGCAATTCGCTCCACGTCGAACTGGGCCGCCGCTACCATTTTTCCGCGTCGCATCGCCTGCATTCTCCGGAATTGAGCGACGAAGAAAATTGCCGCGTCTACGGCAAGTGCAACAATCCGCACGGCCACGGCCATAACTACACGGTAGAAGTGCGCCTGTCCGGAAAAATCGATCCCGCCACGGGAATGATTTCCAATCTCGCGGACCTCGACTCTTTCGTGAACGAACACGTCCTCGAGCCCTTCGACCACCGCTCGCTCAATGAAGAAGTGCCCGCGTTCCAAAAAGCGGTGCCGACGACAGAGATTCTATGCATTGAAATTTTCCAGCGCCTGAAATCCTTCCCGCATGCGAAGCTTGAAGCTGTCCGAGTCGAAGAAACCGCAAACAACAGCTTTGAATATGCAGGGAACTAAACAAGGGACACGAACGTGACGAAGCCGACAGAAGAAATCATCCTGAACGAAGAAAAGCCGATCGACGCAAAGACGATCGCGTGCCACATGCGCGAAATCATCAAGCTGGTCGGCGAAGATCCGAATCGCGAAGGCTTGCGCAAAACGCCGGAGCGTTTTGAAAAAGCCCTGAAGTTTCTTACCAGCGGTTACGCGCAAAACCTCGACAACGTTCTGAATGGCGCCACTTTCAGCGTTTGCTACGACGAAATGGTCATCGTCAAGGACATCGAGTTTTTCAGTCTTTGCGAGCACCATGTGCTTCCGTTTTTCGGGAAAGCGCACGTCGCGTATCTGCCCACGAAAAAAGTTCTCGGGCTCAGTAAAGTCGCGCGTCTTGTAAATATGTTCGCGCGACGGCTGCAAATTCAGGAGCGCATGACGAGCCAGATCGCGCAGGCCATTGAGGAAAAGATCGCGCCGCAGGGCGTCGGCGTCATCATCGAAGCGCGCCACCTTTGCATGCAGATGCGCGGCGTCGAAAAGCAGCACGGCCAGGCCGTCACCAGCGCGATGCTGGGCGCATTCCGCCACAACCAGCAAACCCGCGACGAATTTCTGTCGCTCATTCGCTCGAAGCGGGGCTGACGGTCGGCGTAACGTCAGCTCGCCGCCGCGCTCCATTTTGGCTCTCGTAACGTTTTGCGAGTTTGCTAAAATAACGTATGGCAACCGGCTCCGCTGCCGCTCCAGCGCGCGCTTCCGACCCTTCTTCCGCTAAGAATCTCGTCGCGGCCAAATCGCCCGCGCTTACTTTTTTTGCGTTTCTCAGCATCTACCTTATCTGGGGCTCGACGTATCTCGCCATCCGCTACGCCGTGGAAACGATTCCGCCTCTTTTCACTGCCGGCCTTCGCCATCTGACGGCCGGAACCATTTTGCTGATTTGGGCACTCGCAAAAGGCCTGCGTCCCACCGCGAAACAGATTCGCGCGAGCATCGTTATCGGAATTTTCTTTTTCCTCATCGGCCACGGAACCTTGCATTGGGCCGAGACGCGCGTGCCGTCCGGTTTCGCGTCGCTCATCATCGCGTCCGAACCGATTTGGGTTTTCCTGATGGCTTCCGCGGTGGAAAAAAAGTGGCGGATGAATTTCCCGCTCGCCGCCGGAGTCGTACTCGGCCTCGCGGGTGTCGCAATCTTGTTTGGCCACGGCGCGTTGGCTGCCGGTTCCGGGATGTTGCTCGGCGCAGTCGCCGTCTTAATCGGAGCAATTTCCTGGTCCGTCGGAATTATCTATTCGCGGCGGTCGCATCTCTCCGGTAATCCCTTGCTGCTCTCCGCGTTGTCGCTGCTTTCCGGTTCCGTCCTGCTGCTCACGACCGGCGCGGTCGTCGGCGAAGCGCGCGGATTTTCTTTCGCTCAAGTCACGCAGTGTTCCTGGCTCGCGCTCGCGTATCTAGTTGTCTTTGGCTCGGTGATCGCCTTCACCGCCTACAACTGGCTGCTGGAGCATTACTCGCCGACATTCGTCGCCACACATACCTACATCAATCCCATCGTCGCGGTTTTTCTCGGTTGGTGGCTCGCTGCGGAAAAAGTCACGATCAACGTCGCCATCGCCGCGGCCCTCGTCATTCTTGCCGTATTCCTTGTGGACCGCGGCATGGCGCGTCTCGAATCAAAACCTTCGAACGTTCAAAACGTTTGAACGTTCAAACGCTCTTCTTACATGCTCGAAACATCCACCGACGCGACCGTCGTGTCCCACGCCATCTTCAGCGTGCAACCCTTCGCGCCCTTGTCCAGCGAAATCGTGAAATTTTCCATCGCCGGCCCGCTTGCAACCTTCATATCGATCCGTGCCAAGTCTTCTTTTTCCCCGGGATATGCCGTGCCCCATTCGCCGGTCTTCTTGCTGATCACGAGCGTCCACTTGTCTTTGTTGGGAACCGTGAAGATCGTGTAGCTTCCCGCCGGAACGTGCGTGCCGCCGACCATCAAGTCCGCCGTCGTCACAAAGGTCGTCGCTTCATTCGCGCCGGCGCGCCAAACTTCGCCGTAGGGAACCAGGTCGCCGAAAATCGCGCGGCCCTTCTTCCGCGGACTCGAATAGTCAATCGTGATGGACTTTCCTCCCGCCAGTTCGCACTTCGCCGTCGCCGGCGGGCTCGGCCGCTTGGATTTGTCCTGCTGCGCCCGAACCACAATCGCCGCCACGATCAAACACAAAATCACCGCACCGCTTACACCTAAAAGCTTTCGCATGGGTATTCCCTCCAGAGAAAAAACTCTAGCACGGATGACAGACGGCTGCCGCGCCACATGGTGAGCAGAGACTCACCGCCGCCGCAATCCCTACCTTTTCCAACTGAACCTCTAACGGGATGCGGCGTGTTTCGCCTTAGTCAGGCGGTGGATTTCAAAAATTAGATAGGCCACGACGGCGATGTTTATAACGAGCAGCAGGCCTCTCATCAGCGTCGACTTGTGAACGAGCTCGTAGACTTCCAGCGGAATCAGGCCGGCCGTGGAAATTACGGTCAGGAATTCCGCCCAGCGTTTCCGCAGAAATAGTCCTACGGCTTCCGTGAGAAAGAGACCCGAATAGATAAACGTTCCCACACTCAGCACGCGCAGTTTGTGGGCGTCCACGTTCGTCAGCTTTTCGAGCAGCAAATGCAGGAAGTGGTTGTGCGGATCGACGCGGAACAGATCGACCCAATGCTCGGCCTCCAGGAGCAAGTCTCTGTTGGCGAGCAGATGAACCGCGATACCAACCGCCAGCAGCGCAAGCCCCTTGATCAGCTTGAACGCCGCGATGAGCATGAGCCCGCGCGGATGTTTGTGAGTCTCGGCCATTCTGGAGAGAGTATTGTAGCGCGGCCGGAAGCTCCGCTTCGACACGCACCGCAAGGCAGCGTGAAGTTGAGAACCGTGCAGAGATTGCTCGAATAGGAGAAGATAGAGGTGCGGTCCCAGCCGATCGGAGAGTATTCGTGCGAAGCATGACTCGGGTTGGGATGGTGCGCCCGCTTTATTTGGGTTGGGCGCTGGCGCTGTGCGCGACTGCAAGTGCCGGGCAAGAGCGCCCAGTGCAATTGCCGGACGCGCCGGTTGCGAAAGCCGCTCAAGACGACCTCGACGTTTCCTGGAAGACACTTCCCAAAAGAATTGTTCGCGATCAAAAAGATATCTGGCTCTTTCCGCTGCAACTCGCGAAGGGGCATTACTTGATTCCTACCCTCGCGATCGCCGGAGGAACGGCGGGTCTGATTGCAGCCGATCCGCATGCGATGCCATATTTCCGCACGCACGCCGGGAATTGGGACGATTTCAACGACGCGTTCGACGGGCCAATCACCAGCGCCGAGATCGGAATTGTGCCCGTCGCGTTTTTATTGGTGGGCGGCGCGCGGCACGATACGTACGCGAGCAAGACAGGACTCCTGGCCGGAGAAGCGTACGCGGACGGAGCGATACTTGACCTGGTACTGAAGGGAATTACGCGGCGGACACGGCCAATGGATGTGGCGGCCGGTGCGTCCTTCAACGACACATTTTTCAACACGCCCAAATCCGCTTTCAGCAGCAGTTTTCCCTCGGGGCACGCGGTAAGCGCTTTTTCTGTCGCCACGGTCGTAGCGCGGCGCTATGGCCATCATCGTTGGGTTCCGTTCGTGGCATACGGCGCCGCGTCGCTCATCAGCTTCTCGCGCGTTTCCACGCGCGCGCATTTCCCCTCGGACGTTTTTATCGGCGCGGCTCTTGGCTATTCGATCGCCCGCTTCGAAGTACTCCGGCACTAATGAACGGGCCACGTCAGACGCGCAGCGTTGACTAGTTGGATCGGATCAGTTTTCGATTCCAGTAACGGTAGAAGGGAAGTCCGGCGAGGATGAGGAGCAATCCGATAGAAGAGCGGCCGGGATTTTGAAAGAGCACGCTGACGGTGAGCGCCAGCGCGCCGACCACGAATACACCCGGAATCGCCGGATAACCCGGGCAGCGATAGGGACGCGGCATTTCAGGTTCGGTTTTGCGCAGCCGGAAAAGAGAAAGCACCGCCAAGCCGTAAAAGATCCAGGTGGCAAAAATGAAGAGGCTCGTCAACTCTTCGAATGTGCCCGTAAGCGCCATCAAGCTTGTCAGCACGCCTTGAAAAATCAGGGCGCGACCCGGCGTGAAAAACTTGGGGTGAATTCCATCCGCGACTTGAAAGAAAACTTTGTCGCGCGCCATTGCGTAGGGAACGCGCGCGCCGCTCAGAATCGAAGAGTTGAGTGAACCAATCGCGGAAATGACCATCGCCAGAGTCACCCAAATCGCCGCGCCGCGTCCGGAAACGTGTTCCACGGCATCCGACGCGATGTGCGCCGATGCCGCCGCCTGCGAAAATGGAAGCACTCGGAGGCATGCCGCGCTGAACAGCAAATAAATTACGGCGACCAGGCTGACTCCGCCGACCAGCGCCAGCGGGAAATTTTTCTGCGGGTCTTTCACTTCCGAGCCGACAAGATTCAAGTCTTCCCACCCGTCATACGCCCAAAGCGCCGCGGCCAAAGCTGCGAGAAACGCCGTAAGCAATCCGCCGTTCACTGCGGCTGGCCAGTACGGATCGGCGCCATGTGCCGCGCTCGGCGCAAGAAACGCGACGCCAATTACGAGTAACACGGAAAATATCTTGATGAACGTGAGAAGCACTTGCACTGCGCCGCCGAATTTCACGCCAACGTAGTTGACGGCCGTCATGACGATGAGCCAAACAACGGCAAGCGGTTGCGCCCACGTAAAAACAAAATCGTACGGTTTAACCCAGTGTACGAATCCCGGAAAGTGAATCGTGAAAATCGGGGTAGCGATACTCGGCAACAAGAACGCGAGGAATCGCACGCCGCCCGCCGCAATCGAGGCCGCCGAAGCCGGCCGTCCCACAATCGAGTGCATCCAGCCGAAAAGAAATCCCCACGTCGGCCCAAACCCGCGCCGCAGATAGGCGTACTCGCCGCCGGCTTCCGGAATCGCCGCGCCCAATTCCGCGTACGATAGCGCGCCAAAAATCGAAAGAATCGCGCCGACGATCCACGCCGCAAAAACCACCGCGACGCTTTGCCCTTCGCGCGCCATCTGCGCCGGCTTCAAAAAAATGCCGGTGCCGATCATCGTGCCGATCACAATCGCCGCGGAAGCCCACGGACCAAGCTCGCGAACCAGCTCCAGCCTTTTTTCGCCGCCCGATTCGCTCATGCGGAGGTCTCCCGCGCCGCTGCTTTCATCGCGCGCAGTCTGCTGGCCACGCTGCCGACCAAGAATGTAACAGTAGTGCCAATGAAGAAATACCACGGATATGCGATAGCAGTGAATCGCCAGACGGAAAGGACAGCGGCGAGGCCGGCAAACATACCGATCGTCGCGCCGGTGCCCGTTGCTTTGCGATCGAAGGTGCCGATCAGGAAAAGGCCAAGCAAGCTGCCGAACGGGAACGAGATGACGGTGAGTCCGGCTTCAAGCAATGGCCCCCACGAGACGAGTCCAAAACCAATCAACACCGCGCCCCATACGAGAGTAATCCGTCGCGAAAGCCTCAGGAACTTCTTTGGATCGGTTTGACGGCCGCTCAAAGTCGAAAAATCGAGGACCGTGCTCGCTGCAAGCGAATTCAGCGATCCACTCGCGTTCGACATCGCCACCGCGAGAATCGACGCTAGCAAAAGCCCCGCAAGTCCCGTCGGCATTTCGCGAACGAGGAACGCCGGCAAAATTGCATCCGCGCGCTGCCCTGCGGCAAGCAGCGGCGTGTGTTGCGAAAAAACAAAAAGTAAAACTCCTACAAGCAGGAATAGCGTGAATTGAAAAAGTACGATGAAGCCGCTCATCACCAGCGCCGCGCGGCTGTCCCGCTCATTTCTTGCTGCCAGCAATCGCTGCACGATCGTCTGATCGGTCCCATGGCTCGCCATCGTAAGAAACGCTCCGCCGATAAGTCCCGACCAGAACGTATACTTGGCCGCAAGGTTCCACGAGAAATCGAACACTTGCAGTTTATGTCCCGAGGCCGCGGCCACTTGCGCAACTTCCGTCCATCCGCCCGGAATCCGGTGCAGCAAAAAGAAAAACGTAATCGCGCTCCCGCCCAGATACAGAAGAAACTGCGCAACGTCCGTCCAGATCACCGCCTTCATCCCGCCTTCGAACGTATAGACAATCGTCAGCGCAATCACCAGAAAAACGGCCAGTCGCTCCGACGTTCCCAGCACCACGCTCACCACGAGCGCAATCGCCGCCACCCGAACGCCTTCCGCAATCGCTCGCGTAATCAAAAACGTCGAAGCCGCCAGCGCTCGCATTCGCGCGCCGAACCGTTTTTCAATAAGCGCATACGCCGTGAAAAATTCTCCGCGAAAGTATCCCGGCAACAGCAGCAGCACAATCAAAACTCGCCCAATCAAATAACCGAACACCAATTGCAGAAACGTCAGATTTCCGCCAAACGCAATTGCCGGCGTCCCGATGATCGTTAGCGTCGATGTCTCTGTCGCCACAATCGAAAACGAAATCGCCCACCATGGCGCGCTCCGGCCGCCCAAAAAATAATCGCGAACGTCCTGCTGCCCTCGCCGAAAATAAATCCCCAGCGCCGTCACTGCCAGCAGGTACAGCACCACGATCGCAAGGTCCAGCGTATGAATGTGCATGAAGAGTGACGAGGATAAAGGTCGCGCGACACAGCGTCAAGAACGCAACGCGCGCGCTGACAACTTCGATTATTCTTTCCAAATGCGCATCGGAATGGGCTTCGACGGCGGCGGAACAAAAACCGATTGTCTCCTCTTGCTCGAAAGTGGGAAAGTTCTCGGCCGTGGCCGCGCTGGCGCATCGAATCCCTCGCGCATCGGAATCGAAGCCGCCGCGCAATCCGTCCGCGATGCCGCAATCGCCGCGCTAGCAAACGCCGAAATCCAAATGGCTCATGTTACCGACGTCTGCGCGGGCCTCGCCGGCGTCGCTCTCGCCGAACGCGCGCGAGCGATGATCGCCCACTTGCGCGAATTTTTCGGCACCGCGCGCTTCGAACTCTGCACCGACTTGGATTTGGCTCTCGCGTCCGCCGGCCCGCCGCCCGCCATGGTGCTCGTTGCTGGAACCGGCTCAGCCGCGATCGGCCACGTTGCAAACCGCCCCCCCATCCGTTCCGGCGGCCACGGCCCGAAACAAAGCGACGAAGGCAGCGCCTTCGCCATCGGCAAGAACGTCGTGAAGCATCTCGCGGCTCTCACCCTCGACGGGGAATCGCTGCGCGAAAGAATCGTTCAACTTTTTCCCACAACCTCTCTCCAGCTTCTTGCCTCGCTCGAAGGCGCCGAAGCCGACGCCGTTTACCCGCGCATCTTTCCGCTCGTCGCCATCGCCGCCGACGAAGGCGACGAACTTGCCCAAAAATTATTGAACGAAGCCGCCCAAAATCTCGCAAGCTTCGTCGCCGAAGTAAAACAGCAACTACACTTGGGCGACGAAATATTTACACTCGGCAAGACCGGCGGCATGATGGGCCGGTCAAAATATTTCGACGCGCAACTAAATCAGGCTCTCCACGACATCGCGCCACGTGCGAAAATTCAACATTTGCAAACGCCTCTCGTCGAAATCGCCGCGAAGCGAGCCCTCGGCCTATGACCGACGCAACTCACGATGCCGCCCGCCACGCGCGGCAGGAAGAATTCTCCGCGAAAGTCCGCGACGGTTCCCCTGACGCCCTCAAAGATCTCGCCCAAAATCCCGCCCTCAACGAAGAGCAGGCCCTCATCCTCCTCGCGCGAAAAGATCTTCCTGCCGCTCTTGTTGAAGAAATTGCCACGCGCAAACAGCTCCTGAAAAATTACGCCATAAAAAAAGCGCTTGTCCTCCATCCCCACACTTCGCGCCTCGTCAGCCTTCGCCTCCTTCGCGATCTCTATCTCATGGATCTCGTCCAACTCACTCTCGCTCCCGGCGCTCTCGCCGAACTCAAACGCAACGCCGAAGAACAACTCATCGCCCGCCTCCCGCAACTTCCTCTCGGCCAGAAAATCACGCTCGCTCGCCGCGGCCCCGGCCGTGTCGCCGGCGCTCTCCTCGCCGAAGGCCACGCGCCAGTCCTCTCCGTCGTCCTCGACAACGCAAATCTCAGCGAATCCCACGTCCTCAAGGCGCTCTCGCGTCCCAAGCTCGCGCCCCGCGTCGTCGAAGCCATCTCCCAGCACAAAAAGTGGTCGCAAACTTACAACGTGCGCCTCGCCCTCGTTCGCCAGCCCTCCGCCACGCTCGCCACCATTCTTTCCGTTCTTCCGGAACTCACCGTCTCGGACCTTCGCGAACTCAGCGCGCCCGGCATCGTCGCCGAAAACATTCGCCGCTATCTCCTCGCGGAAATCGAACGCCGCCTGAGCAGGGGCAAAAATCGACCCCTCGAATAATCTGCCGAGCCCAGCTTCACCCACCGCCCTAGAAGTCCCCGACCAATAGCCCGAGTAGTACTATCCGTTGGCCTACTCAGCAATACAGGGAACAAAACAAACTTCATCGGCGTCGTATAACAATGGCGCAAAGAGGAGTATTGTTGCTCGTGAGCGGCGTGATCGCCCGTGCGCCGTGGCTTGGGAACCCGATGAGGGGGCTTGGCCAGCATTATGGGCAGTGGGGATCAGTCAATCCGCAGGTTCGAGAGGCGTTGGGCGCCTCGTTTTCGTTATCACGCCGACCTCGAGATCGAATGGGGTTCCACGGTTCTTCGCGCCCGTACGCGCGACATCAGCTCCAACGGCATTTTTATCGAATCGCCCGATCCCCTTTGGGTCGGTGCCAGTTTTTCGGCCCAGTTGGCGCTGGACAAGCCTGTCCGCGTCAATTGTTCTGTCAAACGTGTCGAACCCGGCCGCGGCATGGGCGTTTCTATCGCGCTCGCCGAAGAGCCCCATCAGCAGCGCTACCAGGAACTCCTCAACTCGCTTGCAGGAACGCTCCCCGGAAATCAGCCCTGACCTCGTTGTATGCTTTCTGAGATGAACCATTGCCTCGATTGCGGCGCCGAGCGCGACGCCGACCAGTGTGCTTCCTGCGGCCTCACCACAGCCGCCGCTGAACTCGTCTTTCGCCGCAAGCTCATCCATCGCACTCTGATTTTTCTTGCTGCTTCCTTGTGCTTTCCCTACGTCAGCGGCGTTTTTCCGCCGCTCGATTTGGACCTGATGCTCGTCTTCTTCGGCGTGCTCTTTTTTATCGTCCTTCTACTCGCCGTTCTTCTCGACCGCTTGGCGCGCCGTCACGCCGAAATCGAAGTCCTCAAACGAATCTTCACCGGCTTGCTGCCCCTTCCCTGGATTCTCACCGCCGTCCTTGTCGTAAACGGAAAATTCGATAATCCTAAAAAGATCGAATACATTCCCGCCACCGTTCGGGACACTTTTTATATGAAGGGAATCGTTAAGGGCAGCCGCCGTCTTGTCGTGAACTCCTGGCGGCCCGGCAGAAAATGGGAACGCCTCCCCGTTGAAGAGAACGACTACGATCGCTTCCACGTCGGCGATTCGATGGAAGTGGCAATCGAACCTGGCGTTGCCGGTATTCCCTGGGTCTACGGTGTCTATCGCAAAGAACCGTCCCGTCCTCCGGTTCAGTAAAGTGGCGTTCCGTTCGCCTTCAGCGGCGTCTGAACATCCATATAACTGCCTTTTTCCCCGAAGCGGAATCGCAGCCGCCGCAGCGCTCCCACGTCCCTCTCGCGCCAGTCCGTGATGTCCGTCGGCTCCCCCGGATTTTCTTCCAGCGAAAAATCCACCTCATCGTCGCCCTTCACAGTCACTTTTCCAGGGTCCACGTCGAGCACCTGCTGGTTGTTCCGGTCGATCAGCAAATACCTCTTCCATAGCCGCAGCAAAAGCACGCCGCGCTTCGACGAATAATAAAGATTCCACGATTTCGGCGCATCGTCGTTAAACCGCACGATCGCGAACGGCACCGACTTCCACACATTCTTCTCTTTCGGCGCCTTCAGCGTTGATTGCGCGGCTCCGTTCGCTCTCGGCGCGTCCATAGAAATAGAAATCAACGCGCAAACCCCCGCCAGCACTAGCGCCAACATTTTCTCCAAGCCGAAAAATTTCATGTTAATGAGATCCACCCTCAGCTGATTCCGCCCTCTTTCGCGATCGTTCCCCATTCCCACAATCCAAACGCAACTTTGCTCTGCACCGGATGCCCCACCTGTCGCGCCAGCATCGCCATCTGTCCGCGGTGATGCGCGTCATGCGCAATCAAATAGCCCACGAACGCCACCACATCCGGCTTGAAGTTCGGCACACGTCCCGCCGGATCTTCCAGCCCTTTTTCCAGCAGCTTGCTGATCGCCGCGGCGCTTTTCGTCAGCGCTTCGCTCACTTGCTCCACCGAAACTTTTTCTCCATCCAGTTTCGCCGGCAGCTTCGCGCTCTTGTCCGCCGCCGCAAGCCACATCAATCGCACATTATGCAAATGCGCCGCCATCGCTGCAATCGTGCGGCCCTTTCCCGTCGGCGGCGCTGCCTGCCACGCCGCTGGCTCCAGATTCTTCAGCAATAGCTGGTTCACCCGTTCGTTGATCAAAAACGCATTCAGCACCGACCGCTTTACATCGAATGTGGCGCCCGTCGATCGAGTTGCCATCGGCTCATTCCCAGCCTGATTTCGGTCTCTCTACAACCATACTTCGAGTCTACGATGCACCCTCCATGCGAGCAAGCCAGCCACTCGTTCCGCCTCACTGCGGGTATAATGCCGTGCGATGAATTGGCTGCTCCGATTGCTCAAGCGCGCCATAAGAATGTTCAGCCGCGTTTTTCCTCGCTGCAGCATGATTTCTCAGGCCATCGCCTTCAATCTTTTCGTCGCATTCTTCCCCACATTGCTTCTCGTCGTCGCTATTGCCACCAGCCCGCTCGGCAGCCGCACTAACATGCTCGACATGATCACCGATTTCACGCGCTACCTCCCGCCCGGCAGCCGCCAGATCGTCTCCGAATTTCTCATCAAGCGCGCGCCGCAGGCCTGGAAGTGGGCCTTCGTCGGTTGGGCTGGCACCCTCTTGGCCGGCTCCCAGGTCATGAAGCTCATCATGGAAGGCGTCCACAGTATCTACGGCGACAAGGTAAAGCCGGGCTTCCTCCACCGCCAGTGGCGCGGTTTGGTTCTCCTTCTTGCCACTATCGCTCCGTTGCTCGTCGCTTCTGTCCTCGGTGTATTCGGTCGCCCCATCCGCTTGTGGGTCTCCCGCGAACTCGGCGAAACGCATCCGTTTCACGGCTTCTGGCCTTTCTTCTTTCCCCTCGCCGCCATCCTTCTTTCCCTCGTCGCTTTGACGTTCATCTATCGCTTCGCTCGCCCGCAAGAGCACAGCCTTCGCAACGTCATCCCTGGCGCCGTCGTCGCCACACTCTTGTGGTGGGGTGTCGACGTCCTCTTCGGTTATTACGTCCGAAAAGTCCCCTATTCCGTCGTCTACGGCGGACTCGCCGCCGTCATCGGTCTCCTCGTCTGGATGCAGCTCTCCGCCGTCGTCGTCTTCCTCGGCGCCGCATGGAATGCCGAACTCCAGGACTCCCGCCGCACCACAAACGACGGTTGAATCCCTGGTAACGAGGGCGTATATTCACCCTACAACGGCCATCCACCCTGGACGTGTTCCCGTGCGGATTGACGGCGGTAGTCCGATAGCCACAGTCGACGAAAAAAGGTAGGCGCGTCCTGCATTTCACGTTTTTCAAACGATTCGTTTGTCTCAGCGCATCCGGTTCGCTTTTCTTGGCGGGCGCATCCGTTCTTTGCGCACAGGAATCTCAGCCCACGCCATCTCCTCCAGCCGCAACCACTCCCGCTCCCCCTCCTCCCGACCAGGAAACCAAAAAAGCCGAAGTCGAAATGCGCGACACTCCCGCCACCTTTAAGGTCCGCGTCAACCTCGTTCTCGTTCGCGTCGTTGTCCGCGATGCCCAGGGCAAGGTCATCGACAATCTTCACCGCGAGGATTTTCTCCTCTCAGACGACCGCAAGCCGCAAGTCATCTCCTTCTTCAACATCGACACCCCTTCTGCTCGCATCATGCCCGTCACAACCGCCGCCAATCCCAATGGCGAGCCCATCTCCATGCCCGGCGAACTCAAGCCCGCGATTCCGCAGCGTTTCGTGGGAGTCGTCTATGACGACGTCCATCTCAATATGTCTGACGCTGTAACCGTTCGTGACGCCACCACACGTCTCTTCGATTCGCTTGCGCCAACCGATCGCGTCGCTTTCTTCACCACCTCTGGCCAACGAACCCAGGATTTTACGAGTGACCATGCCGCTCTGAAGCAGGCTCTCAACGGAATCTTGCCGCGCCCATTGTTTGGTGGCGAAGGCGAACCCGGACAATGTCCGGATATCAGCTACTACCAGGCCGACTTGATTCAGAACAAGAACGACACTCAGGCGCTCGCCGTCGCGACGCAGGAAACCATTGATTGCGCCTTCAATGGCGATCGAACCAAAGCCGCCCAGGCGGCATCCATGGCTTCGGCCGCGGCCCAGCAGGCGGTCAGCCGGGGCGACGCCGAATCCGACTTTGTCTATCGTCACATCGAAGACGCCATGCGCCGCCTCGCCGGAATGCCCGGTCAACGCGTCATGGTTTTCGTCTCTCCCGGATTTATCCTCTCCCAGCTTTTCACCGAGGAATACGACATCATCGACCGCGCCAACAAAAGCAGCATCGCCATCGACACCGTCGACGCCCGCGGACTTTATACTCCCGACGTCATGGGAGACATTTCAAATCCTCCTTCCCGCGCTTCCTCCAGCATTCAGGGGCCAAAGACCTTGTACCGGACCTCGGCGCAATTCGCGCAATCGCAAGTGCTCGATGATTTCGCCGCGGGCACCGGCGGCACCTACTTTCACAATCGCAACGATCTCGACGAAGGGCTCCGCCAGGCCATTGCCGCTCCCCCGGTTTCTTATTTGCTCGGTTTCGCCCCGCAAAATCTCAAGCTCAACGGCAGTTTCCACACGCTGAAGGTTTCACTCGCCGGTAAACAGAAATTCAATGTCCAGGCGCGCCGCGGCTATTTTGCTCCCCGCAAAGTCCAGGATCCCGTCGAAACTGCCAAACAGGAAATTCAGGAAGCCATCTTTTCTCAGGACGAAATCAAGGACCTCGGCGTCGACCTCCAGACCCAGTTTTTCAAGCCGGCCGCTGAAGATGTCAAACTTTCCGTAGTCGCCCACGTCGACCTCAAATCTCTCCGCTTCCGCAAAGCGGAAGGCCGCAATCGCGACGACCTCACTCTCGCAACCGCCATCTTTGATGAAAACGGCAATTTTGTTACGGGCGGCGAAAAAATTATCGAAATGCGCTTGCTCGATGGAACGCTCGATCGCCTCGGGCGCACCGGCATCAACGTGAAATCGAGCTTCGATGTAAAGCCCGGCTCCTATCTTGTCCGGCTTGTCGTGCGCGACAAAGAAGGCGAATTGATGGCCGCGAAAAATGGCGCGGTCGTAATTCCATATTGAGTTTGAGACGGTTGCGGTGATGGAGGAACTAATGTCCAGGAAACTGTTTCAGGAAAAAATCGGAAAATGCACGCTCTTCCTTTGCGCCGCTTGTTTGTCGGTATTCGTTTTCGCTGCGAGTGCTGCCGCCCAGCAACAACCCGCTCCTCCCGCTCAACCCGGCGGCGACATAATCAAATCGGACGTCGTCATCAAGAATGAATCGAAACTCGTCCTCGTCGACGCGGTCGTCACCGACAAAAAAGGGAATTACATCCGCGATTTGACTCAGGCCGATTTCAAGGTCTTCGAAGACAACAAAGAGCAGCCCGTCTCGAGTTTTACTTCCGGCACTTCACAAACGCCCGGCCCGAACAGCAATCAGAAACACTATCTCGTTCTCTTTTTCGACAACTCCTCCATGGAAATGCCCGACCAGATGTCCGCTCGCAGCGCTGCCACGAAATTTATCGACGCGAACGCCGGCCCCAATAATTTGATGGCCGTTGTCGAATTCGGCGGCGCGCTCCGCATCGTGCAAAATTTCACCGCGAGTACGGACTTGCTGAAAAAAGCCGCGTCGGGAATTAAGTCGACATCGGTCGCTTCGAATACCGATTCCGGAAACACCGGCGCGGTTTCCGATGTTCCCGGCGGTTCGTTTATTTCCGCTGCGGAAGCCGACTATGGCGCGCGGACGATGCTGCTCGCCCTGCGTTCTCTCGCAAAAAATTTGAAGTCCATTCCCGGCAGAAAAATGGTCGTTCTGATTTCCGCCGGCTTTCCGCTTTCTCCCGAAATCCAGTCGGAATTAACCGCAACATTGGACGCATGCACCAAAGCCAACGTCGCAATCTACGCTCTCGACGCGCGCGGCTTAATTGCCGGCGCTCTCCGCGATCAGCGCCGCTCGCTCGATCGTTCGAACAAGCCGAATTTGCGCGCGGTCGTCTCACACCCTTCTCCGAATTCAATTCGAACGCCGCGCCTCGTCCTCGCTTCCTTCGCTGATCCCCAGCGTCCCGGCGGCGGAGGCGGTGGAACCGGCGGCGGAGGGGGTACCGGAGGCGGCGGTACGGGCGGTGGCGGCCGTGGTGGCACCGGAGGAACTGGCGGCACGGGCGGAACCGGTGGTGGAGGGCGCGGCGGCACGGGAGGAACCGGAGGCACGGGTGGCACTGGCGGCGGCACGCGCGGCGGTGGTGGCGGGACGGGGACAACCGGAGGCGGTGGAACCAGGCCGAATGGTTTTAATAATCCGAATAATCCGTTGAGTCAGCCGCGTTCCATCGTTCCTCAATTGCCGCCTTCTGGCGTACCGAATCAGCAGGTTCTTGCCGCGCTCGCGGAAGGAACCGGCGGATTCACCATTTTCAACACCAACGATCTTTTGGGCGGCTTGCAAAAAATTGCCAGCGAGATGAATGAATTTTATTTGCTCGGCTACGTTCCTCCGGACACGCCGGAAGGAAGTTGCCATGTGCTCAAAGTAAAAGTGAATCGCGGCGGTACGACCGTGCGTGCGCGCACCGGATACTGCAATTCGCGTCCGGTGAATATGCTCGAAGGCACGACGATGGAGAAGCAACTCGAATCTCGCGCGCACGATGCCACTTCGGCCGGCGTCGCTTCAAAGTTTCAATCTCCTTATTTTTATTCCGCTGCGAACATCGCGCGCGTGAATCTCGCCATGGAAATTCCCAGCGAGAGTTTTCACTTCGATAAAGACAAGGGAAAATATCACGCGAACTTGAGCGTGCTGGGAATTGCGTACAAGTCCGATGGATCCGTCGGCGCAAAATTCAGCGACCAGCTGAAACTGGATTTGGAAAAAGACGAGTGGAAAGAATTCACGAAACGCCCCTATCACTACAGCAATCAGTTTGATGCCGTGCCGGGCACCTACAAGATGACCGTCGTGCTGAATTCCGGCGGCGATGCGTACGCCAAATCTGAATGGCCGCTGAAAATCGAAGACTACGACGGCAAACATCTCAGTCTCGGATCTGTTCTGATCTCCAATGCGATTCAGCGCGTCGAGGAAATCGCCAGAAGCACCGATCTCGACGCCGCCTTGCTGGAAGATCAGACGCCGCTTGTCGTGAAAGGCATGGAAATCAAGCCCGTCGCCACGAATCAATTCAAGAAGACCGACCGCGTTGTGATGTATTCCGAAATTTATGAGCCGTCGCTTCAGGGCGAGAATCCCCCGAAGGTTGTTTTCGGCTACAACATTCTGAATCGCGCCACCAACGAACAAGTGGTCAGCACCGGCGGAATCGCCGCGGAAGACTTCATTCAAAAGGGAAGCCCGGTGATTCCCGTGGGCCTGCTCGTGAAAGTAAACGACCTCAAGCCCGGCCAATACCGGCTCGTCCTCATGGCAGCCGACGCCGCGGGCAAGCAAGCGCAAAACCGCATGGCCGATTTTGAAGTAACCGAATGATGTAAGAGAAACGTCGCCGCTCGAGTCCGAACCAAGTTTCGTGCGTAAGACAACGGAGATCGCGTACGCGGGATGAACGCCGAGACGACCCCAAAAGCAACCCAAGACCCAGGTTCCCAACACCGGAACCCGGGACACCTGGCAGCTCGAATCTTTACTTTGGTTCTCCTGATACTCGCTAGCGCACCGTGGACTTTCAGCCAGATTGCAAATCGACGTCACACTTTGACTCTGGCGGCTAATAAAGACTCCGTCGTACGCTTCTTTTTCGTTCCCGCCCATGACAACTATTTTCACGTTGCACTGCTCTTTCGGGGGGAAATCGGGGGGGGAAATCGGGGACAGACGGGACGTTTTCCTCGCTAGAGGCGGGTGGGACACTCGATCGGAATCACGACAAATGAATGAGTAGGCAACTCGGAGTGGCCTACGCTTTCGGTTTTTGAAAGCGTGGGTCCGCTCTTCGATTTCCCATGTGAGCTGTTCGTCTGGTAACGTCGCGAAAGTAAGTGCTTTCCATAAAATGAAGGGTGGCGCGAAGGGTACAAAGGGCGTTTAAGCGCGCAACTTGTTTCCGGAATTGGGGTTAGGCTCAGGAGAGAGTGTTTCCCTGCGCGGTGGCAGGGAAGGAGCGGACTCCTGGTGCGAAACCAACCGAATCCCGCGACAAAACTGCCTGTCCCGGAAATTGCGAAGTCGTGGCGATCGTTATTTGCCGCGATTCTCGCCGCGATATTTTTGTGCACGTTTGGAATCGATTTGCCTTCCGCGCTTGCCGCGAACGCGTCTCCCAAAAAAGACAAACAAGACCCTGCGCTCAAGAATCTGCCGATTACGGAATTGAGCGCGGACGAAGCGATTCAGCATGCGCTGAATCGTCTCGCGTACGGGCCGCGTCCCGGCGACGTCGACCGCATCAAGCAGATGGGCCTGGCGAAGTGGATCGACCAGCAACTGAATCCGAACAGTATTGAGGATAAGGCCGTCGAAGCGCGGCTGGAAACTTATCCGACGCTGCGCATGTCAACGGCGAGCCTGATGGCCGAATATCCGCAACCGAAGCAGGCGGAAAAGCAGGCGGCCAAAGCGGCGCAAGCGCAAAGGGCGGAGCCTCCGAGCCGATCGGACCTCGCCGCAGCGGTCGTCGCGAACGACATGCGCGCCGGCAAAGGACAAAACGCGAACACCGCGAGAAATGTCAGCGCGGATGCCGCGCCGGCCGGCGAGAACAACAGCGGGTCGATGAAAGACGATCCCGCGACGGCAAATCCGGTGACGCGCGGAACCGGAAACAAATTGAGCGTCGATCCGAACGCCGTGCCGCGCGCGCTTGCGGACGACAGCAAGAAGCCGCAGCGCGTGGTGGAAGAACTGGCGATGGCGAAAGTGACGCGCGCGATCTACAGCGAGCGGCAACTGCAGCAGGTGATGGACGATTTCTGGTTCAATCATTTCAACGTGTTCGCGCAAAAGGGCGAAGTGAAGTGGTATCTGACTTCGTACGAGCGCGATGTGATTCAGCCGCACACCCTGGGAAAATTCAAGGACCTGGTGGAAGCGACGGCGAAAAGTCCTGCAATGCTTTTTTATCTGGACAATTTTTTGAGCGCGGACCCGCGGGCGGCGCAGCGCGCAGCGGCGGAACGTGCGGCGCGGCAGGCACGGCGCGGAGGATTTGGCAGGCCGCCGATGCCTCCTCGGCAGCAGCAGGGACAGAAAAAACAGGAACGTGGACTGAATGAAAATTACGGCCGCGAATTGATGGAACTGCACACGCTGGGAGTTGACGGCGGTTACACGCAAAAAGATGTGACGGAAGTGGCGCGCTGTTTTACGGGATGGACGATCGAAAAGCCGCGCGAAAATCCGGAATTCAAATTTGATGAGCGGCTGCACGATCCGGACACGAAAATTGTGCTCGGAAAAAAGATTCACAACGGCGGAATGAGCGACGGCAAAGAAGTAATTGATTTGCTGACAAAACATCCGAGCACGGCGAAATTTATTTCGACGAAGCTGGCGCGGCGATTTGTGTCGGATACTCCGCCGCAATCTTTGATTGCAAGAATGGCGCAAACATTTCAATCAAACGACGGCGATATTCGCGCCGTGATGCGCACGATGATCTATTCGCCGGAATTCTGGTCGCGCGAAGCGTTTCGCGCAAAAATAAAAACTCCCTATGAACTCGTCATTTCCGCCGCCCGCGCGCTTGGAACCGACGTTGATACGCCGATGCCGCTGGTGCAGTGGACGGGAAGAATTGGCGAGCCACTTTATCAATGTCAGCCTCCGACTGGATATTCAGATAAGGCGGACGCGTGGGTGAATACTGGTGCGTTACTTAACCGATTGAATTATTCGCTGGCGCTGGCGGGGAACAGAGTGCGCGGGTCGCATTCGGATGCGCCGACACTTTTGGGTGGGGACACTGCGACGGATCCGAAAGTGGCACTGAATCGCGCGGTGGATTTGTTCCTTGGCGGAGAAGCGGCGCGAGGAACTGTGGAGACTTTGGAGAAGCAGCTGGAAGATCCGCAGATTGTGCAGGCGCGGTTGGATGATCCGGTGAAGCGAGTGGATATGGGAGTGGTGGCGGGATTGGTGCTGGGCGCGCCGGAGTTTCAGAGGCGGTGAGTTGAAGAGAAGAATTAACACAGAGGGCACAGAGAGAAGAGCACAGAGTCCACAGAGAAGAGCGAAAGCGAAGACAAGAGAAGAATTAACCCAGAGACACAGAGGACAGAGAAGAGCGGAAGGAACGGCAAGAACGAGATTGGCACTTTTTCAAGAATGAGGTTGAGATGAGCTACGAATGTTGTGAAGGGATTCGCAATTTAAAGTTTTCGCGGCGGTATTTTTTGAAGCAGGGTGGCGTGGCGATGGTGGGATTGAGCGCGATGCCGGCGTTTTTGCAGCGCGCGGCGGCGGCGACTCCAACGGGCGGAAAGAAGCAGCTCATTGTTTTGTTTCAGCGCGGCGCGGCGGACGGATTGAATATTGTGGTGCCGTTCGGCGAACAAAATTATTACCGGATGCGGCCGTCGATTGCGATTCCGCAGCCGCGGAGCGGTGCGACGGATGCGGCGGTGGACCTGGATGGATTTTTTGGATTGCATCCGAGCCTGGCTCCGCTGGAGCCGCTTTTTCACAAGAACCAATTGGCGATTGTGCATGCGGCGGGATCGCCGGATCCGACGCGATCGCATTTTGATGCTCAGGATTTTATGGAGTCCGGAACGCCGGGATTGAAGGCGACGGAGGACGGCTGGCTGAATCGCGCGATGGAGACGATTCCGGAAGAGCAGGCGTCACCGTTTCGCGCGGTGGCGATGGGGCCAAATTTGCCGCGGATGCTGCGGGGAAGTTCACCGGCGATTGCGTTACCAGACGTGAAGCAGTTCAAGATGATCGCGCAAAATCCGGGCGCGGGGAAAATTGCCGAAGGCGGATTCGAGGCGATGTACGCGCAGACGGTGGACCAGGCACTGCGCGGAACAGGCACGGAAACGTTTGAGGCGATTGATATGTTGCGGAAGGCGGACCCGACGAAGTATCAGCCGGAGAATGACGCGAACTATCCGAACAACCGACTAGGACAAAGCTTGCAGCAGGTTGGGCAACTGATTAAGGCGAACATTGGCGTGGAAGTTTTATTTGTGGATTGCGGCGGATGGGACACGCACGTGAATCAGGGGAACGCGCAAGGGCAGCTCTCGAATTTATTGAAAGATTTGGGACAAGGGCTGGCGGCGTTTCATCAGGACATGGGCGACCGGATGGAGAATATTGTTTTCGTGACGATGAGCGAATTCGGTCGCACGGCGAAAGAAAACGGAAATCGCGGGACGGATCACGGCCATGCGAATTGCATGTTCGTGATGGGGGGAGATGTGAAGGGCGGGCGTGTGTATGGAAAATGGCCCGGGCTGGCGGATCACCAGTTGAACGAAGGACGGGATTTGGCGCTGACGACGGATTTTCGCTCGGTGCTGGGAGAGATTTTGACGAAGCACGTAGGTGTGCCAGATTTGGGGCCGGTGTTTCCGGGTTTTGATAACAGCCAAAAAAGATTTGTCGGATTAGTGCGAACCTAACGAATGGAGTAACCGCGCCTTCGCCGAGCAGGAGATCGGCACCGCGAAGAGAGTCCGACGTCTTGCAGGAATCCGAATGCCAGTCAGGCAGCGGGAAGGCCGACGCGTTTGAGGAGTTCGGGGAATCGTGGATCGGAGCGCAATGGATCGAGACAGGGATCGACCATCAAATATGTCAGGCCTTTGTCTCTCACCTGATACGCGCGTTCGAGCCATTCAAAGGCCTGGTCATTTTCCTTCAACCCCGCGTAAACGAGTGCAATTTCGTATCGGCCGATGCCAGTCCTCGCTACATGGTCTTTCAGCTTCGGAAGAATAGAGCGCGCTTCCGCTTTGCGCCCGGCACGGGCGTAGGCATTGCCCAAATGTCCCAGTCCGTGGGGCGAGTTGCCCGACTTCTGAAATTCCTGAATCGCTTTGTCGAATTGGCCTTTTTCCACGTAGATGATGCTTAGAGGAAACAGAGTTTCATCCGGATCCGGCCGCAGCGCGTTCGCTCGGTCGATCTGCGCCAGTGCCTGGTCGTATTGGCGCGCGAAGTAATAAATGAAACTCATGTTCATATAGGCGTGGCTGGAGGCCGGATCGGTTTTCAAAGCCAGATTCGCCTCGTCCAAGGCATCGTTCACCAGTCCCATACGACTGAGGTAGCCCGCGTAGGCCCAGTGAACCGCGGCCGAGTTCATATTCAGTTCCAGAGCGCGTTGAAATTCTTTTTTTTGCGTGGCCCAGTCCCAGTCCTGGTTCATCGCGGCGATGCCCAACTCCAAATGTGGTTCGGGCCGCGAATCATCGAGTTCAATGGCCTTAAGCGCCTCAGCCTTCTGCTCCGAAAATGCTTGCGCATACGACATCCCACCTGATTCGCCTATCCAGCCGTATGCACTGGATAATGCCGCGTGTGCCGCCGCGTAGTCTGGGTCCTTGTCGATCGCCTGGCGGAAATATTCGATCGCACGACGCGCGTTTCCGGAGTTCATTTGCTGCGTGCCTTGCATATACGCTTCGACCGCCTCGGGCTTGGTCCGCCTGGCACGATTGAGGCGAGCCTGCTGTTGCGGCGTCAGTTTAATGCGAATCTCATCGGCAATCGCCCGGGCCACATCGCTCTGCAGCTCGAGGACTCCCGTCATTTCACGTTCATAGGAATGAGACCAAACATGTTCATCGAACCGCGAATCGATTAGTTGTGCGGTGATCCGCACACGACTGCCTTCGCGAACGATAGAGCCCTCGACGATGCCGTCCACGCGGAGTTCCTCAGCGATCTCCGGCAGCTTCTTTTTGGAGGCTTTATAGGACATGACCGATGTTCGCGAAATGACCCGAAGCTCCGGCACCTTGCCTAGTTCCGCGATTAATTCCTCCGTCATCCCATCCGCGAAATACTCCTGATTGGGATCGCCGGAGAGGTTGATAAGCGGCAGGATAGCAATGGATCGAATTGGCTCTACCGCGAGAGGCTTCTTCCACTCTTTGACTCCGACAAACACAGCTCCGATCAAAAACGCTACCACCGCGACGAACGCCATCCACTTGCCGAGTGAAGTTCGCCCTGAGCCCTTGCGTTCCGGCTCGGCACCCTGCGATTCATGCTTCGCAGCGCCCAGCGGTTCGCGTTCGGCGGATAATTTATGCGCGGTGGACCAGACAAACCTCGGAACGTAAGAACCGACGGGGAGCTCGATGCGTACCGCCGGCTCGTCGATCGACCCATAGAACTGCGCTAGCCTACGCCGGACCTCCGTTGCTTTCACACGAACGACAGCGTCGTTCGCGGTGTCGTAGTCAACAGGGCGCCCAAACATTTCGGCGCCGATCATTCGTTCCTTGAGCGATTCTGTCCGGTCAGCGAGAGCGTGTTCTATAAGGATTCGCAGGAATTCCTGGGCGCGTTTGCTGGTGGCGAATTCAGGGCTCGACAGGACGTCCTGCAGATGCTCCCGAATCAGACTAATCTGTTCAGAGCTTAGCCCCTGCAAATCTTCCGCTGAATCACGCGGTGGGTTCACTTTTCACTTCCGCTTTACTTTCGCGTTAGGCTACACAGAAACGTGCGCTCGAACGCGACTAAGTCCCCTGGAATCAATCCGTAGCCCGTTACGTCTTCCAGCAAACTGTTAGGAACATTCCCAGCATGCCTACGAACACGATATTAAGTTTCGTCATCGGGTTTTTTCGGGCCTCCCCGGCAGGTGCCGGCATGACGAGAGTTCGGAGGTTGACTCTATGCAGCAAAAGTTTAGCAACAATTGCTCCTATGAGGCCCGATGGGCCTCGGCCGCCGAATCCGAACGCCAAAAAGCCGCACAACGTCTTCGCCACATCCAGAAGATGGAGCTGATCGGAAGATATGCTGGCGGCATCGTGCACGACCTGAACAACATTCTGACCGTCATAGTGAGTAACAGCCAGCTACTCCTGGACCATCCCGAAGTCGGAACGTCAGCCGGGCAACGCGTCCAGCAAATCCTCGATGCGGGCTTCCGGGCCGCCAATCTGACCAGTCAACTTCTGGCCTTCAGCCGCAAGCAGATAGCCCGACCGATACCGCTCGACCTCAATCAAGTGATTCGGGAACATGTCAACATGATTGAATTCCTGATGGGAAGCGGTATCGAATTGCAAACCCGCCTAGAATCCGGTTTGTCGCATGTTAACGCCGATCGCGGCCAAATGGAACAAGTGCTCGTTAATCTTTGCGTGAATGCGCGTGACGCTATGCCTCACGGAGGCCAGATCCTGGTGGAGTCGAAAAATGTCGATATCGCTGAAGACCATTTGTTAAATCGCCAGTTTTCGGTGAAACCCGGCCGCTACGTGCAGTTTTCTGTCAGCGACACAGGTATTGGAATGGACCTGGCCACACTGCAGCGGATTTTTGAGCCATTCTTCACGACCAAACCGCCAGACAAAGGAATGGGCCTGGGTCTGGCTACGGTTCAATCCATTGTGAAGCATGCGTGTGGACATGTTTGGGTCGAGAGCGAGCCCGGCCAAGGTTCCGTGTTATCCGTGTACCTGCCCGCCTTGGCCAAGTCTGCGCGGCGACACGAGGATTACGCATTCCTAGAGAAAATACGGGGAAGCGAAACCATTTTGCTGGTGGAGGACCAGGCTTCTTTAAGAGCATCTTTGTCCGAGACTCTGCGAAATCTCGGTTACACGGTCCTGGAGGCCGAGGACGCAGAATGTGCGGAGCAGATTGCTCATCGGCACAAAGATATCGCGCTGGCTCTCATTGACATCGACTTGCCCGGTACTACCGGGCTGACGTTGACGACAAATTTGCGGACGTTGCGAACTGGTCTGAAGGTCTTGCAATTGACTGCGCCTGCTAGTGGATTTGTGAATCACGGACTCCGACAGGAGGGCAACGACTTCGTTCAAAAGCCTTTTACGCCCAGAGCGATTGCCGAGAAACTGCGCCAACTTCTTGACAACCTGGCTTAACAATCGGCGCTTGATTGCAGTGTGTTTAAGACAGGCGGGCACAGAGGGAAGAGCGCAGAGTTCTACGACTCTGAGGTGAGTTAGGTGGCGACGTGAAGGGTGGGCGGGTGTATGGAAAATGGTCTGGGCTGGCGGATCACCAATTGAACGAAGGACGGGATTTGGCGCCGGTGTTTCCGGGGTTTGAGAATAGTCCGAGGAAATTTGTGGGACTGATACGGGCGTGAACCGCACGGCAAGAAGAAGAGGAAGACTTAACACAGAGGTCACAGAGGGAAGCAGCACAGAGGACACAGAGAAGAAAGAAGTAAGAAAGAGAAAGAGAAAGAGAAGATTTAACACAGAGGACACAGAGAAGAAGGGCGCAGAGAGAAACAGTTAGACGGACGAAAGCAGGAAATGTGATTCCTGTTATAGTGCAAGTACTATGACAGACAATGAAATCACGCATGAAATCATCGGCGCGGCTATTGAAGTGCATCGTCTTCTTGGTCCCGGCTTGCTTGAATCCGCCTACGAAGAATGCCTCGTCCGAGAATTTAGTTTGCGCAGACTCAACGTCGAAAGACAGAAACCCATACCGATCGTCTATAAGGACGTCAAACTGGAATGCGGATATCGGATTGACGTGCTCGTGGAGTCACGCGTCATCGTAGAGCTAAAATCGATCGAAGCGATTGCGCCTGTCCATGAGGCTGTGATCCTGACCTACCTGCGTCTGTCTGGTCGCCGGCTTGGGCGCCTCATTAATTTCAACGTTGCAGTTCTGAGGGAAGGGATCAGGCGGTACATCATTTGACGCAACCTAGAGAAGAAAGAAAGAGAAAGAGAAAGATTTAACACAGAGGTCTCAGAGGGAAGAGCACAGAGGACACAGAGAAGACAGGAAGCAAGGGCAAGAGAAGGAGAAGGTCACAGGGGACGGGGCAGGTAGCCGCTGACGTCGACATCGGGAGCGTATCGGCTAGCCGGTGATGCGGGCGGCGGATTGGATCAAGGTGGAAAGTTCGACGACTTGGAGGTGGGAGGGGCAGTCGGGCCAGTTGTGGCGCCAGCAGACGATAAGGTCGCAGCCGGTGGCGGGATGATGGTGGTCGCGGAAGTTGCGGCTCTCGAATTCAAATTCGATTGAGACGCGCTGCCAGCGCGAAGGGCCGATCCGGCGTTTCGCTTCACAGTCGGGGAAACCGTTCTGGACTGATTCGACGATAAAGCCTAAATCCGCCGCCAACATTCCGAAGAGCAGGACAACGCCTTGTTCGTTGATCGGTTCATGACGGAAGTTGGGGAAGTCGAGAGGGTTACCGTAGACGCAGCGATTTTTTGAGCGCGTGTATCCGAGTTTCGCGGGCGAAGGGCGTACTTGCTTAGAAACCGGCTCTTGATTCAAGAGAGAAACGACGTCTGCCCATTTCCGTTTGCCTTTTGCGAATTTACGGAACGCCCGGGGCATTGAGGTCCAGCTGCCGAACCGCTTTTCGAGGGTACGCGGTTCATATTTGCCTGCGAGCAAATAGGCGCGACGGGAGGGCACGCGTTGCTGGGTACGGACGGTTTCACCCCAGTCTTTGAGGAGTTCTTCAGTTTTGAACTCGACGAACAGCGGAGTTGTGCGGAGTTTTGCAGCGCGGACGGCGTCGTTCCATTTGGGAAAGAAACGCAGGACGGAATGCCTGGAAATTCCCAAGCTGGTGATGAACTCAAATAGCGTTGGCGCACGGCCCAGTTTTCGGGCGAGCGCAGCAATGGAGTCCACGATTTGCTGCCTGGTTGGCACGACCTGGTTTATGTGGGGAGTGGAAAGTTTGAGAAAGAAAAACGGCGGGAGAGGTCTCCCGCCGTTCGTGGCTACACGTTGGCCTATTCATTAGAGTACTAAATTTGGTAATTGTGTCAAGCGGCTTTTGGGGCGGGATGCTCTTCGCGCCAAGGAAGCAAGGGCCGTTTTGAAAACAAATGGTGAAAGAGTGCGGGATACGGTCTGTCGTAGTTCGAGTTTTCCACATGTCCAATTTTGGACAGACGGGGCAGAGGCGGACGTATAGATTACGGGTGAAAGAAAAGCGTTATCGAATGGCTCGCGATGACCGTGTTTGGAAAGCCTCCGAGGACGGTCATCGCGGGTATTTTTTTTAGCAGGGTCACGCGGGCAGAAATGACAAGTTAGTTCCGGCTGTGCAGCTGAAGATTCAGCGGCTTGTCACGCGTGGGGCAGTCCAAAAATTGAGAGCGTCTGGGGAGTCCGGCTCTTACGTATTCAAGGCCCGCCGTTCCAAGCGAGTATTGTCGAGGAGACGCGCCAGCCTGGTGGTCAGTCCGGATCGAAGTCCAAAAAGATTCCCGTGCCTGGTGCTTGATTGCTCAAGAGAAGGCTTCCGACTGCGAGAAAACTGCAGGGTTAAGCGCGGGCAGTTGGTTGAACTGATTTTTGAGGACGATCCGCTGCGACCGTTGCGCTGCAACGTGATCTGGGTTGGCGAAGCGAACTCGAAGCAGACCGGAGAAGCCGGGCTGGAGACGCGTTCAGGCGATCACGCCAACGCGGGAAGATAAAACGAAATCGTCACCTAGAACTACAAGGAGAACAAGAATGAAAAAGACAGCGATCGCGTCGGCAGTTGCGGCTTTCACCATCGTCGCAGCCATAGTAGGTGTTGCGCAGGCTCAGAAAGGCAAACAGGTCATCTACGTGTCGTCGGCGCAAGGAACCTATAAACCGTCACCGGCGGGCGGCACGTCGATGCAAGCGATCTGGGGCGACATGGAAAAGGGCGCACACGGCACATTTACGAAGTTCGAGCCCGGGTTCGATGCGGGGATGCATACACACACGAACGATGTGTCGATCGTGGTCGTGAAAGGCGCGTATTTGTATAAGGATGAGGGCGGCGAAAAGCGTGTGGGACCGGGGGAGTTTCTGTTCGTTCCGGGCGGCCACAAACATTGGAGCGGCGGCGACAAGACGGAAGGCGCCGTGTTTTACGAAGAAGGCTCGGGGAAATTCGACAGCATGCCAGCGAAGTAGCGGCGGCTTGACTGAGAGATTGAGCAACAAAGAAGACGGGGATCGAGAAAGACCTGCTCGCCGGGAAACAAATGTACGAGTCAATTGTTTCCCGGGAGTAGACTTATTCGACGGGCTGGATTGTTGAAGGCTCCAACTTTTTAATTTCCCTGCAGATGAAATCTTCGATCTCGACGTCCGAGAGATGGTCGAACCAAACTCCCCTCAAATATGGAACAGCCGATGCGTGATCCTTCATTGTGATTTGGCCTTTTTCGTAGAGCTTCCTGATATCGATTCTGGCGCGTGCTTCGAGTCTCTCTTGTTTTTCGTCTGCCATGGAATTCCTTTGAGCGAGTGTTGCCCGCCGCGGTACCAACCTTACGCTTTTCGACTGAACGGATGCCAGCTCGTCCTTGCGATGTAGGCGTTGAGGAATCCGGCTTCCCAAGTCCCGGAAAATGCGTTACCGGACAAGCGACATTACAGAAGCGCTTGTCCGGTAACGCGAGTTGCCAAGAGCCTAGATGCGTCTTGCGCATTCGATGGGTCTATGACGCGGGCTTTTCCTTTTCAGCCGGCTTAGACGGGGCCGGGCGCGGAGCCGGCTGCTGGCGTTGCTGCATTTGTTGTTGCTGCTGGGTGTGTCGTTGCGCCAGTTGTTCGGTCTGCTGTTGATGGCGCTGCTCGAGGGGTTGCTGCTTCGGTTCGTTGGCCGGCTTTTGCGGAAGGCGCTGATGGTCCTGATCTTGTCTGGCCTGGAGCTTCTGGCGTTCGCTGGATTGCTGCGTTTCGAGTTTTTGTTGTTGCTGCTGGTATTTCTGGTCCTGTCGTGCGTTGCCAGAGTTCGGAGCGGCGACATGTTCGACCGGAGGCAAGTCTCGTGCGTGAATGGTTGGGTTCGGACGATTGGACTCGGCGGCTGGACGAGCGGATTCCGGAGCGGATTGATTGGATTCCGCCGCAGGGCGGGGAGTTTCGGAAGCGGGACGAATGTTGTTGTGCGACGAAGTGGACGGGGCGTGAACCGCGCCACCTTCCGTGGCGGCCACAACGCCATTTTCCCTGAATGCGCCGGGCTTGGATGTGGCAGCGATGGGAGGTTTGCCATGATTGGTGGAGGAGCGCAGCTCGGGGTTGGAGCGGGCAGACTGTACATGCTGAGACTGCTCGGCGACGGGAGCGATGTGGCGCTCGCGTCCGGCAGTTTCTTCCTGGCTTGAGGCGCGCACCTGGACGCCGCCGTTGCCCCCATTGAAGCTGACGCGATTGCCGCGGTTATTGTCGTCCACTCTGGCGTCGTAAACGTTGCGATTGCGATCACGATCTATGTGGCTGACCGATTGATTGTAAGCAAAATGGCCGTTGTCCCAGCGACCGCCTTCGTAGCCGCGGCCGAAATAGCCATAGCCGTAATTGATGCCGCCGTAGAAACCGACTTGCGGTCCCCAGTAGCCTTCGTGGAAAAGATAATCATCGCCATCGCCACTCCAGTAGCCGGGGGTCCACAGATAGCCGATTTCGGGAGCCATGACCCAGGTTCCAGGAACCCAATAATAGTCATCGTCGCCGTAAGCCCAATAGCCCGGGGTCCAAATGTAGCCGTCGTCGGGGCAGATTGGCTGCTCGTAGACGGGGAGTTCAGGTGGGGCGAATCGGACTGAGACAGAGATGCCGATCTGGGCGGAGGATGCCGCGGAGATGGCCAACAATACGAGCGCGAACAAAAACGCACGAACGGACAAAATCAAACGCATGGTAGTTCTTTCTGCCTGATGAGGCTTTGGCTGCGAGAAGTCAATCAGGGCGACTAATCTTCGTATCTACAAACCGAATTGCTGAGTGGTTCGGGCGAACGCAATTGGCGGATGCAACGGTTGCAGAGTTGGAGTCGCCTTGCGACGCTTGCGTGAGTATGGAAGCTTCGAAGCTTTGAGGCTGTACGGTATTGAACGTAGTTGTTCTATTTTTTGCGGACACATGAAAGAGGGAAAGCCAATCACTGCAAATCACCGGAGGGATGAAATTGCGCGAACTGTGCAAAAGAGAACAGTTCCAACTGTTGACAGTCTTTAGGCTGCAAAGTCCGGGATTGGAATTATTCGAAGACGGTCTGACGGTAAAGATGGAGAAAACGAATGTTTCACCTGCTCTGGTATTTGTTTATTGGACTGATCTCTGGAGTCATCGCGAAATCGGTGATGCATGAACACATCACCATGTTCTGGACGGTGGTACTGGGCGTGATCGGGTCGATCCTCGGCGGCGGCGTTGCGCACATGTTTTCGCGGCCGACCAACGAACGATATCATCCTGCGGGCCTGATTTTATCGACGCTGGGCGCGATTCTGGTGCTGTTCGTTTGCTACAAGTTGAACATTCATTTTCCCGCGATTTAAGCGGGAGCAAACGATATTGCCTGGCACAGGCGAGAATTTAAGATTTACGGAAGAGGGTTACGAGCGGGTGGGCGGTTTCGTCTTGGTACCTTCGATGGATTGGGCGACCAGATCGTCGATCGCCTTGATTTCGAGCGCCAAGGAAGTGTTGGAGGGATTTTTCAGATATTGTTCGAACAAGCGATCCCTTTTGGCTTTCCATTGTTGGCGTTTCTTTTGCGCTTCGGCTGCAATTTCGTGCGGGTCCATGACGGTCATCCGGCTACCGCAGTTGAGGAACCGCTCTGGCGAAAGCTGGCGATGGCATCGGCCTGCGTGTCGTAAACTTCGAAAATCGTCAACAATCTGGTTAGCTGCAGGACTTCGCGGAATTTGTGGCCGAGGGCGCAGAGCCGGATTAAGGCTCCCTGCGTCTTTGCACTGACGTAAGACGAGACGAGGATGCCGAGGCCGGCGCTGTCGATGTAGGTGACGTTCGACATATCGAGGACGACTTTCTTTTTGCCCGCGTCCATGAGATTTTTGACCGCTTCGCGCAGCACACTGCTCTCTTCTCCAAGAACGATCCGGCCATTCAACGAGACGACGGACACACCGTCGGTTTCGTGAATTTCTACTTTAACGCTCATAAGTCTAGCCTCTGTTGCAACTATACGCCTTTCGGCGGTGTAAGTATGCCGCGCACTGCGAGCTCACCGGAAAGCGTGGTGAAATGTGGCAGGATGCTCGATGGTAGACTGCAGAGAGGGCGAAAGAGGGAGAAATGACTTATGCAAGCAGGCGATCAAGCAGGAGCAGCGATTCTGGTGCAGACCATTTTTTTGAAAGACGGTCATTTACAGGGAATTCTAGGTGATCGTGCGTCAAAGAGCCCGGAGGCGGCGATCGAATACTTGAAGCCGTTTTATCTGGCGGCTCTTGCGATGGTCACGAGAGCGACGTCGGAGCAGAAGGGCTAGCTGCCAAATGACAAGGGAAGAAGCTCAGAGCCTGGCCGAACACTGGGTTGCCGCGTGGAACGCGCACGATCTGGAAGCGATCCTGACGCACTATGACGATGCAGTGGAATTGACTTCGCCGGTGGCTGCGCAGCTTTTGGGGATTCCTGAGGGCAAAGTGATCGGAAAAGAAAATCTGCGAGCGTACTTTCAAAGAGGGCTGGACGCTTACCCGGAGCTGAATTTTCAATTGGAGGACGTGCTCTGGGGGTTGAGGAGCGTGGTGTTCTATTACAAGAATCAAAAGGGAACGCGAACGGCGGAGTTCATGGAAGTGTCGAGTGCCGGAAAAGTGGTGAGGGTTGTGGCGAATTACGGAGGTTAGGCAGCGGAGATTGTGGCTTGTCCATGGGAGATGAGACTTGAAGCCTGATTTCGCGCAGTACGGATTTGCCTTTCAAGAAAATTTGATTATGGCATGTATCGGAGGGTCGCAGGCGCACGGCGCAAAATTGGGTGCGACTGATGATACGGACTGGTATGGGCTCTACATTGCGCCGGCGGCGAAGACGCTTGGGCTGGATCGAGAGGAGCACTTTGTATTCACGACGGGCGGCGGGCCGGGAGGGAATGGGCCGCAGGACGTGGATGTTTGTCTGTACACGCTTATGAAGTGGGCCGGGCTTGCGGCCAAAGGAAATCCCTCTGCGCTGCATTTTTTGTTCGCACCGCTTGCTTTCACGACCGAGGCGTGGAACCGATTTACTGCACAGCCTGAGATTTTTCTGGCGAAAGGGCATGTGAAGCCGTTCCTGGGATTCGCGGACGACCAGATGAAAAGATTGCTCGGACAGAAGGGACAAAAGAATATTCATCGGGCGGAGCTCGAAGAGAAGCATGGATACGACACAAAATACGCGATGCATGTGATTCGCTTGTATGGAGAAGCGAAGGAGTTGATGGAACATGGGCGCATTACGCTGCCGCGGCCGAACCGTGATGAATTGATTGAAATACGGAAAGGCAAGTATTCGCTCACGGAGATTCGGGAGATGGGCGCGCAGCTGGAATCGGAGGCGCTGGCCGCGGAGGTGACTTCGCCGCTGCCGGATAAAGTAGACCGCGAGGCGATCAGCGGGCTGCTGGCGGAAACGCATCTTCAGTTTTGGGGCCGCCCAAAATGAGGTTCACGCCTGTCGAGAGATGGCGGAGAGATTCCTCCGCTTCGTAGCCCAGCGTGCAAAAATCGCACGCGAGAAAATACTGGGCTACTTCGGTCGGAATGACAGGTGTTGTATTGCGAGTGGGATTAGGTGAGGGTTGAAGGCAAGACGTGCAGTTCAGAAGAAGCCGCCGAGTTATTCGTAGCGGAGGGCGACCATAGGGTCGACTCGGGTCGCGCGTCGGGCAGGGATCCAGCAGGCGAGAGCGCCGGTGGCGATGAGCAAGATGGTGGTAACAGCGAGAGTAGTGGGATCGTAGGGTTTCACGCCGCGCGATAATTCCGATTGAACGACCCGGCCGAGTAGCAGGCTTGCGAGCAAGCCGATAGCGATTCCCGCTGTTACGAGGCGCAAGCCCGTTTTGACGACCAAGCGAAGAACATTGGCGCGATCAGCGCCCAAGGCCATGCGGATGCCGATTTCGTGTGTCTTGCGAGTTGTGGCGTAAGCAAGAACGCTGTAGACGCCGATGGTGACGAGAATGAGGCCGAGGCATCCGAAAATGGCCATCAGGACAAAGGCGAAGCGAGGTCCTGCGTAGAGGCGCTGGCCGATGCGCTCCTCGAGAGCGATGGGAAACGCGAGAGGAACATCGGGATCGGTCGCGGAGACGGCGCGACGCACTTCGTTCATGAGGGACATCGGAGTTTGCTGTGTGCGAACCAGAAGTGCTTGCGCTCCGGAACCCGTGACGGTGTACGGCACCCAAACTTCCGGCGACACCATGCCTTGGAGACCCTGATTGGCGATGTCTGGGACGACGCCGATGATATCGAACCAGGGATCGCGCACTGGATCTCCGAAAGTCTCCAGAACAGAAAGCTTGACTCGCTGGCCGACGGGATCCGCGCCGCGAAAGTACGTAGAGACAAATTTTTCGTTTACGACAGCGACTTTTCTCGCCGCGGAGACTTCTGCTTGGGTGAAGGTGCGACCCTGTTGAAGCGGAATGGCGAGCACGCGAAAATATCCCTCACTGACTTGTTGGAGGAGAGTGTGCCATTCGCCGTCGCGAGCCTTGCCGGAAATTTCCATGGTGGAGTCGACGGCACCGTCGGGCGGAAGGGAGCTTGATTCCGCCGCATCCACGACACCAGGGAGCGCCTTGACGCGTGTGAGGAGCGGCTCGAAAAATCCACTGACTTGCGCAGAAGTTTTGTAGCGACCATCGGGCAACACCAACTGAGTTTGGAAGACGTGGTCCGCCTGGATGCCCAAGCGCACTTCGCGGAGAGCGACGAAGCTTCGCATCAGGAGGCCGGCGCCGATAAGAAGAGTGAGCGATACAGCGACTTCGATGACGACGAAGGTGTCGCGCATGCGGCCGGAGCGACGCCCACCGACCAAGCCCTTGCCACTTTCTCGAATTGGATGATTGAGATCGCGGCGCGCGGCTTGCAACGCGGGGGCGAGACCGAAGAGCATTGCGGTCAAGATGGCGACGATGAGCGAGAAAATCAGCACGGGTGCATTCAGCTCAATGACGGATTCCGCGGGGATGAAATTTTGCGGCATGGCCGCGACAATCAATTTCAATCCGCCCCACGCAACGAATAGGCCAAGAGCCGCTCCACCAATCGCCAGGACGAGACTTTCGACGAGAAGCAAACGCACGAGTCGCGCGCTGCCGGCTCCCAATGCGGCGCGCAATGCGAACTCCTGTTCGCGAGATGTGGCGCGAGCGAGCATGAGGTTGGCGACGTTGGCGCAGCCGATGAGGAGCAACAAGGCGACGGCGGCGAGGATCGTGTACAGAGTGGATTCGAAATGCCCGACGACGGTGTCGCCCAACGGATTGAGCGACATCTGGAAATGGGCGGGGTAATCGCGAGGGCTAATATTTGCGAGGTGGTTGGCGATGACGGTGAGGTCGGCGGCGGCTTGCGTTTTCGAGATGCCCGGCCGCAAGCGACCCAACAGGAACCACTGGACCGGCAGGCCTACTGTCGCCGCTGAGGCAACGGGTTTTTGGGGAATAAATACATCCGCATCATACCAACCGAAGCGTGGCGGCATAATGCCGACGAGGGTCCGGGCGGTTCCATTGAAGAGAAACGTTTTGTTCAAAAGACCTTTGTCGCCATTGAAGCGCTCGATCCAAGTTTTGTAGCGCAAGACGAAAACAGGCGGCGCACCGGGTTCGTAATCGGCCGATTGCAGGACACGGCCGTGGAGAGCCGGCATACCGAAGAATTCGAAAGTGCCGGGAGTGACGTCGGCTCCGTAAAGCAGATCAACGCCGTCTCCGTGTTTGTAGAGGACGAGGTCTTCGAGTGCGCCGGTGAGGCCATCAAAGACCTGGTTCTGGGCGGCAAATTCGAGAAATTCGTTGGATGTGTATCCCTGGCGGTCGCCTTCTTCGCCGCGAGAGACATCGTGGATTCGCGGAAAGACCATGCGTTTGGCGTCTTTGTAGGGAAAAGGCTCAAGGAGGACGTTGTCGATTACGCTGAAGATGGCAGTGGAGGCGCCGATGCCCAAGGCCAGCGTGGCGATGGCGACTGCGGCGAAGGCGCGACTGCGTCCAAGGCTGCGCAATGCGTAGCGAAAGTCGCGCGCGAAATCCTCGATTGAGACGAGCGAGCGCAACTCTTTCCGGTTTTCGCGCAAGAGGGTGGTATTTCCAAACTGACGCCGCGCTGCGGCCGCAGCGTCCTGCAGGGACATTCCTTGCGCCACGAAATGATCGACCAGCATCTGAAAGTGCGATTGCACTTCCTCGTCGAAGTCATCGTGTTTGGAAGATCGGAAGAGTCCCGCGAGCCTGTCTGCAAACGCGCGCAGCTGCGACTTCCACGTGTAGGGCATGGCTACTTTTCTTCCTTCAAGCGGAGGACGCGGCCTACGACGTCGGAAATGCGCTGCCAATTTTCAGTTTCGAGTGTCAGCTGCTTTTCGCCGCTCGCGGTGATCGAGTAAAACTTGGCTTTGCGGTTGTTGTCGGAGGTCCCCCACTCTGCGGCGATCCATTTTTGCTGCAGAAGACGCGTCAAGGATGTGTACACGGTACCTTCGTTCAACTGGAGGACGTCGCGGCTGATTTGTTCGATGCGGCGGGCAATGCCGAAGCCGTGTTGCGGACCGAGCGCATGAAGGGTTTTGAGAATCATCAGGTCAAGAGTGCCTTGCAGGACTTCGGATTTTTTAGGGTCGGACATGCGGGCGCTCCTATGGACGTTGCAAAGGAAAGATAACAGCTCTCCTTTGGAATGTCCATAGGAAGGTTGATGGGCTTAACAACAAAAGGCGCTCCAATGGGAGCGCCTTTTGTTGAGAGCGACCGAGGAAAGCTAGTGTTTGACGTCGGTACCGATGCGCATGGAGTAGAAGGAACGGTAGACGAAGGTGATCGAGACGAGGAAGAAGACGGCGGCGAGGATGTGCGTCAGCGCGTCGCCTTGTGAGGCGGTCAGTTGGACGGCCAGCTCAACGGCGAGAAGGCCGAAGAGCGTAGTGAATTTGATGACCGGGTTGAGGGCGACGGAAGAGGTGTCTTTGAAAGGATCGCCGACGGTGTCGCCGACGACAGTGGCGTCGTGGAGCGGCGTGCCTTTTTGCTTCATTTCTACTTCGACGATTTTCTTGGCGTTGTCCCATGCGCCGCCGGCGTTGGCCATGAAGATGGCTTGATAGAGGCCGAAGATGGCGATGGAGAAAAGATAGCCGATGAAGAAGAAGGGTTCGACGAACGCAAAGGCAAGCGTGGCGAAAAAGACGGCGATGAAAATATTGAGCATGCCTTTTTGCGCGTACTTGGTGCAGATTTCGACGACTTTTTTGCTGTCGGCGACGCTGGCTTTTTCGACGCCTTCGAGCTTGATGTTGGCTTTGATGAATTCGACGGCGCGGTAGGCGCCGGTGGTGACGGCTTGCGTGGAAGCGCCAGTGAACCAGTAAATCATGGCGCCGCCGGTGATGAGGCCGAGAACGAAAGGCGCGTGGAGAAGAGAGAGTTTTTCCACGTTGGAAGCGAGGCCGTTGGTGAGCGCCATGATGATGGAGAAGATCATGGTGGTGGCGCCGACGACTGCGGTGCCGATGAGCACGGGCTTGGCGGTGGCTTTGAAGGTGTTGCCCGCGCCGTCGTTGGCCTCGAGCATTTCCTTGGCGCGATGGAAGTTCGCATCGATGTTGAAGTCCTTCTTGAGTTCTTCCTTGATGTTCGGAACGCTTTCAATGAGCGAGAGTTCGTAGACGGATTGCGCGTTGTCGGTCACAGGGCCGTAGGAGTCCACGGCGATGGTTACGGGACCCATACCGAGGAAGCCGAAAGCGACGAGTCCGAAGGCGAAGACGGCGGGAGCAATCATCAAGTGGGCAAGGCCTAGGTTGGTGATGAGGTAGCCGATACCCATGAGGGTGACCATGGCGAGGCCGAGGTAATAGGCGGAGAAATTTCCGGCGACGAAGCCGGACAAAATGCCGAGCGAGGCTCCGCCTTGTTCTGCGGAGACGACGACTTCTTTTGTGTGGCGCGACTCGGTGGACGTGAAGACTTTGACGAGTTCGGGAATGATGGCGCCAGCGAGCGTGCCGCAGGAGATGATGCTGGCGAGCTTCCACCATTGCGTGCCGTCGTTGTTCGGACCGAGCGACGGAATGATGAGATAGGAAATGAGGTAGGTCAGAGAAATGGAAACGAAGGACGTGATCCAGACGAGGCTGGTGAGCGGGGCTTCGTAGTTCATTTCGTCGGCGTTACCGTATTTTGCTTTGGCGATGATGCCGTTGATGAAGTAAGCGGCGGCGCTGGCGATGAGCATGACGATGCGCATGATGAAGATCCAGACGAGCAGTTGGACTTGGACGGTCGTGTCATGAACGGCGAGGAGGATGAAAGTGATGAGCGCGACGCCGGTGACGCCGTAGGTTTCGAATCCATCGGCGCTGGGGCCGACGGAATCGCCTGCGTTGTCGCCGGTGCAGTCTGCGATAACGCCGGGGTTGCGCGCGTCGTCTTCCTTAATTTTGAAGACGATTTTCATGAGGTCGGAGCCGATGTCGGCGATTTTGGTGAAGATGCCGCCCGCGATTCGAAGGGCTGCGGCGCCGAGGGATTCGCCGATAGCGAAGCCGATGAAGCACGGGCCGGCGTAGTCGCCCGGGATGAAAAGAAGAATGAGGAGCATCATCAGGAGCTCGACACTGATGAGCATCATGCCGATGCTCATACCTGCTTCGAGCGGCGTGTGGTAAATCGGATAGGGCTTGCCGCGGAGGCTCGCAAAAGCGGTGCGGGAGTTAGCGAAGGTGTTGACGCGAATGCCGAACCACGCGACGCCGTAGCTGCCGGCGATGCCGACCAAGCTGAAGAAAAGAATAATGGGTAATGTGAGCGCAACGGATTTGCCGGGGACGGGAGAGAGCCAGCCGAAGTAAAGAACGATGACGACGGCGATGAAAACCCAGAGCAGCATGAGGAACTTGCCCTGCGTGACGAGATAGGTTTTGCAGGTTTCGTAGATGAGCTCGGAGATTTCCTTCATGGTGCGGTGAACGGGGAGATTTTTGAGGCGGCGATAGATGGCGAGGCCGAAGAGCAGGCCGAAGACGCAAACGAGCAAGCCGAAGAGAAGGAGCTTGTGGCCGTCGATGCCGAGGAAAGATACCTTCGAGAGATCGGGCAGCTTAAGATTTGCTTCGCCGCCGACATCGTGAGTCTCCGCCAGCGCAGCGGCGCAAGTCACCAACAGTGCGCCCGCGGCCGCGAAAGCCCTTTTCGAGGCGCTACATCCGAATGACCAGGCATTGCTCAGCCAGGTTTGCATAAACGATCCTCCGATTCCTTTCGACCTTACTTTGTTCGCGAGGGCAGGTTTAAAATTTTGCCCTATTGTGTCACGAACCCAAAAATTCAAGCGAGCCATCAGCCGCCTGGGGGCGATTTGGGCACACAGGCCCGTGGTAGGCGCAGGCGTGCTTGCACACTCGTTACCGGCTATATGCGGAAATACGCCATTTGAATTGCGGCGCGGGAGACCCTGCCGGTTGCTACGTGGCTCCCTGTTTGTGACGGGACTCGAATATGTCCTGCAGCGTTTCCGAGACCCCTGCCCGGAACCTCGCTTTGGCTTGGCTGGAAAGCCTTGTATAAGCCAAAACAGGGCCGCAACAAAACGTGAATTTATAACATTTCGACGAGAAATTTTCAAACAGGGTGGAAGTGTGGAAGCCGCCACGAAAATGCTCGATGCAGAAATCGCTCGGAGAGAAAGCGGCCAAACGGACGGTGGAGCCATCAGCCGGAGGCGCTTGACCAAGAGTGGCTGTGTAGCGAAGGAACCTCTGGTAACATGCAGGGCAGTGAATTGGGGGGAATTGGGGATGGTTCGGGGGTCCATGAGTACCAAACCGTTTGCTGCAGAGCCGAGTGCGGAAGTTGACCCGCCGAAATTGCGCTATGACTGGCGCCGGGCTGAAGTCGAGGCGATTTACCGGACGCCGGTGCCGGAACTGGTGTTCCAGGCCCAGACAGTTCACCGGCAATTTCATCAGCCGGATCGCGTACAAACCTGCCAACTGATTTCGATCAAAACCGGGGGATGCCCGGAGGACTGTGCGTATTGCCCGCAGAGCGCGCACTATGACGCGGATTTGGAACGCCAGGGATTGCTCGACCCAGAGCACGTGGTTGGAGTGGCGCGGGAAGCTGCGGCGCGCGGGGTGACGCGGTTTTGTATGGGAGCGGCGTGGCGGCAGGCGCCGGAAGGTCGGGAATTCGAAAGAGTTCTGGAGATGGTGCGGGGAGTTTCGGCATTGGGAATGGAAGTGTGCTGCACGCTGGGGATGCTGAAGGAAGAGCAGGCGGCGCAACTGAAGGAAGCGGGGCTTTCGGCGTACAACCACAATTTGGATACGTCGCCGGAATTTTATGGATCGATCATTACGACGCGCGTGTATGAGGACCGTTTGAAGACGCTGGCGGCGGTGCGAAAAGCGGGAATTACGGTTTGCTGCGGCGGAATTTTGGGAATGGGGGAACGCGAAGGCGACCGGATTGGATTGTTGCAGCAGCTGGCGAGTTTGCAGCCGCATCCGGAGAGCGTGCCGATTAATATGCTGGTGCGCGTGGAAGGAACGCCGCTGGCGCATGTGCCAACGCTTGATCCGATGGAAATGGTAAGGGCGATTGCGACGGCGCGGATTTTGATGCCTGCATCCCGCGTGCGACTGGCAGCGGGGAGAAAACAGCTTTCGCCGGAAGCAGTGACGCTGTGCTTTTTGGCGGGCGCAAATTCGATTTTTGTCGGAGAAAAATTGCTGACGACACCGAATCCGGGGCCGGACGAGGATCAGCAACTGCTGGAAAAATTGGGAATGCAGCCGCTGGAATCGCATGCCGTCTGAGTTGCACAAATCCATTTTGAATGAGTTGGATGCGGAGCTTGCGTCGTTGGAGCGGGCGAGCCAGCGGAGAAGCCTGCTGCGGCCCGCGGGAGTGAATTTGTGTTCGAACGATTATTTGGGATTGGCGCAGAGCTTGGAGCTGCGCGCGTTGGTTGCGAACGCGGTGCAAGAAGCGGAGTACGTTGGCGGGACGGGGTCGCGGTTGTTGTCCGGGCATTTCAGGATTTGGGATGAAGTTGAAACGGAATTTGCGGAATTTGCGGGAACGGAAGCGGCGCTTTATTTCGGCAGCGGGTACGCGGCAAATCTAGGATTGCTGGCGGCGCTAGTCGGCAAGAACGATTTGATTTTTTCGGATGCGCTGAATCACGCGAGCATTATTGACGGAATTCGATTGTCGGGTGCGCGGAAAGAGATTTATGCGCATCGGGACTTGAATGCACTGGAAGATGCGCTGAGGGCGCACTCGGATGAGCGGTGCAGAAAGATCGTTGTGACGGAATCCGTTTTCAGCATGGATGGGGACATTGCAGACATCGCGGCGATAGTGGCGTTGGCGGAACGGTACAGCGCGAGCGTGATTGTGGATGAGGCGCATGCGACGGCGGTGCATGGGCCTGGTGGACGGGGGATTGTCGCGAGTGCGGGACTTGCGAGGAATGTTTTGGCAGTTCTGCACACGTGCGGGAAAGCACTGGCGAGCGCGGGAGCGTTTGTGTGTGGGAGCCGGGTGTTGCGGGAATATTTGATCAATCACGCGCGGACGTTTATTTTTTCGACGGCGATGCCGCCGTATATGGCGGGGCAGATCCGCGCGGCGCTTGGATTGGCGCGCAAGATGGATTTTGAGAGAGGGGCGTTGCTCTCAGACTCGAAACGATTTGTAAGAACGCTGCGGGAACGCGGATGGGATTGTGCAGAGACGGAATCGCAGATTGTGCCGGTGATTGTAGGTTCGAACGAGGAAGCGCTGAGCGCGGCGGAGTTTTTACGGGGCGAAAGATTTGCGGTGCGCGCGATTCGTCCGCCGACCGTTGCGGCGGGAAAAGCGCGGTTACGTCTTTCGTTGACGAGTTTGATTGGACGCGATGAGCTTGACCGGCTGGCGAGTTGCTTATATGAATGGCGGACGCGAAATTTGGTACCCGAGGCGGCGGGACGCGGATGAGGCATCACTTTTTCGTTACAGGGACGGACACGAGCGTCGGAAAGACGGTGCTGTCTGCGCTGCTGTGTGCGGCGCTGGACGCAGTGTATTGGAAGCCGATCCAGACCGGCACGCTGGAAGGTTCGGACCGGATGACCGTGATGCGACTGGCGGGAATCGGTTCGGACCGGACGTTGGACGAGGTTTACAAATTTGTGCCGCCAGTGGCGCCAGATTTGGCGGCACGATGGGCGGGCGTGGAAATTGATCTCGCGCGGATTACTCTGCCGACGCATTTGACGAATGATTGGCTGGTGGTGGAAGGCGCGGGCGGCGT
>Ga0070734_10000536_pt1 | contig 76372 bp, 71 predicted proteins | sample Coa_R1_8_FD_66444 | JGI IMG/M metagenome (GOLD analysis project Ga0070734, IMG submission 66444) | Surface soil microbial communities from Centralia Pennsylvania, which are recovering from an underground coalmine fire - Coalmine... | ecosystem: Environmental > Terrestrial > Soil > Unclassified ...
GTAGTTTGCGTTCAGCGATAAACTTGCCGAGCATCTCTTCGCTCTTGCCGCCTGTGTACGCGTCAGCGGTGTCGATGAAGTTACCACCACTTTCGAGATAGCGATCGAACAGAGAGTGCGAGACATTCTCTTCGGCGCCCCACCCCCACTCGGTTCCGAACGTCATCGTGCCCAGGCACAGAGGACTTACCCGCAAACCGGAGCGTCCGAGCGTTGTGTATTCGTGAATTTGCATGAGCAAACCTCTCTGCTTAGTTCTCCAACGCCGCGTTCACATCGCGAACCAGGTTGCGAATGTAATTGCGCCGATTGAGGACATCGACCATTTTGTCGATGATCTGTTTACGCTCGGTCGGGTTCGCTGACGATCCGTGATCGACGAGTTGATCCCACTCCTTCCAGAAGGACTTTAACTCCTGGAGAAGGGATTCATATTTCCCTTCAAGAGCAGCTTTGTGCTTGCCGATTTCTGCGGTGAGGGCGGGGTCGTCGTCACCCACTCTCTGATTCATCCGCAACTCTTCGAGCTGCATGTTGAGTTCGAATACCTCTTCCAGCAGGTCGGCCGGTACGATTTGTTTTTTCACTTCTCCCGTTGCGCGCGCGTGTTCAGTGGCAGCCTTCGACTGCTCCTCGAGTTCAACACCTTCCAGCTTCAGCAAATACTGAGTCCGCTTGATCGGATCGCGCAGCGTGCGATAAGCGTCGTTCAATAACGAACTCTGCTCGAGGCTCCACTCTTGCTCCTGGCTTCCCGCGCGAGCATTGAGATCGGGGTGCAACTTTCGACTCAGCTCGTAAAAGTCTTTCTCAAGACCAGGAAGGTTCACGTCAAGCTTGGGTGGGAGTCCGAAAAACGTGAAATAGTCCACCGGCGCTGGAGGCTGGACCTTGCCGCACGAACCGCAGAAATGGGCAGCTCGCATCGCGCCGCACGACCAGCAAGTATTCGTCTCATCGGGGACTGACTTTGTGCTGATCGCAGTTAGGGTCGATTTCGTCATTGCGTTCTACTTCCCCGGCGCAAAATCGTCCGGCGCCCGTGCTCAACCTATGATTTCCGGTGGCGCACACAGCCGCGGGCAGGAGTGCCCGCGCCACACAGGTCAGGCGGAGAACGAAGTTCCGCAGCCGCAGGACTTCGTCGCTTGCGGGTTTACAAATACGAATCCCTGCTGCATCAGCGTCTCCTGGTAATCAAGGGTCATGCCATGCAGATAAATGAACGACTTCGGATCCACGAAGACCCGCACATCGGCGAACTGAAAGATGCGGTCGCGTTCGCGCGGCTGCGTGTCGAAGCGAATGTTATAGCTCAACCCCGAACACCCACCACCCTGCACACCGAGGCGCAATCCACCCTGTTCAGGCGAAATGCCTTCCTTCGCCATCGCGCCACGAATCTTCGCGATTGCCTTCTCGGTGACCACGATGCCTTTCGCGGTGGCCTGTGGTGCGGATTGTTCGGTTGCCATGGTCATGTCGACCGTTCGACCTCAGCGGCTAAAGCCGCCAACCTTCCTGCCCGGATACGGCACGACTGTAAGTCGTGCCCTTCCCGAATCGGTCCTGGCGCTCTACTTCGCCTCGGCGGCGACTGGATTCGTAGTCTCCTGCTTCTTTTTCCAATCACCGATCGCAGCGCGGATGGCGTCTTCTGCCAACACGGAACAGTGAATCTTTACCGGAGGGAGCGAAAGCTCCTTCACGATGTCCATATTCTTGATGGCGAGAGCTTCGTCCACCGTCTTGCCCTTCACCCACTCGGTGGCGAGCGAAGACGACGCGATCGCAGAGCCGCAGCCGAAGGTCTTGAATTTGGCATCCTCAATAACGTTGGTCTGAGGATTGACCTTGATCTGCAGCTTCATGACGTCGCCGCACTCGGGCGCGCCAACCAGGCCGGTGCCCACGTCGCTGCTGCTCTTGTCCATGGAACCAACGTTTCGGGGATTGTTGTAATGATCGATCACTTTGTCGCTATAGGACATCTGTATCTCCAAGTTTCAGAGTTTCAAAGTCTCAAAGACCTTGTTCTTCCGCTGCCGGTTAGCGTTCCAGAGTTCAAAGACCTTGAAACTTTGAAACGTTGAAACCTGCCTTTAATGCGCTTCTCCTGCCCACTTTACGTCTTTCAGATTGATGCCTTCTTTCGCCATCTCATACAGCGGAGACAGTTCACGGAGGCGCTCAACCGTTTCGATGACGCGGTCTGCCACGTAGTCGACTTCGGCTTCGGTGTTGAAACGGCCGATGCCAAAGCGAATCGAGCTATGCGCAAGGTCGTCGCCCGTTCCGAGAGCCTTCAATACATAAGATGGCTCAAGCGTCGCAGAGGTGCACGCTGATCCGCTGGAAACTGCGATATCGTTGATACCCATCAACAGCGACTCGCCTTCGACGTAAGCGAAGCTGATATTCAGATTTCCGGGTAAACGATGCTCTGTCGAGCCATTGATGAAGGCTTCGTCCAGCCGTCCCATGATGCGGTCGCGAAGGCGATTGCGCAAACCCGCCAGACGGCAGGATTCCTGCGGCATCTCTTCCATCGCGATCGCGCAAGCTTTGCCGAGTCCGACGATGCCCGGAACGTTCAGCGTGCCGGAACGCATGCCGCGCTCGTGACCGCCGCCGTCAATGATGGCGGAAATCTGCACACGCGGATTCTTGCGGCGAACGTAAAGAGCTCCGACGCCTTTCGGTCCATACATCTTGTGGCCGGAAATCGAGGCGAGGTCGATATTCTGCTTGTTCACATCGACCGGAACCTTGCCAATTGCCTGGGTTGCGTCCGTATGAAAGATCACGCCGCGCTCGTGACAGAGCTTGCCAATTTCAGCAACCGGTTGTAACACGCCGATTTCATTGTTCGCCGCCATGATCGTCACAAGGATGGTCTTGTCGTCCATCGCGCGCTTCAGATCGTCGAGGTCAATCAGGCCATCTTTTTGCACGGGCAGATACGTGACGCGGTAACCGTACTTCTCCAGGCGTTTGCACGTATCGAGCACGGCCTTGTGCTCGGTGACCGCCGTGATGATGTGGTTGCCCTTCTCGCGATACATCTCGGCAACGCCCTTAATAGCTAGGTTGTCGCTCTCGGTGGCGCCAGAGGTGAAGATGATCTCCTTGGTCGTCGCGCCAACCAGCTTGGCAATGCGCTCGCGGGCGGTCTCCGTGCCTTCTTCGGCAGCCCATCCAAAGGAGTGGTTGCGGCTGGCTGCGTTTCCGAACTTATCGGTGAAATAAGGCAACATCTCTTCCAATACACGCGGATCCATTGGGGTGGTCGCGTGATTGTCCATGTAAATCGGAAGTTTCACACCCTTACCGTTGGTGTGCTGCATCTCGACGTCTGCCTGGGGGACCTTTACATCCGTGCTCATTGATTTCTCCTGCGAACTTAACGTTACTTGATGAGTCTCGTGCCCTGAACGTTTCAGGTTATCGTCACTAACTCCGTCTTATCGTCACTAACTCCGTCGGTTTGGAAGGAGCGGCGCTCGCTTCCTCCGTCTCTTCCCGCATATGCGAGATCTTGATCCGATTCAGTACCGCTTCGATGCTCTCGTTCACCTTGCGCAACGGTTCGCGAATATTGCAGCGATCGCTCTGGTCGCACTCACCCCGTACCGTGACGCAAGAGGTGATGAAGAGCGGTCCATCGATCGCGCGTATCACTTCAAATGCTGAAATCGTGTGTGCGGCCCGCGCCAGCGTGTATCCACCGTTTGTCCCGTGCTGTGACTGAAGCAAACCAGCCTTTGCCAAACGCTGGAGAATCTTCGCCAGCGCCTCGGGCGGAATCCCGTAGGCGTCGGCAACATCCTTCGCACTGCGCGAACCCTGACTCGCGCTTTCGGCGAGATGCTTCATCGCCATGAGCGCGTAATCCGCCTTTTTCGTCAGCTTCAGCAGGGCAAATCTCCAGATCGAAAATCCGACCGATATAGTCGGATAAAATTCCGACCTTTTCCGTCGCATTTCCATTCTACGTGACCCGCGGGCTAGCCGGCAAGCGGTAGCAGGGAAGAGCAATTCCGGCAGTTTAATGGTAACTATATAAGGCTAAATGGCTTACCTCTATACGAACAAAAAGGTCGTATTTATAGCCAGCCGATCACTGGGCCGTTGCCTCATGTCTGTTACAAATTCACAGCAGAGCAACGCTTGGGGGCTTGACAAGCCGTTTAGCCGTTCTAAAATACCGGGAAATTACGGTGAAAACCTCCACCCCTCAGCCGATGTCCTCTCGCACAGTCCAGAGATATGACGCCTAAGTCGCCTGCCCCTCCACAGAACGTAAGTACGAAGCAACCGTGTAAGCATCCGCGCGTGCAGATTGTGAGCCGCGACGAGGATGCCGAATTCGTCGAGTGCAAAGAGTGCGGCGAAATCTTCGAGTCCAGTGAGTTCAAGGACATGAATATCGAAGAGCGCGCCCAAGACAACGAGGCGTAGCCGCTTGACGGTGACTCCGGTAACGTGACCTTCTCGTTTCAACTTGGTGGCCGGCGGGCGCGCTGTTACTGTGCGGATCAAGTGTGGTTCGGATCTGCACTTACTGAATGGCCAAAGTCGCCCTAGTCGTCGACGATTCCATGCTGGTTCGCTACACCATCTGCCGCTTCTTGCAGGAGCGGGGATTCGGTGTCGAGACAGCTGCCAACGGCATTGAGGCACTGGAAGTGCTGGGACGCGTTCTGCCTGACCTGGTCGTTACGGACATGCAGATGCCTCTCATGTCGGGAAGCGAATTGATAACAGTTCTTAAGAGCAAACCCGAGACATCCCGTGTTCCAATCATCGTGATTACCGGCCACGCCAGCGGTCTCGCGGAGGGCGATAAACGAGCGAACTTCGCGATCTCCAAAGCGATTGATGTCGACGTTCAGTTGGAAAACGCGCTGAGTGCGATTGACCGGAACGCTACGCGTGGGCAGGCAGCCGGCAAGTAGTCTCAGAAACAACTCAAACAACAGATCACCGCAGTACCATTCCCGCCTCGGCTGAAAAATCCATCGCAGCAAAATCTCTAGCCAGGAATTTCGGGTATGCCGCGGCGGCGATCATAGCGGCGTTGTCGGTCGAGAGCGGACGCGACGGAAAGAACACCGGCAGGCCCTGCTTCGCTCCCTCGCGCTCGAACGTTTGCCGCAATTCCTGGTTCGCTGCGACCCCGCCGGTCACAAACAGGGTGGCCACATCGTAGGCTGCGGCCGCAGCCAAGGTTTTTGCCACCAAATCATCAACGATTGCTCGCTGGAATGAGGCAACAAGATCGAGCGTCAGCTGGTCACAATTCGCGAGAAAATCGTCAAGCTTCGGCTTGTTGATCACCGCCAACGCTCGTCGCCGTGAGTCGATGCTGGCGTGCATTTGGTGACCTTCTACGTAGCGGAGCATCGCTGTTTTGATCCCGCTGTAGGAGAAATCGAAGCGCGGACGGTCGTCATCGGGATCGACGGCCCGCCCGTCACCTCTACCGCGGCGATCGCGATGCTTGATCTGCGCGGGCGGAAACTTTACCGCCTGCGGATTCCCATGTGAAGCGAGGCGATCGATGACCGGTCCTCCGGGATATCCGAGGCCTAGCAGCTTGGCAACTTTGTCGAATGCCTCGCCGGCTGCATCGTCGCGCGTGTGGCCGATATTCTCGTAGGTCCACCCAGTGCCACTCTGGCTGGCGAGATAGAGATGCGTATGCCCTCCCGAGACCACAAGCGCGAGAACCGGGAATTGCACTTCGCGATTTCCTTTTTGCCGCTCCTCGAGCAGGACGGCGTGGATGTGCCCTTCGAGATGATTGATCGTGATCAGCGGTTTTTCGAGTGCAAACGCGAGAGCTTTGGCATAGCTGATACCAACCAGCAGTGCACCGGCTAGTCCGGGTCCCTGCGTGACGGCGATGGCATCGACGGAGTCATACGTTCGGCCAGCCTCGGCAAGCGCCTGTCGCACCACGGGCACAATTGCGCGGAGATGCTCGCGCGACGCAATTTCCGGGACGACCCCTCCATAGGGCTGGTGTGTCGCGATCTGCGAGGCGACAATGTTCGAAATGAGTTGCTCACCCGAACGCACTACAGCCGCAGCTGTTTCGTCGCACGAACTCTCGATGCCGAGGATGAAGGCTTCAGGCATGTCCACTGCTAGTTTCCAGTTTCTGGTTTCGAGTTGCAAGTCGGAAGCTGCTCCAAAAGCAAGAACGCCACGGATCAAGACGGATTCTCACGGATAAACTCAGATTGCGATTGATTTATCCGTGAAAATCCGTGAAATCCGTGGCGCTTTTCCTGGCAGTTCCCGCATGCCGGGCTATTCGAGCTTCACGTCGTCTATTTTGTGGAGAGTGAGCGGTATCATAAAAACTGGTCATGAAGAAGTTCGCTACAACGATTATCAAAACCCTCCGTCAGCGCGGCTTTCAGGCGTACCTGGCCGGCGGATGCGTGCGTGATCTGCTCCTGAAGCGCGAACCGAAGGACTATGACGTGGCCACGAATGCGACTCCGCGGCAGGTTATGGAGATCTTTCCCGAAACCTACGCAGTAGGCGCGCAGTTTGGAGTCGTGCTCGTGCCGGTTCCTGATGAGCATCAGGGTGGGGAGTCATGGTCGGCACACGCCATCGAGGTAGCGACATTCCGTAGCGACATCGGATATTCCGATGGACGCCATCCGGACGAAGTCCGCTTCAGCCAGGACCCGCGCGAGGATGTGGCGCGCCGCGATTTCACCATCAACGGCATGATGCTCGATCCAGTCAGTGAAGAAGTCCTCGATTTTGTTGGAGGACGCAACGATCTCTCGGCCGGAATCATCCGCGCGATTGGCGAGCCGGAACGAAGATTCGCCGAAGACAAGTTGCGCATGTTGCGCGCGGTGCGCTTTGCGGCGCGATTTGGATACCAGATTGAACCGGCCACCTTTTCTGCGGTGCAGGCGCTGGCGAGTCAGATTCGAGTCGTTTCGCGCGAGCGTGTGCGTGACGAATTGACGAGAATGTTAATTGAGGGGCATGCGAGCCGCGCATTCCGTCTGCTCGATGAGAGCGGGTTACTGCGTGAGGTGCTTCCCGAGATCTCGGCAATGAAGGGTGTGGAACAGCCCCCGGAATTTCACCCAGAGGGCGATGTCTTCGTGCATACCTTGCTGTTGCTCGATTACCTGCCGCAGCCGTGCCCACCCACGTTAGCTTGGGGAGCGCTCTTGCACGACGTCGGAAAGCCGCCGACATTTCGCGTCGCTCCCGATCGCATCCGCTTCGACGATCACGTGGATGTCGGAGTGAAGATGGCGGAAGAAATCTGCCGACGTCTCCGTTTTTCCAACAACGACACCCAGCAGATTCTGGCGTTAGTCGACAATCACATGCGGTTCGGCGACGCCAGGAAAATGAAGGAGTCCACGCTCAAGAAGTTTCTTCGCTTGCCAGAATTCGATGAACATTTGGCATTGCACCGAGCTGATTGTCTTGCGAGCCATCGCAATCTCGCTACCTACGATTTCATCACCGAGAAGCGTGCAGAGATTCCTCCTGAGACCATGCGTCCTTCTCCGCTTGTGACCGGAGACGATTTGATTGCCGCCGGGCACGTTCCCGGGCCCAAGTTCCGCGAAATTCTGAATGCGGTGGAAGACGCGCAACTGGAAGGAAGGCTGCCTTCGCGCGATGCGGCGCTGGAATTTGTGAGGCGGGAATTTCCTGCTTAATCTCGGGGAAGCGTTTCCCCAAACGACCGATTGCTAAATGTTAAAATCGAGCTTCGTTTATCGCGCTGCGTGCGCCGAGGCAAGATATCCGTGGAATCTGCAGGTTCAGATCTGGAAAAGATTGTCGCGCAATCGTTGCGTCAGGCTCCTCCGGCGCGGGCGCCATTGATGGCATGGCCCGTCGTCTGTGGCTCCGTAGTCGCAGAACGTACACGGGCGTTGAGTTTCGTCGATGGCGTATTGCGTGTCGCTGTCGCAGACGCTGGCTGGCGATCTGAATTGCAGTCGCTTGCCCCACGCTATCTGGCCTCGATCAATCGTTACACGGTGCAGGCGGTGCGGAAGATCGAGTTTGTGATTCCGCGTTCAGAGAACGTGGATCAAAGCCCTCACTGAGCTTCTTGATCATGAAAGTCACAGAAAAAGACGTCACTTACGTCGCAGAACTCGCCAATCTGGAACTCTCGGACGAAGAGCGCACTGGGATGCTGCGCGATCTGAATTCGATCCTGGATTATGTGGATCGTTTGAACGAGCTGGATACCTCTGACGTCCCGCCGATGGCGCAAGTATCCGACCGCTATGGCGCGGACGAGGCCAAGCAAGGAAGTGAACGGTTCGCTTATGCGAGTCGCGAAGATATCCTCGAAGGACTTCGTAAGTCGCTGCCCCACAATGAAGCCCTCGCCAATGCTCCGGATGCCGACGACGAGTTTTTCCGAGTCCCGAAAGTGATCGAACGATAGTTGTAGCGAACCGACGACCGCACCATGGATCTCACCTCACTCACCATCGATTCAGCGCGAGCCGCGGTGCAGGAACGCAAAACAACAGCTCTTGCCTTGGCCGAAGCGCACTACGAGCGGATCAAAAAGGAAGACGGTCAGATCGGCGCGTATCTGACGTTGTCGAAAGAACGTGCGCTGGAGCAGGCTGATCGCATCGATCGCATGGCTGCAGAAGGAAAGACGCTGCCGCTTGGCGGCATTCCAGTCGGCATCAAGGATGTGATGAGCACACGCGGCGTGCGGACGACAGCGGGCTCCAAGATTCTCGAAAAGTACATTCCACCCTACGACTGCACGGCGGTGCAGCGCCTCGAAGCTGCAGGCGCCGTCATGCTCGGAAAAATGAATTGCGACGAGTTCGCCATGGGCTCGTCGAACGAGAACTCCGCATATCACCCGGTGCGCAATCCTCGGGACTTGACTCGGGTCCCTGGAGGATCGTCAGGCGGCTCAGCGGCCGCGGTGGCGGCTGACATAGCTGTCTTTACGTTGGGGTCCGACACTGGAGGCTCGATCCGACAGCCCGCATCGTTCTGCGGTGTGGTAGGCCTGATGCCGACTTATGGCCGTGTTTCGCGCTATGGCTTAATCGCCTTCGCCTCGTCGCTCGACCACATCGGCCCATTAACCAAGACCGTCAAAGACGCGGCGCTCGTGTTGCAAGTCATTGCCGGCCGCGATCCGATGGATTCGACCTCGGCTGATGTCCCGGTCCCGAATTACGTTGCGGAACTCGATAAACCGGTGCGCGGACTGAAACTGGGAGTTGCGAAAGAATATTTTGGCGAAGGACTGGATGCCGAGGTGCGCCAGGCCGTCGATTCCGCCATCGAGAAACTGAAGGAGCTAGGCTGCGAAATCGTTCCGGTTTCTCTGCCGCATACACCGTATGCGATTCCAACTTATTACCTGATCGCGACCGCGGAAGCCTCGTCGAACCTCGCACGATACGATGGGGTCCGCTACAGCCATCGCGCGCGCGGAGTGAAGACGCTTTCGGAAATGTATCGCCGAAGCCGCGATGAAGGGTTCGGCGCTGAAGTGAAACGGCGCATCATGCTCGGCACCTACGCGCTGAGCGCAGGATACTATGACGCCTACTATCTGAAGGCTCAGAAAGTGCGCACGCTGCTGACGCGTGACTTCGAGCAGGCCTTTGCCCAAGTCGATGCGATCGTGACGCCTACCAGCCCAACCGCTGCATTTCGTTTGGGAGAAAAGTCGAACGATCCGCTGGCGATGTACCTTGCTGACATCTATACCGTGACGGCGGACCTCGCCGGTATACCTGGCATTTCGATTCCATGCGGTGAGACGCGCGAGAAACTGCCGATCGGACTACAGATTCTGGGGAAGCATTTCGATGAGGCCACGATTCTGCGACTGGCGCATCATTACGAACAGTCAGTCCGATAGCGGTTCGTAATACCTTTCCCCGGCGCAGGCTTGGCAGAGGATCCTTCCCTCTTTGCGCAGTTCTCTACGGAAATTGATTCCTTCGCCGCATTGTTCGCAGACAATGCGTTCGCTCTTGTATCCAGGAAATTCTTCGGGAGGTAATTCAACCTTCACCCATTGTGAGGCGAAAAGATCGTCGTCCGCCATCTCGCGGTAGGCAAGCATCTGCTGCTGATTCTTGTTTTCAATTTCGGGATGGAGTTGGCGGGCGAGTGCCTTCGACGATTCTTTGGCGGCGATGCGAATCGCCTTGCCGGTACTGACGTCTACGAAAGTCGCCGCCATCTTACCCCAGTCGCGAAACTTTAACGCGCGCTTGCCGAGACGGCATCCAGTGACGACGGCAACCGCGTCCGTGGCGCAGCGATCGATCTCGACGAAAGTAACGAGACGTTTACGGTCTTTTCCGTGTGGGTCGTCAATGCCAAGCTTATGCAGGCCCAACATGGCGAGCCGAACGCCGAGAACTTGCCCGGCACAGAGATGTCCATGGGCCTGCTCGGCGTCGCGGAGGTATTCGTCGAAAGACTTCATGGAAAGCCTTCAGCTCTCACCCGTCAGCTTTCAGCTTAACATCGCTTGATTTCGGGGATATGCCAGGTCACTTGCGGCGCCAGCGGACGCCGTCTTTGGTGATCTCTACGAGAATTTCGGCCTCGGTCAGTTCTGCGCGGATTGCATCTGACCTCTTGAAGTCGCGTGCGGTGCGGGCCGCCTTCATTTCGGTAATTTTGGCTTCGATGTCTGCGTCAGAATTTTGTCCGGATTGAACCGCGGCCCGAAGCTCCTCGCTTATATCCTTCCCCCGACCTGCCGTGGGCGCCCATTCCAAGACGCGTTTCATCTTTGCGGTGTCATCGTCGTCTAGCACTGCGAAGATCTCGTCAAAGTTAGCCAAGGTGCCAAGCAGGAGGGGCACATCGTCCTTCTTAACCGATCCGGTATCGAATGCCGTGTTGGCCTGGCGGACCATTTCGAAGATGGCGGCTTGAGCCTGCGCCGTGTTGAGGTCATCGTCAAGTGAAGCTTTCATCCGATCGGCGGCTTCGTTCGCAAGCGATTGAATTTGAGGATTCGATCCTTCGGGGAACGCTCCCGCAGTCAAACGAAGACGGAAATTCCGCAAGCGCTCAACTGAGACTGCTGCCTGCTTCAAACCGTCGAAAGTGAAGTTCAATTGATTGCGGTAGGGAACCGAAGCCAGCAAGTAGCGAATCGACGAAGGCTTGTGTCCCCTCAGAACAAGATCGCGAAGCGTGAAGAAATTTCCCAGGCTCTTCGACATCTTCTCGCCCTCGACCAGAAGGAATCGCGCGTGAAACCAGAAATGCGCGAAAGGCTTTCCAGTCAACGATTCCGACTGCGCAATCTCGTTTTCGTGATGCGGGAAGATCAGGTCTTCCCCGCCCGCGTGCAGATCAAAGCTTTCGCCGAGTTCCTGCATCGACATCACGGAGCACTCGAGGTGCCAACCGGGGCGTCCTGTGCCAATCTTTGTCTCCCAAAAAGTTTCCCCTTCCTTGGGAGCCTTCCATAAAGCAAAGTCGCGGGCGCTATCTTTGTCGTATTCATCTACATCGACACGCGCGCCATCGAGCATGCTGGAGAAGTCTTTCTTCGAGAGCTTTCCGTACTCGGGAAATTTCGAAATCCGAAAGTAATACGAACCGTCGTCCGCGCGATATGCGATTCCTTTCTCGATCAGTTTCGAGACGAAATCCGCCATATCGGGGATATGTTCTGTTGCTCGTACGAGGATCGGCTCTTCGATACCGATCATCGCTGCATCTTCCAGGAAGGCCTGCTCGTATTTCTTCGTGTATTGCTGCACGCTCACCCCGTCGCGCGCGGAATTGCGAATAATCTTGTCGTCGACGTCGGTGATGTTCATGACGTGACGCACTTTGTATCCACTCTGTCGCAAGAATCTGCGAAGCAGATCGACGGCTACGAATGTCCGAAAGTTGCCGATGTGGCCGTAATCGTAGACCGTGGGGCCGCAAGCATACATGCGTACTTCGGAATCCTGGAGTGGCCGAAACTCCTCGATCTTTGAGGACATCGTGTTAAAGAGACGAAGCGCCATGATGAGTTCAGAAACTGCGAAATGAACTTTAGATTCTAGGGTTCCGGCGAAAGACCGGTCAAATTACGAGGCGCCTGAAGGAGGCGGCAGAGCATGCTGATGATCACGCAGACGCTGCTGCACGAGAATCACGTAGTGCAAGGCTGAGACAATCGTAAAGAGAAAAGTGGCACGCAGAAAAACGGTGCGCGCGATCCAGACCCACCGCAGCGGATGCACCTGAAGCAGCAGCACGAAAAATACCGCCGCGATTTGTGAAACTGTGTTGGCCTTCCCGAAAATGCTCGGGCGGAAGTTCCGCAGCCCGGCAATGGCGAACAAAACCGCGCTGGCCGCGAGAATCGAAATGTCGCGGCTGAAAACCACGACCGTATACTTCCAGGGAATCTTGTGGAGGATCGAGAGCACCAGAAACATCGTGCTCAAGAGAAGCTTGTCGGCAATCGGGTCCAGATATTGTCCGAGCAGAGTCTGCTGATGAAGCGTGCGAGCCAGCAGACCATCGAGCCCATCGCTGAAGCCTGCGATGACAAATACGATCAAGGCCCAAAGGTAGTGCCCATCTACCAGATGGATCACGATAAACGGCACGAAGATCATCCGGAGAAGTGTCAGCTGATTGGGAGCCGTGAGTACTTGCGAAAGCTTCAAGCCTGCTCCTCCGAGCGATTCGCTGTGAATTCGCGTCTCGCTTGAGAAGCCAGTGCGACCGAAGGTTCCAGTCCCGTCTTAGTGAGGAAACGCTGCGAGAGCGATGGCAAATTGCCGTCGGGTAAGTCGAGTTCCACCCGCTCGATTCGATGCATCGGAAAAAACACGACGGCAGGGGTGAAAGGCTCGCCATCCCGAACCATCACGGTGAGGTCTTCAAACGAGGCGAGTTCGACGCCGGTCAGGCTCAATCCTTCAGCGGCGAGCGCCAGAATCATCCCCCAGAACTTTTCGCGCGGGTCCGACAGCGTAGCGATTACTAACGCGCCGGGTACGAACGGTTCATTGTAATCGGTATGTAATCGAGAATCTCCGGCACTGGATTTCCCCATGCAGAGATTGTCGCCGGGCGATGCCCACATTGCAAATCAGACGCAGAGCGGGGTGATTTTGGGCGAATGTACGAAACTCCGGTATGCTGAGCGGACATGCCATCCGAGAATCCCACTCCGGTGATCGAGTTTCGCGATGTCTCGTTCCAGGCTGGACAAACTCAGGTGCTGCGTGGGCTCACTCTGCAAGTCGCGAAGGGCGAAACGCTGGTTTTGTTGGGACGCAGCGGATCAGGCAAGACGACGACACTGAAGCTCATTAATGCGCTCGTGACGCCGTCCTCTGGAGAGGTTTTGGTCAACGGCGCGACTCATCGCGAGGTCGACGTGATCCGCCTGCGCCGCGGAATCGGCTACGTAATCCAGGAGGTCGGCCTTTTCCCACATTTCACCGTGGCACGGAACATCGGTCTGGTCCCCAAGGTTGAGGGGTGGAAACAGGATCGCATTCAAGGACGCGTGCAGGAATTGCTGCAGTTGGTTGGTCTTGCACCCGAAATTGCGACGCGCTATCCACATCAACTCTCCGGGGGACAACGCCAGCGCGTGGGCGTAGCGCGAGCACTGGCTGCCGATCCCGAGATTCTGCTCATGGATGAACCATTCGGTGCACTAGATCCGCTGACCCGAGACGAACTCCAGCGGGAATTTCTCGCGCTGCGGCAGAGGCTTAACAAGACTGTGGTCTTCGTGACGCATGACTTGCATGAGGCTTTGCGGCTCGGATCGCGAATTGCGCTGATGGAAGCCGGAAAGCTGGTCACGGTGCTAACGCCACGAGAGTTTATCAAGTCCGACGATCCATGGGCGTCGGCGTATGTTCGGGCGTTTGGAGACGGACTGGAATCGATTACAGACTGAGGCTCATTCATGGAAGTGATTCGTTTCCTGATTCGCAATCACACACAGGTTCTCGAACTCACGCTCGAGCATCTCTGGCTTGTTGGGTTGTCGACCGCGTTCGCGATGGTCATCGGAATCCCCTTGGGAATCGGAATCGCGCATTGGCCGCGGTGGAATAAACCGGTGCTCGCCAGTGCAAACATCATTCAAACGATTCCGAGCCTGGCGCTCTTCGGATTTCTTCTGCCCGTTCCGTGGCTCGGCGCCCGCGCGGATCGCCTGGCGATTCTGGCGCTCACTCTTTACGCATTGCTGCCGATCATTCGAAATACATACGCGGGAATTCGCGGAGTCGACCCGGCGGTAATCGAAGCGGGCCGAGGTATGGGGCTAACCGAATCACAGCTTTTGTTTCAAGTCGAATTGCCGCTTGCCGTAAGCGTAATTCTTTCCGGCGTAAGGATTGCCGTGGTGATTTCGGTCGGGCTGGCCACGATCGCAGCCGCAATCGGCGCGGGCGGCTTAGGTGAGTTCATCTTCCGCGGATTAGCCATGGTCGACAACGGGGTCATCTTGGCCGGAGCGATTCCGGCAGCAATCCTGGCCCTGCTCGCGGATTTCGGCGTGGGATGGTTGGAAAGGCAGTTGCGCCCGAGATGAACGGCAGATGCACCGTCGGCTGCTTGCTTGTTCTTCTCGCGGCGTTGATCTCGTGCGCGCCCTCCCACGGCGACCGGATCGTCGTCGGCTCGAAAAACTTTACTGAATCATTCATTCTCGGCGAACTCATCGCGCAGCAGATCGAGGCTCACACGAATCTTAAGGTGGAAAGGCGCTTCTACCTCGCTGGAACGTACATTTGCCAGCAAGCGATCCTGGCGGGACGCATCGACGTTTATCCCGAATATACGGGAACCGCTCTGACGGCCGTTCTGAAACAACCCTTTGGACACGACAGGAATGAGGTCTATCAGCGCGTCAAGAGCGAATATGAGAGTCGATTTGGACTGACCCTTGGTCCGGCGCTTGGCTTCAACAACACGTTTGCGATGCAGATCCGCGGAGAAGATGCTCGCCGTCTGAATGTAAGAACATTATCGCAGGCGGCGCAGTTCGCTCCGCAATGGCATGCCGGCTTCGGATACGAATTCATGGAGCGCCCTGATGGCTACCACGGCTTGGTCGCCACCTATGGGCTGCATTTTTCGGAGGAGCCTCGGATCATGGATCTTGGGCTGTTGGCACGGGCTCTCAAGGACCATCAAATCGACTTTGCTGGAGGAAACGCGACAGACGGTTTAATTCCCGCTCTCGATCTGTTCGTCCTCGAAGATGACCGGCATTATTTTCCACCCTACGAAGCCGTGCCGGTCATTCGCCAGGACACCAAGCAGCAGCATCCAGAAATTGAGCAGGCGCTTGCGGCTTTAGGCGGAAAAATCTCAGACGCAGAGATGCAGCAGATGAACTACGCGGTAGATAGTCAGCATCGCGATACGGCGGATGTCGTGCGTGAATTTCTGAAGGCGAAGAACCTTATCCAGTGACAGCTTTACCGTTAGATCGCGAGCGTGCCCTGCATGGTCAAAGTTGCTCGACCCTTCAGCATGACCCGCTGATCCGCAAGCTCGCACCACAATTGACCTCCACGCTCCGACAATTGCTGAGCACTTAACTGTGTTTTTCTCAGGCGCTTCGACCAGTATGGCGTGAGCGCGCAATGGACCGAACCAGTCACGGGGTCTTCCGGGACTCCATAGCTGGGAGCGAAATAGCGCGAAACAAAGTCGTCCCGGTCGCCAGGAGCCGTAATCGCAACTACGTAGGGATGAAATTGCTCGAGGCGTGAGAGGTTCGGTATGACCGATCTTACCTCGGCCTCACTCTCCAGAACAGCAATGTACGTCTCGTTCACTTCCAACAGTTCCGAGGGGTCTTTTTGCAATCCGAGAGCTTTATTCACCCCCGGTGGCGGTGTCGCGCACACCCGTGGAATCAAGGCCGGAAACTCCATAACAAAGAAACTACCAGCCCTTCTGACAGTGAGAATTCCTGCCCGATGGTTCTCAAATTGCACTAGGTCTCGGCCAGTACCCATCTGGTCAAGGATCACAAATCCCGACGCCAGAGTTGCATGGCCACAGAGCCGGATCTCGCAACGTGTTGTGAACCAACGGAGTTCGTAGCGATCTGGTCGGCGAACCAGGAAGGCCGTGGCAGAAAGATTATTTTCTGCAGCGACTTTGTGTAACCATGCGTCATCTAACCACGAGTCTAAAAGGCATACCGCAGCCGGGTTGCCGCTGCAAGGGCCTTGGGCGAATGCGTCCACATGAAAGAGCGGAATGCGCATGGGCTCAATTCTACTGGCAATACGTCTTTCGTTAGTCTTGTCTCCTCAACGTGAGTGATCGGGTTCGAAGTCCCGCCTGATCGTAAACAGCCGGAAAATGCAGTTGACCGAGTCTCAAGTAGCAGCGGAGGGAAATTATGCTGACCGCCCAGAGAGATCCTGTTGTTGGACACAAGCTGTTGGGGCGGCTCGAAGACGCGCGCCAGAAAAGCGATGCGCTCTTCGAAATCGTCAGGCCCGAAGCTCTTTATGACCGGCCCATTCCCGAGCGGCACCGCATTGTTTTTTACATCGGACACATCGAGGCCTTTGACTGGAATCTGCTGCACGAAACCGTACTTGGACTGAAGGCCTTCCACCCCGAGTTGGATCGCCTGTTTGCATTTGGCATCGATCCGGTTGGTGGAGGATTGCCGACGGATCAAGTCTCAGACTGGCCTTCGATTGATCGCGTGCGCGAATACGTGCAGGGCGTCCGATCGGCGCTGGACGGGAAGATGTCGGAGGAGTTTGACCCGCAGGCTCAGGACCGTGACGGTTTCCCGCTCGACACGCTTTTCAACGTTGCGATCGAACACCGGTTGATGCATGTAGAGACCCTCGCGTACATGTTTCATCAGCTACCGCTGAATCGCAAGATCTCACCTGCCAGACCAGTCCTTCCTTCGGCCTCAGTGCTCTCTCATTCCATGGTCAAAGTTCCGGACGGCGATGCCACTCTTGGCCTGTCGCGCGGTTCGGAAGATTTCGGTTGGGACAACGAATTCGAGTCCCATACCGTGCACGTTCCCGCGTTCGAGATCGATCGTTACATGGTTACAAACCAGCAGTTCCTCGAGTTCCTGCAAGCGGGTGGATACGAGGCGCACGATCTTTGGAATGACCATGACTGGAAATGGAAAAACGACGAGCATATCTCGCACCCAGTGTTCTGGAAGAAACGTGGTGAGTCATGGCTTTATCGCACGATGTTCGATGAAATTCCTCTTCCTCCGGATTGGCCCGTGTACGTGAGCCATGCGGAAGCTGTTGCTTATGCGCGGTGGGCAGGCAAGGCGCTGCCAACCCAAGAACAATGGCATCGCGCCGCTTATGGGACGCCGGAAGAGACTCCACGGCGGTATCCATGGGGAGATGAGCCACCAACTGCAGGCCGCGGGAATTTCGATTTCTACAGCTTTGATCCCCAACCGGTAAACGCCCATCCAGACGGGCAGAGCGCCTTTGGCGTAGAGGGATTGTTAGGCAACGGCTGGGAGTGGACTTCGAGTGTCTTCGGGCCTTTTCAAGGGTTCCAGCCTTTTCCGTTTTATCGCGGCTATTCTGCTGACTTTTTCGATAGAAAGCACTTCGTCATGAAAGGCGGGTCGGCTCGCACAGCCACCTGCATGCTGCGACCTACATTCCGCAACTGGTTCCAAGGTCACTACCAGTATGTGTATGCGGGATTTCGTTGCGTGAATGCCTAATCCAAGGAGTCAATGATGCTCGTCCATTCGATCCCCACGAATGTTGGTTATGATTTTGCCAGTGATGTCCGCGCCGGTTTGACACGTCCACACCAGAAGGAACTTCCTTCGAAATACCTCTATGACGATGTCGGCTCCGCTCTCTTTGAGGTGATCAGCCATCTTCCCGAATATGGCCTTACCCGAGCCGATGAGCGCTTGCTGCGTCGCCATGCCAGGGAAATTGTCGACCGCGTGCCGGGTCCGGTTGCCGTCGCCGAGCTCGGAAGCGGCAGCGGGAAGAAGACACGGTGGCTGCTGGAAGCCTTCTGCCGCAGGCAGCGCACATCGTACTACCCCGTGGAGATATCGCACGCCGCGCTCGTCATGTGTGAGCGCGAGTTGAGCGACATCGACGCCATCAGCATCGTCGGTTTCGAACGCGAATATCTTGACGGCCTGCTGGAAGTAGCAGCATATCGGAAGCCCGGCCAGCATCTCTGCGTGCTCTTCTTGGGAAGTACAATTGGCAATTTCGATCGAGCGGCCGGAGTAGATTTTCTCTCGGAAGTCCGAAGCATCTTGCAGCCGGGCGACTCTCTATTGCTTGGGACGGACCTTGAGAAGTCCAGCGCACAGCTCTTGCAGGCTTACGACGACGAACTCGGCGTCACTGCTGCGTTCAATTTGAATCTGCTGGCTCGAGTCAATCGGGAACTCGCGGCGGATTTCGTTTTGGCCCACTTCAAACACAAGGCCATGATTAACCCCGAATCGCGAAGCGTCGAAATGCATCTGGAATCAAAGCGCCGTCAGGTTGTGAATATTTCCATGGCAGAGGTCGTGGTGGAGTTTCAGGAAGGCGAAACGATTTGGACCGAGAGCAGCCACAAGTACTCGCCCGACGAGATCTTTGAAACGGCTAAGAAGGCTGGCTTCCGGTGCGAGGTCCAGTGGATTGACGAGCAGTGGCCCTTCGCCGAAAATCTGTTGGTCGCCGAATAGCGCGCTCTTCAGGACAGTTTTGATCTACGCCACGTGTGCAGGTTGATTGCACTGACGACCACGCAAAAAACGTTGGCCGGGATGAAACCTAACTGCGAAGTTCGGAAACCGATGACGCAAACGATCAGACTGTTGATGCCGCAGAGCACCCAACCTTCCCAACAACGCCGGCCAATCAGGATGGTGGATGCTATGGTCAGCACACACGAGACATAATCAAGACGAAGCACGTATGAAGAACCTCCGCGAGTTCATTGTGACGCAGAGAGAGCCTCTTTTTCGTTGCGGTTGGCCTTTCGTAAGATGACGGAAGTTACTTGACCCGAGAATGAGTACTTCCTGGAGACACCAATATGCACAACGGATGCACGCACCTCGATCAGATCAAGGTTAAAACAACCAAAACGCACGTCTGCGAAGAGTGCGTGAAAATGGGAGACACCTGGGTTCACCTGCGATTGTGCCTTATATGCGGCCACGTAGGCTGCTGCGACTCTTCAAAAAACAAGCATGCGACCAAACACTTTCAAAAGGTCAAGCATCCTCTGATTCGCTCGATCGAACCAGGCGAGTCGTGGGTCTGGTGTTATGTCGATCAGGTTGAAGCCGGCGAACTCGAGGTCTAAAACCAACCCGTCAATCGCAGCGCCTACCGGGCAAGACGCAACTAGCAGAACTGCGAATGGCGGCATATTCACAAGTGTGCGACCATAAAGCCTTTCGCACATCTAACCAACTTATTCAATCCAGTGGTAACGGTCACAAGTCTTCATCTAGTCTGAGAGTAATCATGGCGAAGCCCATTCTGCTGACGGTCGACGACGATAACGACGTGTTGCGGGCGATCGAGCGCGACCTTCGCTCGAAATATGGCGCAAACTATCGCGTCTTAAGCAGCGATTCCCCCACAGGTGCGCTTGATCTGCTGAAGGAACTGAAAGTTCGAAATGACGGAGTTGCACTGCTGCTGGCAGATCAGCGTATGCCACAAATGGACGGCGTTGGCTTCCTGCAGGCGGCCCGGCAATTCTTTCCTGATGCTAAGCGCGCGCTACTCACGGCATATGCCGATACCAACGCGGCAATCAGCGCCATCAACACGGCGAACATCGATTATTTCTTCATGAAGCCGTGGGATCCGCCGTCGGAGCATCTCTACCCGCAGCTCGATGACATGTTGGACGACTGGCGGGCATCGTATCGGCCCGAGTTCGAAGGAATTCGTGTGCTGGGGACTCGATGGTCTCCACAATGCTATGAGTTGCGGGATTTTCTGGCACGCAGCCACGTGTCTTACCAGTGGATTGATGTAGAGGGTTCCGCGAATGATCCTGAGACCAAACAGCTCGTTGACGCTTTGGGATCCGATTCGAATGAGTTGCCGGTCGTCCTGTTCCCAGCCGGAAAGAAGCTGTTGCACAGCACGCCTGCAGAAGTCGCTAAAGAGGTAGGCTTTCGCACACGCGCCGACACGACCTTCTTCGATCTTGCGATCGTGGGTGGAGGCCCGGCTGGTTTGGCTGCAGCGGTCTATGGAGCTTCGGAAGGTTTAAAGACCGTCATTGTTGAGCGGGACGTTCCCGGTGGACAAGCCGGCATGAGCTCGCGGATCGAAAACTATCTCGGATTTCCTGTCGGCCTCAGCGGTGGTGATCTGGCCCGGCGTGCGGTTGTGCAGGCTCGGCGCTTCGGCGTTGAGATCGTGGCGCCGCAATCTGTGGTCGGTGTTCGCACGGAAGGCCCATATCGCATCATCAAGCTGGCCGACGACAGCGAAATTTCCTGCCACGCATTGATGATCGCAACCGGCGTGCAATGGCGCCGGTTGGAAGCTCCGGGGATTGATCGGCTGCAGGGTGCTGGAGTGTACTACGGCGGAGGGACCACCGAGGCACTATCCTGCAAGGGAGAGATTGTTTATGTGGTGGGCGGCGCGAACTCTGCTGGACAAGCCGCGATGAATTTCTCAAAGTACGCTGAGCGCGTCGTCATCCTCGTGCGTGGAGATTCTCTCTCAAGCACAATGTCGCAATACCTCATCGATCAGATCAAAGAGACTCCAAATATCCAGATCTGGACTCACGCCAGTGTGGCCGAGGTGCATGGCGACACGCATCTGGAAGAGATTTCGGTTCTTTGTTCCGACACCAGCAAGGTCGAGCGAGTGCCCGCCGGTTCGATGTTTATCTTCATCGGCGCATTGCCCCGCACAGACTGGGTGGGAGACACGATCGAGCGCGATGATCGCGGGTTTATTCTCACAGGATCGGATCTGATCCAGGCCGGCAAGCGTCCGAAGAAATGGTCGCTGGAGCGCGATCCATTTCTGCTTGAGACCAACATTCCAGGCATTTTTGCCGTCGGCGACGTCAGGCACGGATCCGTGAAGCGAGTTGCATCGGGGGTAGGAGAAGGTTCTGTCGCCGTTCAATTCATCCATCAGTATCTGAGCAAGGTCTAAATGGCCGAGGTACTCGAACTTCTGCGAGCAGTTCCGGTTTTCTCAGATCTACCAGACGATCAGATCGACTGGTTTCTCAGTCAATCGAAGGAAATGCGTCTGGACGCCGGGGAAGCATATGTCAAACAGGGCGACGTCGCCGACATGATGACAGTGCTGCTGGAAGGAGAATTCCAGTGGCGCGGCGAATTTGCCGGCGAGGCGGTCGTGTTCGATCTCAAAGCCGGCGCCGTCACTGGTGCCTTACCGTTTTCCCGGATGAAGAATTACACGCTGAGCGGGCGCGCCCTGACTGCAGGCCGTGTTCTGCGATTTCCTGTGGCACTCTTTCCTCAGCTAGTGCAGAGGATGCCTGAGCTGACCAGCCGCCTTGTCGGACTGATGTCCGACAGGATTCGGGAGGCGACCCGCTTTGAGCAGCAGCGCGACCGGCTCGCATCACTGGGCAAACTTTCCGCTGGCCTGGCACACGAACTGAACAACCCCGCCTCGGCGGCAAAGCGAGCGTCAAGTCAGCTTCGTGAATTGATCAAACGTGTTCGTAATGCCAGCCACGAATTGGGCAAACGCGAGCTTACTCCCGCTCAGAAATCCGACATTGAGCAACTCGAAGCCTCGCTCATGAACTTCGATGGACCTCCGCTAAATGCTCTGGCCGCGAGTGCGCGCGAAGATCAGATCGATTCCTTGTTGCGCAGCCACGGGCAGGATGACCTATGGCAGCTCGCAGCCGATCTTGCGAGAAGGAATTTCGATCCTCAAGCCTTGGAACACTTGTTCGCGACGTTTGAAGTGGAAACTGCGCGTGCGGCGTTGGTTCGGATCGCTGCAATCGTGGAAATTGCCGGCTTGTTGAATGAAATCGAGAGCAGCACTTCCCGTATTTCTGACCTTGTGAAGGCTATCAAGGAATATACCTTCATGGACCAGTCGCCAGTGCAGAACGTCGATATCGTCAAGTCGCTGGAGACCACGCTGACGATTCTGAATCATAAGCTGAAGCGCGGAGTTACCGTGCATCGCGAGTATCAGCCTATTCCGTTGTTGGTGAACTCGTTTGGCAGCGAACTGAACCAGGTCTGGACGAACATCATCGACAACGCCATTGACGCAATGAATGGTAAAGGTGAACTGACCGTTCGCACATATCGACAGGATGACTCCGTAGTCGTGGAGATCGATGACAACGGGCCAGGCATTTCTCCAGAAGTATTGCCGCGAATCTTTGAGCCCTTCTTTACCACTAAAGCGGTGGGCGAGGGAAGCGGACTCGGACTAGATACTGTGCAGCGCATCGTCAAGAAGCACCGGGGCAACGTTCAGGTTCGTTCGAAGCCTGGAGATACGCGTTTTCAGGTGTGGCTGCCGCTGTCACAAGGATAGTCGGTAGCTTGCAGTCTGCCTTCTGGTGTTCTTTCCAACCCTGATATTTCGTTCGCTGTTGTCTTAGTCGGGTCTCAAACTTAGAGCCCTTCAAATTTGGGCGCTTCGCATCTTAACCGTTATATCGCGAACTGACGAGGATCCTCATGAACAACTCTCAGCAATACGATGCGATCGTGATCGGATCAGGGCAGGGCGGTACGCCGCTGTCTATAGCTCTGGCGCAAGCGGGAATGCGGACCGCCTTGGTCGAGCGGAAGCATGTCGGTGGCACCTGCATCAACGAAGGCTGTACACCCACGAAAACCATGGTGGCTAGTGGTCGAGTCGCTTATTTAGCGCGCCGCGCCGCGGACTACGGTGTGCACACCGGCCCCATCAGCATCGACATGAAAAGAGTTCGTCAGCGCAAGCGCGATATTGTGGAGAGCTTTCGCGGAAGCGGTGAAAAGGGAATACGAGCGACACATAACTTGGATTTCATCTCAGGGGAAGCCAGTTTCGCCGGCCCCAATACTGTGATCGTGAAATCGAGTGACGGAAAAACAAGTTCCATTTCAGCAACACGAATCTTCATCAACGCAGGCGCTCGCGCCTCGCGACCCAAACTTGACGGCCTCGAATCCGTGAACGCTCTCGACAATATCTCCATCATGGAACTCGACACCGTACCTGACCATCTGCTCATTCTCGGTGGAGGATATATCGGGCTGGAGTTTGGCCAGCTGTTCCGCCGTCTCGGAAGCCGTGTGACGATCGTCCAAGCGGGAAAGCAGTTGCTCACACGTGAAGATCCGGATGTCGCGGAGGAGGTACAAAAGATCTTTCGCGAAGATGGAGTTGATGTTCTCCTCAGTACAAAAGCCACACGTGTCGAAAGTCAGGGCAACGCAATCAGCCTGCATATTCAGGCGCAAGAGAGTTCAACTACCTTGACTGGGTCCCACTTACTGCTGGCGACAGGTCGCGTTCCTAACTCCGATACCCTGAATCTCGAAGCAGCCGGAGTGAAGATCGACGATCGCGGCTTCATTCGCGTGAACGAGCGGCTCGAAAGCACCGCCCCTGATATCTACGCACTGGGTGATATCAAGGGCGGTCCAGCGTTCACTCACATCTCCTACGATGATTTCCGAATTCTTCGCACAAATCTGTTAGAGCACAAGAGCGCATCGACAAAAGATCGCTTCGTTCCATACACAGTGTTCATTGATCCGCAATTAGGGCGCGTTGGCGTCACCGAGACTGAGGCACGAACACAAAGTCGAAATATTCGCGTGGCGAAGTTGCCAATGAGTTCTGTCGCCCGTGCCCTGGAGGTGGACGAAGCGCGCGGCTTTATGAAGGCAGTGGTCGATGCTGAAACGAATCAGATTCTGGGCGCTGCTGTACTTGGTCTCGAAGGGGGAGAGGTCATGTCTGTATTGGAGACCGCCATGATGGGGAAGTTACCCTACACCGCTCTTCGCGACGCCACCTACGCCCATCCGACATTGTCCGAATCGCTGAACAATTTGTTCACGGCGATGGACAAGGCGTAGATCGCCAGATCGATTACTATTAACTCCGAACGCTTACCTCGCATCATGAATGTCCATCTGATTGACGGTACCTACGAACTGTTCCGCTATTTCTTCGCAGTGCCTTCCGCGCAGGATGATACGGGGCAGGAGATCGGTGCCGTCCGCGGCGTTCTCGGCTCCGTTTTCTCTATGATCGAAGCTGGAGCAACGCATCTTGGCGTAGCGACCGATCACGTTGTCGAATCGTTTCGAAACGACCTCTATGCGGGCTACAAGACAAGTGAAGGAGTGCCGCCGGAACTGCTTTCGCAATTCCCGATCCTCGAAGACGCTCTCGGCGCGATGGGTGTGAAGGTCTGGGCGATGACTTACTTCGAAGCAGACGATGCGCTCGCCTCGGCAGCCGCAAAATTGCAAGGCGATCCTCAAGTAAACCAGATTTTGATCTGTACTCCTGACAAAGACCTCGCCCAGTCTGTGGTGGGTAACAGAGTCGTCCAGGTCGATCGCCGTCGCGAAATCGTGCGTGACGAGAGTGCCATCGAAGCCAAGTTTGGAGTGAAGCCGGAATCAATTCCCGACTATCTGGCGGTGACGGGCGACAGTGCAGACGGTTATCCGGGTATCGCAGGCTGGGGCGCAAAGGCCGCAGCAGCGGTGTTCTCGCGATATATCCATCTCGAGAACGTTCCAAAGGATTACCGCGACTGGGATCCCTTGATCAAGCGTGCAAGAGCTTTGGGCGAGACGCTGTTTGGATCCTGGAATGACGCCCTCCTCTTTCGCACGCTCGCGACGCTGCGGCTCGACGTACCGGTTTTCGAATCACTCGACGAACTGAAGTGGGATGGACCCCGTCCCGAGTTCGAAAAGTTCTGTAGACGCCTCAGGGCGACGGATCTTTATCGGCGGGTGACAGCGCGCGCTCTGGCTACCACGAAGTAAGAGCGTCACACCGGCAATAAGTGCTGGTAAATCGCCATGCCTACGACGGCATCGACTCCCATCTCATCGAGAGCTTGAACCTCTTCAACGCTGCGGATTCCTCCTGCAGCAATTAATTCTCGCGATGTATTGGACCGCAAGTTTCGTATCACATCAAGAGGAATACCCTTCAGCAATCCCTCGGTATCGATATGGGTGTAGAGAAACGCACCGCAAAATGGCTCCAGCGCTCTCATCATCTCGACAGGAGTGATGCTCGTAGTTTCTTTCCATCCTTTGATGGCGACGAAGCCGCAGAGCGAGTCCACCGCAAAAACGAGTTTTGCGGGATCGATCTGTTCGGCAATCTCGCGAGCCAAGATGGAGTTCACCGCTCCATCAGAAATCAACGAAGATCCAAGAATGACCCGCCGCCCGCCGAGGTCGAGGGTGCTCTGTGCCTGCTCAATCGAGCGAATGCCTCCACCGACCTGGCAGGGAAGCCGTCGGGCAATGTAGCGAATGAAGGATTGATTGCTTCCCAGTCCCATCGCGGCATCGAGATCAATGAGCTGCACCAAGGGATATTCTTTGAACCGATGAATCCACTCGTCAAAGTCATCGAACTCAAGAGCTTTCTTCGATCCTTGCACGAGTTGCACGATCTTTCCGCCCATTAGGTCAATGGAAGGGATTAACATGGCCACCTCACCGGAATTCCTGCAGATTTCAGCGACTGTTTGAGTTCTCCCACGTCGCGAAGTCCATAGTGGAAGATGGAAGCAGCCAGCGCCGCGTCAGCATGACCTTCACAAAAGACTGCCCTGAAATCTTCGGCACACCCGGCGCCGCCCGACGCAATCACGGGAATCTGCACCGAATCGGACACGGTACGCGTCAGTTCACAATCAAAGCCCGAAGCAGTACCGTCTCGATCCATTGAGGTCAGCAGAATCTCACCTGCGCCTTGTGACTCGGCATCGCGTGCCCATTCCAAGACATCGCGGCCACTCGGCCGTCGGCCCCCATGCGTAAAGACTTGCCAGTGAGTGCGATCCTCTCCGCGCTTTGCATCAATCGCAACAACCACCGCTTGCGAGCCGAATCGCTTCGCAATTCGTGTGATCAGAGTTGGATCGGCAATCGCGGCAGTGTTGATGCTGATCTTGTCCGCGCCGGAGGAAAATACGGCTGCCGCATCTTCGAGAGTCCGAATGCCACCGCCAACTGTGAATGGAATGAAAAGCTGTCGCGCAGTTCGGCGGACAGTCTCCAGCAAAGTTGCGCGGCCTTCGTTCGCTGCTGAGATATCGAGAAGCACGATCTCGTCGGCTCCCGATTGGGCATGAGCCTTTGCCAACTCGGCGGGATCACCCGCATCCCGGAGCTGCGTAAACTGCACTCCTTTGACGACACGATCCCCTTGTACGTCGAGGCAGGCGATGATGCGTTTGGTCAGCATGTCAGATTGCGCAAAAGTTGGCGAGCAGCTTGAGACCGACTTCTCCGGATTTTTCCGGGTGAAACTGAACGCCGAAAAGGTTCTCACGCTCGATCGCCGCCGAAAAACTGCTCCCGTACTCGCACGAGGCAACAGTCCAATCGTTCATAGGAATAAAAAAGGAATGCGTGAAGTAGACCAGCGAAGACTGCGGCACATCCCGAAACAACTTCGAGCCCGGATTGATCTCGAGCTGATTCCAGCCGACGTGAGGGAGCTTGGCCGTGTCCGGAAATCGTAAGCACGTTCCGGCAAACATCGCTGCGCCCGGAGTGCCTGGTGACTCCGCGCTGCCCTCGAGCATCCACTGCATTCCGACGCAAATTCCGAGAAACGGAACGCCGCGCTCGACCTGTTCAACGATGGCTGCCTGCGCTCCCGAATCCACAAGCGCCTGCGTCGACGCGAAATGCCCCACGCCTGGCAAGACGATTTTCGTAGCGTTCCGAATCTCAGCAGGATCGCTTGATATCCGGGAGTCTTGCCCAAGCCAGTCAACCGCTTTCTTGACAGACACAAGATTTCCCGCGCCGTAGTCGACAATGGCGATCATTACAGTACCCCTTTCGTCGAAGGCAGCAGACGTTTCATCCGCCGGTCGCGCCAACAGGCCGCTCGTATCGCGCGAGCGAAGGCTTTAAAAAGCGATTCGATCTTGTGGTGAGCTGATCGTCCGTAGAGTACCCGCGCATGTACATTGGCGCGAGCGCCTCGAGAGAAGCCCTCGAGAAAGTCGTGAACGAGGTCCGCTTGCAGATCGCCCACGAGACGTTCGCGGACTTTGGTGTCGATCACCGCTGAAGTGCGTCCGCAAAAATCGACGGCCGCCATCCCCATCGTCTCGTCCATTGGCATGACGAAATATCCGGCGCGCAGAATTCCACGCTTCGTGCCGAGAGCCTTATCAAAGAGTTGGCCCAGAACGATCCCAACGTCCTCGACGGTGTGGTGCTGGTCAACATCAAGATCGCCAGTCGCTTTGAGTTGCAGGTCGAATCCGCCATGATGCGCGAACAATTCCAGCATGTGATCGAAGAAGCGGATACCGGTCGAGATTTTGTTTTTACCTCGCCCGTCAATGTTCAGCGACGCTTGAATCTGCGTTTCTTTCGTGATGCGGTTGATACGGGCTTTTCTCATCGCGCCGGGATCCCTTCAGCCATTTTGAGTTCTTCCAGAGTTGCGTGAAGTGCATCCAGCAGCTTGTCCGTGTGCTTCTTCGGCCCAAGCGTAATTCGCACGCACCCTTCGCAACCGTAATCGGCAGATCGGTCGCGAACGAGAATGCCGCGAGCACGCATGCGCTCAATGAAGAGTCGCGCTTCGTTAGCGGCCCTGCCGACCCGCATCAGAACAAAGTTGGCTTCACTTGGCCAGTAAGGAACACCGGTGGCCTCGAGAGCCTCTTGCAAGCGGGTCCGTGACTCGAGAATGTCACTGACGTAGTTCTGTAAGAACTCTCTATCTTCGAGTGCTACTGGCAGACAAGCCAGAGCGACGCCGTTCACGTTGTAAGGCGAACTCACGCGTCTAACGGTAGCCATCTGATCCGAATCACCGATGAGTGCTCCCGCTCGAAGACCTGCCAGCCCGTAGGCCTTGGAAAATGTGCGCGCGACGAAGACGTTTGCGTACCCCCGCCGCTCGCCTAGAACACTCTTTCCGGAGAACTCGAAGTACGCTTCATCAATCAAAACGGCTGCGCGTGGGGCATATCGAGCCATCACGAGCAATTGGTCAATCGAAGCAAGCGTGCCCGTCGGATTGTTGGGATTGGCCATTGCGATCAGTCGCGTTCGCTCCGTGACAGCGCCGCGCAACGAATCAAAAGGGAATGAAAAGTCGGTGCCCATCGGAACGCTTGTGACGTTTGCTCCCGCCGCCATCATGTAGATCCGGTACATGGAATACGTCGGCACCACGATCAGGGCCTGATCTCCCGGTTCGAGATACGTCTGGCACAGCAGATGGATCGCCTCGTCCGTTCCATTCGTCAACAACAGTTCTGAGTCGGTCACACCAAGGAATTCGGCCATCTTTCTCTCTGCGAACACCTTCTCCGGGTATCGAGCCAGATCTTCGGAACTGATTTGTCGCAACCGATCCAAAACACGCGGCGAGCAGCCGATCGTGTTCTCGTTGAAGTCGAGCCGCAGCCCGTCTCGTCCCGCGAGCGGTGGATGATAGACCGGAATGGAGAAGATACTGTCTTTCGCCCTAAGCATTCCGACACCTTACTCGGACAGATTCTGCGTGAGCCCGCAAACCTTCGAGTTCCGCCAGGTATTCAATCGTCCCAGAAAGCCGCTGCAGAGCCTTTCTCGAAAGATCCTGCACGGTAACCAGCTTCACAAAATCCATCACGCTGAGTCCTCCGCGAAACCTCGCATGGCCAGACGTCGGCAGCACGTGGTTTGGTCCCGACGCATAGTCGCCCGCAGCCTGCGGCGAATAGTCGCCGACAAAAACAGATCCTGCATTTCGGATGTGTGGCACATCCTCTGACGACACCGTAATGTGTTCGGGAGCAATCAGATTCGCCCATTCCCGCGCCTGCCAGCGCGAACTCGCTACCAGAATCGCGCCGTTGCGCCGCAGAGACTCGCGGGCGATCACATTGCTTTTCGATAGTCGCGAGAGTTCCGCCGCCACGGCCTCAGCCATGCGCCCGGATGCAGTGACAAAAACGGACATTGCGTCCGGATCATGTTCCGCCTGCGAAACAAGATCGGCCGCAATGAACAACGGATTCCCCGAGTCGCTCATCACCACGGCTTCTGTCGGCCCAGCCAAAAAATCGATCGCGCAATCAAAGGAAACAAGCTTCTTCGCAACAGTCACGTACACGTTTCCTGGGCCAACAATCTTGTCAACGCACGGAATGCTCGCGGTGCCGTATGCAAATGCAGCGATCGCCTGCGCCCCGCCCACCCGGTACAGCTCCTCTATCCCAAGCAGGGAACAACCGGCCAATACCGCGTCCGACGGCTTCGGCGAGGCGACTCTGATCTGTTTGACCCCCGCGCATTGGGCTGGAATGACGGTCATCAGCAGGGTCGAGACCAACGGATACCGGCCGCCCGGCACATAACACCCAACCGAGTCGAGCGGAATCACCAACTGACCCAGCGAATTGCCACCCCGAGTCTTTTTCCAGGACGAAGGCTTCTGCCATTCACAAAACCGCCGGATATTCTGCGCCGCTTCTTGAATGGCGCGTCGTAACTGAGGAGACGCTAAGTTTCGTGCTCTGCGAACCTCGCCCGCCGGAACTCTGAAGGCCTGCTTTCGTAATAAACCGTCCCATCGTTCCGCATATTGTCGCAATGCCTGGTCGCCGCCGCGGCGCACGCGATTCACGATGCCGCGAACCGTGGGTTCCAGCGAAATCAGGCTCACGCTTCTCGTCGAAATGCGTCTTACGGCGGCCGCAGCGGCGCTCCCGGAGAGAACTCTCATCAGAGCACCACCTTGTTCAGTGGATACTCGACGATTCCCTCGGCACGAGCTTCCTTCAGCCGGGGAATTACCTTCCACGCGGCAGACTCATCGATCACCGTGTTGACGGCGAGCCAGTCTTCGTCGCTCAGATGTGAGATGGTGGGTTTTTGCAGCGCTGGTAAGACCGCGAGCACGCTTTTCAGGTCCGCCCACCGCACATTCAACATCAGGCCAACCCGGTCTTGCGCCTCCATTGCGCCCTGCAGCATGAGTGCGAGATTTTCGATCTTTCGTCGCTTCTCGCAATCCTGATAGGCAATCTTGTTGGCGATCAGCTGCGTGTTCGATTCGAGAACTGTTTCCAGAATTCGCAGCCGGTTGGCCCGCAACGAACTGCCGGTCTCAGTGACTTCGACGATCGCATCCGCAAGCATCGGAGCTTTTACTTCAGTGGCACCCCACGAGAATTCGACACGAACATCGACGTCTCTCTGCTTAAAGAAATTCCGCGTTACATTCACGAGCTCGGTAGCGATGATCCGCCCCGAGAGATCTTCAGCACTCTGGAATGGAGAATCCTCCGGAACCGCTAGCACCCAGCGCACTTTGCCCCGGCTCCGCTTGGCGTAGATGAGATCGCTGACCTTCACGACTTCCAACCCACTTTCGATGATCCAGTCGAGGCCGGTAAGGCCGCAGTCAATCGCCCCGTGCTCGACGTAACGCGCCATCTCTTGCGCGCGAATCAGCATGCAATCGATCTCGGGGTCGGCCGTTGTAGCGACGTACGATCGCCCATTCGTATAAGCAGGAAGCCCGGCGCGTGCAAAGAGCTGCAGCGTCGATTCCTGCAAGCTGCCCTTCGGAATGCCAATGTGGAGTTTCACTGGCTGCTCCTTGCGGCCGACTCAACCACCGCTATCGGATCACCCACCGGTTCTGTGAAGCAGGATCTTGTCCCTCGATGGCAAACCACCCCACTCCCCTCAACGTTGACACGCAGCAGCAACGAGTCGCGATCGCAATCGGTGCTCGCAGACACAATGCGCAGCCGGTTGCCCGAAGTCTCTCCCTTGGTCCAGAGCTGGTTTCGCGTTCGGCTGTAAAAGGTCACGTACCCCTCCGCCACGCTCCGCTTCAAAGCCTCGCGATTCATAAATCCGACCATCAGCACCTCGCCGCCGCGAGCATCCTGAACGACGGCTGGAATCAACCCGCCCAATTTGTCGAAATCAAAGTCATTCATAGCGTTTCTCCAAAAGCAAAAAGCCCGCTGAGCGTTGTGCGCTTCAGCGGGCTCGAAACTCTGTAAGTGCGATTTAGCTCAGATGCACCCCCGCCGTCGCGCTATGCGCGTGGTGGTGATGGCGATGATGCTTCTGAGGCGACATTCTCTGTTGAGAATAGGTTCGCGCAGATGGGTCGTCAAGATGTTTGTCGTCATTCAGAGCGTTTGTTTGGATACGATACATCGATTTTTTCGATTCTGGAGTGGCTTAATGCCTGGCAGCCTTTGGGCTGAAATTGCCAGGATCGCGTAAACATCATAAAATCAGTGCAGCAAGAATCCCTTCAGTAGGCCCGTAGCTCAGTTGGTCTAGAGCGCTTCCTTGACACGGAAGAGGTCGATGGTTCGAATCCATTCGGGCCTACCATCGTTCGATTCTGCTCCATTTTCACTCTGTGAATTTTCTGCCTGTGAACTCCCACTAGAGTTGCGTAATCGACACGATTCGAAGCCCACGACTGGTAAGATTTTCCTCGGTCCGATCAAGGTATCTTGATGGCTACTTCGCGGCGTACGTTCTTAGGAGTAACCGTCGGCGCGGCTGCGTCGACGATCCTTCCTCACTTGGCTGACGCAGTTGTCTCGCCCGATCAAAATACAGCTACATCTTCGGCAGCTCCCGCCGTCGCTCGGGTACAGGCAACCCGAATCGTCAACTCCTTCGATCCCGACAAGGCTCTCGCGACATCGATGGACATTCAGTCGCGCCAGTCGATCAACAAAATCTACACGCCAGAAACCGTGAAGCTCTGTTTGTCTGCGGGCTGGGGACCGATCAGCTATCGCCTGCATACTCCCGAGACCGTCGACTATTGGCACTGGAATCCCAACGGCCGATGGTCGGATGAAGCCAACCAACGCGGATATTTTGTCGGTAGCTCGGAACTGGGGGAGCCCATTCGCGATTCGTTCGGATACAGCCTTCCCCACCGTGGATGCACGCACAATGGCGGTACTGACCGCGGCTATTCCCGTCTCACCGATGGTGATCCGAGCACCTTCTGGAAGAGCAATCCTTATTTGACCAAAGCGTTCACTCGCGAAGACGATTTGTTGCATCCGCAATGGATCATCGTTGACCTTGGCGCGTACTACGATGTGAATGCAATTCGCATCGACTGGTGCGAACCGAGCGCTCGCGAGTACGAGGTGCAGTATTGGGTCGGAGCCGATCCCATGAACTGGGAAGAGCCGGCTCTCGATTCTACGAACCAGGGCGGTGAGTACCTTCCTGTCGCGAATCAGGCCATGGGCGACTGGCACTCTTTCCCCAACGGGACGGTTCACGATGGCAAAGGTGGAAGCGTAACGCTGAAGCTTGCCGACAAATTGGTTTCAACACGCTGGGTTCGGGTCGTGATGACGCAATCGTCCAATCAGCCGGGCCCGCACGGAAGCGACGACGTGCGCCACCGCGTTGGATTCGCAATCTATGAAGTTTATGTCGGCCGATTGGAGGCGGATGGCAAGTTTGGAGATTTCGTGAAACATGCGCCGGATGGCCAACAACAGACCGCCACGTATTGCTCCTCCACAGACCCATGGCACACCGCCAAAGACCTCAGTCCGCACGGGGACCAGACCGGCTGGGACATCTTCTACACCAGCGGCATCACAAATGGCCTGCCTGCGCTGATTACTGTTCCTCTCATTTACAGCGTGCCCGAAGATGCCGCCGCGATGATCACCTACCTGAAAAAGCGAGGCTATCCGATTAGCTGGGTCGAAATGGACGAAGAAGCCGACGGGCAGTTCTACATGCCCGAAGACTACGCCACACTCTACATTCAGTTTGCCGATGCAATGCTCAAGGTCGATCCGACGCTCAAGTTGGGCGGGCCCGTTTTCCAGGGAATCAATCAGGACGTCTCGGTCTGGCCCAATGCGCGCGGAAACAAGTCCTGGTTCGGCCGGTTTTACGATTATCTGAAATCACACAATCGCCACGGTGACTTGTCGTTCGCCTCGTTTGAAATTTATCCGTACGAAGCTTGCACCATGAAATGGGACGATCTCTACCGCAACCGCGAGCTGACGCGCAAGACTCTGCAGGCGTTTCGCGATGACGGATTGCCCGAGTCAATTCCGCTCATGAACACCGAAAGCAATCTGTGTGGTTCGCTTTCGGTCTGGATGTCTGATGTTTTTTCGGCCCTCTGGCTCGCTGACAATGTTGGCAGCTTCTTCGAGGAGGGCGGAGCGCTTTACATTCATTCGCCGATCGAACCCAGCGGCATTGAGCATGGCTGCAATGGCTGGGCGATATGGGGAAATGCCCTTTTGGACCATAGTGGTAAGCTCATCGGCTATACCGCTTTTTACCATGCGAGCCGGATGATCAATAACGAATGGGTGACGCATCGCGGCGGTACTCACCACCTCTACTCAGTCGATGTCGGAGTCGAAGATTCTGCAGGGAACGATCTGGTAACGAGCTATGCCGTTCGGCGCCCAGATGGCCAGTGGGCTTTGCTACTCATCAACAAGGACAGGGATCATGCACATCCCGTTCGAATCGCTTTTGAAAACGGCAGCCATGCCGGATGTTTTTCCGGCACAACTCGCATGATCACCTTCGGGAGCGAGCAATACGTTTGGCACGGCAAGGACGCCTCCGCGCATGCCGATCCAAACCTGCCGCCTGTGGTCTCGTCAATCGACGCCTCGGCACAGACTGTATTTACGCTGCCCAAGGCTTCGGTTACTGTTTTGCGCGGGGAAGTCGCTGGTCTCACGGCCTAAGAGGAATTGATTGTTATGAAAAAGTCTAAGAATCTTGATAGTCCTTCGTACTCTCGTCGGCGGTTCCTCCGTGCGTCGCAGGTCGCAGTAGCCGCTCTGAGCGCTGCGCCCATCCTCGGTAGCGCAAAAGACGTCCTCGCCACCGTGCCGAGTGGTTCGGTGGATCCGCCTCCGGACTACTACGACAAGCTCGGAGTAACGAAGATCATCAACGCCGCAGGTACCTACACGGAACTCACATCGGCGGTGATGCCTCCTTCCGTTCGTGCCGCTGTCGCGCAGGCTGCATTACATCCCGTGCATCTCGACGACTTGCAGCAGAAGGCGGGAGCTTATATCGCGAGGAAGCTGAAAGCCGAAGGATGCTGCATCAGTTGCGGCGCATCTTCGGCCATCACACTTGCGACTGCAGCCTCGGTTATGGCCGCCAACAACTGCAATCCCCTGGACATTCCAACTCTGATCGGCACTCCGCAGTATCCGAAAAACGAAGTCGTCGTCCAGAAAATTCATCGTTATGAATACGACGTGGCCATGCAGATGTGCGGCATCAAGATCGTGGATGTGGTTACGCTGGACGACTTCAAGCAAGCCCTTGGCCCAAACACCGTGATGACGAATTATTTCAATGCGTCGGACGACGTCGGCATCAGCCGCGAGGATTGGATCGCGGCGGCCCACGAGAAAGGCGTCCCGTGTCACCTGGATGCTGCTGCCGATATGCCCCCAATCTCGAATCTGTGGAAGTACACAGGAATGGGATTCGATCTGGTGTCATTCTCAGGTGGCAAAGGCATCCGCGGACCGCAGAATGCGGGTCTCCTGCTGGGCAAGAAAAAATACACCGATCTCGCCCAACGCAATCATTGCCCGATTGATTCAGTCGGACGCGGCATGAAAGTGGCCAAAGAGCAGATTGTCGGCATGGTTGCGGCTGTTGACTGGCTGCTTACGCAAACAGACGAAAGCCTGGAGAAAGAATCGCGGGACCGCATGGCTGTAATCGTCGGCATGGTAAAAGACATTCCCAGCGTCCAGACCAGCATCATGGTGCCGGAGTTGGCCAACCATGTTCCTCATTTAATGATCAATTTCAATCCGGATGCCGTCGGTGCTTCCGCGCATGAACTCCGTGTTCGCCTCCGCACGGCCACACCATCTATCGAATTAAATCCTCACACCGGAAGCAAGAGCACTTCCCAAGGCGTTCCGGCGCAACCCAACGCGCTTGTAGTCACCACTTTCCTGCTGAATCCAGGCGAGGAATTCATCGTCGGTCGGCAACTTCGGGCAGTGCTGAAGACTCCAAAATCTGTAGGCACGTATCCCGCTCCACCCTCCTCGATGGACTGATTCGAAAAGCAGCGGCGGTATCAGCCCACCCGGCTTCGATTTGCAATGCTCTTCGGGAATGAGGGTAAAGGCAGAGATTACAACTTCCCGATCTCTCAAGGCTGCAGGGAGCACTGGCCCGGAGGCTCACCATGGGAACGATCCAGTCGGCTCTTGTCCTTTCGACACTTCTCTTCACCAGCTTCGCCCGCAATGGGACGGCGCAGACTTCATTGATGACGGATGCAGGTACTTACGAGTTCGAACCGATGAATGGAGGCGATCGAGAAACCGTTCTCTCGAATTTGCCCGCATCCTTAACGGGACTCCTTCCGTGCGCTGATTGCCCAGGTATTCGCTATCAGGTGGCCCTGATGCCCGACAAGACTTTTGCTTCCTGTATGGCCTACGAGGAGCGAAATGCCAGCTTCGGCGACCACGGACATTGGCGCCTAAGCGATGACGGCAAGGTGCTGGTCTTGGAAGGATCACACCCCGGGACGGTGGATCAATATTCTGTCCGCGACCCTAATACGCTGCGCAAACTGGATGCGCAAGGCCACGAGATCGAGTCGAAGCTGAATTATGATCTCACACGGACACCGAGGTATACCCCAGTTGCAGCATGCGAGACTGGAAATCTCTCTTTGGAAAACACCGAATGGAAGTTGACCGACCTAGCCGGTGCCCCCGTCAAATCTGCCTCGCAACAGGCGGAAGCCTATCTCGTCCTGAACTCTGAGAATCATCGTGTAAGCGGGTCGGGAGGCTGCAACCGGTTAATGGGAAGCTATGAACTGGATGGAGATCGTCTGATCTTCAATCAGATGGCCAGCACAATGATGGCTTGCATCAAGGGAATGGACACCGAGAAGAAGTTCCTGGATGCCCTTGACCGGGTAAAGACGTGGAAGATTTCGGAGCAGCAACTATCCTTGTCCGACGCCGGGGGAAAAGTGATCGCCCGTTTCTCCGCAGTTCATAAGAAGTAGACTTCACTGGCAAACTAAGCCACAGTGGATTGCGGCCACAGCCCGAAGGAATACAACGCTCGCCTATTTTGTAGAATCAAACCTCCCAAGAGTACTTATACCCTTCATTTGCTGACGGCTGCACTTGTTGGGCGCAAATTGGGTAACATAGACGCTGCACGACACAAACCCTCACTAGCTTATGCAAAGACGCGACGTTCTACGGCTGCTCGCGACCGGAGCAGCGCTGCAACTGGCGCCCACAAAGCTTTTTGCCGTGCTGCGCGAAGCTCGGAGCCTGGTCCAAGCACACACTTCTCCAAAAACCCTGAATGCGCACCAGTACGAAACGGTGAAGGCGATGGCGGAAATGATCATCCCTCGTACCGACACCCCTGGCGCAACCGAGGTCGGAACTGCTGATTTCATCGATCTGGTACTAACGGAGTGGTGCGACGAACTGGACTGCAAGCGCTTTCTCGATGGCCTGAGTGACGTCGATTCGCGAGCACAAGGTCTCTTCGGAAAAGACTTCGTGGATTGTTCGGCCATGCAACAGGCGGATATCCTGACTGCGCTTGGTGAAAAGATGATCGAGGAGTCGAAGGCATCCCCGAGCCAGCCTACCCGCATGCGCGGATACTCCTACAGCCCGAGTTTCTATCCCATGCTTCGACGACTGACGCTGACGGCCTATTACACCTCGGAAGCGGGCGCCACGGATGAATTGCATTTTGAAATTGTTCCCGGTGAGTACCAAGGTTGTGCCGAACCAGCTCCCGTGAAGGAGGCATCGGAGCACCAGTGAGCGAACAAAACACTTTTGACGCAATCGTGATTGGCTCAGGAATCACCGGGGGCTGGGCCGCGAAAGAACTGACAGAAAAAGGACTCAAGACGCTCATACTCGAAGCCGGGCGCCCCATTGTTCCGGAGCAAGATTATGTTGAGCACGTTCCGCAGTGGGAGATGAAATTCCGCGGAATGGGCGATCGCCGGCAGTTAAAAGAGAACCAACCCATCCAGAGCACTTGCTATGCGTGCGATGAATGGTCCTCGAAGTTCTTCGTTAACGATAAAGAGCATCCCTACACCATCGGCGATGGCAAGCCGTTTCGCTGGATTCGCGGACGCCAAGTCGGGGGCCGCTCGATCATGTGGGGACGCCAGAGTTATCGCTTGAGTGATCTCGATTTTGAAGCCAATCTACGCGAGGGAATCGCGATCGATTGGCCCATTCGCTACGCCGACATCGCACCTTGGTATGACTATGTCGAAGACTTTGTCGGGATTTCAGGAGAGGCGCTTGGCCTTCCCCAATTGCCCGACAGCAGGTTCCTGCCGCCGATGGAGTTCAATTGCGTTGAGAAGATGGTGCGATCCGAGGTGGCGAAACATTTTGGCGGTGAGCGCGTGCTGACCATCGGCCGCGCCGCGATTCTCACCCAAGATCACCAAGGACGCGCCGCCTGCCACTACTGCGGTCCTTGCGAGCGAGGTTGCATCACGCGCTCGTACTTCAGCAGCCTGAACGCGACTCTGCCTGTAGCTGAAAAAACCGGACGAATGACGCTGCGACCCTTCAGCACAGTACACAGCGTAGGTTTCGATTCGAAAACGCGGCGAGCGACCGGCGTGCGGGTGATCGATTCCAGGACCAGAGCGTCTGTTGAATTTCGTGCGAAGGTTGTGTTCTTGTGCGCCTCTACCATGGAATCTGCACGGATCTTGTTGAACTCGTCTACGACGGAGTTCCCAAATGGTCTTGCCAACTCCAGCGGAGAGCTTGGCCACAACCTGATGGATCATGTGAGCTCTGCGGGAGCGTCCGCGTCCATTCCTGGATTTGAAGATCATCTGGAAGTCGGCAGAAGGCCGAATGGCATCTACATGCCTCGCTTCCGGAATGTGAAAACAAAATCTCCGGATTTCATTCGCGGATACGGTTTTCAAGGCGGCGCGCACCGCGAAGGCTGGATGCGTGGTATTTCTCAGACTGGCTTCGGAGCTGAATTCAAGAAATCTCTGAGCCGTCCGGGCCCGTGGCACTTCAGCTTTGGAGGGTTCGGCGAATGTTTGCCGAATCACAATAACTTCGTCGAACTGAATAAAGACCAAGTCGATGCCTGGGGTATTCCCACCTTGAAGATTCATTGCGCCTATGGCCAGAACGAACAGGCCCTGCGCAAAGACATGGCGGTGTCGGCCGCAGAGATGCTCGCCGCTGTCGGCGGAAGGGACATAGAGCCCTTCGCGGCCGACGACCCGCCGGGCTATTCCATTCACGAGATGGGCACTGCCCGCATGGGGCGCGATCCAAAGACCTCCGTCCTCAATTCCTTCAATCAAGCACACGACGTCAAGAATCTGTTTATCACCGATGGATCGGCTATGGTTTCGTCGTCGTGCGTCAATCCTTCGTTGACCTACATGGCGCTAACAGCGCGAGCCTGTGATTATGCGGTCCGCCAGATGAAGAAGGGAGAGCTCTGATCCATGCAGAATCGTCGGGACTTCCTGAGAGCGTCATCTGCTGTACTAGGAGCAACCGCACTATCGCCGATCTTTTTCGCGGAGACGAAACCAAGCCGCATTCCGATTGCATTCTCCACACTCGGTTGCCCGGCATGGGATTGGCAGAAGATTCTCACCTTCGCTCACGACCACGGCTTCTCTGCAATTGAACTGCGTGGCTTACAGGGAAGCATGGATCTTCCTTCGAACCCGCTTTTTTCTGCCGACCGCATTGAGCAGACGAAGAAAGATATTCATTCCGCCAGCTTGAAGATTGCCTGCGTAAGCAGTTCGGCAAATTTGTATTTTGAAGATGCAACCAAGCGCGAGCAGCAAATCGCGGACGCTCGCCGCTTCATCGACCTCGCGTCAACTCTGGGCGCACCTTACGTGCGTGTGTTCGGAGGCAAGGCAGAGTCCGACAAGAACCCGGTTCCCGATGACGGGACGAAAAAGCGAGTCGCCGCGGGACTGCGTGAGGTCGGCCAATACGCAGGTCCGAAAAACGTTACTGTGATCATCGAGTCGCATGATCACTTCACATCATCAGCGACGTTGAAGGACGTTTTTCAGGCAGCCGGTTCCGACCACGTGGGGCTGCTCTGGGACGCGCATCACACTTTCGCAACCTCAAATGAAGAGCCCGAGTTTACGGTCAAGCAGCTAGGCCAGTGGATTCGCCACACTCACCTGAAAGATTCAACCGGTAGCGGCGAAGATCGTAAGTACGTTCTCACCGGCCGAGGCAACGTTCCAATCGACCGCCAGATCAAAGCCCTTCAGTCGATTGGATACAAGGGCTTCTATTGTTTCGAATGGGAAAAGGTCTGGCATCCGGATCTCACAGATCCAGAGATCGCGATTGCAGACTACGCCCAGGTCGCGGGACAGTGCTTAGGGAACGCTCACGCCTGCGGGCTCTAGCTGGGCTTGCTGTCCGAGAAAGTCTCCGTCTTCGCGTCCCAGTAAATCTTTCTTCCCGCCCAGTACGATTCCGCGGCCATCATGCAGGCGACCGAATGCGCGAATCCTTCGTGCACCGTGCAGTGCGGTTGCTGGCGTGAGCGCATGCACTCAAACCAGTTCGCCATGTGCTCCGTCGATAGGTCGTCGATTCCCATCGGAGGAATTTGCGTCTCCCCCGGCAGCAGAACGTATTTCGACTCTCGTTTTCGGTCGATGTCGGCGTCGTCTTCGTGCGTTCCTCTTTCTTCAATGACTTGATAGCGGGGGCTGCCTTCACCGCCAATATTGATCAGTGTTGCTTTCTTTCCCATATATCGCGTGAAACTCGGCGCGTCGTTGCCAAAACTTGTTGAATAGCTGACAAGGAATCCCTTCGGATATTCCAGCAACGTCTGGAAGGTGTCGGCGTTTTCGCGCCCATCGTGCCAGGCAAACACGCCGCCGTGTGACATCACCGATGTCGGATAGTTGTCATCCAAAAACCAGTGCACCAGATCCATGGCATGACTCATCCACTGGTCGGGTATGCCACTGGAGAACTCTCTGTAAAGCCGGAACTCGAAATACAGTTGGGGATCGAACGGCCGCATGGGTTTCGTAAGCAACCACTTTGCCCAATCCGTATCCTGTTCGCGAATCTGCTTTACTTCTTTACGCCCGCGCCACCGCGGACCGTGATAGTTCCACTCGATCTCAACCTTGCTTACATCCCCAAGTGCGCCGCTACGTGCGATCTTCTGCGCCGCCTGCTGATAGGGTTCACTCCGATGTTGCGTGCCAACCTGAACCACGGTCTTGGCCTGGATCACGGCATCCCGCGCCGCTTTCGCCTCGTCGAGAACGTTCCCCATTGGCTTCTCAACGTACGCGTCTTTCCCGGCGTCGGTTGCCATTTTGAGGATGGGCGAATGCGAGTGTTCGGGTGTTGAAATCAAAACCGCATCCACGTCTTTCATCGCCAGAATCTCTTCGACATGCTGCACCGCGCGCGGAGTCCTGCCGTAGTATCCCGTATTGGTCGCGACCGCTCTCTGGCGGTTACCCGTCCACAGGTCGCACACCGTGGTCATTTCAACGTTGTGGCTTGACTTGAGCTTCGATGCGATCAGATCGAGATCGCCGCCACGGCTGCCACAACCAACATGGCCTAGGGAAATGCGATCATTTGCGCCAAGGATGTGCGCGTAAGATAGCGCAGTCCTGGGCAGAGCCGCGGTCGTCGCAATGGCGGCAGCTGACTTTTCGAGGAAATCACGCCGGCTGATGGCAGACGAATCGTTCATGTTTTTCTCCTGTGGTGTGAGTCGTTGGTTAACTCGTCTTCAACCCATTCGGAACCATCGGCAGAGACCTTAGCCGCGTTCCGGTCGCATCAAAGATGGCGTTGGCAATGGCCGGAGCCAAGCCAACCATCGGGCACTCGCCCGCGCCCACCGATGGAATATCTTTGCGATCGACCAGAACCGTCTCCAGCTTCGGCAAGTCGCTGAACCGAGGCACGCGATACTGCGACAATCTTCCGTTCAAAATCTTTCCGTCCTCAAACTCGATCGCTTCAAAGAGTGCTCCGCCCAGTCCCTGGACGTTTGAGCCTTCGATTTGATTGCGCAAGTTGTCCGGATTCACAATCGCGCCACATTCAAACGCGGAAACGACCCGAACCACCTTGACCTCGCCGGACTTGGCATCGACATGGACTTCGGCGAAGGTCGCGATGTTCCCCAGCTTCTCGTAGCCGCCGCCCATACCGAATCCTTGTCCGCCACTCTTGCTCTTTCCCCATCCGAATTGCTTGGCGGCCGCCTGGAAGACAGCACGTAATCGTTCGTTTTTCATATTCTTCAAGCGGAACTCAAGCGAGTCCATCTTCACCGCGTGCGCCAGTTCATCCATATGCGACTCGCGCGCGAAGTGGTTGGCGGTTGCAGCCAGTGCTCGATACGATCCCTGCCGCAACGGCGAGTTCACCGGATGGAACACGATCCTCTGGTTCGGAACGTCGTAGTATGTGCGGATACCTGCCGATCCAGAGTTGTAGTTATGCATCTCCCAGGCAGTGATCACGCCATCGTTGCGGACTCCGGCGGTCACATCAATCACTCCCGCGGGCCGGAAGTATGCCCACGTGAATTCCTCCTCGCGTGTCCACACGAGCTTAACCGGACGCTTCGCCGCTTTCGCTAACCGCGCAGCCTCAATGGCGGTCTCGCCGGTATGCTTTCCGCCATAGGCGGAACCGGTGTCGGGCATCAGCACGCGCACGTGATCCTCAGGGATATGAAACGCCTCAGCCAGTTGGCCCCGCACGCCGAATGGCCGCTGCGTGCCCGTCCACACCGTCAACTGATCGCCATCCCATTTCGCAAGAGCAGCCCGAGGCTCGAGCGGCACATGCGCAATGTACGAGACGGTATAAGTGGACGTCACCTTGTGGTCTGCAGAGCTCAAAGCCTTATCGATGGACCCCACGTCGTAGCTGTCGCCGTCGCCCGTCACATCGTGACCTTCGGTGGTGTTCTTTCTCAGATAGTCAAAGAGTTCCTTGTTCGAAGGCTGAGGCTCGGCTTTCCACTCGGCATGAATGGCGTCGAGCGCTGACTGGGCGAGCTTCGAACTAGGCGCGGCCACGCCTACAAAATCGCCATCGTGGACCACGGTCGCGCCCATCTGTTCCGCCTTTTGCGCATCCAGCGAAACGAGAGACGCACCAAAGGCCGCCGGTCGCAGCACCTTCCCATACAGCATGTCAGGAATCTTTTGGTCTGAAGGATAGCGATGCCGTCCCGTCACAAAATCACGGCCATCCACTTTCGATGTCGATTGCCCCGCTATCTTCCAGTCGGCAGCCGGAATCAGCGGATCCTCCGCTGGTAAGGTCTCCGTCAGTTGTTGTCCCTTGGTGAGTGCCGCATATTCCACGGATCGATTGCCGTGTGGGTCCGTGATTTTCCCGTCAGCCGCGACCAGTCGCTGCGCATCCACCTTCCACTGTGCCGCCGCTAAGCCAATCAAGGTATCGCGTGCTGCCGCCGCTACTCTGCGCAGCTGCAGATTCATCGTCGGAGTTGTCCGGCTCCCGAATGTACCCATATCGAATGGAGTGAGCTGCGTATCGCCCATGACCAGTTCGATCTTCGAGATTGGCACATGCAGTTCCTCTGAAACTGCCTGGGTCAATGAAGTCCGGATATTCTGTCCTACCTCGGCCTTTCCTGTATAAACCGTCACCTTGCCGTCTTCGCCGATGTGCAGCCATGCATTGATCTCTTTCGGCAGCGATTCTCCACGGCGCCGCCCACCACCGGATTCCTGCGCGACCATCGCCGGCTTCAACACCGAGACGACTACAATTCCCGCGCCCAGAAACTTGAAGAAGTCTCGACGATCAAGGTCGAACCGATACGGAGCCCCAGCTCTGAGTTCGTAGCGCTCCGGTTCCAGAGGAATTTCGAAATTCGTTTTCGCGCTCATCGGCTCGCTCCTTTCGCCATCGTGGGTCGTTGCATTTTCGCCGCCTTCTGAATTGCAGCGATGATGCGCGAGTAGGTGCCGCAGCGGCAGATATTGCCGTCCATGAAATCGACGATCTCGCCCTCATTCGGTGACGGATTCTTCTTCAGCAGTGCGACAGCCGACATGATCATGCCCGACGTGCAGTAGGCGCACTGCATCGCGCCTTCATCGAGGAACGCCTGCTGCACCGGATGCAACTGCTCTCCGGTGGCAAGTCCTTCGATCGTTGTGATCTGCTTTCCCAAGACCGTACCGACGCGCGTGATGCATGAGCGTTGGGATTTTCCGTCGATCAGAACGGTACAGGCGCCACATTGGCCTTCACCGCAGCCGTATTTGCTTCCCGTCAGATCAAGGTGCTCGCGCAACACTGTGAGCAGGCTGGTCTGAGCGTCGGCCTCGACCGAGTAACTCTTTCCGTTAATTGCAAGCTGAATCGTTGCCATTCTGAAAACTCCGGGGCGAGAAAGCTGCCAGCAGGATGTGCCAAACTTCGTTGCCCAAAATGATATACCCGACCGCGCCACAATAAACATCAGCTTGCGCGGGTAAATCTGCGAATCATCGGAACGGACTAGTCGTTAATCGCCTGATAAGCCAGTTCGTGCACCTGACGATCCAATTCCAGCCCTCCGGTTGGATGCAGTTGCGCCATGAAGACGACAATCATCTGTTCTTTCGGATCGATCGAAAACGCAGTGTAGAAAAATCCTCCCCAGGCATAGGCTCCGGGAGTTCCCAATTCCGAAAGTGGCTCCTTGACGCCTTCGATTCCAAACCCGAGCCCGAAGGCCTGATCGGCGCTGATCTTTCCCAACTGGTCGTGCGTCATCAGTTCGATCGACTTTCGGCTGAGCAAGCGCGTGTTTCCGACTTTTCCCTCGTCGAGCATCATCTGGCAGAAGCGCGCATAATCCATCGCGGTCGAAACCAAACCGGCGCCACCGGAAAAAAGTGCCTTCGGCCCTTTCGAAGGATAATCCGCCGAATAAATAAATGATCCTTCGCGAATTGGAGCATCGGGAAAACGATTCAGCCCACTCTCCGGATAGTACGTGTAGGCCGTCGCTAGCCGATCCAGCTTGTTATCCGGAGGGAAGAAGTAAGTATCCTTCATCCCCAGCGGCTCGAAAATTCTGGTTCGGAAGAATTCGTCCAGCGGCTTTCCCGAGACGACCTCAATCAGCCTGCCAAGCACGTCGACGCTCAAGCTGTATTCCCACTTCTCGCCGGGATTGAACAGCAGCGGCAATGCGGCGATCCGTTTCGTGCTGTCCCCGATTGTGCCGTCATACTGCAAGAGGCCACTCGCCACTCCGGCCTTCTCATACATCAGGCCCAAGTCCTCATTCCAGTTGTAGGTCATCCCCGACGTATGGCGCATCAGATCGCGAATCGTAATCTCTTTCGTCGCTGGAATTGTGTAGGGCTCGCCCTTCGCCGGCTTGACCAGAACTTTCATATCTTTGAATTCCGGCAAATATTTTGAGACAGGCTCATCCAACAGAAACTTGCCCTCTTCATACAGCATCATGGCGGCCACACTGGTAATGGCCTTGCTCATGGAGCAGATGCGGAACATCGCGTCAGGTGGCATGGGCTTCCCAGCCTCACGATCCGCCATGCCTTGCGCTCTAAACCAAGCCACTTTGCCATGACGAACAACCAGCGTGACCGCTCCGGCAATCCGTTTGGTGTCGATATTGCGTTGGATAGTCGTTGCGATCCTCTCGAGCCGCTCCGAAGAAAGTCCCACCGCCTCCGGTTTTGCAGTAGGCAGCTCCTGCCCGAATGTAAATACGCTGAGGACAAAAAAAGCGAGCAGAACCGGAGCTGGTCTCCGGTTCCACCCGCGCGAAAAAGTGGAGCCCATGTTTCCTCCGAGGCTGTTATGACTTGATCGTTTTCGACGCTGCATCCCAAGTCACCGGCTTCTGCCGGAAGTACGACTCATTTGCCATGTGGCACGCGATTGCCGCATTGTTCCCAAACACAGCGTCCTCCGTCACCGGCTTGCGAGACTTCACCGACTCGAAGAAGACATTCAGGTGCGGACGCATATCATCCCAATCGTGTCCCTTGTAAATGGTGTCTTCGTGCTGGGGTTCTTTTCCAATCTTAGGATCGTGCTCCGCGTGCCAATCCTTCACATAGGCGTCGCGCATCTTTGCTGGGAAACTAAAGCTGTAGTAGCTGGGATCCTGATCAACTCCTGATTGCGGAGAGTGACGCAATTCAAACTCGCCGGCATCCAGAATGCCTTTGGGGCCCATGAAACGGGCGAGTTCCGGAGTTTCGCAGCCCAAGTCCAGACGCACGTAAACCGGAATGCCGTGATAATCGAACAGCACGGTGTGGAAGTCCGGCATATCGCGGCCGTCTTTGAACCGGAAGATTCCGCCCATTGCCATTGCCGATTTCGGCACTTCGTTCCAGCCGAGCGTTGCCATCATGCCGCTGATCAGGTGCACCATCAGATCTCCCGCGACACCTGTGCCATAAGCCCTCCAGCAACGCCAGCGGGAGAAATACAGCTTGTTAAACGGAACCTTCGGCGTGTCGTTGAGCCACATATCCCAATCGAGCGTGTCGGGAGAAAGATCGGTTGGCGGCGGATATTCCCAAGCTCCCGTCGGGTCATTGCGCCCCAGCGTGAGTTCAACCATCTCGATGTCGCCGATGGCGCCCTTCTGATACAAGTCGCGCGCCGTCGCGCACAGCAGGGAACTCACCCGCTGCGAGCCGATCTGTACGATGCGATTGTTCTTCTGCGCCGCCTCGACCATGGCAAGGCCGTCTGCCACGTTATGCGACATCGGCTTCTCGCAGTAAATATCTTTGCCGGCGTTGCAGGCGTCGACCACTACACGCCGGTGCCAGTGATCCGGCACCGCCGCAACGATGCAGTCGATATCCTTCCGATCGAGCAATTCCTGGTACCGGCGTGTTGTCGGAAGACTCGGATTGCCCGTAATTTCTTTCGCCAGCGTGTGTCGGCCATCATAGAGGTCTGCCGCTGCCACGCACTCGACGCCCGGGATCGTGATTGCCTGCCCCAGCAAACCCGAGCCTTGCATGCCGATACCGATCATTCCGAACCGAACGCGATCGCTCGGCGCCACCGCGCGCCGCAACAAAGGTTGAGCTTCCAGTTGGATCGTCTTCGTAACCAACAGCCCGCCGGCCGCAGCCGCTGCACTCCCTTGCAAGAACGCACGTCTCGAAACCACGCGTTTCATTCCCGTCCCTCCTATGCGTAAGTTGTTTTTGTCATCCTGAGGCGCCTTCTTTTGGCGCCGAAGGACCTGGGCGAGCCGCGCGAACGCCGCTTTTTTGCGGCGCAAGAATCGCACGTTTGGCTCGCATCTTTATTTCTTTAACGGCTTGATTGCGACTTCTTTGAAGAACACGATGTCGTTGTCGCTATGATTTTGCAGTCCAAACCAACCAAACGTTGGACGCGTCCCACGTTGCGGTTCGAAGTCAAACTTCTTTGCCGGAACCGGGTCGCCTTCTTTGTAGTCCGTAACCTTCTGCCCGTTCAGAACGACGATTGTGCGCGTCCCGTCGAGCGTGATGTCCATCGTGTTCCATTCAGGGCCCGGTTTCCATGCCTTCTCGACTAGTGGCTTCGTCAGCGAATACAGCATGCCGGTCTGATGATACTCATCCTCTCCCGAAGTCTCCGGATGATTGTCGATCTGTACCTCATATCCGTAGTGCACCGGCATCCACTCTTCGCGCGGCTCGACAGGGATGCGAACGAAGACGCCGGAATTGTCGTTTTCATCGCGCATCTTATAGACCACGTGGATTTCGCAATTGCCTACCTTCCCCCCGGTCCAATAGAGCAAGCCCATTCCGCCGTGTGTATGGATTAGGCCATCTTCGACCGTGTCACCGCCGGGTCCGACGTGCTTCCAGCCGGTCAGGTTTTTGCCGTTAAAGAGTTGTTGCCATTTATCCGGATCGCCTTTGCACACATTCTCATCGGCCGCCACGCCGAACGTAGCGATTCCTGTAATCAGAAAAGTGCACACAATAAATCGTTTTAGCATTGGGAATCTCCTGGGATGTCCTGCTGGGCTGTCATCGGGACAGACCAATCTACTCGCAGGCACGCCCCAGAATCAATCGAAAGGATTCGCCTCAATCCTTAACTTCCAGCAGATGAACTTCCGTCGAACTCGCAAAATCGCCGAGAAGAGATAACCGTGATCTACGAAGATTTTCGTTGACAATACGAAAATCTTCGTAGTAAGGTGCTGCGCATGGCAAATTCCCCGCAGAAGCCGACGGCTTCGGAGCTTGAGATTCTCCGGGTTTTATGGAGCCGCGGCCCCTCTACCGTGCGAGAAGTGCACGAAGCGCTCAGTGAGAAACGGGACCTGGGATACACGACCGTACTGAAGCTGCTGCAGATTATGACGACAAAAGGAACCGTGCGGCGAAACGAAACCCAGCGTGCGCACGTCTATGAAGCAGGCCTTCCTGCCGAGCAGACCAAGCGCCAACTCGCCGGTGACATGCTGCAGCGTGTATTTGAAGGATCGGCAAGCCAGCTCATGATGCACGCCCTCGCCGGTCGCAAAGCTTCGCGGGAAGAGATCGAAGAAATCCGGCACCTGCTGGATGAATACGAAAGGAACCGCCGATGACCGCAGCCATCCTGACCAACGCCATGACGGCCAATCCGCTGAACTGGATTTCTCCCAGCACCATGCACTCACTGGGATGGGCACTGCTGCATTTTGTGTGGCAGGGAGCCGCGCTGGCGGCGCTGGCGGCAGCGGCCATGGTTCTTTTAAGGCGTCCTTCTGCCCGCTACGCAATTGGTCTCATTGCACTCGCGCTCATGATGCTCTCGCCTGTGGCGACATACTTCTGGTATTCGCAGCCGTACTCAAACGTAGCGGCGCCAACCATGTCGACTCCGCTCGCCGCGGCCGCTAGGCCAATCGCGAGGGGCAGCTCCGCGGCGAGTGGCGCGACTCCCTGGACTCGCGCCGCTCGATCCCTGGATGCGTTTCCCTGGTTAGTCGAAGCGTGGCTGATCGGCGTTGCTCTCCTCAGCCTTCGTTCCGCGGGAGGCTTTGTTCTTCTGGAACGGGAAAGGCGCCGAAAATCCGACGTGGTGGCTGACCACGTTCTTGAGGTTTGCCACGCCTTGCAAGATCAGCTCGGCATCGATCGCGCGATTGAGTTTTGCGAGAGCGCGTTTCTCGAGGCGCCAGCTGTGATCGGATGGTTTCGCCCAATCGTCCTTCTGCCTGTGAGCGTGTTGACAGGCTTATCCGATGAGCAATTCCGGATGGTGATCGCTCACGAATTGGCTCACATTCAACGGCTCGATGCATTCGTGAACGTGTTCCAGGTCTGCGTTGAAACTCTGCTCTTCTATCATCCGGCGGTCTGGTGGCTGAACAAGCGCATTCGTGCCGAACGTGAGTTGTGTTGCGATGAGATCGCAGTCGCCGTCTGCGGTGATGCAGTTGAATATGCACGCGCACTAACAATGATGGAGGAATGGCGGAGCGCTCCTGCCCTCGCGATGGCTGCTAACCGTGGTCCGTTGTCGGAGAGGATTCTTCACTTGCTTGGTCTGAACTCTTCACGTGCAGGAATACGTAAGGTCGGGTTTGCCGGCAGCGTCCTGTTCCTCACAACTGCGCTCGTTGCCGGAAATGCATTGCTTGGCATCGCGTATCCAGCGCCTCACGCTTTCTCGGCCAGCAGCCCAATCGGGCGTCTGCTTCGTCCAGCCACAGTTCAGGCGCAATCCGTGCCGCAGTCGCAGCCTGCTCCACAGGCGGCTGCAACTCCGGCGGCGAAGCCTTCGGCAGCTCGGACTTCGCAACCATCGTCACAGCCCATAAGCGCTCAGTCCTACATCGATGGCATGAAGTCGGCTGGGATGGGCGATCTTACCGCAGATCAACTCATCGAACTGAAGATTCAGGGAGTGACTCCCGAATATATCCAGCAAATGCATGAACTCGGGTTTCGTCCGGATGCGGACGGCATTGTCGGCATGAAGGTTCAGGGCGTTACTCCTGAATATGTGAAGGAGATGCGCGCGCTCGGCTTTAATCCGGATGCAGACGAGATTATCGGGATGAAGGTGCAAGGAGTGACCGCGGACTACGTGAGCGGATTGAAGGCAGCTGGGATTCAGGGCGATGCCGACCAGATCGTGGGAATGAAGGTGCAAGGGGTTACTCCCGAATATGTGAAGGAACTTCGGACACTTGGATTGAAGGTCGATTCCGATGACGTCGTGGGAATGAAGGTGCAAGGCGTCACTCCCGAATATGTGAAGGAGTTGCAGGGTTTGGGTCTCAAGCTCGATGCCGACGACATCGTCGGCATGAAGGTGCAGGGTGTAACGCCAGCGTACGTAAAAGGCCTACGCGACCAGGGGCTCAATCCTGCCTCCGACGATATCGTTGGCATGAAAGTGCAGGGAGTCACTCCGGAATACATTCGCGACATCCGCGCTCTCGGACTGAATCCGAGTGCCGACGAATTCGTCGGGATGAAAGTGCAAGGAGTAACACCTGAGTTCATCAAAGCGCTGCAATCCGCTGGGTACAAGCCCAGCGTCGACGATGTGATTGGCGCGAAGGTGCAGGGAGTCACTCCCGAATTCATCGACCTCGCTCGGAAACACGGCTTCCAAAATCTGACAATCGACAAGCTGATCCAACTGAAGCATCTGGGAATTCTGGAGAACCAAGGGGAAATCTAGTCAGGGGCCATTCGTTTCGCTTGCTCGGCAAGCGCAGGGAGAACTGTTGTCGCTTGAGATGCAATGAAACAGGAGATTCTTATGAGAGCACGCCGAACTCTAGCCTATATCGTATTTGCCTCGTGCATCATTCTGCTGGTCACCAGGAATCTTGCGGCCGATCGTGATGAAGTGCGCAAAGGAGACTGGACCATCACAAAATCGGATGAGCCGGGAAAGGTCGAGTTCTCGCTGATCGAGCATCATCACGGCGGCAATTCGAGCCACCAGTCCGACTGGCCTGCCAATTCGTTTCAGGGCGTCGACTTCTCGAAGCCGGGACGACAAGATGTGCACTTTACGATTACTCGCGATGCCGGAAAGATCGACTGCGAAGGATTCTTGAAAGACGGCGAAGGCGCGGGCATCTTTCACTTTCAGCCGGATGCGAACTATCCGAACCAGATGCAGGCGCTAGGATTTCCGATCGACGAGGAGAAGCAGTTCGCAATGGCGATCCAGGATGTGAGCCTCGAGTTTGCGCGGCAGATGAAGGGTGAGCACCTGACTGGTCTCGACGCCGACAAGCTAATCGCATTCCGGATTTTCCACGTTGATAAGGATTTCATCGAGGCACTGCGCAAGGAAGGGCTCAATATTTCAGAGAGCGACAAGTTGGTAGCGTTCCGCATCCACGGCGTGAATGCGCAGATGATTCACAGCCTGCATCAGGCAGGCTACAAGCCCGACGAAGGTACGCTGATTGCTATGCGGATTCACGGAGCGACTCCGGAATGGATGTCGGAACTCAAGCAACGCGGCTACGACCACATTGAACTGGAGAAGCTGATCGCATTCCGCATCCACGGTGTTTCGCCGGATTTCATTCAGAAGTTGCAAGGGCTGGGATATTCGCATCCCGAACCGGACCAACTGATCACGATGCGCATTCACAATGTCACACCGGAGTACATTGCGGATATGCGGTCGCGCGGGATGAAAGACTTGAGCATCGATCAGCTGGTGAATATGCGGATTCACGGGATCGATTGAGAGAGCAAGTTTCAAGGTTTCAGAGTTTCAAAGTTAGTTCTTTGGTTGTTTCTTTCGGCGATTGCCGCTTGTGGAAAAGGAACTCCGAAATTTTTCGTGCGGTAACGAACTTTGGGCCTTTTGAGCTGGTTCCGTTTTGGGAAATCTGGCTTGGTAGGGGAGTACCCCCCCTCCCCCTACCCTCTCAGAAGCCGCGACTGGCGCGTGTTTTGCAAAAATGCTCTGCAAAATCTTGAGCGCGTAGAGGTTAGAGGTCAAAATATTGATTTCAAAGATCTTGTTAGCGTTTTCGAACGCTCTGATTAAACTGCTTTCGCCTTGGCAATCTTCTGCTTTTTAGAATTCCGGCGCAAGGTCAGATGTCACAACGAGCCTGTGGAAATTTCTTCCGCGATCACGGCGTGGGCGGCCCAGAGCCACCCGTCGGCGATTCTCTTCGCCGTCCCATTTGACCATTTCTTAGTTGAGAATTCACCAAAGAATCCGTGCGGTTAGCGAAGCGGAGGTCGGTCCCTCTGTTTCAAACAGAATGTTTTGTGGCTTGACACAGCGGGAATTCGCGCTAAAATTCGCCGCAATTCCCCGGGGGCGCTCCCGGCTCACTCCTATCTTGCCTCTTAGCCGGAATCGACGCCATCTAGCTTCTCAATAAAGGAGTTCACTATGAAACTCACACAGCCGATAGGTTGCCTGCTGTTAGCTATTTCCTTGGCGTTACCAATGTCGGGGCAGCAAACCAGTTCGCTAACGAATTCGGGAGGTTGTTCGACGGCACTGCCGAATGTCAGTCAGTTAGCTTTACTCCGCTGGTACAGCGCTGATGTGGTGACACGCTTCGCAACGGGTGGGGCTCCAAACGGTATCACGTTCGATGGTTCCAATCTCTGGGTCGTTGGCGCTCCAGCAAATCAGGTGACCAAGATTCGGTCCAGCGACGGATTGATTCTTGGGAGATTTCCTGTGGGGAACATTCCTGGGTATGCGGCATTCGATGGGGCGAACGTCTGGGTAACAAACCTATTAGATAACACTGTAACTAAACTGCGAGCGAGCGATGGCGCAACTCTGGGCACATTCCCCACAGGAATGGTTCCGTGGGGCATCGCGTTTGATGGCTCCAGTATCTGGGTCGGAAACATCAGTGACAACACGGTTTCGAAGATTCGCCCGAGTGACGGCGCGACATTAGGAGTGTTTCCAGCCGGGACGAACCCAATCGCTTTGGCATTTGACGGCAGCAACATATGGGTCACAAATCAGGGCGGAGCCAATACCACGACCAAGCTGCGGGCGCGGGAGGGAGCGCTGCTGGGAACTTTCGCCGTAGGAGGCAACCCCGTCGGGGTTACATTCGACGGTTCGTCCGTCTGGATCGCGAATTCCAGCGATAACACCGTGACCCGGCTGCGCGCCAGCGATGGTGTTTCTCTCGGGACGTTCTCAGTCGGGTCGCTGCCACAGTTCATTGCTTTTGATGGCGCGAATATGTGGGTCACCAACGAAGGTACGAACAATGTCACTAAACTCCGGAACTGTGACGGCACGGTCCTGGGAACGTTTCCAGTGGGAAATTCTCCAATCGGGATTGCCTTCGACGGCACAAACGTCTGGGTCAACAATCACAGCGCCAACAACGCAAACGGGAGCGTCTCGAAGCTGTAGGTGAAACGTGGAGCTCGTTCATGCCGACTCGTCTACAGTTAACTTTTATTCGGTAGTCTCGAGACAGTTGAAGGGCCCCACTTCTCCCAAAACCAGGGAGAAGTGGAGCCCTATTTGAGGCCCGGAACTTCTGCGGGGCTGTCTTCGGGTGCGGGTGCTGCTACAATGCCTGCCGTGAAAAGACGAACACTGCTGCAAGCACTTCCGGCGGCGACATTGCTTCCCGCTTCATTATGGGCCGCTAGTCGTCAAGCGAACGCCACTTCTTCGCAGGGCGCGGCTGGAGTATTTGAACTCCGCATCTATCATGCGGCTCCGGGAAAGTTGCCTGAACTGGAAGCGCGATTCCGCGACCACACCATAAAAATCTTCGACCGTCACGGACTGAAAAGCGTTGCTTATTGGACGCCTATGGATGAGCCGGACAAGAGCAATACTCTGATCTACATTCTTCAGCATCCCAGTCGCGAGGCGGCTACGGCGAACTGGAAGTCGTTCCAGGACGATCCGGAGTGGAAGAGTGTGCGGGAAAAATCTGAGGCCAACGGAAAGCTCGTGGAGAAAGTTGATTCCACATATATGGAGCTGACGGATTTCTCGCCACAACTGCGGTAAGGTGGATCGCGGACTGAATCACTCCGAGTTCGCGTCGTGGAGTTAGATTCAAAACGTAAGTTCGAGTGCTTTGAAAGGCGGCCTCCGGACTGCGGATAAGAACCTGTGTCGCCCGTCCGGAGTCTGCGCTATAGCGTTTCTTTCGCTCCTTCGGAGCTTAGTCCCTTCTCAGTTTCACACCCACAGCTCGCGCTGTGGGCTGCATTCTTTCGTCGCTTCGCGACTAGCTTCTCGTACGGCATTCCGCTTTTTGCAGCGCAACGCAGCGGTGACACCGATTCCTCCGGGACTTAGCTCGACCCCTGCTCTATTCACCGAGCGGTTAGGCTCGGGGCTAACAAATTCCGCCGCTCCGCGGCTGCGCCGTCTCAGCTCTTGCTCCACCTTTCGCGGCTGCTTGCGTCAATCCGACGAAGTAAATTTTCTCGAGAAAATGTGCAACACCGTGTCAACTCGCCCGTCTTTATAGATGTGTGGGGAAACCGAAGGCGCTTCACTAGCGCCTTCTTGAGATTTCAAGACACTTCGCCAGTGGGCCCTTGCAAGCGACCGACTCATACATAGACGAGTAGGTGCTGTTATGTGCTCAGCAGAACCAGTCGGCGTGCGGAAACTGTTCTTGTTCGCCCTGCTTGCCTCGTTAGTCCAAATCGCAAACGGGCAGACCGATACCAGAACCAATCGACCGGAGGTGCTGACAGTCGTCGACTCCCATCAGACCGACGTTCCGATCGAGAGGGCGAGAGTTCTGTTGCTGACAACCTGCCGCGTCGTCGCGGAAGAGTTTCACAAAAGGCCCGAGGATGTTGATTTAAGAATGACGTTAATTTTGGGTGATCCGCATGAACGCGTTGCCGTCGACGACACTGGTGGCATGACGCTCTACCTTGAACATTGGAACGAAACCAAGTTCGTCGATGGAGTCATCACGGGTGCGATTCAGCAGTTGATGCCACTTCACACCAGAAATCAGATGTTTACGGAAGTCCTTCGCCGCACCGACAAAATTGCGCCCGTCGCAGCGAATCAGTTACGGATGCCCAGTACTAACTCTTTCCTGCCCAGACGAAGCCTCATGCCTGACTGCATCAGCGCATTGAACAATGCTCCTTGCTCCTTGCCGAATTGGCGGCCTGACAGATAGGTAAGTCCTGTTCTTCGGCCTACCCTCAATTTCCTGACTTAGCGAAAAAATAAGTGAACATCTTCGCCTTTTGGTTCGTTCTTCTTAGTGAAGGCGCTGAGGTCATCAAGGCTCGCACGCGCTCGCATTTCTAATGAAGCCGCTCCTTGTCCATTGGGGCGCTCGCTGATGACTGCTCGAAAGCCGGAATCACGAGTATCGTTATGCATTTTTCGTCACTGCAAGACGTGCAGAGATTATTTGTGGTTGCCTTGGTTCTGGTTTCCGGATCCCCTGCTGCGACTGGACAGGACGGAACGCGATCAAGCCGTGATGGTAAAGCGGATACGCTGACGATTGTGAACCCAAACCATCTCGATATTTCTGACGAAAGAGCCAGGGCGTTACTGCTCATGACTTGTCGGCTGGTGGCCGAAGAATTTCACCGAAGCCCTAAGGACGTTGAACTGACGATGACGCTAGTCCTGGGCCCATCCGATGAACATTATTCCATCGACAACAAAGGTCAGATGACGATGTACCTTGAGCGCTGGGACGAGGCGAAGTTCGTGAATGGTGTGATCACCAGTGCTATTCAATGGTTGGCGCCACTTCAACTGCGGAACCAGATGTATACGGAAATTCGTCGCCGAACGGATCAGACTGCGCCAGTATCCGCATATCAGTTGCGGAGGCCTGCGCGGAACTCGCCCGCACCAGGCGACTCCTATCCAACCTGCGTCAGCGAAACGGCCACGACGCCATGCTCAGCCCTCAACCGCCCGCCCCGTCCATGAATGCATCGTAGCCTCCGCGTCGGCAGGCGCGTTGCAAGTCTACCTTTGCGTTCACGAATGTTTTGCGAAAAGACACGGCTCTTGGTAAGTCCGTTCGCTTACATTCGAACACGCGCCAGCGGGTCCACCCCGGTGGATTTGATCTGAGGCGCAAGAGTCTCGAGAACGTCCAGGAACACGAGCACGTCGGGCACTTTGTTTGATTTGACATTCACGGCGCTGAGCCATTTCCCGTTGCGTTTGATTTGCAGATTCGTCCCTGCAAGTTCGGCCTTCGTGATCTCTGATACGGGGATCGAATTTCCCTTCCACGTTACGGCGGTTGCCGAGAGTCCCAGGCCGCCAAATTGGACGGTCTCGCCCCGCTGGATTCTGCTTTTCGCGTTCTGCACCAATGGAGGCATCAGACGGCTGAGAATGATGCCGATCGCTTCGTCGGCATTCCGATAATTCGAGGTCACCTTCAGCTTCTTGCGATCCTGGCCGACGAGTGTCAGGGTAAGATGCGCTCGTCCGGACTTCTTGCTCGACATTGCGATCAGAGCGCCGATCAATCCGAAATGCATGTACACATTGATGGGGACTACTTGATAGCGGGTTTCAGCAACTTGGTTCCAGGAGATTTCTTGCTGGCTGAATATCGACTCGCGTCGCACACCGGAGTCATTGATTACGAGAGCGCTCTTACTCAGAGCAAGACAAAGTAAGAAAGCTGCCAAGCCCAGGCCAATCGAGATCCAGAACAAAGTTGGGTGGGATGCAATGCGCGGGTCATCCTGCGATGCCCATAGCCCGACGAGAAGTCCGGCTGCTACGAGGACTACGACAATTGGTGCTGTGTATGCGACTCCGAACCGGCGTTCTCCATAAGTCAGTGCTGCGGCAGCCATGATGCGTTCCCCTGATGTGGCTTGGCCCCAAGCCGAAGCGCACGATTTGCTGGCTTATCGTAGGTGGAGAAAGTGAGGTGTGCTAATTACCACTGTAATGGTTGTTCCTTGAGAGCTAATGGGTAGCAGTCTTCGGCAGGCTAGTGAGTGCCATGACGATTTATCAACAGCGATAAGACCAAAAAGTTGATTTCAGTGCGGACGAAAACGATGCCTAGTGCCGATGGATGCGACCGTGGGCTGAGTTCTCGTCAGAAACTTCTCTGCCGGTCGCCTATTTCGCAGGTGTACGATAGGTTCCGCTACTGAGGATTCTGAGGCATTCCACGCATGGCATCGGTAGGACAGGATGTTCGATATGGGTTCCGGCTGATCAAGCAGAGTCCGGGGTTTGCGGTGGTCACGGTACTCACTCTGGCGCTGGGGATCGGGGCGAATGCTGCGATTTTCAGTGTTCTGAATGCTCTTGTTCTGCGAAACCTGCCGCTGTGGCGTCCCGAGCGGCTAGTCGAAGTTGCTGCCATCTATCGCAACGGGGCAACGGTGCCGGTTTCTTTTCCAGTTTTCCAACAGCTGCAACGGAACCAGAGAGTCTTTTCGGACCTGTTTGGATGGACGCCCGGTCTCAGTTACAACGTCGAAATCAGTGGCGAACTGTCTCGAACGACCGTGCGCGGCGTGACCAGTAATTATTATGGCGCGCTTGGCACCTCGCCATTGCTCGGGAGGCTAATTGGCCCCGAGGATGCAGGTACTCCGGGAACGCCGGTGGCTGTGCTCGGCTACGAGTTCTGGAGTCGCAGATTCGCGCGCGATCCGGCGGTAATTGGCAGGACCATTCACATCGAGAACGTATCGTTCACGATTGTTGGTGTCAGCCGCAAATGGTTCATGGGGATGACGCCGGGAATATCGCCGGACATCACGATTCCCATCACGGCGGGCCCACTCTCCGGTCAAGTGACACAACGCGCGTTGCTGTGGGTCTTTATCGCCGGGCGATTGAAAGACGGTCTGACAGTCGAACAGGCGCGACAACAAATGCATTCTTTCTGGAGCGACACGCTGCTGAGCACTGCGCCGACGAACGCGCCTGGGCCGCGGCTGCAATCGTGGCTTGCCATGGGCCTGAAACTGAATTCCGCGGCCACTGGCATAAACAGAGACTTGCGCGAACACATCCAAAACCCTCTGCGAGTGCTGATGGGACTTGCGGGTCTCATCCTGCTGGTAGCCTGCATCAATCTGGCAAATCTCACTCTGGCGAGGGTCACGGCGCGGAGTCGTGAGATGAGCGTTCGCGTGGCGCTGGGAGCAACGCGGTTGCAGATCATTCGCCAGCTTCTCACCGAGACTATTTTGTTGTCAGGAGCTGGAGCCCTGTTCGCGGTGATTCTCGCCAATTGGGCCGGCCATTTGCTTCTGACGATGATTGGCACAGGGCAAGGCGCGCCGGTGCTTTTGGATTTGCGCCCGGACTTGCGGGTTTTTGGTTTCGCTGCGTTGGCGGCGATCGCGACGGGAGTGCTGATCGCCTGCGCACCCGCATGGCAGATGGTGCGGCAACATCCCGCCGACGTTTTGCGTTTGGATGAACGAACGCTGACGGGTAGCGGGCGCCTCAACAAGGGCCTGATCGTGTTGCAGATCGCTTTCTCGCTTGTTCTGGTGTTCGGAGCGGGATTGCTTTTGCGGACTTTCGAGACTCTGAGCTCGCTGGATCCACATTTTCAAAAGGACGGCGTACTTCAGCTCGACTTGAATCCTCGGCCAGACGGATTCGATGGCATCGACTTCAACACTTACCGCAAGCAGCTGGTCGATGCTGTGGCGAACCTGCCGGGAGTGACTTCAGCCAGCTTTGCCGGGCTGGACATACCGGCTGTGGATCGTGGATGGAAAGACACAGTTGCAACCGTCTCGATGGACGCGTCGACCGACGCTGGCCGGCTCGCGACCTTGGCCGTCGTGTCTCCAGGATTCTTGCGAACGCTCGGAATCCCGATTCTCGCAGGACGCGATTTTGATTGGAGCGATGATCAGAAGCATCCGCCGGTCGCGATCGTCGATAACAACCTTGCGCACCGGTTGTTTCCCTCTGGCGACGTGCTGGGAGCGAGTGTTCGTTTCGGCGTAAGGCCGGAATTCCAAGGGATGCAGATTGTTGGAATTGCAAAAAGCGCCAGCCTTATCAACCTGCGCGATGGCGATGCGATGATCATCTATGTACCGTCGCCACGCTATTCGGAGCGGGGCGACACTGGAAATCTTTTTGTGCGAGCGGCGAATCCTTCTGCCGTAGCCAGAGTGGTGCAGAGCGAGATTCAGGCGCAGCACCATGAGTACTCAACCACTGCGAAGACACTTAAAGAGACCAGTGAACAGACTTTGGGAGAGGACCGCGCAACGGCCGTGCTATCGAGCCTGTTTGCCGGGCTGGCGTTGGTGCTTGCCGGCATTGGGCTGTTCGGGCTGATGTCCTATGCAGTGAGCCGGCGAACTCGAGAGATCGGGATACGAATCGCGGTCGGAGCGCAACCGGGGACAATTCTGGCCCTCATCTTGCGAGAGTCAGTGGTTTTAAGCGGGCTAGGAATTATTGTCGGAGTACCATGCGCCATCGCTGCCGCGCGGCTAATCGGGCACATGCTTTTCGGTGTCGCTCCCGGCGATCCGGTGACTTTCGTCGCAGCCGCTTCAGTACTCTTAGCGATTGGGACGCTTGCTGGATATTGGCCAGCACGCCGGGCAACAAAAATCGACCCAATCGCGGCACTAAGGCGTGAGTAATTCTCTGATTCTGGCGAACCTACGGCGGATTATTCAGAAAGAAGTTCCTTTAACGCTCTGAGAGGACTACAAGCTCTCTGCTGTAGCCCGGGAAGGTGCAAATTCTTTCATCTCTGCCTGGCTTGAAATCCCAGCCGACCCTCCGTAACAAAACCAGGTTACCTGACGTTATAAGATATAGAACGTCATAAGAAGAGAAGATGTGGGGTGCGTAGGCGCCCGTGGCCCGGTTCAGGCTCTGCACCTTTGGGATTCGCGCGCTGCAATCCTTCAAAAACGCGCTCGAACTCTGAATCCTTTTCAGGACTGCTCAAATCAATATTCGCAATACTCGGGTTCACTTAGGGGTGCTCCGAGGACGGCAAAAACCAGACAAGGCCCGGCTGTTTGTTACAGGAGATGGTATGGCGAAGCGAATGATCCTGATGTTGGTGGTGATGTTGGCTCTGTTGGGGGGCCTGGGTTTCATCAAGTATAAGCAGGTGGAGGCGGCGATTGCGGCTGGCGCCAATTTCCAGATGCCTCCCACGGCTGTGACCACCGTGGTGGCCAAGAAGGAGATTTGGCCTGCGACTTTTTCGGTTATCGGAACGGCCGCCGCCATCCAGGGAGTTACGGTTAGCGCGGACTTGCCGGGGACGATCGACAAGATTCATTTCGAGTCGGGCGAGTGGGTGAAAGAAGGACAGATCATGGTGGAGTTGGACACCCGGCAGGAGAGGGCGCAACTTGCCAATCTGGAAGCACAGCGCGATCTGGCTGGGATCAACTACGGCCGGGCCCAGGAACTGGTGAAGGAAGGCGTCATCGCGAAGCAAGAGTATGACAATGCCGCGGCGCAGCAGAAGGCTACCGAGGCGCAGGTCGGCGACATCAAGGCTGCGATTGCCCGCAAGACGATTCGCGCGCCGTTTTCCGGTGTGCTTGGAATCCGGCAGGTCAGCCTTGGTCAGTACCTTGCCGCGGGGCAAGCGATCGTTTCGCTGCAAACTCTTAGTCCCATTTATGTGAACTTCGGAGTGCCTCAGCAAGACACGGGGAAGATCATCCCTGGGCATGTCTTGAAGGTTACGAACAGCGATCTGCCGGGTATGTCGTTCGTCGGTCGGATTACCGCTCTGGATTCCGTGATCAGCGAACAGACGCGCAACATCCAGGTGCAAGCCATCGTCACGAATAAGGACGACAAGCTGCGTCCAGGGATGTTCGTCCAAGTGGAACTGCCGATGGGCAGCCCGCGCGATGTGATTCCACTGCCGGCTTCGGCGATTAACTATGCGCCTTACGGAGATTCAGTCTTTGTCTTGGCCAACATGACGGACCAGAAGGGCCGGGCGTATCGAGGAGTACGACAGCAGGTCGTAAAGATCGATGGATCGAGAGGGGATCAGGTCGGAGTCATTTCCGGATTGAATCCTGGTGATGAAGTGGTCAGTTCGGGTGTCTTCAAGTTGCGGAACGGAGCGCCGGTTTTGGTGAACAACGACGTGAAGCCGAGTAACAGCGCCAGCCCGAAGCCGGAAGACAGCTAAATCACGAATACCTCCAGAGTCCCGCTTCTCGCGCAAACCGAGCGCGAGAAATGGGGCACCCATAGTTTTCCCTATTTCGCACCTGCGGTGAAGGAGCGGGCATGAAGTTCACGGATCTATTTGTAAAGCGGCCGGTGCTGGCGATGGTGGTCAACCTCGTCATCCTGATCGCCGGACTGCAGGCGATTCGATCGCTGAGCGTGCGTCAGTATCCACGCAGCGACATCGCGGTGATACAGATCACGACGGTGTATGTCGGTGCGAATGCCGACCTGGTGCGCGGATTCGTTACGACCCCGATCGAGCGTGTCGTGGCCAGTGCGGACGGCATCGACTACATGGAGTCGACCAGCGCGCAGGGACTGAGCACGATCCAAGTCCACCTTAAGATTAACTACGACACCACGGCCGCCCTGACGCAGATTCAGGCCAAAGTTGAGCAGGTGCGCAACGATTTACCTCCGGATGCGCAGATTCCGGTCATCGACCTGCAAACGGCAGATACTCAGTTCGCCGCGATCTATATCGGATTCGCCTCCAAAGATCTCGATCAGAACCAGATCACCGATTATCTGACCCGTGTGGTACAGCCCAAACTGAGCGCCATCAGCGGCGTACAGCGAGCGGATATTCTGGGTAACCGTACCTTCGCGATGCGCCTGTGGCTGAAGCCGCAGGAGATGGCTGCGCGCGGAGTCTCACCTTCTGACGTACACGATGCACTTGCCAAGAACAACTACTTGTCGGCCTTGGGAAGCACCAAGGGTTCGATGGTGTCGGTGAACCTGGTGGCGAATACCGATCTGCGGACTCCGGAAGAGTTCAAGCAGATGGTGATCAAGCAGGACAACGGGACGGTTGTCCGGCTGGGCGAAATCGCTGACGTGCAGTTAGGCGCTGAGAACTATGACCAGGATGTGAAGTTCAATGGCCAGACGGCAACGTTCATGGGCATCTGGGTGCTGCCGACGGCGAATTCGCTGGATGTGATTAAAGAAGTTCGCAAGGCACTGCCGGCAATTCAGCAGCAATTACCCGCGGGCATGACGCTCGGTATTCCGTATGACTCTACGGAATACATCCAGGACGCTATCAACGAAGTCCTACACACGCTGACCGAGACGCTGATCATCGTTATCGTGGTGATCTTCCTTTTTCTGGGATCGTTCCGATCGGTGGTGATTCCGATTGTGGCGATTCCGATTTCGCTGATCGGCGCAGTGTTTCTCATGCTGGTGGCGGGATTCACGATCAACCTGCTGACGTTGTTGGCGATCGTGTTGTCGGTCGGGCTTGTCGTTGACGACGCCATCGTCATGGTGGAGAACGTGGAGCGTCACCTGGAGATGGGTAAATCGCCGTACCAGGCGGCGAAGGATGCAGCCCGCGAGCTGGTCGGGCCGATCATCGCGATGACGATTACTCTGGCTGCGGTCTACGCCCCAATCGGTATTCAGGGGGGACTGACGGGAGCGTTGTTCCGGGAGTTCGCGTTCACACTGGCGGGTGCGGTCGTAGTCTCTGGCATTGTGGCGCTGACGCTGTCTCCGATGATGGGTTCAAAGTTGTTGAAAGCGGGAGCGTCGCATAAGGGATTCGCGGGCGTCATCAATCGCACTTTCGATAAAGTGCGAAACCTCTATACACGATTGCTGACGGGAACTCTGCACTATCGGCCGGTGGTGCTTACGATCTGGGCGATCGTGGCCATCCTGATGGTTCCGTTTTACATGTTCTCGATGAGAGAGCTGGCGCCAGCTGAGGACCAGGGTGTTGTGTTCGGTGTAATTCAGGCAGCCCCGAATGCCACCATTGATCAGACGAATCTGTTCACCAAGGAAGTCTACGACGTGTATCACTCGATGCCTGAGAGTGCGAGCACGTTCCAGATCACACAGCCCAATGGCGGGTTCGGCGGAATGGTGACGAAACCGTGGAGCCAGCGTACGAAGACTGCTCAGCAATTGCTGATGGAGTCCTCGGGAGCGCTCTCGAAGATCGCGGGTATCCGCGTGATTCCACTGACGCCTCCACCGCTACCCGGAGGTGGAAATTTCCCAGTCGACTTCGTGATTGCATCCGCTGCAGAACCGCAGCAGGTAAGCCAGTTGGCCGAGCAGATCACGCAGAAGGCAATGGCGAGCGGAATGTTCATCTTCGCGGATACGGACGTGAAGTTCGATCAGCCGCAGACCGAAGTTGTGTTCGATCGCGACAAACTGCGTTCGCAAGGCGTAGATCTGAGCCAGGCGGGACAGGATTTGCAGACCATGTTGGGCGGCAACTATGTGAACCGCTTCAGCATTCAGGGACGCAGCTACAAGGTGATTCCGCAGGTGAAGCGCGTGGAACGGCTCACCTCCGATCAACTGTCGCAGATCTACGTGAAGGGTTCGGCGGACAAGTTGGTACCCCTGTCCACGTTCGCAACACTGAAGACTACGACGGAGCCGCGCTCGCTGAATAAATTTCAGCAGCTGAATGCCGTGCGGATTCAGGGCGTGATTCCGCCGAATGTTACGCTCGATCAGGCATTAACATTCCTGGAAGATCAAGCCAAGCAAGTTCTGCCCCAGGGGTTCACGGTGGACTACGCGGGTGAATCTCGCCAATTGCGATTGGAGGGCAGCAAGTTTCTGGGAACGTTCATGCTTTCGGCAATTCTGATTTATCTGGTGCTGGCGGCGCAGTTTGAGAGCTTCCGCGATCCGTTCATCGTTCTCGCCGGGTCAGTGCCGCTGGCGATTTCGGGGGCGCTGATGTTCTCGTTCCTGGGATTCACTACGCTGAACATCTACAGCGAGGTTGGACTGATCACACTGGTCGGCCTGATCGCCAAGAACGGAATTCTGATCGTGGAATTTGCCAACCATTTGCAGGAGACTGGACTGAGCAAGCTGGAGGCGATCATCGGAGCGGCTGGAACACGGTTGCGGCCAATTCTGATGACGACTGCAGCCACCATCTGCGGTCACTTCCCGCTGGTGCTGGCGAAAGGGCCGGGCGCCGGCGCGAGAAACAGCATCGGCATCATGCTGGTGAGCGGCATGTTCATCGGAACGGCGTTCACGCTGTTCGTGGTGCCCTCGATCTACATGCTGGTGGCGAAGACGCACAAGGCGATTCGAGATGACGAGGAAGAGCCGATTATCATTCACGATCGTGAAGAGGTCGTAGCGTAAGAGCTATTCAGAGCAGAGAATCAAACGCCCCACTTCTGGGATTGCTAGAGGTGGGGCGTTTGTTTTCTTTGGCTTTAGAAATTGGTGTAGCCCGGGTGCATCGCCTGCTACTGCCATTCCCTTTTGAGCGTTGAATCGATACCTGCGAGAGTTGCTCTCGGGTAGGGATGCTTCGACTCCGCCGGAGTTCCGCTTCGCTTCACTCCGGCTCCGCTCAGCACGACATCTCTTAAGATGCTGCGAAACATGGGTCACCGTATTTCCTAAACCGCTGTAGTGTTACTTGGGAGAAGGATTGAACGAGATGCTGAGCCCCGTTGTGAAGATCACGTCGTTCTTCTTGGTGCCGATTGGCGGATTCGAGACATAGATGTTGCCGAACTGGTTTTGCCAGCCGAGCCAACTATTGAGCTTGGTCACGGTACCGGCATTGAAGATGAAGCGGTATTCTCCGGTTTCTTGCAGGTTGGGGAAGAATCCAGCCGTCTGGGTGAGGACCGTGCTCTTTCCGAATTTTTGATCCCACTCCTCGCCGATGGTCGCCGCAATGAAACGGTTTGTAACGCCATAGGAAACGAAGGCCGGCGGGGGCCCCGCGGAAATCAAGGTTCCGTTCGAATACGTCTCGTGCGTATAGTTGATGCCGCCCAGGAGGTCAAAAACGGTGTTGTCGTTTTTGATCACGTGAACGCCCAAGCCACCGCCATAAACCTGGCGCAGATCAAGGAACTGGAGCGCATTGGCTGTGTAGTCAGCACCAAAGAAGGCGAAGAGCCTCGGGGTCATGTTGCGATCGTAGCGAATTCCGCCGGTCGTTAGATTTGCTACTGTGCTCGGTGTTGCTAGATTGTTGGTCGTATTGATCGACGCGGCGTACATGGTGATCTTGTCGTTCTCGGTGGGATGGTCGGCATTAAACGCGAGAGCGAGGTTCTCGGTTTCGCTGTTGCCGCGCGCGACCGAGAAGCCGACATTGATGCCACCTTCCCAGCCATGCATCAGGCCAGGGTGAAGCTTCTTCTCGTGAGCGGCCTCCTCGGCGTCGTCTCGGAGCCACGTGACATCGCCCGTTGGTGCTTCCACGGTGCCGGATTTCGTGGCGATGTCGAGTTTGCCATCAGACGTGGTGACCGGACCGACCACGGTCTTCCCGCCTTTCAGGCCGACGTGCTCTTCTGCTTCGGTCTTGACGTCTTGGATGGAGTCGAGTTTAACGTCGATGTCGCCGGCGGCATCGGTGTGAATGGTCAGTGTCTTGCCGTCGGATTTAACGACGGTCCCGGTCAGGCGGTCACCGTTTTTGAATGTGACCTGGTCGGCGAAGGATGCGGATGAAAGTCCAAAAAGCGCGGTCAACAGCAACACCTCAAAGTTGCGCAGCACGGCCTAGCCTCCAAATTGCAGAGTAGTCTGTAGCTATTTAGGGGTCCCAGAGTTGCTTGTACTAAGAAAACAGAGACGAAAAGGCGGAAAGATACCGCCTCATCCGCTCGCGGGCGAGAGGTCGGCTAGCTCTTGGTTTCGGTGTTCTTCTGGTCGGTTGAAGCCTGCGTTGGGGGATGATCTTTCATGCCATCTTTCAGGGCACGAATCCCTTCGCCCAGACCCTTGCCGAGCTCAGGTAATTTCTTGGGCCCGAAGACCAGCAGGGCAATAAAGAAGATGACCAGCAGGTGCATCGGTTGAAATAGACCTTCAAACATCGGAGCCTCCGAGGGTTACCAGCAAACTAGATAATACGCCATTTGGCGGCGGCAGGGAAGCCAATGAGGTTTTCCCCGCGGCGTCAAGTCAGCTTGTCCCTTGTTTTACGGGACTTAGGGCGATCATTCGGTGAAGGACGCCACGGATGAGTGTGATCCAAATCACGTCGAGTGCCAAGTGCCTGGGGGGCTCAAAACCTGTCATTTTGGCGGGGTTACTTCCGTGACCTTACCGGCGAGAATCGCGGCGGGCTATGTTTTCAGAGGGGCTTTTCAACGCCTTTGTTCGCCTTCCCGCAACAACCGCTTCACGCAAGCTAATCCACGAGTGGGGAGTCCGGTGAGAGTTAAGGCTTCGCTGATTTGTCTGCTTCTCTTGGCCACAACGGCCGTGCATTCCTCTGAAGTCTCACCTCAGCCGGTTACTAGCACACAGCTTGCCGCTTGGCTTACCGGAGGAGTTTCGAGCGCGCGATTGACCCGGTTGGTGAAAGAGCGCGGACTCGCGACGCTGCCGACGCAGCGGGAACTGCGCGATCTGGAATCCGCGGGGGCAGGGAGAGATCTTATTGCGGCTGCGAGTTCCGGGCACGCCCTATCCGCACGGATTGGGCCCTCGATTCCGGCAGTTCTGTTGAAGGCAGCCGACGATGCGCGGGCGCAGCGCTTGCATGAGGCGGAAGTCGAGCTGCGGGGATTGAGCTCAGCGCAGGATGACGATTCGGCCCTGCATTTCGCCTTGGGCGAGATCCTGCGTGGGCAGGACAAGTTCGACGATGCCTACGACGAATTCACAGCTGCGCTGAAGCTGATGCCCGACCTTCCCGAGAATCATTGTGCGATGGCATATCTGTTTTACCGGCTAGATGACGGGCCAAATGCGATTGCGGAGGCGCGGACCGCGCTCAGCATCGATCCGAAGAATGCCGAGGCTTATCAATACCTCGGGCTTGGGCATTATTCGTTGGGCCAATATTCCGCGGCCGTGCATGCGTATCGCGAATCGCTCGAACTCGATCCAGGAAATGCAGACTCTTATTACGACATGGGGATTGCTTTGCACGCGGACGGCAAATTGCCGGCGGCCATCAAGGCGTACGAGCGTGCCATCGAGCTGCGGCCTACGTTTTGGGAGGCGCATTCCAATCTCGGACTGATCCGGCATGAAGAGGGAAATTTGCCGCAAGCGGTTACGGAATATCGGGTGGCAAAACAGTTGGCGCCGGAAGAGGCTTCCGTCCGGAATAATCTCGGGAATACATATTGCGATCAGGGTAATTACGACGCGGCCATCGTAGAGATGAAAGAACTCTACCGGGCACATCCGGAGTGGCAGCAAGGACACGCTTGCCTGGCCAGCGCGTACATGTCGAAGAACGACTACGACCGGGCAGTCGAGGAATTGAAGCTGGCGGTGCATCAGAACCCGACTGGATCTACAGAACACAGGGTGCTCGGTCAGGCGTTGTTGCTCGACAACAAGCCGGAAGAGGCGCTGCACGAGCTGCGAATCGCGGTGTCACTGAATCCGGACTCGGACCTTGCCCATCATCTGCTTGGGACGGTGCTGTTCCAGCAGGGAGATTTGCAGGCTGCCGAAAGGGAGTTCCGCGAGGCTCTGCGAGTGAATGGATCGGCGGACAATCACTATTCGTTGGCTGCTTGTCTGATGAGCCTGGACCGTTATCCTGAGGCGCTGTCAGAAATTAATGTGGCAGCCAAACTCGATCCGGAGCGCACGTTATACCGGGCTCGTCGAGAAGAGCTGCTGAAGCTGATGAAAGAAACGAATACGCGGTGAGTGACTAAGCGGAGGGTGACCACTGGGACAGTGGTTGGGCTGCACTTCTGGTCTGTAGGCGATGGGAAGGGAATGCCGCTAGAGTAGTCAGGCGTCAGTTTCATGAATCTGCGAACGGCCGAATGAGATCTTAATGCCGACGAATGTAACCCGACCGCAGCACGTCTCTGGAGGCGCCGCCGTTCAGGCAACCCTTGCCAAAGAAACGAGCGCCCGACGCATGGCATCTGACACGGCGGAAAAGCTGCCTGGCAAGGCCGTCGGCTATGGGTTGCCCTGCTCGAAGTGCCATTTGTACTATCCCGCGGACCTCGATGCCTGCCCGACTTGCCATCACAAGGAGCGGGTATCGCCGATTGCGCCGAAGATTCCGCCTCGACCCGTGCAGGCTGCGCCGGATCCGATTCCAGATAACACTGCGCTCGAGCAGGAGCGCGAAGAGTTCTTGCGACAGTTCAAATCGCAGCTTCTGGAAGCGCACGCCGGTGCTACGGATTTGCCGGAGACGATATGCAAATTCGGAGAAAATCATCCCGGGGAGCCGGGCGCGGCTGAAATATGCGGAGGTTGCTACGAGCGCGTGCAAGAACGATTGGACGTGTGCGAAGCTGCCTTGCAGATCGATCTGAAGGAAGCCGCACAGATTGTCTATGATGCCGTGTGGTCCGATCCCTCGGACCCGAGCAAGACGTATCAAAACGCCGCTGGCGCCCTGCTGACGGAACTTCGCAAGCGGGCAGGAATCAGCGCGGTTTTGGGGCCCTTTCAGCCGCTGGAGCACTAAATTGGCTGCTAGCTTCTAGCTACTAGCCTCTCGCCACGACTACTGCGTTTTGATTGCGATCCACTTCTTTCCCGCGTAGAGCTTGTATCCGTCGCCATCCGCAACCAGTTTGAGGGGCACTGCGTGCTGCAATGCCTGCTCGGTCTGATAGCTGGCGCTCAGCACATCGGCGTTGGCTACATCCATGACAACGAACTTACCGTCTGCGGTGAAGCCGAAGCCATATTGGCCTGGCGCCAATGTTGAACCGCCGATTTCGAGCTTGCTTTCCGTAATCAGCAGGCCCTGATATTTCTGCTGGATCGCGGTGGAATATCCTGAGGCGTCGACCAGGGATATGAGCGTCATTTTGCCATCTGCCTGCTGGAATCCAACCGCGTTCCGAAGCTGTACCGGGGCCTTTTGTCCGCGATAGAAGTATTCGGTTGGAGTGGCTTTCTTGACTTCGTCGGCGCTTAAGACGTGCTTCGATGCCTGTTGAGTCCAGGCGGATGCGGCGATAATCAATATCAGGACGCCGAGAGTCATGGAGCGGATGTTCTTCATCATCTCAGTTCAACCTTTGAATTGACGTTGAAAAGCTCACCGGAACTCTAATTGTTTTGACGAGCCGCGGCAAATCGTTGATACCGTTGAGCAGAAAAATTAGTTTAAACGCAAGATTCGGATAGTGGGGAAGCCTGGCTTCGGCCTACCCTTTTCTTGCTATGACAACGAATGCCATACTCGCAACGGAAGCTTTGGAACTGATGACTGCTCGCCAACTACAGACCTCAAGGACGGATGGCGCGGACGACCCGCGGTGGATGGCCGTCGTGGCTCGCGATTCGGCTCGTGATGGTGAATTTGTCTTTGCCGTTTCGAGCACCGGTGTGTACTGCCGTCCATCGTGTGCTGCTCGCCGCCCCCGGCGTGAGAATGTCGAGTTCTTTGCTGCTCCCGAGGCGGCGGAGCGTGCCGGCTATCGCGCGTGTCTGCGATGCCGTCCGAAAGCGATTACTGGGAACGTGGAATCCGACTCGGTGAAGGCGGTCTGCCGCTTCATCGAGCAGCACCTGGACGAACCAGTCACACTTGGACGGCTGGCGAAAGAGTTCCGCCAGAGCCCTTTCCAACTGCAGCGTCGATTTAAGGCGGTTCTGGGGATCTCGCCACGTGAGTATGCCGATTCATGCCGGTTGCACACCCTGAAACGTAGCCTGCAGGCGGGCGATTCGGTGACTCGCGCCATGTACGACGCAGGTTACGGCTCCAGCAGTCGTCTGTACGAGCGCACGGCGTCCCAGTTGGGGATGACGCCCGACAAATATCGCCGGGGGGCAATCGCCGCGACGATCCGATACGTAATCTCTGACTCTCCGCTCGGACGCATGCTGATTGCAGCGACGGACCGCGGCATCTGCTCTATCAAGTTTGGAAAAAAAGACAGCGAACTCATCGATGGACTGAAGCGGGAGTTTCCATTCGCCGTACGCAAGGTCGATGAAGGTGGGCTCCAATCATGGGTAGAAGCTCTATTGCGGCACATGCGTGGCGAAGATTTGGATTCTTCACTTCCACTCGATATCCGGGCGACGGCGTTTCAACGGCGTGTGTGGGCGTACCTGCAGTCGATTCCGTTCGGCGAGACTAAGTCGTATAGCGAAGTGGCAAAGGCAATCGGTAATCCCAAGGCATGCCGCGCCGTGGCGCGCGCCTGCGCTACCAACCCGGTTGCAGTGGAGATTCCTTGCCATCGGGTCGTTCGCGAGGACGGCAGCATGGGAGGATATCGCTGGGGTATCGAGCGGAAAAAGGCACTACTGGCAATGGAGCAGGCCTAGCCGCGAGCTGCGTCGCTACGTTTTGATCGCGCCATCAACCAGTTGGCAAAAGCAACGGCTACGGCGATAAGTAAGATTAAGGATTTGTTGTATTCAATCTGCGTGAGGAGAGCTGTGCAGATGATCGTTCCAAGAATCCCCACGGCCGTCCCTGCGGGAATCCGAATCAGCGCCGGTTCTCGATCTTTTTTTCGGAGAACCGGCAAGGCTGCGCAGACCACTCCGTAATAGAAGAGGCGCGATCCAGCCGAGAGCGTTGCGTTCCCGGCGAAACTGCCAAAGAGCGCAAGCAGCCAAACCAGCACGGCAAAGATCAGAATCGAAAAATACGGCGTATGGAACCTTCGGTGCACCAGCGCGAATGCAGATGGAAAGTCGCCGCGCTCCGCAAGCGCGAACGTAATTCGAGGCGTTGCCAGAATGTTTCCGCTCAGGTAGCCGTAGATTGAAAACAGCGCACCCATGGCGGTGATCGACGCTCCACTTCTTCCCAAAACAATCCGAGCCACTTCGGCGAGAGGGCGCTGGCTGTGTCCCGGGTCGGGCAGCAGACCGACCACAACCCACTGAATCAGTCCATAAATCACCGCGCATGTGATCAGGGCCGCGAAGAGTCCAAAAGGAAGGTCCCGCCTCGGATCCTTCGCTTCTCCCGCGGAGATCAGCGCGGCCTCGAATCCACCATAGGCAAAGATAAGGAGAACAATTGCGCGCGCCCACTCTTTGCTCGTAGGCGCGACAGTAGGGGGCGGCACGATTTTGTGTGCGGCGATCAGATAGAGGCTGCCCGCGACGCACACAAGTCCGAGAGACGCTAATTTCGCGATGGTGAACGAGGTACTCACTCTTGCCCCAGCCTTTACTCCGCGGAAGTTGATGGCTGCGAGCATGCCCAGAAGCAGAGTTAGAATCGCCAGTTTCATGGCCGGCCGCGTTGCATCGGGCCAGAACTCTCCCAGGTACGTGACAAAGAGGTTCGCGTTGGCGGCGCAGGCGGTGAGGCGTACGAACCAGACCAGCCATGCCACCTGAATCCCCATAAAGCGTCCGAACGCGGCTTGCGCATAAAGGTAAGGACCGCCGGTCTGCGCAAAGCGTGAGGCGACTTCTGCGAAGCAGGCCATGATAACGCCTACCGCCAGCGCGGCGAGTACCACGGCGGCGATGCTGGCTCTGCCCACCAGGTTCGCTAGGACGGAAGGCAGTCCAAATACTCCGCTTCCGATAATGCAATTAATGACGAGCGCGGCCAGGCTCCAACGGCCGATTTCCCGTACTAGTCCTTCACGGGAAGTGTTTGGCAGTCGCGTTTCAGTCACGGCGAGTTTGTATCACAAACTGCGAAGTTGGTGCCGCAAAGGCGCGAGGGAGCAGCGTCTTGCTCTGGTGACCTTTGAACAGATATTGAGTGCACTTACGTTTGCAGGAAAAAATCCGATGAAGGGGCGGCGGGTTTTCTCAGTCCGTGAAAGTCGGTTGTTGTGTGCGTGAAAAGCCGCGCCAATCAAGGCGTTTCATGTGGTGACCTCCGTCCAGACCAAAGTAATGGCGAGAATTACGAAAGCGCATGCCCGTGGGACATCTACGCGGTCGAGGTTGCCGATGAGATCTTTGACTGGCGAACGAGAGTGGCTCGCGAAGACTATGGAAGAACTTCATCGGAGAATCGCACGCGTTACCGAGGACCTGCGGAAGATCCAGCAGGAACTCAATTGCGCTTGCATGCAAGCCCCGAGTGATCCGGAATTGATGGAAGCTCTGAATTCTCTCTCGGAAACTGAGCCCATCGAAACACTGCGTGTAGCCCTGGATCAGATGCGGCACTTCCTCTGGTTCTATGCGCAGGTGATGAGCAACGAGCCCGAATTCGGCGATAAATTACGACAGAGCGCTGGGGCGAAAACAGCCACGGATGAAAGTCCAAAGGTCGAAAGCTCGTTTCTGGACCGCCTTTCCCGGGCCGATGAAATCGTGTTACTTCAGCATCTGGCTGAGGCGAAGCAGCGAAAGCCAAACTAACCTAAGCGCCGCGTCCTGCGACGATGGTCTTCAAGACCTCTCCGGAAGAATTCAAGACGGTGAAATCGGCGTTGGCACCCGCTTTCAGGACACCATGGTTCTTCGTCAATCCGACAGCTCTTGCTGGATTGAACGAGGCTGCGCGAACCGCATCGCGCAGGCTCCAATCGGAGAACTTGGTCACGTTGCGGACCGCACGATCCATGGTTAGCACACTTCCCGCCAGGCTACCGTTAGCAGTGCACTTGCCATCTTTTACGTCGACCTCGATTGGACCCAGGTGATACCGTCCATCTGGCATCCCGGTAGCGGAGATTGCGTCTGTGATCAGCACCGCGCGTTCGCGGCCTTTCGAGTGCAGGAAGACTTTGACAACCTCGGGCGAAACGTGGATTCCATCGGCAATCAGGTCGGCGGTGATGGAGTCATCACTCAGCACCTCGCCGATGATGCCTGGCTCGCGATGATCGAGAGGACGCATTGCGTTGAACGTGTGCGTGGCGTGACGTGCTCCGGCCGCCACGGCCTCACGGGCTGTCGCGAGCTGTGAGTCGGAGTGCCCGATGCTTACGCAAACATTTCGTTTTGCAGCTTCAGCGATTACATCGATGGCGCCAGGAATTTCGGGAGCAATCGTAATCATAGTTACGTGGCCCCTAGCGGCCTGCCACAAGCGATCAAAAATCGGAACGGTCGGCTCCACGAGATACTCCGGCGGATGCACGCCGCGACGCTTGTGGCTGAGAAACGGTCCTTCAAGATGAATGCCGAGCGGGCGGGCCTGCACAACATCACCATTGCTGGGCGCGGGCGCCTCAATCGCATCGGCAAGCCGCTCAAGCACCGCGTATGTTGCGTCGAGCGGAGCCGCAACGGTAGTCGGAAAGTAGCCAGTTACACCGTGCTGCGTGAGGAAATAACCGAGCCGTGGAAGGTCGGAGACAGGGGCGCGCATGAGATCGATACCAGCACCTCCGTGGATGTGAACGTCGAAGAAGCCGGGCGACAGAATGGCTTCTCCAAAGTCCACAAGAGGGCTGCCGGAGGGTACGTCTTTGTGTGTGCGCGAGAAGATGTCGACGATGCGTCCGTCTTCAACGACGACGACTGGCTCTGAAATCTCTTCCAACGGAGTGAACAGACGGTGTGCAGCGAATGAGTGTTTCATGGATGTTCTTCAGGAGACCTTATCGTAGCTGCTTGAGGAGTTATCAGACAACAGTTCGGTGGCAGTGTGAAGTTGTCGATGGGAAATGGGAAGACGACAAGGCATCTGTGGCGTCCCTGGCAAACCTGGCACTCCGGCGGCCAAGAACAATTTGTGGATGAAGCACACGGCAGTCGTCACTATTGTCGAGGCCGAACGACGAGGCTGGGAGGGCTTCGACGCTCCGGAAGAACGGACGAGTGAAGGCCGGGTCAACTTGCGAACGATGAGGTTTCCGCGAAGGTCAAGTAACTTGGCTCCCGGATTCGCGTCCCTCAGTGGATGCTATAATTTCAAAGTTCCATAGTTTTTCCGGGGCGCGCAGTCCTTGTGCGCCCTCGCATGTCGGGGAGTGGCTCAGCCTGGTAGAGCACCTGGTTCGGGACCAGGGGGTCGGAGGTTCAAATCCTCTCTCCCCGACCATTCTTTTCAAGCACTTCCAAAATCGCCGGGAATCCGAGGACTTCCAAAAGGATTTACATTCGCGTTGCCGGTATGGGTTGCGCTAAAAACTCGCGCCATACCGTAGCAGCGGCTATGCTTACTAAGGCGAAGCAACTGGAACAGCTTCAGGATGCCAGCAAAGGCGATTGTTCTGGTTGCGGTTTTCGCCGCAGGACCAACGCGGAGAACAGCGTGATTACGAGACCAATCGGAAAGGGATGAATGAATGTCAGCGCTGCGTTGAAGAGTGGGTTCTTGTACAGCTCTTTGTACTTTCTCACCTGCTCAACTTTTGCCTGGATGGCTGCGGGGCTCGCGCCCGAGGCCGTGAGCTTCTCAACCAAGTGAGCGCCGTATGCGTCCCAGAAACCAGGGATGAAGTTGTAGTAGATCACTTCCCACGTTATGACATAGAAGATGCAGGAAATCAGAGTAATCGAGAGGCCGACCGCGAAAGCTCTCAAGAAGGTAATCTGGCCATTGCCGATGTTGTCGCGGTAGGTTCGGATGCCGAAAAACACCATCAGGAACGAAAGCACAATGGACGTGTTGCCGATGACCGCGCCCCGATCAAAGCCAATCCTGTCGCCGAACGTCACCAGCGCTATCATTATCAGCGAGGAGACAGCGCCAGAAATCAGCCCGAAGGTGACTACGATCTTTCTCATATTCTCGTAATCTCTTTTATCCGATATTGTGCCTTTCCACGTATGATGTCGATCCCGTGCTCATGCGAATTCAGCGACCGGCTGGGCTAGCGGGCGGGGTCGATGCTATTGGAATTACCACGATAAGGTTATCCCCCGCTCCGGGGTGCGTCATCCCCAGATAATCCAGCTTCGCCAGCGATTGTGTGTCGAGCCCGATGTCTTGCGACGTCATGTTCGGCGCATAAAACATCAAGTGCGGCGGGAAGATGCCGGAGCTACGGTCAGAGATGGCGCTCAAGCGGTTCTGGCTCGACATCATGTAGAGGAATCCCGGCTTGCTGGGGTACTTGTAGCGGCCTTCCTTATATCCGTTGGCGACGTCTGCCTTGATGTCTGCCTCCGACCTGCCGCTTGTGCGCAGCTCTTCACCGTGCAAATAAACAAGCAAAAGAGTACGGCTGCCTTCGGCGTCGAAGCACGCCGGCTCAATCGTCGTTTCTGTGGGCTTTACGAAGTGCCGGCCAACGAAGCAGCTAAAGCCGTTGGTGCCTTCGCGCACTTTCTCGTAGCCTTTTGAGCCCAGAACGTAAACTGTAGCCTGGCTCGATACCTCGGCCGGGGCTGCGCTCTCGGCCAGTGTGATCTGCTGCTGACGTGGCATGGAGGCGTCGTAGACCTTGGGAAGTTCCTGGGCCACTGCCTGAATTGCCGCAGTGCTCGAAAGCAAGCCGATCGACAGGGCGCCCACCACAAGAACCTTGATCCAATTCATGGAATTCATGTTTCGCTCCTTGTTCAGCGGCTCAACATACCGCGTGGGGCGGGCTCACTGTCGTCATCCTTTCGGATGATTTTGGCGGCGGAGAGAAAAATCATTCGTTTGGTGGAGTAGTTTTTGGCGTGAGTAGTGCTGGTGCACGAGTACATCAGGGGAGAAGACCGAATTCCTTGCCGAGTTGCACTGCTTGCGTCCTTCGCCGAGCCCCTAGTTTGTCGAAAACACGGCCAGAATGGGTCTTAACCGTGCTCTCGCTCACAAAAAGCTTTTCGGCGATTTCGCGGTTGCTCAGCCCACGTGCTATCAGTTCGAGGATCTCAAGCTCACGGCGAGTGATATGGAGGTCCTCTCGTTTTCTTTCATCCGGGATGAACGGTCCCGCGGCAGGAATAGGGACCTCCCTCACAACAATTGTCTTCCGTTTTTCTGTTAGCTTGAGGCCGAGCCAAATGCCAAGAACGGCAAAAGTCGCTGCGATCAGTCCGCCGTAGATTTCGATCGAATGTTCAACTACCAGGAACTGATATTCCGTCCATCTGAGCAGTGCAATCAAGATTCCGCCGATCAACCCGTACATGAGCACGTGGCGCTTCATAAGTTCCTAAATGATTATCCCCGGAATTATCGCACCATGACGGTATAAACCACGGCTTGTAGGACACCATCAACGCTCGACCGGCTTTGCCCGAGTGTCGGGCAATCCGGAAGTTAGTGTCAACTGACGCTATGAGCGATTTCGCTTATTGACCGGATGATGAGTGTGATGGCAGATGTTTTGTCAGTTGACCGCAGTAGTGGGACTTATGCGATGCACGAGGCAGGCGCAACGGTATCGGTGAACGTCATGCGGATCCCGTTTTTTGGCCGCAGGATGACCATCGGGCGAGCTTCGATCGTTTGGCCCGGAGACAACTGGAAATCGTACTTTCTGAGCAGATCGCTCAAAATCATGAGGATCTGCAGCATCGCGTAATTTCCGCCGATACAGCCTCGCGGGCCGGCCCCGAAGGGAAGATAGGTGCAGGCTGGGCGTAGCTTCTCGTTCGCTTTGGTGAAACGCTCCGTATCGAAATCCTCCGGATTGCGCCAGTAGCGCGGAGCATGGTGCGCACCGTACACATACACAATGACCATTGATCCGCGGGGTATCGCGACGTCGCCTACGCGATCGTCTGCGACGGCCATGCGGTCGATCATCCAAAATGGCGGGTAGAGGCGGAGCGCCTCACAAATGACCTGAGTCACAAACTCGAATTTGGAAACATCGTTGTAGGTCAGCGGCGCTTCACCAAGCACAAAATCAAACTCCTGCCGTACTCTTTCGAGACAATCCGGACGCGAGCTCAAAAGATAAAGAAGCCACGACAGCGCATTCGACGAGGTTTCGTGGCCGGCAACCAGAAGTTGCATGCTCTCGCTCAGAATGAGTTCGTCGGGCATGCCTTGGCCATCGCTGTAGCGCGCATCCATCAAAGTCTGCAGCAGATCGTGGCC
>Ga0070734_10000539_pt1 | contig 76224 bp, 55 predicted proteins | sample Coa_R1_8_FD_66444 | JGI IMG/M metagenome (GOLD analysis project Ga0070734, IMG submission 66444) | Surface soil microbial communities from Centralia Pennsylvania, which are recovering from an underground coalmine fire - Coalmine... | ecosystem: Environmental > Terrestrial > Soil > Unclassified ...
ATTTATCCTTTCAACCGCACGGAGAACCGCATTCCGATGGAAATCGGGTGCTATCTCGAAGGAAACCGGCAAGTGCCCGGTGCGGAAGCGACGTTCACGGAGAACGTCAGCGCGAACGGCGCGCGTGTGGTCAGCGTGCGCAAGTGGGAGCCGAATGACCGGCTCGTGTTTGCTTCGCGCAATGGAGAGTTTCGTTCCTCAGCACGAGTGGCCTACTGCCAACCTTTGCAAGGCGACGGCTTTGCAATTGGCGTGGAATTTCTCGATGCAAAGGGACGATGGATTGTTCAAAACGCTAGATAGCTTGGCCCAACGGCGCAGCGGAGAGGAGGGAACGACCGGAACAACGTGAAGAATGAAACTAGCGCAAAGTTTTTAGCAGTTTGCTGAAGCGCCGGACGCCCGAGAAGGAGCCTCCGGCGCTTTCGCTTTTTCGTGGTCGTTACTTTCGTACTTCAGAGGTCGGAGAGTTTTAGCGGCCCATCCGCGTTTTTCCACGCTTCTTTAAATTGCCGTTCGACCCACGCAGCATCGATATCGGAACCTTGCGCGGCGAGCGCTTCTTTCAAGCCGAAAAGCGAACGTGGATTGCGCGGGTTGCGCTCCAGGTCAGCCCGGAAGGCCATTTCCGCGTCGTAGGGCTTGGCGATTTTCATGTACGCGGCGCCCAACGATTCGCGCACGGGGTAATACCAATCGGCGGGCTCGTCGTAAAAAAGTTTGTCCTGCGCTTCCGCCGCTGCGAGCCAATGTTTGATTGCTTCGTCTTGTTTCGATTGCGCTTCGGCGAGCCGCGCCTTCAAGACTTCACGAGCGACTACGTGGACGGGTTTGCAAGACGCCTGCAATCCGAAGGGCGCAGTGGCTGGGATTGCAGCTTCTTCTTTTTCGAACGCAGCAAATTCCGCTTCGGCTCTTGCGGTATCGCGCTGCGCGGCATACGCGAGCGTGCGCGAATAGCGCCAGAGCAAATGCGTCTCGGCGAGTTGTGAGGCCGGCTCGGGACGCGCCAGAATCGCGTCCCACTTCGAGAAGCGTGCGTCGACCCAAATCGGCGTCATCAAAAAGCCGTCGAGCATCGGCATCATGGTTGCGTGAGGCAAGAGACGCTGCGCGAGAGCGTCCGCGGCTTGCTTTGCTTCCGCATACCTGCCAGCCATGCTTGCCGCCATCGCAAGAAAATGTTCGTTGTGGCTGTGATACATGAGGTCATACATGCTGCCGCCGCGGTCGGCTGCTTCCGCATAGACTTTGTCGACTTGCGCGGCTTTTGCATTGCGATCGGCGGCGTGTTCGAAATCCCCGACGCGTTCGTAAATGTGCGCGGGCATGTGAATCAAGTGGCCCGCCTGGGGCACAAGCGTTTCGAGGCGCTCCGCGCTGGGAATCGCGCGTTCCGGATGAGGCGATGCTTCGAGTGCGTGAATGTAATAGTGATTCGCGCCCGCGTGCATGGGATCGCGTTCGAGCACCGACTCCAGCACCCGGATAAGTTCCTCTGTGTGTTCGCCCGGTTTACCGTCCAGCGTCCAGAGCTTCCACGGATCAAGGTCCATCAAACTCTCCGCGTACATCGTGGCAGCGTCGAGATCTTCGGGATATTTTCGCGACAGCGTGCGCATGCCCATCGAGTAGATATTTGCGAGCTTTTTATAATCGGGTTTCGGATCGCTCGAATAGCGAAGCATCAGCGTAGTCACGTAGTCTTGCTCGACGCGCGGCGCATCTTCGGCTAGCTTTGAAGCCTTTTGAATCGTTTCGAAGGCGAGCTTTTCCCGCTCTGCATCCACGTTGGCGTTGTAGTTGGGTCCGACGGCCATCGCGATGCCCCAAAGCGGCATGGGCGATTGGGGATCGAGTTCCGAGGCTTTTTGGAACGAGCGTGCCGCTTCCTCGTGATTGAACCCGTAGAGGAGAGTGATTCCCTGGTCGAAATAGGCTTGCGCTTCGGGATTGGAGGTGTGAATCGGATGGTGTTGCCTTCCGACGGCTGTCAGAGACAGATCCGCCGGTTTCTCCGATTGCTTTTTTTGCTGGCCGACGAGCGCACTTGCGAAGAGCGTTCCAGCAATGAAACACGAAATAATCGACCGCATTTGACCCTCGCCCATGTTTTTTCACACGACGGACGCAAACCAGTCCAGCACGTGAAGTCGCCGAAGTATACCGCGCCCCAAGCCCCCAGCGTTTACTTTATCGAGCAGACTTCGCGGTACACGTCGATCGTTCGGGCCACCATTCTGACGTCTGAAAATCTTTGCTGAATTTCTGTTCGCGCGGCGTCACCGAGCTTGTCCCGCAATGATTGATCGACGATCAGCCGTTTCATTGCGTTTGCAAAAGATTTGGCGTCCGGCTCCGCGACCAAGACCGCGCGCCCGTCGCCCACAACCTCCGCCAAGCCGCCGCGCGCGGTGGATACACACGGCAAACCCAACGCCATGGCGGATTGCAAGGCAGTTCCGAGCCCCTCGAATTCAGAAGGGAAAACAAAGGCGTCCAGCGCCGCGTATATCGAGGCGACGTCTTTCAGAAATCCGGGGAAGAGGACGGCGCCGTTCAAGCCGAGTTGTTGCGTCAATTCTTCGAGTTCTCTTCGGCATGCACCGTCACCCGCAAGTATCAACCGCGCGTTTGGAAGCTCTTTTCGTAAAATTGCCAGAGCGCCGATTGCGTGCCTCTGTCCTTTTTCCGGCACAAAGACGCCGACGCAACCGAAAAGAAAATCGTCCGGTTTTACGTCCCACTTTGCGCGGGCCGCCAGTTTTTCCTGCGACGAAGTCTCGGGCGGCACTTCCACGCCCTCATTTACGATTGCAATGCGTTCGGGCGGCACGCCGGACCGTCGCAGACTTTCTTGCACGTCCTGGCAGTTAGCCAGGAATTTTGTCAGAGCGCCGTAGCGAGCCCTTGCGATCCAGGTTTTTTTCAGCGGAAAGCCGATCCGGCGCGAAAGTACGATTGGCAATTTACGATGCGCCCGGGCAAACCATGCCGCGGTCAAGGCGTGCGGTTCGTTGACGTGAATCAGATCGAACGGTGATTTTTTGAGCGCGGCGCGGATCGCAAACGCCGCCCACAACCGCATGCCAAATTGCGGAACTCGATGCACAGCGATTCCGGCGTTGGCACTGCGTTCGGCCAGGAGAGAGCCGCTGGGCGCAATGAGCGAAACATTGTGACCACTCGATTTGAGTCCGACGAGTGTCAGCAACGCCTGGCTTTGCCCGCCACGCCACTCACGTTCGAGATCGACGAAGAGAATGTTCATCGTGGACGGCTCGATCGTTCCGCGGCAATCAAGGCGCCGAGCCTCTGGAATTTCAAGCGCATCGAGCGAGCCGCCATTTGCGCGATCAGAGCGCCGCGATGGCCATCCAAAAAGCCGGCTCGAAGTACGAAACTTTGAAAGTAGACCCAGGGCGTCGCGAACCACATTGCGGCGCGCCAACTGCGCCGTCCCTGGTCGAACATTTTTTGCGCGGCGAGCGTCGAGTAGCTCTCGACCTTCGCCTCGTGATCGGAAAAAGTTTCAATCGTGTAGTGAAGCAGATCGCCCTTCAGCCGGCCGCGCGCTCCTGCAAACACCAGCGTTTCGTGAACGATTCCTTCGTAACGGGCGTGAGTTTTGCGATACAAGCGCGACTGCATGTTGGGATACCAGCCGGAATGCCGCACCCAGCCGCCGAGATACGACGTCAATCGCGGCATTTCGAAGACGTTGTATTGCGGCGTTTGCGTTTTCCATTCGCGCAGAGAAGATTTCAGCTCGTCGCTCAACGCCTCGTCGGCGTCCAGTGTGTAGATCCATTCACACGTCGCTTGCGCGACGGCGTAATTTCGCTGATCGCCGAAGTTTGTCCACTCGCGATGGAAGACCTGCGCGCCATGCTCGCGGGCAATCGCTTCGGTGCGATCGATGCTGCCGCAATCCACGACGATGATCTCATCGGCAATCCCTGAGATGGATTGCAAAGCTCGGGGCAGGTTCTTTTCTTCGTTTCGCGTAATCATGCAAAAGGAGATTCGATTCATCGGCTGAGGTCAGCGAGAGGATTTCTTTTGTGATGGAATGCGCCGCACGAGTTTCGCGGGATTTCCAGCGAAGATGACGCGCGGGGGAATGCTTTTCGTCACGACACTTCCCGCCCCGACGATCGCGCCCTCGCCGATGGTCAAGTTGCTTAGGATTGTTGCGCCCGAGCCAATCGATGCGCCTTTTTTGACAACCGTTTTTTCCACTTTCCAGTCGGCGTCTGTCTGCAACTCGCCGTTGGACGTCGTTGCGCGAGGGTAGCGGTCGTTCGTGAACGTCACGCCGTGGCCGATAAACGCGTTGTCTTCAATTTCAACGCCTTCACAAATAAAAGTGTGGCTCTGAATCTTGCAGCGTTTTCCGATGCGGGCGTTTTTTTGGATTTCGACGAACGCGCCGATCTTCGTTTCGTCGCCGATTTCGCAGCCGTAAAGATTTATGAACCTGGAAAGTTTTACGGACTTTCCGAGCTTCACGTCGGGCGCGATTGCGTTGAATTCGCTCACACCGGCACCGCTTCGCCGCGATTTCGAATCGATTTGTCCGCAGCTTCGAGCAGTTTCACAATGCGCAAGCCGTTGTTTCCGTCGTTGAAGGGCGTCAGGTTATTTTCGATGCAGTCGAGGAAATATTCCGCTTCGGACGTCAGCGCTTCGCCGGGCTCCACTCGGGGCGACCACATGTCGCCGGACCGGTAGTTCACCAGCAGTTCGTGAATGCCTTGCCCGTCTTGCACGCTCACACCTTTGTCATAGACCTTCAGTTTTTCGTCCGTTTCGAGGTCGTTCCAGACGAGCATCTTCTTTTCGCCACCGATCAAGGTGGTGCGAACCTTTACGGGCGAGAGCCAGTTGACGTTCACGTGCGCGATTACTTTATTTGGAAAATAGACGGTGATGAACGCGATGTCTTCGAGCTCGTTGAAGTGTTTGGCGCCGGTCGCGACGACAGCTTCAGGCTTGCTTCGAATCACATGGTCCATGATGGAAAGATCGTGAGGCGCCAGATCCCAAATCACGTTCACGTCATGTTGAAACAAACCCAGGTTCACGCGCAGGGCGTCGTAATAATACAAATCGCCCAGAGCGCCGTCGTCCACCAATTGGCGAATCTTTTTCACCGCTCCCGTAAAAAGGAACGTGTGATCGACCATGATTTTGAGGTTTTTGCGGTCCGCGAGTTCAATCAGCTCTTCCGCTTGTGCCGAGCTTTGGGTGAAAGGCTTCTCGATGAAAACCTGTTTGCCGTTCTCCAGCGCCAACTTTGCCAGTTCGAAATGCGTTCTGACCGGCGTAATCACGGCCACCGCATCGATGTTTGGAGAACGCAACAGTTCGCGAGGGTCGGTCGTAAACGGAACTGACGGCAGCGCCTTTTTCAAACGCGCCGCCGCTCTTTCGTTCGGGTCGCAAACCATCGCCACTTCCGCTCGCTCCCGCGAATGGAAATTGCGCGCGATATTTGGGCCCCAATATCCATAGCCGAGCACGCCGATGCGAATCATGCCGCTCCGTAGGATTGCCGGATTTTTCCGGTAAACTCTACCGCGCTTCTAAGCCCTGCGCACAAAATTCACCCGAATAATGCTGGTCCCAATCCGGAATTCACCGCCGTCCTGCAGCATTGCGGCGCGTACGCGTTCATCGTCGAAGAAAGTTCCGTTCGTCGAATCGAGGTCCTTCAAGTTGATGTAGGACTCTTTGACTTCGAGCAGGCAATGATGCCGCGAAACTTCGGGATCGTTGAGGCTTATGTCGGCGCCCTGCCTGCCGAGAATCACGCTTGCCTTCTCAAATTTTCGGACAAGGCCTTTGTCCGGCCCATCCAGCACTTGCAGGCCAGCGGTGACGCCCGGGGGCATGGCCAACTCCGCGTCGTGAAAACCGAGTCCCGCGCCGCCGCCCTCAGCGCCCGTGCGCGCAAACGACGGAAGCGGAGACATGACAATGGTCGCATCCGGTTTCAGCTTCACTTCGATCACTGTCGGCTTGCCGCACTTCGAACACTTGAATTGCACCTTGGAGTGGCGCGCAATTTCCGCGTCCTTCAAAACATGTTCGGCGCCGCAGCTGGAGCATTTTGCTTTCATACGCCCTAAGTATAGCGTTTCCGCATCTTTGGGACACAATCGGCTGAACCCTCTGCACGGGCGGCCGCGGGTGCTGGGGCAGTGTGCGGGCTGTGCTAAACTTACAGTTTCGACTAGTGCCAGGAGCATTGGTGTGACCGAACATATCTCGCGCAAAGAACTGAAGCAGGACAAGATTCGAGAGTCTTTCGAGCACGGTGCGGAAGCCGTCTATTCGCACAGCCGACTTGCCGGAATTCTCGTGGCGATCGCTCTCATTGGAGTTGTGGCGTATGCCGGTTGGAAGTTTTATTCCGACCGCCAGACGCTCCAGGCCTCTGTCGCGCTCGATGACGCGATGAAAACCTACAGCGGGCGCATCGGATTGCCGAACGCGTCCGATCCAACGGACATAGCCTTTTCGACCGAACAGGCGCGTTCCGAAGCGGCGCTGCAAAAGTTCATTGTGGTTGCCGACAAATATCCACGAACCAATCCGGGGAAGCTCGCACGTTACTATCAGGCATTGGAACTCGAGGATCTGGAACGTCACAATCAGGCGTTGGAAGCGCTGAAGACGCTGAGCGCCGGCGGCGACAAGGAACTCGCGGCGATGGCGCAATATCAAATGGCGAACGTGTATGCGCGCACCGGAAAAACGGATGACGCTGTGAAGCTGTATCGAGCGCTTGCCGACCAGCGCTCCGTGTTCGTTCCGCGTCAGCTGGTCCTCGTGGAGCTCGCTGACTTTCTTCGGCAGAGCAATCCGGCGGAAGCGGCCAGCCTTTACCAGCAAATTAAGAAAGAGTTTCCGGACTCCACCGTTGTGGACCGCGCAGACCGCGGTCTTGGCATGATCGCGCCGAAGTCGTAGGGCGCGGCCTTCGTCCCGTCGAAGGAGCAGACATCGAACGCGATTCCACGCTCGTCGCATGGGCCATGCAGGAGGCCGATTCGCGCGGCAGGCGGTATCCCGAATCGCTCCATCCTTATCGCGGAGAATTCGCCCGCGATCGCGATCGCATCATCCACGCGCGCGCATTCCGCCGGCTAGAAGCGAAGACGCAGGTCTTTACGACCCGTTATTCAGACCATTTCCGCAATCGGCTGACCCACACGCTTGAAGTCGCTCAAATTGCCAGAACTGTTGCTGGCGCGCTCGGCTTGAATACCGATTTGGCGGAAGCGCTGGCCCTGGTCCACGACATTGGCCATCCGCCGTTTGGCCATGCCGGGGAGCGAAAATTGAATGAGTTGATGCAGCTGCACGGAGCAAATTTCGATCACAATTTGCATGCGCTGCGGATTGTCGAACAGTTCGAGCAGCGTTTTCCGGCTCACCCGGGATTGAATCTTACGTTCGAAGTTCGTGAGGGGATCATCAAACATTCGCGCGATTATTCCGCGGCGAAATTTCCGGAGCTTGGCGAATACCTGCTCGATCAGCGTCCGCCACTAGAGGCGCAGCTCATCGACCGTGTCGACGAAATCGCTTACAACACCGCCGATCTTGACGACGCCATGGAGGCCGAGCTGCTCGATGTAGATTTGCTGGCTCGCGAGGTTTCTATTTTTGCGGAGATTTTCCTGACAGTTCGAAAGCAATATGCTTCGGCGCCGCTGAAGTCTCAGTTCAACGAGACGATCAAACGGCTAGTCGATTTTCTCGCGACGGACTTGATTGAAGAGTCGCGAAGGCTTTTGGAAGAGCGGGGAATCAGGACAGTCGAAGATATTCGTGCAAGCGCATCGCGGATGGCGCAATTCAGCTCGTCTGCTGCTGAGGGCAACGCAGCGCTCAAGCGGTTTCTGTTCGCTCACATTTACGATCACGCATCGATCACGGAAGACCGCGACCGTTCCGTCCGGAGCTTAGAGCAGCTTTTTCTGTTTTATCTGGATCGCCGAGAGTCGATGCCGCCGCCGCACGAGGCGCTCACCGAATCGTCTCCCCGGCACGTCGTTGTGTGCGATTACATTGCAGGGATGACGGATCAATTTTTGCTACGACAGCACCGGGAACATCTCGGCTAGAAAGCACGTCGTTCGCGAGTTTTCTATTCGTTCGAATCGAAGGTATTGCACGCCGCGATCGTTCCGCTGTCCAGCCCTTTGCGAAACCAGCTCATTCGCTGCTGCGAACTACCGTGCGTAAATGTCTCCGGGCTGACATGTCCGGTGGCCATCTTTTGCAGCCTGTCGTCGCCCACAGCCGCCGCGGCGCCAAGTGCAGATTCGACGTCACCGCTCTCCAGCAATCCTCGTTGCTGCGTCGAATGGGCCCAAACTCCCGCAAGGCAATCGGCTTGCAATTCCATACGAACGGACAGTGGGTTTCGCTGCCGCGGATTTTGTTCCTGCACCTGGCGCACTTTCGCCTCAATGCCGACCAGCTTCTGCACGTGGTGCCCAATTTCGTGTGCGAGCACGTACGCTTGCGCAAATTCGCCGGGAGCGCCGAATCGCTGCTTCAATTCGTCGTAGAAACCCAGATCGATGTAAACCTTTTCGTCCTCCGGGCAATAGAACGGGCCAGTCGCCGATTCCGCGGAGCCGCATCCCGATTGCGTATAGTTGCGGAATAGCACCAGTTTTGCGTGGCGATACTGTTTGCCAGCCTGCTGCGGTAAAAGCTCTTCCCAGTTTTTCTGTGTGTCATCGAGCACGAACGAAATAAATTGCACGAGTGGTTTCTCCGCGGCGGTTCTACCCGGGTCGGGCCGACCCGCAACCGCTGCCGGTCGCGGAGAACCGCCACCAATCAGTGCGAAGAAGTTTTGTTTGAAAACCAGGCTGAGCACGAGCAGCACAAGCGCGCCGCCAATGCCAATGTGCATCCCGCCAAACTGAAAGCCGCCGCCTCCACCGGAATCGCCGTCGTCCCGGCGATCCTCAATGTCTCCGCTCTCGCCTCCCGGTGTCCATTTCATGGCTGGCCTCCTCGTACGGCTTTTTCAGGATGGTAGCATCCTTCAATTCGCACGGGAGAGGGAAAGCATCAACACCAGATAATTCTTCAAATTTTGCGTAATCAGGAAATTTTCTTTCACGTGCTTGTGTCCGTGTTCGCCCAGTTTCTGCGCAATTTCCGGATGCGAAAGCAAGAACCGGATTTGGTACGCGGTACCTTCGACGGAGTGGGCCAACAGACCGGTATGTTTGTGTATAACCTGCGTCGGAATTCCGCCGACCGCCGAAGCCACCACTGGCTTCTTTTTCCAAAGCGCCTCGGCAACCGTAAGCCCAAATCCTTCGCGAAGGCTTTTTTGAATCACAACGGTCGATGCACGCTGCAGAGCGTTCACTTCGAGCGGTGCCCACGCGGGCAGTTCGAGAATATGGATATCGCGGTCACCTTCGGCTTCCTTGCAGACCTCATCCAGAACAATTGCGCCTTCGGGATCGTCGGACGCGCTGCCACCCGCAAGCACCAGTTGGCAATCGAAGTAGCGCTTTACGATTCGGTAGGCGCGAATGACTCCAACGGGGTCTTTCAACCGGTCGAAGCGCGAAATTTGCGTAAGAATCGGACGGTGCGGATCGATGGAAAAGCGCTCAAGTACCGACGCCACGAAATCGTCATCCAACTCACGGTTTTTTTCCGACAAAGGATCAATCGACGGATAAAAAAGAAATTGCGGCACCGGCAATTGCCGTGAGAATTCCGGCGAAGAAAAAATGGCGCCGTCGTATTGGGATACATAGGGTCGCAGGAAGCCCCACACCGCCGAGTTCGGTCGCGACAGATCGATGTGGCAGCGCCAGATCCAATGACCGCATTTCGCGTGCCGCGTTTCGATGAGCCCAGCGGGTTGCGGGTCATGAATGATGGTAAATTCGGCGTCCTGGCGCACCAGTTCGAAATTGCGCTGGTTGTAGTCTCGGAATACGGCGAAGTCCCTGTCATTCGAAGCATACGCACTTCCGTGAAGCGCATTGTGAAACGCTTTGGTCACTTCGAAAAAATCCGCGCCGCCTTTCATGACGTCCCAGTGAATGTCGAGTTCGAGTTCCTCCGCGAGCGGAATCAGCCGATTCAGAATTTCCGCGACTCCGCCTCCCACCGCGGTGGAATTCACCATCTGAACGGTTTTTCCGCGAAGCGGCCTTGCGAGGGATCGCATCTCCTCAATCTCCGGAATTCCCAGCAGAGGCGCGTAGTCGTCCAGTGGAATCCGATTCATTACCTGGGTCGCCGCCATGCCTTTTGTTCCTCCATCTCAATCATTCGGAGCAGTCGTTCCCGTGCGCTATCGAGCGTGTTCGTGTAGACGTCGATGCGGTTCACGCGGTTCGCCAGCGTTTCGAGCCCCAGGCTGTTTTCAAGCCAAACGGAAAAATCATTCGTGCGCAGGTGAAGCCGCAGGCGCGACGACACGAAATGAAAGTAAAACGATGCGTGACTCAACTTTTCGATGCCCGAGCGGAATTCAGGCAGACTGCGCGCCGTGAACTGCAGCGGTTCGGTTACTTCGACGCTTTCGCAAAAATAAAACGGTTCTAGCGCTTCTTGTGCCGCGAGGTTGGGTTGCGCGATGCAGTAGGCGCTCACAACCCGCCGCAGATCGCTCCGCAATTCCGCAATCGAGAGATAGTCGCGTATGTCGAGTGCCGCAAGCTGTTCCGCAAGCGCATCGCGATTCGCCGAGGCCAGCACCCATTGTGCGAAATCATTGGAAAATCCTTCCGTCAGAAAGTGGTGACTTCCCAGCGTCTGAAAGGTGTGGTGAAAGATGGACGCATCGCTGCATTCCTCAATCCCTTTCAACAGTTCATTCAATGTCCGCGCGCATTGGTTTCCAATTTTCGTCAAATATGCCGCCGTGAAAAACAGAAATGGTGTTTGTTCCGCTTGTACCGGGACTGTCATTGGATCTTTGCCTCCTCAGGCCGCGGCTCTTCGCTGTGCGCCGCGATCTCCACTCGCGAAGGCTGGTCGATTCGTATTTCGGTCAAATCGGACAATAAATTCGCCGCCCACCGGAAAACGTTGTGTTCGCGCAGGTTCTTCCGCATGTGTCTCAATCGCGTGGCCTGTTCGTCTTCCGGCATTTCCAGCGAACGATAAATCGCCGCAGCCAGTTGCTGGACGTCATAGGGGTTCACCTGCAAGGCGTCCGTCAGTTCGAGCGCGGCGCCTGCAAACGTGCTCAGAATCAACGCGCCGCGTTCATCATCCCGTGCGGCGACGAATTCCTTTGCCACGAGATTCATACCGTCATGCAATGACGTCACGAGGCAAACTGACGCTGCCCGGTAAAATCTGGCGATCTCCCGATGCGAATGATGCTTGCGCAGAAACAAAATCGGCTTCCACTTGCCCGCCGCGAAACGCGCATTGATTCGCTCCGCCTCCGCCGATACTTCCTCAAGGAACTGCTTGTAGCGCGGAATATTCGTCCGGCTCGGCGCCCCAATCTGCACGAACGAGAATCGGTTCTGATATTCCGGATGAACTTCCAGAAACCGTTCGATCCCGCGAAACCGCTCCAAAATCCCCTTGGTGTAGTCGACGCGGTCCACGCCAATTCCAAGCAAGGAAGCTTCGATGCCCAACTCGGTGCAAAGAGCAGCGCGCTCTTCTCCCGAACTCTTCCACTCGATTCGTTCGGCACTGCTGTCGGGAAACGCCACGCTAATCGGATAGGGCCGCACCAGCGTCACATGTCCTTGCCGATTCACCGCGAACCGGTCCCACTCCGTCAGAGCTTCCAGTGCACGATCCACCGTTTCCAGAAAATTATTGCAGTGTGTTTGCGTGTGAAATCCGATCAGGTCGGCGCCGAGAAGACCGCCCACAAGCTCCCGCTGCCACGGGCAGATTCCAAACACTTCCGGATTGGCCCAGGGAATGTGCCAGAAAATTGCGATGCGTGCGTCCGGGCGCGCATCTTTCACCATTCGCGGCAACAACGCAAAGTGATAATCCTGCGCCAGCAGTATCGGCGATTCCGTGCCGGCCATTTCCTCGAGCACAGCATCCGCAAATTTCCGGTTCGCCGTCTGATAGTGTTCCCAATCTTCCGGGCGGAACGTTGGCCGCGTGTGCGCAATGTGACAAAGAGGCCAAAGCCCTTCGTTTGCAAATCCCTGGTAGTAGCCTTTTTCTTCTTCATCACTCAGCCAGACACGCCGCAGCGTGTAGCTCGGTTGTTCCGGCGGAACACGCAAATGATCCTTCTCATCCACCATTTGCCGATCGGCGGTGCCGCTGCCATGGGCAATCCACGTTCCGTTGCACGCAACGAGCACCGGCTCAAGCGCGGTGACAACGCCGCTCGCCGGCACGATGGTTTCAATCTCTTTCGTTCCAGCCATGTGGATGTACGGCTCGCGATTCGAGACGACGAATAGCGGATTGTTGTGCAGCTTTGTTCGCAAACTCACGCGCAACCGCTCCGCCGTCCACTGCGTCGCGTTCGATTCCCGCAGCCGCGCCTCTTCTTCGGCCGCCGCACGCGCTACGCCCAAGTCGCGAGCAAGGTGTGTCACCTCCGCATGAATCTGGTCGAAGGGTTCGCCTTGCGGCAGCGGATGATTCTCCTGTCCGTGTCCAGTCCTCAGGTGCTGCACCCACTTCACAGTCCGTTTCAACGGATCCATGAATGTCCACCGCACCAAGATCAAAGCCAGCGCCGTAATCAAAATTGTTTCGAGCAAAGCAGTCAGCAGCGAATCGCGCAAGGTTCGCAAGACTCGCGAATCGATATAGCTCGTGTCATAAACAAGAAGCAGCGCACCCGACGCCTTGTCGTTCCGATGCAACGGCAGTGAGTAAAAAAACACCGGCGTATCGCCGACCGCTTCCGAGCTGCTTTCCTTGTCGTCGCGTGCAACGGCGCTCACGGCGGTTGCCGGCGCGGATCGAAAATATCCTCCCAATGCTGGCGTCAACACGAGCGCGCTTCCATCCGCTTCGTAGACTCCGATGCCTTTCATGTGTTCCCGTTGTGCGAACCGGTCCACAACGCGTTGCATGGCGCGTTCCCCGGCGTGATCTCGTTTTTCAAATTGCGGCTCGATGGATTCCTGCAGGCTTTCCGCAAGCAATTCCGCGCGTCGTGCCAGATCGGTGCGCAAGCTCTTCCGCTCCGTTCGAACTTGATATCCCGCGAAGAGCAGCGACACCGCGGCCACGCTGACGACGAGCGGCAGAACGATCTTCAGGGTCGTGCGCATCGATTGCCTCGATTCGCGTTCTTCAACCAGGGAATTCGTCAGCGAACAAACAAGGACTGCGGCTGGGGGCGTACTTGATTAGCGCAAGGCGAGTGCCAGGCTCGCACTCAAATCAACTGCCGTGCTTTCATCACCTTAGCATGTAAGCAGTGTTTCCCAGGACCGTAAATACCGAGATACCTGTACGAAAAATTTACACCACCGGGTCCTAGAACCATCCTCTTCGTTGCCAATAACATCTGACATCTCCACTCGCGACTTTCCGCCCATCCGCCCCCGAATCTGCGAAAATAGGCTACAGACGGAGCAGCAATCGCAAGCATGTCCACGAATCCCACGCAGGCCTCCTGGCCGCTCAAGAAACCGCAGCAGCTCGTCTATGTCGAGCTTGGCCCGCACAACGGCGGCATGATGCTGGGCATTTGTGAGGTCGGCCTCACGTTCCGCGCCGTGGCCCCTCTCAAAGCCGACGGGCCGATCCCATTTACATTCGCGCTCGATGGCAAGTCGCGCCTCCAGGGTGTCGGCGAAATTGCGTGGGCCGAGGAAGACGGCAAAACCGGCGGATTGAAATTTACAAACGTGAGCGCGGAATTTCGCGCTGCGCTTCGCGCGTGGCTCGCCGGGGAGTCGGCGAGCAAAACCGTCGGCCGCGAAGTGACGCCGGCCGCTGCGCTCCCGCTCGATTCGATTGAAAAAATAAAAGCGCACATTCGCGAAGGCAACATCGAAGAGATCAAAGCGGGTGTGGTTGCTCCTCCTTCCGAAGAAAAGCGAATCCAGGAAAAGCCGGCAGCGAAAACGCTGCTTCCGCCCGCGCCGGTTGAAGCCAGATCAGCTGCGCCGCCTTCTCTTTTGCCAAAGTTCCGTTTGCCGTCTGTGCCGCCGGCTCCAACTCCCGCGCCAGACCCAGTTTCAGTGCAAACTTCGACGGCACCTGAACCTGTGACTTCGGTGGACGTTGAACTTCCTCAGCCTTCGCATGTTCCGGAAGCACCGGCGTTCCCGCCGTTGCAGGAGCCGCAGAGGGAATATCCGCCACTCCCCGGCCTTCATCAGCCCTACGCTCATGTGCCGCCTCCGGAAGAAATCGTCGAAGAGCCGCCGCGCCTGAATCGCGCCGCCGCCGCCGGAATCATTTCGCTGGCCCTTGCCGTGATTCTCGTGGCTCTCGTTCTCAGCTTCCGCCGTGAAGTTGGCGAAACGTTGATTCGCCTCGGCGAATCCCTTTCGGGCGAGGATCGCTCTGCGGTCTTGCTCGATTCGAAACCCGCGCCGGTTTTGCAGTCGTCGGTTCCATCCCCGACGGAGCCCAAGCCCGCAGCAGCAAAAACGGAGAGTCCCGCCGCGATAGGCGACACGAACAAATCCGCGCCTGCGGCGAATTCCGCTGTGCCAGAGTCGCCACCTACAGCCAACGTCCAGCGCATCGAAGATCTGCCGGCGGCGCCGGATGGCGGCTCCGGCCAAAAAGAGTTCGATCAGGCGCGCAACATCCTGAAAGGGAATCATCGCCAGCGCGATATTTCTGTGGCGGTGGACTTGCTCTGGGTCGGCGTGCGAAAGGGCTTCGTTCCTGCAGAAGTCACTCTTGCGGATCTCTACGCTCGTGGTGATGGCGTCGAACGCAGTTGCGAACAAGCGCGCGTTCTTCTGGATGCGGCCGTTCGCAAAGGCAGCCCCGAAGGTCGCCGCCGTCTGGCGCAATTGAGGCAACAGGGCTGTTCGTAAAAGCTTGTCGTGAATTTTTCTGGAAACTTTTTACTTCTTTCTTTTGTTCGACCGCTTTTCGATCGGCCAGCGCGCTTCCACCGTCGTATTCAATCCGCCGCGCGGCGTGAATTCTCCCCGCACCAGGCACCATTCCGGGTCGATTGCGTCCACAATGTCGTGCAGAATCTTGTTCACCGCGTTTTCGTAAAAAATTCCCAGGTTGCGGTACGCCAGCAAATACATCTTCAGCGCTTTTAACTCGATACACGATTTCTTAGGCATGTATTCGATCGTGATCGTGCCGTAGTCCGGCAAGCCTGTCTTCGGGCACATCGACGTGTACTCCGGATACCTGGTCGTGATGACGTAACCGGGAAACTGGTTTGACCATGCATCCAGCTTCGGCAATTTCGTTTTGATCCCAGCTCGCGCGTGTTCGTCGGTGTAGTCGGCCATGGTTTCTCCTGAAATTCTAGTTTAGCGCAAGGGCTTCCCTTGGTCATTCCGGCGGCGGTGAACTCTCGCCAGCCAGCCTGTCCCTTGAACCCTGCCGCACTTTCGCATATGCTTTTCCCGTCTCCCTCCGGTTTGTGTGCGTCCATGACAGCTGAGTGTCCATCATGTCATTCGTCTGCTAGCCGCCGCTCGCGGCGTCGCGGGATCGACGACTACATTTATAGCGTTGCTGGCCTCGTGCCATGGCGCTGTAACAAATGCGAACATCGTTTTCGCGCCCGCGCCGTGCCCAAGCACCACTGGCGCTACGCTCACTGCTCCATCTGCGGCAATCTCGACCTCAAGCGCATCTCGCCGGAATACGTTCCCGGCTTCATGGGCGCAGTCGGCCGTTTGCTCGGGCTCCCCTCCCTTCGCTGTGAGCCTTGCCGCCACAAATTCTTTTCCGTTCGTCCGATTAAACAGGCTGCCGCGGAAGAATCCAGCGAGCGCGAGCAGCGCGTCGCTTAGCTGCCTCTTCAAGACGTCCCTTTCCGTTTCGAGCGCCGGCGCCGCTTGAACCCCTCGTTTCCCCATGAGAAAATAACTCTCGACGCAAACGCAGGATGGGTAGTCCTGCGGTTCTTTGGCGATATCGTCTAAGGGTTAGGACGTAGCCCTCTCAAGGCTAAAATCCGGGTTCGAATCCCGGTATCGCTACCAATCGCTCTTTATCCTTGTTCAAGAGCTTGGTTCACAGTTTCCGGCCTGACGCCGTGATTAAATCGCGCACCAATTCGCTTGTACCATTTTGCAACGGAGGATCCCGCACCGCATGAGCGCCCGCAATCCCGCTGTGCCTCTCACCAAAAATGACCATCTGCTCCGCTGGGTCGAAAAAATGGCGGAGCTTACCCGCCCCGCGAAGATTCATTGGGTCGATGGCTCGCAGGAAGAGTACGACCGGCTCTGTGCCGAACTCGTCGAAGGCGGCACCTTTATCAAGCTCAACGAAAAGCTTTGGCCCGGTTGCTTTTACGCCCGCTCCGATGCTTCCGATGTTGCGCGCGTGGAAGACCGCACCTTCATTTGTTCGTTTGCAAAAGACAATGCCGGCCCGACCAACAATTGGGAAAATCCCTACGAGATGCGCAAGAAGTTGAAAGGCCTCTTCAACGGCGCGATGCAGGGCCGCACCATGTACGTCCTGCCCTTCAGCATGGGGCCAGTCGGCTCGCCGATGGCAAAAATCGGTGTGCAGCTTACCGATTCACCCTACGTCGTCGTCAGCATGCGCATCATGGCTCGTGTCGGGAAGCGCGTCATTGACGAAATCGATCGCGGCGCGCGCGTCGTTCCCTGTATGCACTCCGTTGGCTTGCCGCTCGCCGCCGGCCAGAAAGACGTGCCCTGGCCGTGCAACAAGGAAAAGTACATCGTGCATTTTCCTGAGTCGCGCGAAATCTGGTCGTACGGCTCCGGTTATGGTGGCAACGCGCTCCTCGGCAAAAAATGTTTTGCGCTGCGCATAGCGTCGAACATCGCTCGAGACGAAGGCTGGATGGCCGAGCACATGCTCATCCTCGGCGTCGAAGATCCCAAGGGCGAAAAGACTTATGTCGCCGCTGCGTTTCCCAGCGCCTGCGGCAAAACCAATTTTGCCATGCTCATCCCGCCGAAGGGTTTCGACGGCTGGAAAGTCTGGACCGTTGGCGACGACATCGCCTGGATTCGCCCCGACGAGAACGGCGCTCTTCGCGCGATCAATCCGGAAGCGGGATTTTTCGGCGTCGCGCCCGGCACCTCCAGGAAAACCAATCCCAACGCGATGGCCGCGCTTTCGAAAAACACCATTTTCACCAATGTTGCGCTCACTCCCGACGGTGGCGTCTGGTGGGAAGGCATGACCGACGAGCCCCCCGCCGAGTGTCTCGACTGGCAGGGGAAAAAATGGACGCCGCAAATCGCCAAAGAAACCGGCGCCAAAGCCGCGCATCCCAACGCTCGCTTCACCGCGCCGGCGTCGCAATGCCCCACGATCGATCCCGCATGGGAAGATCCGAACGGCGTTCCGCTCCACGCCATCATCTTCGGCGGCCGCCGCGCCACCACCATGCCTCTCGTCTATCAGGCGTTCAACTGGAGCTCCGGCGTTTACATTGGAGCCACGATGGGCTCGGAAATGACCGCCGCCGCCGCGGGAACCATCGGCAAAGTGCGCCGCGATCCCATGGCCATGCTGCCATTCTGCGGGTATCACATGGGCGATTATTTCCGTCACTGGATCAAAATGCAGCGTTCGCTCAAAGTCACGCCGCGCATTTTTCATGTGAACTGGTTCCGCAAGGACGGCGACGGAAAGTTCATCTGGCCCGGCTACAGCGAAAACATGCGCGTCTTGAAGTGGATTGTCGACCGCGCTCGCGTCCGCGCCCTCGCCAGCGAAACGCCCATCGGCTGGATGCCCCACTACGAAGACATGGAATGGAAGGGACTCGAGTTCCCCCGCGAAAAGTTTGAAGCCTTGCAGGACTTCGACAGCGACGCCTGGCGCCGCGAAGTCATCGAACACGAGGAGCTCTTCATCCTCCTCCATGACCATCTACCCAAGGAAATGGTCTACGAACGCGAACTGCTCATCTGCCGTTTGTAAGTGCATAAGAGATTCCTTGGAACAAGTCGTCGGCATAAGGTGTCTATAAACCAAGCGCAAATGACCTTATTTTTTTATCTCAATCCACTTCACTTTCTCCGGCTGTTGCCTGGAACTTCGCTACTCTTTATCGTGCTTCTTATTTCGGTAGCCGTTTTCGCAATCGTTCGGTCGCTCCGGATTCTCTGGGAACTGCGAGCGTTACCCGGATCGGGATCAGATCAGTTGCCAGTTGAAGCAATTCGCGCGCGTTTGAAAAATATGCGCCATCGTATGAGTAACTTACGCCGGGCGCTGCTGATGTGTCTCTATTCGTTTGGATTTTGCCTATTCCTGCAGATGTTTGTCTCATTCCAAGCGATTGGCATGAGCGGTCGACCGTTAGCCATCTCAATTGCCAACGATCTTTCGATAGCGTCTGTGTTTGCGACAAATGTTTTTCTTGTTCTTTTCTGTTTGCACCTGCTCGAATGGTGGGTGACTTCGCGAGTAAACAGGGCCGTCGCTCGCTTGTAGCGGCCCCCTTCCGAAGCGGGCGCTTTTTCTTGTTCCGCAAACGTGACTTTACGCTGCCATCTTCTCTTACTTGTTTCCGTACCCGCGAGACGATGTCGTTCCTTTGCCTTCCGTCACCGTCACCGTCTGCCCCGCATTTGTCGCACCCAGCTTCTCGATTTGTCCGCTCGGCCACCGAATTTCAACGGCGTCCACTTTGCTCTGCTGCCCGACGCCAAACGTCAGCACCAGTTCGCTCGCCGACAAATAACTCGACCCGCTCCGCAGCATCTGCGTCTGCGTTCCTTCCACGGTAGTCACGCGCACCACCGCGCCAATCCCGTCGCGATTCGACTTCGTCCCAATCAACTTCACGCGCAAACTGTGATTCGCCGTTCCCACCGGCTCATTCTTAAATAGCGAAACCGGCCCGCCATTGGTCGACATCAAAATATCCAGCCGCCCGTTGTTGTAAACGTCCGCATACGCCACCGACCGTCCCACACGCGGCGTCGCAAATGCTGCACCCGCCGTCTTCGTCACTTCCGCAAATTTTCCTTTACCCAAATTCCGGAAGAGGTGAGGCGGCTCCGCATACTTCACGTTCGCTTGTACTTTTTGGATGTCCGGATCGATGTGCCCATTCACCACCAAAATATCCGGCCAGCCATCCAGATCGTAATCGAAAAAGAAGCACCCAAATCCCAGCGTCAACAGCGACGCCCGCCCCACTTCCGATCGCGGCGCCTCATCCACAAACAATCCGCGCCCCTCGTTGTGATAGAGCGAAATCATCTGATTCGAAAAATTCGTAATCATCAAACTCGTGTTCCCGCTGCGGTCGTAGTCCGCCGTGTCCACGCCCATCCCCGCGCGCGCCACTCCGTCTTCGCTGAACGCCACGCCCGCCACCACCGCCTTTTCCGTGAATGTTCCGTTCCCATTGTTCCGGTAAAGTTTGTTCGGCTGCGTGTCGTTCGAAATCAAAATGTCCGGCCATCCATCGTTGTCAAAATCCAGAATCGCAATCCCCAGCGTTTTCGAAGTCGGCTCGTAAAGCCCCGCCTGCTTCGTCACATCCGAAAAAGTTCCGTCCCCATTGTTATGCCACAAACGAATCGACGCGCCCTTATACGACTCCGGCGTGCAATACGATTTGCTCTTCCCGTCCATCGTGCAGTAAAGATCCGCCTCCGGCGACCACGTCACATAGTTCGCTACCACGAGATCCAACCACCCATCCTTGTCGTAATCCACCCAAGCCGCGCTCGTGCTGAACTCTTTTACGCCGCCGAATCCGGCCTTCTGCGTCACATCCGTAAACGTGCCATTCCCGTTGTTGTGAAACAGATGGCTCTGCCCGTACGCCGTCACAAACAAATCGTCATAACCGTCGTTGTCGTAGTCGCCCACCGTCACGCCGAGCCCGAACATCTCCACGTCGAGCCCCGCCTTATGCGTCACATCCGTAAACGTCCCATCGTGATTGTTGTGATAGAGCTTCGGCGTCGAATGTTTCGTCGCGTGCCCGGGCCAGTCCATCCCGTTCACCAAAAAAACGTCGGGCCAACCGTCGTTGTCATAATCGATGAACGCCACGCCCGGCCCCAGCGTCTCCGGCAAATATTTCTTCCCGTACGCTCCATTGTTGTGAACAAACTTGATCCCCGCCGCCGCCGTCACATCGCGAAACTCCGCCGGTCCTTTCGGCGCCGCGGGAGCCTGCGTTTGCGCATTTGCGGAAAAAACAATCAAAACCGAAGCAATCGCTGCCGCCAGTTTCTTCTTCACGGTTTCCCCAGAACATCATCGCGCCCAACGCCCAGCGCGTCGGCCATGCGATTAATGTAGTTGAACCACGACGCGATCATCGTAATCTGCAAAATCCCTTTGTCGTCGAATCCCACCGCGCGCAGCGCTTCATGATCTTTTGGGCTGCACTGCGTCGCGTCCCGCGTCAGTTTCACCACGTAGTCCAGCATCACGCGGTCCTGCTCGCTGATCGGCGCCGTCCGGTAATCCCGCCGCAGCGCCTCGACCATTCCCGCATCCAACGTCACCCTACGCAGAAACTCTGCGTGAGATTCGATTCAATAGTGGCATCGGTTCGTCACCGACACCATCGTCGCGATCATTTCATGCTGATGCCGCTTCAAGGGCAGCTCCGGCGCCATCATCGCGCCAAACGCGCTGAATGAGTGATACAGCGCATCGGGAATCAGCGAATGCGAAGCCGTGATGCTCGCCTCCGACCCGCGGTCCACGCTTGCCACCGGCGTCGCATACTCCTGCGGATAAACCTTGCGCTGCGCCTCCATCGCCGCCTTCACGCGCGGATCGTCTTCCATGCTGACCGTCTTGATCCAAGTCATCCTTTAGCCCCCGATTTGATCCGCCAAAATTTTATCGCCCGCCGCCTGCACCCGTCGCAGCCACATTCTTCGCCGGCAAGTTCTTTGCGCTCTTTCTTGCCGTTGCTTTCGGTGTCTCACCGAGCGCCACCGACAAATGCTCATGCACCATCTGCCTCTCATTGTTATCTTCGGGATGCGCCTGCCGGTACGGCCCCGTCAGCGCCTGCGCCGATTCATCCGCTTTGTACCGCAGATACCGCGCCTTGTGCTGCTCCGCGCGCGCATCATCTCCCAAACCGTTGTAGCAAAGCATCAAGTTGTAGTGCGCTTGCAAATCTTCCGGATCGATCGCCAGCGTCGATTCGAACGCCTTCACTGCATCCGCGTATTTCTTCTGCAGGAAATAAATTCGTCCCAATTCATTCCACACCACGCGATCCCGCGGATATTGCTGCAGCACGCTCTGCAATTTCGCGATCGCTTCGTCGTACTTCCCATCCTCTTTCAGCACTCGTGCGTAAAAATAATTTGCCCGCGCCAGCCCCGGTCTCAGCGCCAGTGCCTTGTCCAGCACCTGCACCGCTCCCGCGTTGTCACCCTCTTGTGCTCGCACACGCCCGATATTCACCCAGCCATCTGGATTCTGTGCGTCCGCCTGCGTCACTTTTTCAAACGCCATCCCCGCATTCCGCAAATCTCCCTGTAAAAATAATCCAATCCCGTAGTCATTCCAGCGCATCCAATCTTCTTTCACCGTCGCAACTTGCGGCGCCGGGACAGGTTCCTTCTTTGCAATCACACGCAAATCCTTCGTATCTTGTGCCACCACCGTAATCGGCAGCTTCGGCACCTCTTTCAATTTCCCCGCCACTCCGCTCGTATCTCCCGTGAACGCCCACTTCCGGTCGTCGTAGTTCGGCGTCACTTCGCCTTTCGCCGCGCTCGCATCTTCCACTCCTGCATATGAAAATTGGTTGTTAAACCACATGAATTTCCGATAGTTCAGTTTCGCGTGCAGTGTAATCTTGTCGCCGCAATTCTCCGGCACATGCAAACGATAGTGCACCGTGTCCGCCGCGCCCGGTGGAATCAAATGCACATACACCACCGCGCGCGTCGACCACGCGTTCCGCTTGTTAATCACATTCCCGTGCCCATCGATCTGCCGCGACCGGTAAAAATGCGCGTTCTCATCCACTTGCCCCTTGCCGTCCTCACCGACGCGCCCGCTCCAAAAAATCGTTTGCCCCTCTTCATCCGTCGCTTGCAGCTCCAGCCATACTTCGAACGCATCCACCGTTCCGCCCGGGAAAAAATGCCCGACGTTTCGCGTTCGCACCACAACCTCGACGTTCACATCGTCGCCGCGCCGTACTGCCGCATCCACGCGCCCCAGAGGCGCCGTAATCGCCTTCGCATTTCCTTCCGTTCCGCGCGGCCCCGCCACTTCCGCTTCTTCGCCTACCGCAAACGTCGTCGAAAGCTCCTGCCCGCCGTGCGGAAAATTTCCTTTCGTTTCGCCGCTCGCCTTCTCCGCCGGCGCAATTCCAAAAATATCCACGCTCACTTGCTTGTCCTGCAAAAAGTGCGTGCTCGCCGCCAACTGCTCCGCATCTTCATTCGCCGTCGGCACTGCCGTATTCGCGCCCGGGAACCGGTGCGAGTGCACCAATCCATCCACCGATCCCTCGTCCTTCGACGGAATCATCGGCATGTGGCAGTCCGCGCACGATTTCGAATTCGCCGGATAATAGAACGACCGCGCGCCCTGTCCCGAAACTCCGCTCGCCTGCCAGTTGTCGTACTCGTTGAATCCGCGAATCCACCGGTAGCGATTCACTGGCACATCCAGATGCACCTTGTGGCATCCCGAACAAAATTCCGCCGTCTGCTCTCGCATAAACGGCTTCAAAAACACGCGCCGGTGCGGCTCCGGGTTCACCTTCACCATAAAATCGTGCACCGCGCGCACCACTGGATTTTCGCTCGCTGCCAGTTCATGCAGCTTCGGGTACTCTAAAACAAAATCGCCTTGCCCCATCGTGCTCTTCACTTCCACGATGCTGTGGCACATCATGCAGCTCAGTCCCGCTTGTCCTGCCGGCGTGTTTTCAATCTGCCGGATCGGCGTATCGAACATTCCGCTGAAAAGCAGCGCCGGATCGTGGCAGCCCGCGCACCATTTCGAACTCTTCACGCCCGCCACGTCCTGCATGTACTCGATGCTCTTCCGGTACCACTGATTGTTGAACGAAGAAAAATGGTGCGCCGAGCTGTTCCACTGCTTGTACACGTCCGCATGGCACCGCTCGCACGCTTGCGACTGCATAAAATATTTCGCCGGAATATTTTTCCCGTCGCGTGTTTGCACCGAGCTCGGAAAGAACTTCCCGCTCGGCCCGTCGCCTTCGCCGTCCATCGTCTCCGTCGACAGCGCCGGATTCTTCACGCGGTACGCGTTCTTCCACGCAATATTCCGCGCCCACCAGGTCCCTGCGCTCAACGCAACCATCGCCACAAGCACCGTCGCGAATCGCAACGTCGCCGCGCCTGCTCCCTCACCCAGCCACTTCCTCGCCGAAAGCCAATTCAACGCCAGCACGAACACGCCCGCCACGCACAACGCAATATGCGCATACAGCCAATTCTTCAGTCGGTGCGGCGTCCCAATCTTGATCAGCACGATCCCCAAAATCGCGCCCGCCGCCAGCAAACTCCATCCCAGCCGGTTTACGCCCGCATCGTCCTTCCACACCCGCAGAAAATACGGCACCAGCAAAATCGTCAGCGCCAGCCCCGCGCCCAAATGAAACAGCAGCACGCCCGAATACGTCAGCGTGGCCGATGGGAATCCATACAAGTAAAGGGAAGTTACCGCGAGAAGAACCAAAATCCGGGGCCGCCACTGATTCATCGAACAGACTCTCCAGGCAATCCAGCCGATAAATTCTACACGCTTCTCAATCCCTCAGTAGCGTAGCCACTCTTGGCTGCGATTCCGTCAACCATCGCCTCGCCCCATCCGTTGACCACCCAACAAAACCGCGGCTCCAGTAGCGTAGCCACTCTTGGCTGCGATTCCGTCAATCATCGCCTCGCCCCATCCGTTGGCCACCCAACAAAACCGCGGCTCCAGTAGCGTAGCCACTCTTGGCTGCGATTCCGTCAATCATCGCCTCGCCTCATCCGTTCACCACCCACCAAAAACGATTGCGCGGCCGGGATAACTTGGGGTATCCGGCCGCGCGATCAAGGGGTGCTCCCGAGGGTGCAATATCTAGAATCTTTAGTTCGGGTAGCGCATGGAACTGTGTTGTCCCCTTTATAAGGAATGTCGCAAACTCGCACAATAATGCAAAAGAACTAGAATCGATAAATTTCTGTAATCTCTTTATTTTCTGTAACTTGGTAGGCTCTTCCCGTCGCCAAATTCTTCCATTCCTGTGTGCCTCCGCTCGGCCAATCCACGGTCACTCGCTCCATTTTGTCCCTTCCGCCCAGCCCAAACGTGACCGGCAGCTCCGATTGCGATAAATAACTCGACCCGCCCTGCACCGTTCGCGTCTGCACTTCGTTTCCGTTGTAAATTCTTACCGTCGCGCCAATCGCGTCCCGGTTCGATTTCGTGCCTTGCAGATGAAACCGCACCGCTCGATGTCCCGCGCTCTGATCATTTCTATAAAGATACGCATCTCCGTTGTTCGTCGTCAGCAAAAGGTCCAAATCCCCGTCGCGGTCAAAATCCGCAACCGCAAGTCCGCGTCCCACTTTTGCCTTCGCAAAGTCGCTCCCTGTTTCTCCCGCCACCTCGCGAAATTTTCCGCCACCGGAATTCAAAAAAAGCTGCGGTGCCTGCGCGTAGCCGACATTCCCGCGAATATTCCGCACCGTCTCGTCAATGTGTCCATTCGCCACCGCCAAATCCAGTCGTCCATCCAGATCCACATCCAGAAACGCGCAGCCAAATCCCAGCGTCGTCTTCGACGGCGCACCCACTCCCGCCGCCAGCGAAATCTCGTCGTACGTTCCCGCTTTCCCCGCGCGATACAGTCCGATCATCTCGTTGTCAAAATTTGTAATCGCAATTCCCGCGTGCCCTGAATTTTCAAAATCCCCCACCGCCACGCCCATTCCCGCCCGCGCTTTTCCGTCCGGGCTGAACGCGATTCCCGCTTCCACGCCGACATCCTTGAATTTTCCGTTCCGCAAATTCTTGTAAAGTTTGTTCGGCTGCGTGTCGTTCGCCACCAGCAAATCCGGCCAGCCATCTTGATCGAAATCCAGCAGCGCCACCCCCAGCGATTTTGAGCTCGCATCAAACACGCCGCTTCCCGCCGTCACATCTTCAAACGTTCCATCTCCGCGGTTTCGAAACAGCCAGCACGTTTCCCCGCGGTACGCTTCCGGCGTGCAATACGATTTGTGTTTCCCGTCCAGGCTGCAAAACACATCGTGTTCCGGCGTCCAATTCACGTAGTTGCAGACGAAAAGATCCAGCAGCCCATCCCGATCGAAATCAAACCACAGCGCCGAAGTGCTGAATGCCTGCCTTCCCAGCAGCCCGCTCTTCTTCGTCACATCCACGAACGTGCCCTTGCCCGTATTCTGAAACAGCCGGTTCTGTCCCACGCTCGTGATCAGCACATCCGGAAATCCATCGTTGTTGTAATCTCCCACCGCCACGCCCATTCCATACATCTCAATGTCGAGCCCCGCAGCCTTCGTCACATCCGTGAACGTTCCGTTCCGATTGTTTCGATAGAGCTTTAGCGTCGACCGTTGCTTCTTGTGTCCCGCCCAATCCATTCCGTTCACGAGCAAAATGTCCTGCCAGCCGTCGCCGTCATAATCCAGAAACGCACAACCCGATCCCAGCGTCTCCGGCAACAACTTCCCGCCGTACGCACCGCTGTTGTGTTGAAAAGAAATTCCAGCCTTCGAAGTTACGTCCGTCAGTTGAAATCCAAGCCCTGCGGCAGGCACCGCCGCAAACGTTACTCGAGTCAGCAGGGAACTCGCCGCCGTCGCTCCTGCCACTCCCTGCAGAAATTCGCGCCGCCTCACGGCAAATTCACCAGTCCATTTCGAATCGCATACACCACCAGCTCCGCTGTCTTGTGAATCCCCAGCCGGTCCATGATGTTCGCGCGATGCACCGCCACCGTATTTGCGCTCAGCTCCAATTCGCTCGCAATCTCTTTGTTCGATTTTCCCGCCACGATATACTGCAAAATCTCCAGCTCGCGCGGCGTCAATCCCGATTCCCGCTCGCCCTTCAGCGCCTGCGGCTTCGCCACCTTCGGATCGAGCACCGTTTGTCCCGCCGCCACATTCTTGATTGCGCCCGCCAAATCCAGATCCAGCGCCTCTTTCAGCACATAGCCGCGCGCCCCCGCTTCCAGCGCCTGTTTCACCAGCGTGTCTTCCGAATGCATGCTCAACATCAAGATTGCCGATCCGATATTCGCATCCAATATCTTCCGCGTCGCTTCCAGTCCGTTCATCACCGGCATCTGGCAATCCATCACGATCACGTCAGGCTTCAGCTCCTTCGCCAGCTTCACGCCCTCCGCTCCGTCGCTCGCCTCTCCCACCACGCTCAACGTCTCGTCGTCTTCCAGCATCCTGCGAAACCCGCGCCGCACCAGCGCATGATCGTCCACCAGCAAAACCGTAATTTTATCCGACATGCGCTTCCACCTTTTCCCGCGCCACTCTCAGCCTCACTCGCGTTCCCCCCGCGTCCGGCTTCTCATACTCCAGCGTCCCGCCAATCAGTTCCGCCCGCTCTCTCATCGCCACCATTCCGATTCCATGCTGGTCTTTCTCGCGTCGCAATCCCTTGCCGTGATCCTCTATTTCCAACCGCAGTTCCTGCGCTCCATACGTCAGCCGCACCCACGCTTCCTTCGTCTCCGCATGCCGGTTCACGTTATTCAAGCTCTCCTGCACCACTCGATACAAATGCACTCCCGCCGCCGTTTCCACCGGAAATTCCGTCCCGCTTTTCTCGTAGTGAACGGCCAGGCCCGTCTGCCGCTCCACCGTCGGAATATACCAATCCAGCGTCGCCGCAAGTCCCGCCTCCTCCAGCAGCACCGGATGCAACGCTTGCGAAAGGCCGCGCACTTTCGTCAGCGTCGATTGCGTAATCTCCTGCACTTCCTTCAAATCTTCCCGCAGCGCCGATTCGCCCGGCATCTGTTTCCCCGCGCGAGAGAGCAGAGCTCCGATCGCCGTCAGCACCTGTCCGAATTCATCATGCAATTCGCGGGAAAGATGCCGCAGCGTCGATTCCTGTGTCGAAATCAATTTCTGCGCAAGCTCGCTGCGTTGCTCGGACAATTCCGTCATCTGCGCAAAAATCTTTTTGTTCGCTTGAATCAAATATAAACTCGTCAGCACAATCACCAGCAATGCCGCGCTCAAAAAGAAATAAAGTTGCCGCTGCACCCTGTCGTAAATCTTCGTGATCTCCGCCGTCGCCTGTTCCTCTGCTTCATTGTTCTGAATCAGCAGCCGCGAAACCGCTGTGCTCAGCGCCGCCTCCCGCGCTTGCAGTGTCACCTGGATCTGTTCTCGCGCGCCCGCTTCTTTTCCATTTGCCGCCAGCGCAAACATCCGGTCCGTCGCATCCCAAAATTGCGTCAGCGATTGGCTCAAATACGTCCGCTGTTCCGCCGTTCGCTGCGTTGGCGCAAACGCATCTTCGATTTTTAGCGCCGCATCCAGGTCTCCGCGAATCCGGTCGAATTGCGCCGTCCATGCCGTCAACGGATACGGTTCCCGTTTGTCCAGAATTTCCTGCATCGCCAGCGCCAGCGAATTCAAATCGTTCTGCACCCGCAGAAGCTGCAGAGAATCTTTACGGTTTCGATCCACCATGTTGCTCTGCAGCGCGCGCAACCCCGCAAGCTGCGTCGTCATGTAATACGCAAACAGCAGTACCGCCGCCAGCGTTAGCACCAACCCAAGCAGCAATTTCGCCGTCGGCGATCCGCTCCCCTGCGCATTCTTCGCCATCGCCAGAGATTATACTGTCCGCCGCCCTTCGCCAAACCCAACGCCGCCCGCGCCGTCCAATTAGCTTTCGGGGTGGCGTAAATCCGTGACAAATGTCACGCGAACAGCGGCTCGCGGGCTCGTTAACGTCAACGCTTGCCTAGAATATCGTTATTGTAGTAGCATCCCTCAACTGTTCGGTATTACACTCCGGGGCAGCCTTCGGGCTGCCCCATGCCTTGTCCGCCCACGTTTTTGGCGGAATTCTTCTGGAGGTGCCATGTTCCCGCGTCGAGGTCTTCTCGCTATTTGTGCGTTTTTGCTTTCCGTTCCTGCACTTCCCGCCAATGACGAAATTCCCAAAGCTGCATGGAAACGTCCCATCGGCAAGCCGCTTGAAAATCCCGGCACAAAAAAAACTTCTCTCGATGGCGGTCACATTGACGATGGCTTCTGGCAAGGCGCTCCCGTCGGGGGATTCGGCGCCGGCACATTCTCCCGAACCTTTCGCGGCGACTTCGCTCGCTGGCACGTTCAACCCGGCATTCACAAATACCAGTCCATCTACGCGAACCAATTTGCCATCTTTGAAAAATCCGAAGGTGATTCCGAAGGTGTCGCAAAAGCTCTTTTCGCCGGCCATCCCGCGAACGGCCAATTGAGCGCGTGGAGTTGGGATTATCCCGTCGGCGCAGGCGACTACGCTGCCCTCTATCCCAAATCCTGGTTCGACTATCGTTACGACAAGTTTCCCGCTCACGTCATGCTCGAACAGTTCTCTCCGATCCTTCCCAACAACTACAAAGAGACCAGTTATCCCGTCGCCGTGTATCGCTGGCACGCCGAAAACCCGACAAAGAAACCCGTCACCATCTCCGTTCTTTTCTCCTGGACCAATATGCTCGGTTGGTTTCGCACCGCGGATCGAGATTTTCGCGCCGCGCTCAGTGAGGGGAATTTCAATCGTTACAGCAACGAACGCATCGGCGACGCGACGATGAAAGGAATCGTTTTTTCACGCACCCGCGCCGGAAAGATTCCGAATGCCTGGGACGGCGAAATGAGCATCGCCGCGCTCGAATCTCCCGGAGTCGAAGTCACGTATCTCACTACGTTTTCGCCTGACGGCAGCGGCTCGGAAGTCTGGTCGACTTTCGCCAAAGACGGAACCCTCGACACTGCAAGCAAACCATGGCTTAGCAGCGGTGAATCCATTGCCGGAGCGATCGCTGTGAAATTCACACTGCAACCCGGTGAAAAGAAAATCGTTCCGATGGTTTTGTCGTGGGATCTTCCCGTGGTGGAATTTGGCTCCGGCCGCAAATGGTATCGCCAATACACGAATTTCTACGGAAACAGCGGCGCAAATTCCTGGGCCATTGCACGCGACGGTTTGCGAAACGCCGCTGCATGGAGCGACGCAATTTCCGCCTGGCAAGCGCCTTATGTAAACGACGAAAGCAAACCTGACTGGTATCGCGGCATGCTGTTCAACGAACTCTATCCGCTCGCGGATGGCGGATCTTTCTGGGGCCGGCCGGTCGGCGCCGATCCGAAAACTCCTTCCACCTATTCTTTCATGGAATGTTTTGATTATCCGTATTACGAAACGCTCGACGTTCGTTTTTACGGTTCGATGCCGCTCATCAAATTCTGGCCGGACATTGAAAAACAAGTGATGCGCGATTTTGCAGACACCGTTCCAAAGCATCTCGATGACCGGATGGTCTGGGTCTGGAAATCGATGGTCTCCGGGCAAGCCACATTCCGCGAGCGCAAAACAAAAGGCGCCGTTCCGCACGACATGGGCGTTCCGAACGAAGATCCGTTCTACCAGATCAATCAGTTCAGCTGGCAAGACACCAATGGTTGGAAGGATTTGAATTCCAAATATGTGCTGATGGTGTATCGCGATTACGTTTTCAGCGGTTCGCGCGACACCGAATTCCTGAAATACAGCTGGCCTGCCGTGCAGGAAGCGCTCGACTATCTCGGAAAATTCGATCGCGACAATGACGGCGTCCCCGACAACGACGGCTATCCCGATCAAACGTATGACACCTGGCTCGTGCGCGGCGACAGCGCCTATTCCGGCAGTCTCTGGCTCGCGTCGTTGCGCGCCGCCGAAGAAATCGCAAAAAAACTCGGCGATCAAAAAGCTGCAACTCACTATCACGAGTGGTTTTTGAAAGGCCAGAAAAGCTACATCGCGAAATTGTGGAACGGAAAATATTTCCGTTACGATACCGAAAGCGAATACAAGGACAACATCCAGTCCGATCAGCTCGCAGGCCAGTGGTACGCCGACGTGACCGGCCTCGGCGAAATCGTTCCAAAAGACATGACCATGAAATCGCTCAAGAGCATTTACGATTTCAATGTCATGAAATTCGCAAAGGGCGAAATGGGCGCCGTGAACGGAATTGCCGCGGACGGGACGATTATCACGACGAACGAACAAGTGCAGGAAGTGTGGACCGGGACGACGCTGGGCCTCGCCGGCTTTATGCTGGGCGAAGGAATGAAGGACGAAGCGTATCGCACGGCGTGGGGTATCTACCATGTTAACTATGAAACGAAGGGTTACTGGTTCAGAACTCCCGAAGCTTGGGACATCACAGGGAATTACCGCGCTTCGATGTACATGCGGCCCGCGGCGATCTGGGCCATGGAAATGACCGCTCCTCCGAAAACTGAAACCAAAGCCGCGCTCGCGCAAAGTTCAACCTCTGGTGCTGGGCCGAAGTAGCGCGATAACGCACAACATCACAACGCAGCCGGCGAGCGGCACAATCAAGCCGACGCGCAAACTTGTTGCCGCTCGCGAAACTTCTCCCACGACCCATGGCAGTGTGGCACTGCCGAGTGCGGCCATCGCAAACATCGCACCGCCGACTTTGCGGGCGCGCGCCCCAAACCATTTTGTCAGCCACGCCACATAAATCGGGTAGAGGCTCGACAGTCCAAGTCCTGCGAAAAACGCTCCGGTGAAAAGCGCGGCGGGGGAGTGCGCGGCGATGAACAAAAGTTCACCCAGGGCCGCAATCAGAAGTCCGCTCACGGCAACGGTTGCTTCTTTCAAATGAAGCAGGATTGCCGCAGCGGCGCCGCGGCCTCCGAGCAGGCCGGCAAAGAAAAACATCGGCGCGAGTGTAAACGTGTTGGTGAGCCATGTCGCGGCGCGTTCGGCGTGAGTTGCCGCCCAATAGGAAGTGCTGACCTCGGTTCCGACGTAGACATAGAACAAAATGCCGAGAAGAATGGCGACGCCAGTGCCGGCAACTTTCGAGTTTTCCGCCGATTGCTGTTTGGCCTCTTCAAGCGGCGGTTTTCCAAACTGCATGCGCACCAATAAAGTCGCGAGCAATAGAGTGACCGCACCGGAAACGTAGAGCAGGGAATTGACGTGCGAGGTGCGGATGGCATACATCGCCGCCGGCGCGGAAGCGATCGCGCCGACACCCCAGGCGAGGTTGGCAACGTTCAACGCGGAGGCTCGGCGATTTCCGTAAGATTCGCCGACCCAAAGATTGGTGCCCGGCGTGACGAATCCGTAGCCCAGACCGTAGACGCCACTTGCGGTGAGAGCGAGAAGGAAAGTCGGCGCATTGAGAAAGGCGAATCCAATTGCCATCAACACGAGCCCGAGGGTGATGGCCGGCTTGAATCCCTTGGTTGCGATGAGCGTACTCGAAAGGAGCACACCGGCGAGTGAAACCGAGAATTGCACGGTGGAGAAAAGTCCGGCGCGGCCGTCGTCGAGGCCCCACTTTGCGCGGAATACGGGTAGCAGTGGCCCGATGAAAGAGATGATGATGCCGTTGAGGACGAAGCCGGCGCAGAGAAGATAGAAGATTAGGCTGCGGGAAGAGTCTGCAGACGGCTGGATTTGCGTTTTTGAGGACATCATGGCATTTTGCCTGCGCCGGAGTCGCGGTGCAAATGTGCGTCGATGATAAAAACTTAGCACAGCAGATGTGTCGCTTCGCTCGGAATGGCGACGTTGGGTGGATGCATGGTTGATTGTGGATTGATTGGATTTGGGCTGGGAGGGCGGGCATTTCATGCGCCGTTCCTTGCAGCGGTGCCGGGTTTGCGGCTCGCCGCTGTTTTGCAACGCACGGGCGACGATGCGGCGAAGATTTATCCGGGGACGAAAATCGTACGAACGCTGGAGGAGTTGCTGGCGATTCCGACGATTCAGTTGATTGCGATCTCGACGCCGAATCACACGCATGCGCCGCTGGCAAAAGCTTGTATGGAAGCGGGCAAAGACGTAGTGGTGGATAAGCCGTTCGCGACGACCGTTGCGGAAGCGCGGGAATTGATCGCCGTTGCGAAAAAAACGGGACGATTTCTGTCTGCGTATCAAAACCGGAGGCTGGACGGCGATTTTCGCACGGTGCAGAAACTCGTCGCGGACGGCGATCTGGGACGGCTTTTGAAATTTGAAGAGACGTTTGACCGTTGCAGGCCTGCGATCCGCGATTCCTGGAAAGAGAGAACAGGACCGGGCACCGGCGTTTTCTACGACCTGGGGCCGCACCTGATCGATCACGCGCTGACGCTGCTCGGAGTGCCGGAAGCAATTTGCGGCGACATTCGCGCGGAACGCGAAAATGCACGGAACGACGACGCCTTCGACCTGACGTTTTATTATCCGAACGGATTGCGGGCGTATCTTTCTTCCGGGACGCTGATTTCGATTCCGCGGCCGCACTATCGCGTGCTGGGAACGAAGGGAATGTACACCCATCAGAATCTCGATCCGCAAGAAGCGCAGTTGCGCGCCGACCAGCCGGTGGGCGGGGAATCGTGGGGACTCGAACCGGAAGAGGAATGGGGAACGCTGGCGGAATTTGACGCAAAGAGCGTGACGCGGCGAAAAGTGGAGACGCTGCGCGGGGATTACCGGGATTTTTACGCGAATGTGCGAGACGTGATTCTCGGAAAAGCGAAACCGATCGTTACGCTCGAGCAGGCGTTGCACGTTATGTATGCACTGGAGCTTTCGGTGGAAAGCAGCGAGAAACGGCAAGTCTTGCCGTGGAAATTGTAGACGCCGGATAGCCGGGTTGCGCGAGGTTTGGGCTATGCTAAAGGAAAGAGAGGGACAGTGGCACACACGGTAGAACTGGCGCCGTCCATACTTTCCGCGAATTTTGCGAATTTGGCCGCTGATGCGAAGCTGGCGCTCGAAGGCGGCGGCACGCTGCTGCATGTGGACGTGATGGACGGCCACTTCGTGCCGAACATTACGCTGGGCCCGCCGATTGTGGCGTCGCTGCGGAAGGCGATTCCCGATGCGATTTTCGACGTACACCTGATGATCGAGAATCCGGATCAATATATTCCGGCGTTTGCGGAAGCGGGCGCGACGTGGATTCTGGTGCATCAGGAGGCGTGCCGGCACCTGGACCGGACACTGCACTTGATTGCGGATCATAGATGCAAGGCAGGAGTGGTGATCAATCCGGCGACTCCGGTGGGCACACTGGATGAGGTGCTGGATCTGGTGCATCACGTTCTCGTGATGAGCGTGAACCCCGGATTTGGCGGACAGAGATTTATTCGCAATTCGTTGAACAAGATTTCCGAGCTGGCGAACGAGCGCACGATGCGCCGGCTGGATTTCCGGATTGAAGTGGATGGCGGCGTGGCGCTCGATACGATTGGCGACGTGGTGCGCGCCGGAGCGGATTTGCTGGTTGCCGGGAATGCCGTGTTCGGCAAGGGCGACATTCGCGAGAATGCCCGGAAATTGTTGCAAGCGGCGCGATCCGCGACGGCCGCGCATGCCTAGAGGACTGAAGTAAGGAAATAATGAGGTAAGGAAGTAAGGAAAAGCGCGGGCATCCGCGGCTGAATAATCTGTTCCGTCCCACGATAACTTCAAGTGAAGGTTGAGAAATGGCGCTGCTGCGGATACCCCCACCCCGGGTGTTTTTGTAAAGAGTGCGCAGGTCGATGAAAACGCAGGAGTTGAGTTGCCGCGATGCGCAAAAGAGCGAGGAAAAGAGCGAAAGAGTGAGGTGGGGGGAGTACGTACCCCCCTGTTTTTTGTAAGTGCAGATTCCAAAGAGGTTAGAACGAGGGGTCTTGTAACTGCAGAATTTAAAGGAGTTGAAGTGGCTTTAGAATCAGCAGATGCGAAGGGGGTGGGTAAGTGCTTTGCGTAGAGGATGTTACGGGGGCGAATCCTGTATCTGCAGAAGAGAAAGGACTTAGCCGAATTGAAGTGCGATTTCACGAGCGAGTATAACGGAGAAAAGGTGTCTTGTCAAGTAACAGTACTATAATTGTATCATTCGAATGGCGAGCGCATCGGGGCACGGGTGTATTGTGCTTTCCGGTTGGCATGACGAGTTCTCTTGAGGGACTGCTCGCGACTAAGCATAGGGCAGGTAATTTTTGAGGTCGAGCCAGGGTGGCTCGACGTGCTGGGTGCGGAGGAGGACGGCGATCTGGGCGGTGTGGCGGATTTCGTGAATCATGACGTGCCAGAGGAGACCGTCCACGGTGTAGCGTTCTTCTGGCGCGTCGTGAACAATCACGATTCGTTTCAATTCGGCGTCCGTTAGCTCGGCGAGGTACTTGAGAGTGCTTTGCTCGACGAGACGCCAGTAGTCGGTCAGTGTTTTGAGGGGAAAGGCGGCGAAAACAGGATTCCACGGCGCGCAATCTTTTAGCGCGGGAACGGTGTCCAATACGGGCGGCTGACGCAGGATGTCTTCATGCAACCAGCAGTCTTCGACGACTGCGGTGTGAAAGACCAGATCCTTGATGCAGTGCAATCTTTCACCGTCGAGCAACGGGCGAGACAAGAGTTCGTCGGGGGCGCGCTCCAACGTGGCGCATAGGTCCCGGCGGGCGCGAACCAGGTAGTCGTAAGTCTCTGGAATGTTCATGCCGTCTCCCGTGAGTGCACTCTGCAATCGTAAACCAAAGCGTGCCCCGGGACGCCGTTAATCCGGGCCTTTCGTAATGACGCTAGAGGGCAGAATGGGAGGGTTCTGAGGATGTATCCGTGCGTCTTCGGCCGATTTGGTGTGGAAGGCGCATCCCTCACAAACCGACGAACGCGCCTTCCACACCAAATCAACCGAAGACTCAAGCTGCGATCGAGATTATCTTGGATTTCCGGGAAGACTTTTTTGGAGCGGAGAGTTCCGCTTCGGCACGAAGCCAATCGGCATGGGGATCGCCGGGCGCGCCATTGCGCTCGAGATAGATGTGATAGGCGCGCAAGGCGATTTCTTCCGGTGAGGGTTTCGCTTTTGCAGCGCGAGGTGTCTTTGCCTTGGAGGGGGAAGACGTTTTTGTTTTCGGCATGAAGCACTCCTTTTTGTGCCTGATGTCATTTTAAAGGCAGGAGCCCCGGCCCGCATGGACCGATGATGACGCGAGTGATGTGATGAATACTCCGGAAAGTTTTAATTCATCGCAGAGACAAATTGAATTGATGGCGCGCCGAAGCGTACGTTCCGCGAGACTATTGTTCCTGGTAGTTCCAGGTGAGGCCGCCGTCGAGGAAGAAGGTTGTGCCGGTGGCGTAATTGGATTCGTCTGACGCGAGGAAGACGGCCATGGAGGCGACGTCTTCAGGCTTGCCCAAGCGCTTTAAAGGGATATTTGCCAGCAACGCGGCGAGTTTGACGGGATCGTTCAAGAGTTTGGTGTTGATGGGCGTTTCGATCGCGCCGGGGGCGATGGAATTGATGGTGATACCGAGCGGAGCGAGTTCGATGGAGAGGTTGCGGGTGAGCATTTTGACGCCGCCTTTGCTGGCGCAATAGGAAGCGAAATGGGGAAAGGGAAGTTCTTCGTGGACGCTGCTGATGTTAATAATTTTTCCGCCTGTCTTCGCGTCCATACGATGTTTGACGAAAGCCTGCGTAATAAAAAAGAGACCTTTCAAATTGACGTTTAGCACGGCGTCGTAGTCGGCTTCGGTGACGTTCCAAAAGTCTGCGTTGCGTTCGAGGCCGGCGTTGTTGACGAGAATGTCGATGCGGCCGAACTGCGCGACGGAGTCGGCGATGAATTTCTGGCCGTCGGAGACGATGCCGACGTCATATTGAAAGCCCACGCATTTGCGACCCAGCTTTTGAATGCCTGCAGCTACTTCATCGGCGCCAGCCTTGTTGGAACGATAGCAAAATGAGATGTCGGCACCTTCTTCGGCGAAGCGCTGCGCGATGGCTAGGCCAATGCCCTGGCTGCCTCCGGTGATGGCGACAATTTTTCCCAGCAGACGATTGCCCACAGGTTTCTCCTTACACTCACAGTATGGGGCACGCGGGGTCGGGCAAACGTTACAAAAATGAAATAAGGCGGAGGTGACGGTTACGTTGGGGAGAAAAAAGAAAGGGCCGACTCGGAAGCCGGCCCTTTCGTGGCAAATCATTGAAGACTACGTTTGCTCTTCGACGTTTTGACCGAGGCGCCGGGAACACCGGCGCAGGCACGAGTGCCTACGCTACGGTGACTTCGGGGCTCAGGTAGACGTCCTGAATGGTGTTCAAGAGTTTGACGCCTTCGTTCATCGGGCGCTGGAAGGCTTTGCGGCCGGAGATGAGGCCAGTGCCGCCAGCGCGTTTATTGATGACGGCGGTGGCTACGGCTTCTTCGAAGTCGTTTGCGCCCGACGCGCCGCCGGAGTTGATGAGCCCGGCGCGGCCCATGTAGCAGTTGGCGACCTGATAGCGGCAGAGGTCGATGGGATGATCGCTGGCGAGGTCGGTGTAAATGCGTTTGTCGAACTTGCCGTAGCTGGAATCGCCCATGTTGAGCATCTGATAGCCGCCGTTATTTTCGGGAAGTTTTTGCTTGATGATGTCGGCTTCGATGGTGACGCCGAGATGATTTGCCTGGCCGGTGAGGTCGGCGGAGAGGTGATAGTCCTTGTCTTTCTTGAACGCGTTGTTGCGGAGATAGCACCAGAGAACGGTGGCCATGCCAAGTTCGTGGGCGTGGGCGAAGGCCTGGCTGACTTCGATGATCTGGCGGCTGCTTTGGTCGGAGCCGAAGTAGATGGTGGCGCCGACGGCGACTGCACCCATGTCGTAGGCGGTTTTGATGGTGCCGAACATGATCTGGTCGGCTTTGTTTGGATAGGTGAGAAGTTCGTTGTGATTGATTTTTACGAGGAATGGAATTTTGTGAGCGTATTTGCGAGCGACGGAGCCGAGGACTCCGAAGGTGGAGGCGACGGCGTTGCAGCCGCCTTCGATGGCGAGCTTGACGATGTTTTCGCCGTCGAAGTAGTCGGGATTTTTGGCGAAGCTGGCGCCGGCGGAATGCTCGATGCCCTGATCGACGGGAAGAATCGAAAGGTAGCCAGTGCCGGCGAGGCGGCCGTGGTTGAACATGCGATGGAGACCAGCCAGGACGCGCGGATTGCGGTCGGACGGAGCGAAGATGCGGTCAATGAAATCGGGGCCGGGGAGATGAAGGCGTTCTTTCGAGATTTTGGGCGAGCTAAAGCCGAGGAGCGAATCTGCTTTGGCGCCGAGAAGTTGCTGGATGGAGCTTGATGCTGTGGTTGTTGCCATTTCTTACGTATCTCCTTAAGTGGTTGAGAAGTGGGTCAGTTTGAATTTCGACTGGTTGTGTCACGATCCAAAATTCAAACTGACCCACCGTCGGTAGTCGTCAAATTTCTGCCAGCCGTCCAATCTGAATTTCGACTTATTGTGTCACGAGCCACGAATTCAAATTGGACCACTAGAACTTGTTCGAAAGCATGCCGCCCGCGGCGGAGTCGACGAGAAAAATCAATTTGCCGTTTGCCGGCTTGATGTATTGCGTCGGCAACTGGTCCGGCTCGTAAGGGCCTTCGAGAACCGCTTTCAGCGCGGGCGCTTTGTCGGCGCCTGCAATCATGAAAAGTACGGCCGCGGAATTGTTGGCCACCGGCACGGTGCACGTGATGCGTTCGGTGTAAAGCTTGCCGACCCAGGTGCGCACAACCAGGCGACCATTATCGCGCAGCGCAGTGGTGGCGGGAAAGAGCGAAAGCGTATGGCCTTCGTTGCCCATGCCGAGCATCATGAGGTCGAAGCGAGGAAGTTCGCCGGGCTTGAGGGCGAATTGGGATTTGAGAGTTTGTTCGTAGTCGAGAGCGGCGCGTTCGGTGTCTTGCAGTTCCGTTTTCATGCGAAAGACTTGCTCAGGCTTTATCGGAGTTTTTGAGGTGAAATTTTCGGTGACCATGCGGTAGTTGCTGTCGGCATGGTCGGGCGGAACGTGGCGATCGTCCCCGAAGAAAAGCTGCATTTTGTCGAAGGGAAGCTGGGAGCGGAACGGCTCGGCGACGAGAAGCGCGTAAAGCGTTTTCGGAGTGGAGCCTCCGGCCATGGCGACGCGGAAAACACCGCGATCGCGAACGGCTTGCTGTGCGGCGTCGACGAAAATCGTCGCGGCGTGTTGCGCGATGGCGGCGACGTCGGGAAAAAGTTTGAGAGTGCGGGACAAGAAAAAATCTCCTAGGCGTGAGCCTTGTCGGTGGCGCGCGCGGGGCAGTTGGCCGTGAGCGGTTCGTCGGATTCGATGTCGCGCCAGGCGCGGCCGTCGCGAGCCATCATTGCGTCGGCGTCCTGCGGACCCCAACAACCGGCGGGATAGTTGGGAAAATCGCGGGCGGGGAGAGCTTTCCAGACGTCGAGGACGGGTTGAATGACGCTCCAGCCGGCTTCGACCATGTCCGCGCGCTGGAAAAGTGTGGCGTCGCCGATCATGCAGTCGTAGAGGAGGCGCTCGTAGCCGGTGCTGTGGGAGGTGCCGAAGTCGCGCGCGTAATCGAAATCCATGTGAACGAGGCCGAGCTTCATGACGGAACCCGGAACTTTTGCGCCGAGACGAAGCGAGATACCTTCTTCGGGTTGAATGTGAACGACGAGACGGTTCGCGCGCGGATCTTTGATTGGCGTACGGCTAAAAAGCTGGAACGGCGGTTTGCGGAATTGGATGGCAATTTCCGTGACGCGCTTGGCGAGGCGTTTGCCCGTGCGGAGATAGAAGGGAACATCGGCCCAGCGCCAATTGTCGATGCAAAGTTTGAGCGCGACGAAAGTTTCGGTGTGCGAATCGGGAGCGACTTGCGGTTCGTCGCGGTAAGCGGCGAGCTTTTCACCGTTCGCATTGCCTTCACCATATTGGCCGCGAACCATGGTTTGCAAAATTGTTTCAGGCGGCGGAGGCGTGATGGCGTGGAGGATTTCGGCCTGTTTATCGCGGACGGCGTCGGCTTCGAAGGAGATGGGAGGCTCCATCGCGGTGAGCGTGAGGAGTTGGAAGAGATGATTCGGGACCATATCGCGGAGGGCGCCAGCGGTTTCGTAAAAGCCGCCGCGATGTTCGACGCCGACGGTTTCGGCGGCAGTGATTTGCACGTGGTCGATGTAGTTGCGATTCCAAAGGGGCTCGAGGATGGAATTGGCGAAACGGAAGACCATCAGATTTTGCACGGTTTCTTTGCCGAGATAGTGATCGATGCGGTAAATCTGTTTTTCGGTGAGAGTTGCCTTCAGATCTTTGTTGAGCTGGATGGCGGACTCGAGGTCGTGGCCGAAAGGTTTTTCGACGATGACGTGAGTCCAACGGCCATTGGCTTCTTGTGTGAGACCGGCCTGGCCGAGTTGTTTGACGATGGGCGAGAAAAATTTCGGAGCGACGGCGAGATAGTGAAAGCGGTTCCCGAGCGTGTTGTGCGTTTTTTCTGCGGTGAGGATTTGGTCCTTCAGACGCTGATACGCGGCGGGATCGCCGAAATCGCCCTGCACGTAGTAAATACGCTCGACGAGCCATTGCCAGAGGATGTCGTCGACCGGACGCAGCGCGTATTCGCGGACTTCCTTTCCGAGTCTCTCACGAAGGGCTTCCGTGGTCATTTGATCGAAGGAGAAGCCGACGATTGCGAAATCTTTTGGAAGGAGGCCTTCTTCCGCGAGATTGAGAAGCGCGGGGAGAAGCTTGCGTTTGGTGAGATCGCCGCTCGCGCCGAAGATCACCATGATGCACGGAGGCGCGGGATGCGCCGCCGCCGTTGCGGGAATGCCGTTCGTCATAGATTCAGGTCCTTCCCGGAAATTCCGGGAGAGTGGATTTAATGGCCGGACTTCTTTTCGACGTGCCCGCCAAACTGGAAACGCATGGCGGAGAGAACTTTTCCGGCAAAATCGTCTTCGCCACGCGAAACGAAGCGCTGGTACAGAGATGCGGTGAGTACCGGCGCGGGTGTAGTGGATTCGATGGCGGCGAGGACAGTCCAGCGGCCTTCACCGGAATCGGAGACGCGGCCGGAAAAGCGTTCGAGGTTCGGTTGCTCGAGAAGGGAAATGGCGGTGAGGTCGAGTAGCCAGGAGGCGACGACGCTGCCTCTGCGCCAGACTTCGGTGACGTCGGCGAGGTTGAAATCGAATTGATAATGTTCGGGATTGCGGAGGGGCGTGGTTTCGGCGTCGGTTTCGCGATGGGATTTGCCGGCGTTGGCGTGGCGGAGGACATTGAGGCCTTCCGCGTAAGCGGCCATTAAACCGTATTCGATTCCGTTGTGGACCATTTTTACAAAGTGGCCGCCGCCCGATGGGCCACAGTGGAGATAGCCTTCTTCGGCAGTGCCAGAGGATTTTTCGCGGCCGGGAGTGCGGGGAATATCGCCGCGGCCAGGCGCGAGTGTTTTGAAAATTGGGTCGAGGTGCTTGACGATTTTTTCTTCGCCGCCAATCATCTGGCAATAGCCGCGGTCGAGACCCCAAACGCCGCCGCTGGTGCCGACGTCACAATAGTGAATGCCCTTTGCACTGAGTTCTTTGGCGCGACGAATGTCGTCGATGTAATAGGAATTGCCGCCATCAATGACGATGTCGTCTTTTTCGAGCTTGGGGACGAGATCGTGGAGAGTGGCGTCAACGACGCCCGCGGGAACCATGAGCCAGATGGCGCGAGGCTTGGAGAGTTTTTTGACAAAGTCGTCGAGAGAATCCGCACCGGTGGCGCCTTCGCCGGCGAGTTGTTTGACGGAATCCGCGCTGCGATCGTAGACGACGCAGGTGTGCCCATTGCGAATCAGGCGGCGCACCATGTTGGCACCCATACGCCCCAGACCGATCATTCCGAGTTGCATTCTGTCCGCTCCTAAGTTGCGAGTTGTTCGAGGGAACTGCTTCTTAGCTCAATGTGAATCAGGCGGGTTAGTTTGAATTTTTGACCGATTGTGTGATGAGCCAAAAAATTCAAACCGACCTGCCGCCAATCAAGAAACCGCCTGCTGTACTGCCTTAGAAAGCGCTTTGAGGCCGGACTTCAAATTTTTGCCGAGATGGACGCGCAGCGCGCGGCGGCCGCGTTCGGAAAGAACGTTGAAATCGCCGCGAGCTTGAGCGGCCTTGACGATGCCGAAGGTGTATTTCTGGCCAGGGACGGCGAGATCGGAAGCGTCATCGCAGGTGATTTGGAGAAAGACGCCGGAGTTGGGGCCGCCTTTGTAGGCCTGGCCAGTGGAATGCAAAAAGCGGGGGCCGAAGCCGAGGCAAGTTGCGAGGTTCTTTTTGTCTCGAACCACGTGACGAAACTCCTGAAGAACTTTTTCATTTTCGGCGTTCATCGGAATGTAGCCGAGGACGGCGAAGTAGTCGCCGGCGCCAGCGCGTGCGAGATGCTTTTTCAGAGCGTCGACGAGTTTTGCGCCGCCGCCGAGCGCGGCAGCATTCTTTTCGTCGGCGAACAATTTGAAACCCGGCGCTTCGAAGAAGGGCGATTCGGCTGGGAGATGTCCGGTGGCTTCATATTCCGTCGTCAGTTTGCGCGTTTCGATTTTGCTGGCTTCGACGTCAGGCTGATTGAAGGCATTGATACCGATGATGGAGCCGGCGACGGCAGTGGCAATTTCCCAGCGGAAAAATTCCTGCCCGATGGCGTGGGTGTTCGGCAATGAGATTCGCACGACCGGGTGGCCGGCTTTTTCAAGGGCGGCGACGGCTGCATCCTGCGCTTTGTTTGGTTTTGAAGCGAGACGCAGATATGCGAAGACGCGGTCGTTTCCGTAGGACGCGGGCTTGGCGAGTTTTTCGCGGTCGACGGGAATGATGCCTTTGCCGATCTTTCCAGTGGATTCGGCGAGAAGCTGTTCAAGCCATGCGCCAAGATCGTAGATGCCGGGCGAAGTGATGATGGTGAGCTTGTCGCGGCCCTGGTTCGCGGCTGCGCCCATGATGGCGCCGAGAATGACACCGGGATTTTTATCGGCGATAGATGCAGCGCCGCACGCGGCCACCATTTCATGGGTGGTCTTCAGGAATTTCGAGACGTCGAGACCCATTGCCGCCGCCGGGACCATGCCGAAATTTGAAAGCGCGGAATAACGGCCACCGATGCTGGGCACACCGGCAAAAATTTTCCAGAACTTATCGCCTTCGGCGACCTGCTGCATTTTGGAGCCGGGATCGGTAACGGCGATGAAGTGGCTGCCGACTTTGTCCGCTCCGACTTTCGCCTTCACGCGTTCAAAGAAATATTGCTTGAAGATGTTTGGCTCGAGCGTGCTGCCGGATTTACTGGAGACAATGCAAAGCGTTTTCTTGAGATCGAGCCTTTTCTCGATGGCCTTGATTTGCACAGGATCGGTGGAATCGAGGACATGCATTTCCGGAAAACCCTTGATTTTGCCGAACGTGATACGGAGAACCTCAGGGCAGAGGCTCGAACCGCCCATGCCGAGCAAAATCGCGTGCTTGAATTTGCGCTTCTTCACTTCGGCGGCGAGCTCTTTGAAGACGTGAGCGCTCGCGATCTGCTCGTCCACAATGCTGAGCCAGCCGAGCCAATTGCTTTCGTCTGCACCGGTCCAGACGGATGCGTCCTTAGCCCAGAGGCGAGCGACTTTGTTGTTCGACTTCCAATCGGCGAGCGCTGCGGTGACGGCTGACGCGAGATTGGCTGGAAGTTTATACGTCAGCTTGTTCAGACTCACGCGGACACTCCTGCATGTTTGGCGATGGCGTCGAGCAACTGCTTGAAAGGATCCTGAAAGAGTTTCACGGCGTCGGCGAGAAGCTTGTCGGTGACTTCCTTCATGGAAATTCCGCCGGCTTCAAGATCGGACATCGTCTTGTGCGCGGCGTCGACGTTTTCAGTCAAGCTGGGGCGAAGTTTGCCGTGATCGCGGAAGGCGTCGAATGTGGCAGGAGGAATTGTGTCAACGGTGTCCGCGCCGATGAGTTCTTCGACATAGATGACGTCGCGGTATTTCGGATTCTTCGTGCTGGTGCTGGCCCAGAGAAGCCGTTGCGTTTGCGCACCCTTTGCCGCGAGCGCTTTCCAGCGGGCTCCGCCGAAGAGTTCCTGATATTTCTGGTAGGTGCGGCGCGCGTTGGCGATCGCGACTTTTCCGAGCAGTGATTCGAGCAACGCCTTTTTCTTTGCGTCGGTCTCGGTTTTCAGCATGCCGTCAATCTTGCCGTCGACGAGCGAATCGATGCGGCTGACGAAGAAGCTGGCAACACTGGCGATGTGCGAAACGTCCTGGCCCTTGGCGGCCCGGGCTTCCAGCGCGGCAAGGAAAGCTTCGGCCACTTGTTCGTAGGCAGACTGTGCGAAGAGCAGCGTGATGTTTACGTTGATGCCGTCTTCGAGCACTTGGCGGATTGCCGGGACACCTTGCGGCGTCGCCGGAATCTTGATCATTACGTTGGGGCGGCCTACGGCTTTCCAGAGGCGGCGCGCTTCGTCAATGGTGGCTTGCGTATCGAAGGCGAGGTTCGGCGAGACTTCGAGGCTGACGTAGCCGTCGCGCCCTTTGCTTTCGGTATGCACGGATTTAAAAATGTCGCAGGCGTCCTGCACGTCGCGAATGGCAATCTTTTCGTACAGCGCCATTGCGGTCGAGGATTTCGCGTCCGCGGCCTTGATGATGTCGTTGTAATCGTCGCCGGCCGTGATCGCTTTTTCGAAGATCGCTGGGTTAGAGGTCATTCCGCGCAGGCCGTCTTCGTGAATCATTTTTTTCAAGTCGCCGTTGAGGAGGATGTTGCGGCGAATGAAATCGAGCCAAGGCGACTGGCCGTAGGCGAGCAGGCCCTTGAGGGGGTTCGCGCCTTGCGCTGCGCTCACATTCGGGATGGTGGTGGTGGTCGTCATGCTACTTCTCCTTTATTCCAGTACAGCGTAGATGCCTATCTTACCCCTGAGGAAGCGCCGAGGAAACCGCCAGAAGCGCGCAAACGTCTGATGCTGGGAAGCGCGCGGTTGTTTCAATTGGATTGTTCTAATGCCGCAACTTTTGCCAAGCGCCGCTTGTGGCGTTCCTCGTTCGTGAAGTTGGCCGAAAGAAACGCCTTGACCAAATCTTCGGCGAGTTTGACGCCAATGATGCGCGAACCGAGGACGAGCACGTTCATGTCGTCGTGCTCGACGCCCTGGTGGGCCGAATAGCTGTCGTGACAAACGGCGGCACGGATTCCTTTCAGCTTATTGGCCGCCACGCTTGCGCCTACGCCGCTACCGCAGATCAGGACGCCGCGTTCGGCCGTTCGATCCAGAACGGCGCGACCGACGGCTGCCGCAAAGTCTGGGTAGTCCGACGGATTTTCGTTGAAAGCGCCGATGTCCAGCACGCTGTGCCCGAGCGCTCGGATAATGTCGCCCATGGCGTTCTTGAGCTGAAAGCCTGCGTGGTCCGAGCCGATTACGATTTTCATCGAGGACTCACTTTCCCAAAAGGGATTTGGCCGCGGAGACGACCACGTCAACACTGAAACCGAATTTCTTGAGCAAGTCTTTCAAAGGCGCGGATGCTCCGAATGAACGCATGCCGATGATCTTGCCTTTCAGACCCGTGTAGCGTTCCCAGCCAAACGTCGAAGCCATCTCGACCGAGACGCGCGCCGTTACATTCGACGGCAGCACGCTCTCTTTGTACGCGGCGTCTTGTTCATCAAACAGCTCGACGCAAGGAAGACTGACGACGCGTGCGTTTATTCCCTCGGATTTGAGTTTTTCGTAGGCATCGACGCAGAGGCTAAGCTCCGTGCCGGTGCCAATGAGAATGACATCTGGTTTTCCGTTGGGCGCGTCGGCAAGAACGTAGCCGCCCTTTGCGACGCCGCTGGCTGCCGCATATTTTGAGCGATCGAGCGTTGGCGCTGCCTGGCGCGACAAAACCATGGCAGTCGGCCGATGCGTCTGCGTCAACGCAACCCTGTAAGCTTCAGCGACTTCGTTGGCGTCGCCCGGCCTCATGACAAGAATGTTTGGCATGGCGCGCAACGCAGCGAGTTGTTCGATCGGCTGGTGCGTTGGTCCGTCTTCGCCGACACCGATGGAGTCGTGCGTGAAGACGTAAATGACTGGAATTTCCATCAGCCCGGCGAGCCGGACGGAAGGCTTCACGTAATCGCTGAAATTAAAGAAAGTCCCGCCGAAGGGGCGTAGTCCGCAGAGCGTGAGACCGCTCATCGCCGCGCCCATGGCGTGTTCGCGTACGCCGTAATGAATGTTGCGGCCGCCATACTGACCTGGGAGAAATTCTCCGGCCCAGGAGGTCTCTAGGTTCGTCTTGTTCGATTTTGCAAGGTCCGCCGAGCCGCCGATGAACCAGGGAACATTCTTTGCAATGGCGTTGAGCGTTTTGCCGGAGCTTTCGCGAGTTCCCATACCTTTTGCGTCTGCGGGAAAACTTGGGATGTCTTTGTCCCAGCCCGCGGGAAGCTCGCGCGTTTGCATTTTGGCGAGATTGGCCGCCAAGTCGGGGAACTGTTTTGCGTAAAGTTCGAATTGCTTTGCCCAAGCGCCGCTGAGGTCCGCCCCGCGCTTGCCTATGCCGTTCTTGAAATCGTCGTAGACGCCGTCCGGCACAAGAAACTTCGCATCTGGCGGCCAACCGTATGCTTCCTTCGTTAACTTAACTTCGGCTTCGCCCAATGGTTCTCCGTGGGCTTCATAGGAATCGTGTTTGTGCGGCGAGCCGTAGCCGATGTGGCTGTCCACGACGATGAGGGTCGGCCGATCATTGGTGTTTTTGAAAACTTGATACGCGGCGGCGAGCTCGTCGAGATTGTTCGCGTCTTTCACTTCAAGGACGTTCCAGCCGTAGCCTTTGAAACGTGTAAGGGCGTCTTCGCTGAAGGACCATGACGCCGGCCCGTCCAGCGTCACGCGGTTGTTGTCGTAAATCCAGCAAAGATTGCCAAGCTTGAGGTGGCCTGCGAGCGATGCGGCTTCGCAGCAGACCCCTTCCATGATGTCGCCATCGCCGCAGATGGCGTACACATCGAAATCGAACAGAGTGAATCCCGGCTTGTTGTAATTCGTCGCCAGCCATTTTCCGGCCATGGCCATGCCAACGCTGTTGCCCGCGCCCTGCCCGAGCGGACCGGTAGTCGTTTCGACGCCGGTCGTGAGATGCGACTCGGGATGGCCGGGTGTGCGACTGTCGATTTGGCGGAAGCGCTTGATCTCATCCATTGAAACGGACAGCTGGTCGAGCACTTTGCCGTGATGATCCACGGCTTTGACGCCGGCAAGGTGCAGCGTCGAATACAAAAGCATCGAAGCGTGGCCGGCGCTGAGTACGAAACGATCGCGATTCGGCCAGAGCGGATTTGCCGGATCGTACCGCAGAGCTTTTTGCCAGAGCGCGTACACCACCGGCGCGAGTCCCATGGGCGCGCCGGGATGGCCGGAATTCGCCTGCTGAACTGCGTCGATGGAAAGTGTGCGGATGGTGTTTACGGCGAGTTGCGAAATATTCGACTGGCTCACGATCGCTCCCTCGGGGCAGGGAATCCTGTTCCCGGTGCAAGTTAGATGCCCCTCCATTACAGCCGGAGGCAAGGTATCTTACGCCAAAATGAAATTCGGGGTCTATTTGAGGAGAGCGTCCGAGGGAAGGGCGAATGCCGTCCTTCGTACCCTGTTGGTCCCAACGAAATCTTAGCTTATTGCGGCCGAACTTTGACGCGAGTGCCTTCGGCGAGTTTGCCGTTGGTAATTACCACAACGCCTTGCGAAACAATTCCGTCCACTTCGTTCGCCGCAATCGGAGCAGGCGATGCCGCAGCGGTGGTTCCGGCGACGTGAGCAAATGCCGGCGGATTCACGTACCAGACGAAACGCTCCGCGAGCTTTTGGCCGGTGGCTGGATAGGTGGGCAGGAGCGCATTGAGTGAATTGATGCGATCTGCGATGGGCGGATGCGTGCTGCCCCAGAGGCCGAGAGCCTGCTTTGTTTGCGGCGAACTTGGAACGCTGGCTAAGAATTGCAGAAAGTTGCGAAGGCCGCTGGCGTCATAGCCGGCTTTGGATGCGATATCCACGCCGACTTTGTCCGCTTCGGATTCCTTGTCGCGGCTGACCTGCAGCGTGAGCGCGCGCGTGACGATGCTGCCGGCCATGTTTACGAGTTCTGCTCCGGCGGGCACGTGTGAGGCCGCTTCGGATTTTGCGAATTCGCCGGTTTTCTGCGTGCGAACTTCCTTTTCGAGGTGGCGGCGATCGATGTGTGCGATTTCATGGGCCAGGACGCCTGCGAGTTCCGCTTCATTTTTGAGATTCGCGAGCGCACCGCGCGTGATGAAGACGTAGCCGCCGGGAAGGGAAACGGCGGTGATGACATCGGTATCGAGAATCGCGAAGTGATACGTCACGCTGCGGCCGGATTGGCGCGCGACAGCATAGCCAACGAGGTTCACGTACTTCGTCATTTCCGGGTTGTCGTAGAGGCCGAAGACGTTGATGAGTTTTGCGGCGGAAGCCTGGCCAAGAGCTTGTTCCTGCTCGGGCGTCCATGGCGTGTAAATGTCCGAAGCCTTTTTAACTTTTTGGGCGTTTTTCAAAACGTTGCCGAGTTGCGCAAAAGTGGCTTGCGTGAAAAATGTGGTGACCAGGAGTGCGATGGAAAATTTTGTCGTTTTCATGTTCGTCTCCAGTCCTTATGGTTTTTGCGGGGCCGCGTCGGGATTGAGGCCGCCGTCTTGAATGAATTGCACAAGGTCGGCGGGAGCGACGGTGATTTGCGCGACTTGCTGCGCGCGCGAAGCGTCAACTGCCGTCGTCGAGGCGCTGAGAAAACTCTTTTGCACCTGGCCGTTGGGATCGACTCCGTTGAAGCCGAGCGTCGCGCTGTCTTTCGTCTGACGTGAGGACTTGAGGCCGATGGTACCGCCGAAGAGCGGAGTCGGTTTGTCGCCGCTTGGCTGATTGCCAGCCGGTGGCGGATTGTTGGGTGGGGGCGTGTTGGGAGGAGGCGTGGTTGAGGTTTGCGAGCCGGATTGATTTGCCGGCGCATCCTTTGAATTCGCACCTTGTTGATTCGGCTTCTTTTTCTTGTTCGTGTCCTGGTTCTGCTGATTTTGCTGGCCGGAATTGTCCTGCTGAGATTGTTGGGGCAGGGTCAGGGTGACGCCGTAGACAGAGCCCGATAAGACTCCGGCGAGGAGCACTGCTCCAGCTCGCATTTGGGTTTTCATTCGACAACCTCCGAAACTTTGAATTTCTTCACTTCGTGTTCGCCAAACTGGGTGTTGCTTTGGAACTTTCAGGCACGGCGGCGGATGGCGGAGCGCCCCAACTCTGCAATTCGTAGACAGAAGTCTCGATCGTTTTGCCTTTCACTTTTACACCACCCAGCGCGCGCACTTGCGCGCCTCCGCCGAGACGGCTGCGCGTTTCTTCGCTGATGATAATGGACGTGTGGAATTCCTTGTTCAAGCTTTCGAGGCGCGCCGCGAGGTTGACGGGATCGCCGATGACGGTGAACTCGATTTTTTTGCCGCGGCCAATGTTGCCAAAAATCACGCAGCCGGTGTTTACGCCGATTCCGATCGCGATGGGACCTTTTCCCTGCGTCGCCCAACGGGCGTTCAGCTCCTTCACCTTTTCAATCATTTCGAGCGCGGCCTGCGAAGCTTCCGCCGCGTGATTGTGGTCCGGAGTGAACGCGCCCCAGTAGGCAAGAATTCCGTCGCCGATGAATTTATCGACGATTCCGTTGTACTTGAAGATGATTTCCGTCATGGCGGCGAGGTAATCGTCGAGAAGAGCAATGAGCTCCATGGGGTCGGATTTTTCGGTCATTGTAGTGAAGTTGCGAACGTCGGACATCAGAATGGTGAGTTCGCGCTTGTCGCCGTTGAGCCTTTCGATGTTGGACATGACGTACTTCACAAGTTGCGGGGCAACATAGCGTTCGAGGACTCCGCGCGTTTGGCGCAGTTCACGGCCGGTGGTGACGTATCGGGCGGTGCTGGCGCCGCTATAAGAGGTGGCGAGCGTGATGCAGGGGAGGATCAGCGGAAGAACAAAGTGTGTCGTACCGAAAAGAAATATGCTTGCGGCGACGAAGGCGAGCATTACGCCGAAGAAGATGAGCACGCCAGCGCGGAAGGAAGACTGCTTCCATTGTATGAGTCCGCCGAGAACCGCCATCGCAAGAAGAAGCATGGCAGAGAGCCAGGAGGAAGCTTCGCGCATTGCTTCGCCGTTCAAGAGATTGTCCATGAAGGTGGCGTGTGCGAAGAAGCCGGGCGGCTGTTTGTCCATCGGCGTGGGACGCGGCTCGTAGCTGCCGGCGGCGCTTGCGCCGATCAAAACAATTTTTCGACTGAAGGATTCCGGCGGGTGACGATGCTCGGCGTTTGGACATTGGTCGGGATAGATGGAACAAACCACTTCCCAGATTGGAATGCGTTTGTAAGTTTCCACTCTTTGGTCAGGATGTTCTTCGGTGTTGGCCACGCCGCGCCACAACAGAATGACTCGGCCGTCTTTGTCGATAGGAACGGACTTGGCGCCACGCGATAGCGACTTTGTGCCGAACCAGCTTCTATGGAGAGACCAGCCATTTTCGTTTTCAGGGGTAGCGATTTCGACGGCTTTTGCTCCGAGACTTGGGTAGGCGCGACCTTGATAGACAAAATAGACTGGCTCTCGGCGAATCATTCCGCCTTCGTCGGGAGTCGAGTTGATTACACCGAGGCCGGCTGACGCGCGCGCGAGTTTATCGAGCGGGAGATTCGCCGTCCATTTTCCCTTTTCGAGGATCGAACCAAACCTGTCGGGAGAAGCAGCATAGATAGTCGCATCAGCTCGATCAGATCGTTCGGGGCCAGTAAGTGCGGTAGAAAGGAAGGAAAATCCGAGTACCGTCCTTCCGGAGCTTTGCAGGACACGGGCGAAATCTTCATCCATTGCCGGGGCTTCTTTCTGTTCGCCGGTGAAAGCCGCGTCGAAGACGATGGCTGCGGGCTGGCCTTTGCTTACGTAGCGCACGATTTCTGTCCAGACTTGGCGGGGCCAGGGCCAGCGGCCGAGTTTTTCCTGCAATGCGTCGAAGCTGGCGTTATCAATATCAATGATGACGATGCGCGGATCGGCCTTTTCGGGCCGGGCAGTCCATCTCGCACGGACGTCGAACGCGCCATTCTCGAGCCATTCGCCGGGCTTCGTGACTTGCAGCGCCAAACCTACAACGGCCGCCACCACGACGGCTAGAACCACGCCTTGGCGAAAGGCCCGCTGGGTCTGGGGATTTGCTTCCATGTGTAGACGATGTTAGTCGTGCCGGGCCACGCTGAACAGACTTCCACCCGTCATCATGCTGTACTGATTAAGTGCGGCCAGCGGCCAAATCGTTTCGCGACTTGTGGTTCACTCAACCACTTGTTTAGCAAGTTCGCCGGCTCATGCTACGCTTTCTCTACTGCCAATGCCCGGGTGGCGGAATGGCAGACGCTGAGGACTTAAAATCCTCCGGGGATTTTTCCTCATGTGGGTTCGACTCCCACCCCGGGCACCAGTGTTTCCTGCGGAAATTGGTCGTCAGTATCGAGGGCGGCGTTAGCCGCTCCTCCTCTCCGCCGCCTTCCACCGGCGAGCCTTCGCGGCTGCGATCATCCTATCGGAAATTTTCCATCAGCATGATTTGTGATTGCTGCAGGCCGGGCTGATCGAAGACGGCAACCTTGCCATCGTGCGATGCTCCGAGCCAGAACGGCACCGTCCCGATTTCGCCGACTCGCGTAATTGTGTGGCGCGACGGATCGTAGATGCTGATCCATGGCCCGCTTGTCCCGGACGGTCCGGCAAAAATGATGCCGTGATCGACGACTCCCCAACTCGCCCAGGTAAATGGCCGCACTTGCGGCGAAACGAGCCTTTCCACGCCGCCTTCCACGGGAACCTGCCAGATTTCTGGATTGGCATAACCGGTTTTCGCATAGTAGATAGTTCTACCGTCGGCGGACTCAAGTGCGGCGTGACCGCCCTGCTTTGTCACTTGCACTGCCGTTCCACCGTCCGCGGGAATTTTCCAGACCTCGTACCGGTTTGTCCGGCTCGACGCGAAGTAAATCCACTTGCCGTCCCGCGACCAACTGGGGCACCGGTTTTCGAATTCGTCACCGGTGAGCAACTGTGGCGCACCCGTGCCGAGTTTTATTTTGTAGATCTTTGTGCCGGTGCGATCGCTCGCGTCGAAAGCAATAGATTGGCTGTCCGGCGACCATCGCGGCGTGCCCGCGCTTCCAACGGCCGTTAACTGAACGGGATTGGTGCCGTCACGGTCGCTCACCCAGATTTCCATCGTGCCGGAGCGGTCGGACATGAAGGCGAGCCTCTTTCCGTCCGGTGAAATCTGTGGGGCGGGGCCTTGGTCGGTTTCGCTCGTCGAGGGCACGAGAATATGCTGCTCCTTTCGTTCCGAAGAGTGACTCGGATCGGCCAGATCCAACTCCCAGATATTCAAGCTGTGCGTAATTCTCTGATACGCGAGCCGGTAACCTGCGTGTGCCACAGATGGGCGCCATCCGCTGTCGTTGATTTGTGTAGCGACGGCCGCGCCGTCGATGCCGGCGCGCCACAATCCCGGATGGCTGCCGAAGTCCGACGAAAAAATCACGCTCTTGCCATCCATGGACCACTGCGGCGCTCCGAGGATTCGGGCATGTTGCGACGAAACGCGCGTTACTTCGCCGGTTAAACACTGAGCCATCATTAGTTCTTCCGGAATGCCGGAATCGGGACTCCGCACGAACAATATTTTTTCGCCATCGGCAGAAAACGCGGGGCCCCAATCTTCCGCCAGCGGAGGTGCTACCGTAATTTGCCGGGCCGAGTCGCTCTCCAGCGAGAGCAGGGCGATACCCTTGGCAGAGCTGAACGCGATGGATTTCCCGTCTGGCGCCCAGGAAAGCTCGCCGCGCTTCGGCGCAATCCCGTGCGTATCCAGTCGATGCTCTTTGCCTCCGACCAACACCGTCAAATTTTGTCCATTGAAATCGACTGCCGTTTCTTTGCCTTTCGACGCGGGCACCAGATAGATGCCAAAATCGTTGTTGTCCGCGGATCGCGTGAATGCGATCGTCTTGCCGTCCGGCGCCCAGGCGGGGCAACAATCGGCGCCAACTGAAGTGAGCTGCGTAACTTCTTCGGTGTTGATTCCTTTCACGTAAATTCCGGAGCTGCCCGGCTTTGCGGATTGCCGCCGGAAAGCTACGAAGTTGCCATCGGGAGAAAGGGCAGGATCGCTCGTTTCGTCCGCGAAATCCGTAAGCTGGCGAATCCGCTGTCCGGGTGCATCGACGTTGCGAACGCTCAACGGACGGACGGCGTGCCAGAACAATCGCGCGGAGATCAGCAATCCAATTGCGAACACAATCGCGATTCCAAGAAAAATCGGCCAACTACGGCTCGGCTGTTGAATTTCCGCCACGCTTGGTTGCGCCGGTTTCGGGCGCGCGTCCGGCTGTGGGACGCGCGATTCCTGCCCGGTTAGTTGAGGCATTGCGTTGTTGGGCGCGGACGATGTGGCCGTGGCGATGGATTGTCCCGTCGCGTGGTCCACAGGAGAGACGAAGCGGTAACCGCGGCGCGGCAGGGTCTCCACATACTTCGGTGTTTCGGCGGAATCGCTGAGTGCCTCTCGCAATTTGTTTACAGCCGCGTTCAAGCCGTGATCAAAGTCCACGAATGTGTCGCCGGGCCAGAGCCGCTCGCGAAGCTCCTCTCGCGTCACCAATTCGCCTGGTTTGCTCAGCAGGATTGCCAGGATTTCGAACGGCTGACCCACCAGTTTGATCTTGATGCCGTGTTTCCAAATCTCATGGGTGTGGACGTCCGCTTCGAACGGACCGAACTTCATACGGGATGGGCGCGCGCCACTCATAGTTCCGAATTCGGCTCCTGAACGCATAGCAAGAGGTACGAAGCTATGGACGTTCCAGTTGCCGAACGAGTCCCATCTTAACGCGAAAGCTGCTGAATCTCGCTGCCAACCTTCCGCCGAAAGGCCTGATAAGTGGCATTGAATCAGATTCTTAATGGATGACCCCCAATGGGCGTAGAAATTACCCACAATGCATAGTTTGACGACCTTCCGTGCATGGAACCGCTCAAACAAAACCGCCAATCTGCTCGTCGCTTGCATCGAGTGGTTAATCGCAAGTCGCCCCAAAATGGAGGAAGTTATGAATCGGATTTATGTGGCAATCAGAAAATCGGCAGGGATGTTGGCGCTGATTGCAATGCCATTTGCCGGATCGGCGTCAGCCCAGGCTGGCAATCAAGAGCAGTGCAGTCTGGCTGTCGTCTCGCATCTGGCCAGCAAGGACGAAAATGTCTGCGACGCCAAAGTGGTTCAGGAACTAGCGGCGCAAGGGCATGCCTTCCAGCAGAATCAGCTCGGTATCCGTTCCATGCTCGCGATTGGGCCCGACTATTCGGACAAGGAAGCATTGAAGTGGTTCGAACGGGCCGCACAGAAAGGCTACGCGCCAGCCCAGGTGAACCTGGCCGTAATGTATGCGAACGGCTGGGGCACGGCGTCCAACTACGGCGCGGCCCTCAATTGGCTCCACGCGGCCGCGGATCAGGGGTTTGCGCGGGCTTACACCAATCTCGGAATTCTCTATTTAGACGGGCGGGGAGTCCGGCGGGACTACTCGGACGCTCTCCATTGGTTTCAAAAGGGTGCCGAGGCCGGCGAGTCGGGCTCGCAAGCGAATCTTGCATACATGTACGGCAACGGGCTGGGCGTCGCGAAAGATCTCGACGCATGTGTTGCGTGGTATCGCAAGGCCGCGGAAGCTGGAAATCCGATCGCGGAAAACAATCTTGCGGACATGTACCTCCGCGGAGACAGTGTCGCGCAAAATTCGTCGCAAGCGTTTCGGCTGTTTCAACGCGCCGCCGAACACGGACACACCGGAGCGTGGATCATGCTCGGCTCCATGTATGCCGAAGGCATCGGCACAAAGAAAGACGCCGAGGCAGCGTATATGTGGCTGAACGCCGCGTCCTTGGCCGGCGATCAGCGCGCGAACGAACGACTCTCTGCTTTGGAAGCCAAACTCACTCAAGAACAACTCGTAGCGGCGCGTCATCGCGCCCAACAATTGCAGTTTGGCAATGGGCAGCAGCTAACGGCGCGCGCACTCGTGCAATAAACGTTGTTCGCTGGGGAAAAGGCGGAGCCGGTTGAGGAATATCCAGGCGGCTCCGTCGTCGTCTCTGTTGAACACCGTTAGCAAATCGTCGCGACATTTCTCCTCATTCGTCACACTCCCCTGAACTTATTGACGCCCTCCCGCGCCGATTCATCTACACTCTTCTCTAGTTTCCCTGCGAATGGGTTCTCGGAGGCTCCTTTGTCGCCCAGCGATTTTTTCGACCTCATTGTCATCGGTTGCGGCCCTGCGGGCGAAAAAGCAGGGGCGCAGGCAGCTTACTTTGGAAAGCGGGTTGCAGTTATCGAGCGCGCTCCCAGTCCTGGGGGCAGTTGCATCAACACCGGCACCGTTCCCAGCAAAACACTTCGCGAATCCGCGCTCTATTTTTCCGGCCTCGGTCAACGTGGCCTCTACGGCATCGACTATTCTCTGAAAGAGAACCTCACCGTCCACGACTTTATGCATCACGAGCGTGAAGTCGTCGAAATGGAGCGCCGCCGCATCCTGAAGAATCTCGAGTTGCACAAGATCGAATACATCCAGGGGCAGGCAAGTTTCGAGGATGCGCACACGGTTTGTGTCGGACCACGAAAACTCTCGGGCGAAATCATTCTCATTTCCACTGGTTCGAAGCCAAATCGTCCCACTGAAATTTCCTTCGATGACGTCCACACCTTTGACTCCGATACTTTCCTGCAGATGGATCGCATTCCGAAATCCCTGGCGGTCATCGGCGGCGGCGTAATCGGCTGCGAATACGCTTCAATCTTCATGGCATTAGGAGTCAAAGTGACGCTCGTCGATGGCCGCGACCGTTTACTGCCATTTCTCGATTCGGAAATTTCCGATCGCTTGCGTGACCGGTTGAAAGAGCTCGGCATGGATTTCTGGTTCAACGAACGCCCCGTGAAAGTTGAAAATTCTGCGGCCGGCGCAAAACTAACGATGAAATCCGGAAAAGTGCTGGAAACCGACGCCGCGCTCTTTGCCGCGGGGCGTCGCGCCGCCGTGGATGGCCTCGCGCTGGAAAAAGCCGGACTCGCCGTCAACGACCGTGGCTATCTCGCCGTCGATGAGAATTACCGGACCTCCGTGCCGAACATTTACGCCGCTGGCGACGTCATCGGTTTTCCCGCGCTGGCGTCAACCTCCATGGAACAGGGCCGCGTTGCGGTTTGCCACGCGTTCGGCTTTCAATACAAGCAACGAGTCGCGTCCATGTTGCCCATGGGTATCTATACGATTCCTGAAATTTCCGCGGCGGGCGAAACGGAAGACTCGTGTAAGGAAAAGAAAATTGAGTACTGCGTTGGGCGGGCGCAATACGACAACAACGCTCGCGGTCACATTTGCGGCGACACGGCGGGTCTGCTCAAACTGATCTTCTCGCCAAACGACAAAAAACTTCTCGGCCTCAGCATCATCGGCGAATCGGCCACAGAACTCGTTCACATCGGCATGATGGTGCTCGACAACGGGCTAAGCATCAACGAATTCATCGATCAGGTTTTCAACTACCCGACGCTGAGCGAAATGTACAAGTACGCCGCCTACGACGGTCTTGGCAACCTCTCCGGCCACAAACTCCGCGAAGGCTGAAAAATTTCTCTCCTCGCGGGTCGCGTTCGTCGTTTTTTGCGCTAAGCTGGAAAAGTCACGCCATGCGAACCTTCGCTGCTCTTCTTTTGTCGCTTCTGTTTCTCCCTGGAGTCTGTTCGGCTGGTGCCGCACCGGATAAATTCTTTCTCGGCTTTGACCGCAACGATTATCCCGGTGACGACGCGATGAAAATCTTGCGCAAGAATTTTGCGTTCACCAGCTACTGGCTCGGCAATCCCCCCGGTGAAAAAACGAATTCCTGGTCCGGCAAGCGCTCCATCCTCCAGTCTCAAGGTTGGGGGTTTCTTCCGCTCTTCAACGGGCCGACGTCCAAGCAGCTCCAGGACGACGCGTCGGCGCTACGCCGCGCCGCCAAGGACGCGGCAGCCGTAGTCGCAGCCGCCCGCCGAGAAGGATTTCCGGCTGGCACTGTGATTTTTCTGGATATCGAAGAGGGCGGCCGCTTGCCGTCGACTTACTCAACTTATCTGAAGCAATGGATAACCGATCTCACTGCGGCGGGCTTCCGAGCCGGCGTCTACTGCTCTGGAATTCCCGTCGACGAAGGCGCAGGCCACTCGATCATCACCGCCGATTTCATCCGGGAACAAATCAAGCCGCTCCAACTTGTCAATTGGGTTTTCAATGATTCCTGCCCGCCTTCGCCCGGTTGTGTCACGCCGCAGGAACTCCCCGCGCCTTCAAAGAGTGGCATCGCCTACGCCGAAGTCTGGCAGTTCGTCCGTTCCCCGCGCGACAAGGAAACTGGGCGCCACTGCCGCGGCTACGCGAAAGATGGCAACTGCTATGCCGCCTTCGACACGGCGCACAAGTACCATTTGGATCTCAACGTCGCCACTTCCCCAAATCCATCCGCGCCGCGCTAAATTTTAGTTGGTCGGATTTCTCGGAAACTTGAAGTACGGCAGCCGTACGCCCTCAATTAAGACCTGATCCGCGCGAATCGCTGTCGGCGCTTCGAACCCGGCTGTCCCTGCGCTCGTTACAAAATCGTCCTGATCAACGCCGTCGCCGCTCACGCCGAGTCCCCCAACAAGCACGCCGTTTTTGTAGAGCCCCGCGCTGCCCGGAAAAAACACAATCCCGCTGTTGTTTCCGCTCGCGAGTCCGCTGCCCAGTCCTTGCGAACACGGCTTCGCTGTATCGTTCAAATACAAATTGAAAAATGGTCCCGGATTCAGCGGCGAATCATCAATCCCTGGCGGGAAAAGCGGCTGCGAACCAAAACTGATCGTGCGATTCGTCACCGCCGTTCCCGTCGGTACGCCATTTAAATCTGCCGCCGAGCGCGCGCTGCTGTTGAAGTACACCATGTTCCGCGCTTTGCTCGCCGCTACGTCGATGCTGAAAACCGTCGAGTCGTCCATCCGCCGCAGCCCAATAATCGTTCCGTCGAGGTCGGCAACGGCGATGACCATCCGCGCTCGAGAGCCTTCCGGCAAACGAATCGCAGCGCGCGTCAGTTTTGCTTCGTTCTCCGCGTTATCCAAAATCGTTTTCACGTCCGCGGCAGAAAGTGCCGATCCTGTTTTTGGCACCACCAAATCTCCGAACTCCGGCGTGCCCGTGCCATTCGTCGCTGCTACCACCCATGTTCCGCCCGTGGCCGTGCCCGGACCGATCCCGTTCGGGGGAGTCGTGTTGGTGACTGCCGGCAAAACCACGCCGCCGAGAAACACTGCACCCGGCGGCGGAAGCGCGCCAAAAAATCCTCCAAATCCATTCGAAGTCGCGCCCACAAAAGCCGCGTACTCGTCCGCATCCATCGTTCCGCCTGTCACGCCAATTCCACCGACCAGCACGTTGCCCCGATAAATGGGAATTCCGCCCGGATTGACTGTCGTCGGGTCCGAATCATTCGTATCTTTTTTGCCGGTGATAATTCCGAGCGGCTTCACGCCGCTCACGGGCGTCGAAGGCAAAAATCCGTGCGTCTGCAATTCCGCGGAAAGCGTGCACCCGCGATTTGTGTTTTCGATACCATACAAATCCGCCGGCGGTTGATTCATCACGCCCGGCGGCAAGTGAATCCCGCTGATGAACCGCACCGTCCGCGAAGTCAGTGGCGCCTGATTGTTACTGAAAAACGCGCCCGTTCGCGCCAGTTCCACGGCCACATCGTCCGCATTTTCCATCAACGAAAAATTTCCGAGCGAAAGCGCCCCGGTCGGCGCACCCGCCTTGTGAAACACGCCCAGCACTTTCCCTTGGCGGTCCACAACCGCAATCACGAGAGTATCCGTCGAAACCGCCGCCGCGGCCGCTGTTGCAATGTTGGTCACTTCCGCCGCTGTCAACGTCTGAAACGCCGGCGGTGGTGGAGGTGGAGGCGCTACTGTCGAACTGCCTCCGCCGCACCCTGCCAGAAAATATGCGAGCGTACCCGCAATTCCAAGCGCCAGGAGGATGCTGACGCCAAGCACTTTCTTTCGTCGCGGAAGCATCGTTGTGGAAGCGACGGGTTTCCGGAGTCGGGACACGGTGGGCATGGTGAACGGCACTAGACTTGGTAACACATTCCTGCTGCGCTACTCAACGCTTTTACGCGCCGCTCTGCCGCAACCCCCACGACCGCTTTGCCGCGTTATGAAAAGTCGCCAACCTTCGCGAAAACCATTGCCCATCCGCCGCCGATATTGTTAGCTATTGGGCGATTCCTGTTTCACTCCGGACAATTCCGGCCTCGACGCATGGTCAACCTGGTCCCGCGGCACCCCCGACGCGCTTTTCGCGCAGCTCTTGCTGCGTGTGCGGTGTGCCTTTCCGTGCCCGTCGCGGATGCCAATCACAATGCTCGTCAAGCTGGCGCGCAGCAGCCCGCCGCCCGGCAGTCGCACGAGACTCCTGCCCAATCGCTCCGTATCCCCCGCCAACAAGCGCAGACCACCGCGGCCCTCGACGGTATCATTCGCGACGCGGGCTTTTCCAATATCACCATCCCTGTGCCCGGCGCTATTCTCGCGTTGCGCAATCTCCAAACCGGCCAATCCTTTTCCGGCACCGCCACCGGCGAAGGTGTCTTCCGAATTTTTCCCATTCCGCCCGGCCATTACGAACTTCGCGTCACCGCGCCGGACTATGGTCCGTTCGTCCTGGCGGATCTCTCGCTCGATCCGAATGAAGTTGTCACGCTTGAAATTTCGCTCGTAACAACCGTCGCCCTCGATGCTCGTTCGCGCCTGCCTCGCCAACCGGAATTGGGGCCCGCTCTTTCCGCAACCAGTGCAGAATCCTTCGGCTCTTACCGGGAATTCCGTCACCGCCTGGACGCCGATCCTTCGTACGCCCTCAATCCTGCGTCGGAAGTGCTTCCGCCAATCGCCGATGTTTACAACAAGATTCCCGATCGCTGGCAGCTCCAGCAGCCGGAATATCGCCGCTACGCGCCGCAGGGCGAGTATCTCTACGTGAAACCCCATTGGTACGATCCTTTCAATCGCAACAAGTTCAAGGGCGACGAACCGATCTGGCCGTCGAAGCTCGGCCAGCAGACATTTCTGAATCTCACCGCGACTTCGGAGACTTTTTTTGACGGCCGGCGCGTCCCGTCGCCGAGCAACGTCAGCACCGCGGAGCCTGGCAGTTCGGGATTCTTCGGCCGCGGCGAACAGGCATTTCTCGATCAAACGTTCCGCTTCAGTTTCGATCTTTTCCACGGCGATGCTTCGTTCAAACCGGTGGACTGGCGCATCCGCATCACGCCGGAAGTCAGCCTCAACAACTTGAAAGTGCGCGAACTGGGTATTGTCGGGCCAAGTCCACTGAACGGCACGAACCGCCTCGACTCCCATGTCGGTCTGCAGGAAGCCTTCGTTGAATACAAGCTGCATGATCTCAGCGCTAACTACGACTTCGTTTCGATTCGTGCCGGCATCCAGGAGTTCAACTCCGATTTCCGCGCGTTTCTTTTTCAAGATGAACAGCCCGGCGTCCGCATTTTCGGCAATCTTCACAACGACAGAATCGAATACAACGCCGCGTATTTTGACTTTCTGGAAAAAAACACCAACAGCGGGCTCAACACGTTCGAACGCCGCAGCCAGCAAGTCGCCATTGCCAATACCTACTTGCAGGACTTCTTCTTCTCGGGTTACACCGCTGAATTTCTCGTCGCCTACAACAAAGACGACGGCGGCCTCCATTACGATGACAACGGTTTCCTCGTTCGGCCTTCCCCCGTTGGCAACGTCATCAATCAAAATCCCGGCAAAGGCGCGATTCTTCACGGAATTCGCGTCGGCTATTTTGGCTGGCTCGGCAGCGGCCACATCAAGCGCGTCAACGTAACCCACGCTTTCTTCCAGGCCGTCGGTGAAGACACGTTCAATCCCATCGCAGGCAGGCGCGTGACCGTAAATGCGCAGATGGCCGCCGCTGAATTTTCCTACGACCACAACTGGATTCGTTACCGCGTCTCCGGGTTCTATGCTTCGGGCGATTCGAACGTGAGAAATGGGCGCGCTCGAGGCTTCGATTCCATCCTCGATGAGCCTGCCTTCGCGGGAGGCCTTTTCAGCTTCTGGAATCGGGAACAGATCCGCCTCACGGGATCCGGTGTCTCGCTCACGCCGCCCGGCAGCCTGCTTCCTTCGTTGCGTTCGAACAAAGAAGAAGGCCAGGCCAATTTCGTCAATCCCGGAATTTTTCTCGCGAATGCGGGCGCGGATTTTGAAGTCACTCCCAAACTCCGGGCCTTCGCAAACTTTAACTACCTCCGCTTCGATCGCACTGAACCGCTTGAGTTCATTCTGTTGCAGGGCCGGATTCGCCACAGCATCGGCGAGGACTATGGTCTCGGCGTCACCTATCGGCCGCCGCTTTCTGAAAATATTGTCATCACCGGCGGCGCTTCAGCTCTGACGCCCGGCGATGGTTTTCGCGATATTTACGGCGGCCACACGCTCTTTTCGCTTTTCACCTCCGTGAGGTTCACGTTCTGATGAGAGCCCGCGCCCGCACCTCACTGCTTGCATCTCTTTTCTTTTGTGCCGTCTTCATTTTTGCCGCTGTTCGAAATTTTTCGGCGGCCGTGCATCAGCCGAACGAACAAGTCTCTCCGCTTCGTGGACAAACTGAAGACGAAGCAATTGCAAAATCGGGCGTATGCATCGTCTGTCATAACCCGATCGACGAGCCAAGCATGCATCCCACTAAGACCGTCCACTTGGGCTGCACCGATTGTCACGGCGGCGATCCCACTCTGTCTCTTGCGAGCGGTATTGGCCCTGGTTCCGCAGAATACAAATCCATCAAAGAGAAAGCCCACGTCCAGCCGCGCGATCCGATTTTCAAGAATCGTTCCGCGGTGCCCGAACTCGTTTTTGCAAAATGGCTAAAAGAGCCGGCTGAATTCGTAAAATTCATCAATCCTGGCGATCTTCGTGTCGCACCGGAGACCTGCGGCCCCGCCGGCTGCCACGCAACCGAAACTCGCTCCGTTTCGAACAGCATGATGACCCACACCGGCATGCTTTGGGGCGCGGCACTCTATAACAACGGCGGCTATCCAACCAAGAACACACGCTTTGGCGAAAGTTATGATCGCGACGGCAAACCGCGCGCTCTCAAAACAATTCCGCCGCCGACCCCAGAAGATACGCGCAGCAAAGGAATTCTTCCGCAGCTTGAACCGCTGCTCCGTTGGGAAACTTCACAACCCGGGAACGTGTTGCGCGTTTTCGAACGCGGCGGTGAGAAGAAGGGTGAAATCGGCAACCCGAAAAAAGACGAGGATCCCGGCAAGCCCGACGACAAACTCAGCGATCGCGGTTTGGGCACCGAACTTCGCACCGACCCTGTCTTTCTCGGCTTGCAGAAAACGCGTCTCGTCGATCCCGTCATGTCGATGCCCGGCACGAATGATCATCCCGGCGACTATCGCGCCAGCGGGTGCACCGCCTGCCATGTCATTTACGCAAACGACCGCGACCCGCTTCACTCTGCGCAGTATGCGCAATATGGGAATCTCGGCTTCACGGCGACGATAGACCCGACGATTCCGAAGAACGAATCCGGCCACCCGATCAAACACGTTTTCACCCGTTCGATTCCTTCGAGCCAGTGCATGGTCTGCCACATTCACCCCGGCACGAACATGCTCACGACCTATTTCGGGCTCACCTGGTGGGATAACGAAATCGACGGCGAGACGATGTATCCGAAAGTGCAGCACAATCCGAGTGAAGAAGAGCGCTATCAGGTCGCTCTGCGCAATCCAGAAGCCGCGGCCACGCGCGGCCTCTGGCGCGATCAAAAATTCCTCAACGAAGTTGGCTCTCCCGAATTCAACAAACAACTAAAGACCACGCAATTCGCTGACTTCCACGGTCACGGTTGGGTGTTTCGCGGTGTCTACAAACACGATCGAAAAGGGAACTGGCTCGACGCCAGCGACAAAATCATTCCGTTCGACGATCCCGACCGCTTCGGCAAAGCCGTTCACCTCGCCGATATTCACCTCGAGAAAGGTATGCAGTGCACCGATTGCCATTTCAATCAGGACAATCACGGCAACGGAAAAATTTACGGCGAACCGCGCGCGGCCGTCGAAATCGACTGCGTCGATTGCCACGGGACCATCGCGAAAAAGGCCACGCTCACCACTTCGGGCTTTGCCGCGCCTGATCCCCCGCTTCCCACTTGGCCGCGCGGCCATCGGCTCGATGCGCTCCGCACGCCGTGGGGGCTGCGGCGATTCGAAGCGCGCGACGGAAAAATCTTTCAGCGCTCCATGACCGATCCGAATAAGGAATGGGAAATCGTGCAAACCGTGGATACGATCACTCCCGGCAACGTCCACTTTAATCCGAAATCTCTGCGTGCAAAATTGATGGGCAAGGACGGCAATGCATTCGCAACCGCTCCCGCCGACGAAAAATCGCTCGCCCACGCCAACTCCAGCATGACCTGCTACGCCTGCCACACTTCCTGGACGCCGACCTGCTTCGGCTGCCACCTGCAAATGACCGCCAACGTTCGCCGCCCGATGCTCCACAACGAAGGGCTGATGACGCGCAACTACACGAGCTACAACTTTCAGGTCCTGCGCGACGACATCTACATGCTCGGCGTCGACGGAACCGTCACCGGTCATCGCATCGCGCCCGCGCGCTCGAGTTGCGCAATTCTCGTTAGCTCGCAAAACGCCAATCGCGAATGGCTCTATTACACGCAGCAGACTATTTCCGCGCCCGGATTTTCCGGCCAAGCCTATTCCACGTTCGTTCCTCACACCGTCCGCGCCAAAGAAACAAAACAATGCACGGATTGCCACGCGTCCGAGAAAAACGACAACAACGCATGGATGGCGCAATTGCTGCTGCAAGGCACGAATTTCATGAACTTTATGGGCCGCTACGTCTATGTCGCCACCGGCAAGAAAGGGTTTGAAGCTATCGCAGTCGCGGAACACGATGAGCCGGAAGCCATCTACGGCAGCGACTTGCACCGCATCGCGTATCCTGATGACTACAAGAAGTTCGTCAAGAATGGCCGCGGGCTGCACACATCGTACGAGCATGATGGCGACGTCCTCGATATCCAGGTGCGGGGTGAATATGCCTACGCCGCGATGGGCAAGGGCGGCCTCCGCGTCTTCGACATCGCGAACGTCGACAACAAAGGTTTCTCCGAGCGTATTACCAGCGCTCCGGTTTCGCCGCTCGGCCAACAATTTTATGTGCCTACCAAAAACGCGCAGGCCGTTGCGTCGCCGACGACTCTCGGCGTCGATCCGCTCCGCAAACAGCTTCCCGAAAACGAAGAACAGCCGATCCATTTGATCTATGGTTTCCTTTACGTCGCCGACAGCGAAGAAGGCCTCGTCGTTATTGGCGATCCGAACCTGAAAGCAAAAATGCCGGGCGTCGGCACGCTTCTCGACGGCAATCCCAATAACAATTTTCTGAAACGTGCTCTCGCATTTAATCCCGGCGGTATCCTCACCGGTGCGCGGCGCATCACCATCGCCGGGACATACGCCTACATCCTTACGAACAAGAATCTCGTCGTCGTCGATCTCGACAATCCACTCTCGCCAAAGGTTACCGCCACCATCGGCGCGCCTGACCTCGACTCCCCTCACGGAATAGCTGTGCAATTGCGCTACGCCTTCGTCGTTGATAGCTACGGCCTAAAAACATTTGACGTCACCGATCTTGCGCATCCCAAGCCCATCAAGACCGGTCGAGCCGCGCTTGACGATGCCCGAAATGTCTATGTCGCTCGCACCTATGCCTACGTCGCCGGCGGAAGGAATGGCCTCGCGATCTTCGATGTCGAAAATCCGGAAGCTCCGCGTCTCGATCAGGTTTATAACGCGAACCAGACCCTGCACGAAGTGAACGACGTGAAAATTGGCATGGTCGCTGGTAGCGCGTATGCTTTTCTCGCCGACGGCTACAATGGGCTTCGCGTCCTGCAAATCATTTCGCCGTGGGATGATCCCGCGCACTTCTCAGGCTTCTCGCCGCGCCCCACTCCGAAATTGATCGCCACCGCCCGCACTCGCGGCACCGCACTCGCAATTTCTAAAGGTATCGACCGCGATCGCGCCGTCGATGAATCCGGCAATCAACTTGCCGTCTTCGGGCGCCGCGGCGCGCGCCCCTTGAACCGCGACGAAATGCGTGCTCTTTACCTCCACACCGGCACTGGCGATCCCTACAAAGTCTCCGACGACGTGCCCGAAGCCGCCGCCCAAACGACGTCCAAAACCGCCCCACCGACCTGGCTCCATCGCATTTTTCGTTCGAATCTTGCTGGTAAATAGTTAGCCACCGGGCAAACAAAAAGCGTATTCGCTTATTATTCGCCTGTACGGATGGACAGATTTTGTCCGCCTTGCTGAAAACTTTAACGATATAGTCCCCAACTTATTCAAATTTAACCCTTTGCGCCGTTTCTGCATCTTACCAGGTACCAACATTTCATTCACGTTCCCTGCATAGAAATGATTAAAATTATTTGTTGGGACTCCTCCGGGGAACCTGCGTAAGGTGTAAGTGCGGAGGAAATTCGGGTTCAGAGAAAGGTGAACCCGGCTCGCTGTGAGCGGGCGGCAGTTTAGAAGGGAGTAAAACCTATGATGAAACAGTACCTACTAGCCAGCGACTTTGACCAGACGCTCAGCTTCAACGACTCGGGCGTGGTCCTTGCCGAATTGATCGGCATCAACAATTTCCACGACCGGGTGAAGGGCTTGTCGCAAATCAACCTGGTGCAACAGGGGGCCGAACTTTCCTACCTGATCCTGCACGACCCGGAATTCCGGCGAGTGCGTCAGGAACATCTCATCGAGACTGGAAAGCGCATCCGCCTGAAGCACAACGTGGCGATGTTTGCCAAAGCGCTCGAAACGCTGTCGGACGATCTCAAGATTTCGTTCCACGTGATCTCCGCGGCGCCGCAGGAAATCATTCAGTCGGCGCTCGAAGGCATCGTTCCGCCGGAAAATATCGCGGGAACGCGCTTTTACTACGAGCAGGCGAACGGCGAGGTGAAAGCCATTGTCCGCGCATCGGCGGGCTGGGGCAAAATCACGGCTCTCGAAGAGATTCGCGCAGAGCTCGGCATCAGCCACGACCACATTATCTACATGGGTGACGGCAGTTCGGATTTGCCCGTAATGATGCACGTCAACTCTTACGATGGTCTTACCATCGCCGTGAGCGAAGCAGAATTCATCACGCGCGTCGCCAGGCGCACTGTCCTCAGCGACAACGCGATGAGCGTTCTCGTTCCCGTGATGGAAGACGTTCTCCGTTGGGATTCCGCCCGCATCCGGCGTTTTTTCGCGTCGCACGGCTTAATGCTGCGCGATTGGGGCAAGTCCCGTACAGACCAACTGCTCCTCCAGGAGTTGCCCGAAGCGGCGATTCCGGTGGAAGCACCTGCTGCTCAGGCGCCGGCAATCGCGCAATAATTGCCGCGTAAAAACGGCACACAATTCCACTGCAACAATGGCGCGCCGTTTGCTTTTTACGGTCGCGCTCGGCTCCGCAGGAGCTTCGCCAATTTTTCGATATCCTCGGTCGCTTTGTACATACTCACCGAAAAAACGTCCGCCGTATGCGTGCCATCGAGTTTCGCGCGAAACTCCTGCACTTTAATCAACAGTTGATCGGTCGCGTCGCGCAGTTCTTTTTCATGCGCCACGAGCGCGGCCGGGTCATTCTTGTGCGCGCTCGATTGCGGGTTAGTGGGGAGCCTCTCTGCCGGCTGTGGATGCTCGGGCAGCGGCTCGCTCCGCGGACGGATGGGAGTCGGCGGTTGCTGCTGCAACGCCGCGAGCAATCCCGTCGCGGCGGCAGAACTAAGAAACGTGCGGCGGGAATTCTGCATAGGGCCTCCCCCGGGAGCGTGAGTGTGGGTTGAGAGCGAGATGGTAGCACCCGGGCTATTCTATCGTTGAGCGAAATGCCCTCTACGCTTTTCCTCCGGACGCTGTAACCGGAACGGCTCCAGGCTCTGTCATTGCTTGCCCGTGCATGAGTCGTCTCCACGCCACAATTTCTTCCCGTAGCGTATTCAACGCATTCGTCATGCGGTCCGCCTCAATATTCACCAGTGCGTATCGCTGTTTTTCGAGGTCGCCGGCCGCCAGCAGCCGCGTGTGATCTTCGCGCAAGTTTGGAAACTTCTTTTCCTGCACTTTTCCGCCGGCAAGAATCTCTTCGATTAGATCCAGCGTTTTTTTCACATCCTTCGCAAACATCCGGAACTCTTCCCGCGCGGGTACCGCCGGCGTCAGTGGTAATCCCGCTTCCAGGGCCATCACCGCATGAGCGAAACGGTGCGAACTCGCCAGCATCGCGTTGATCCGAGCGATCTGGTCTGCGGTCGTCCGGGGTTCCGCGGCTAGCCTGTCGAGCGACGCTTCAAGGTTTGTCCGCGCCGTCCTTGCGTTCTGTCGTGGCCGCTCAATCTCAAGATTACTTCCCGACTCTTTTTCGATGTAGGAGCGAGCAACGGCAGAAAAATACTCACGATAGGCTCGCAGCATCGCCGCTACATTGTCTGCGATCCGCGAGCGCTCCCACGTCGGCCAGGCCAGGTACGCCAGCAGCGCGAGTACGCCGCCGAGCGCCGTGTTCACCCCGCGCGCGACGATTACGTCTTTCGGCGATACTCCATTGATCGTTAGCAGCAACACAACCAGCGCGCTGATCATCACCGCGAACACGCCATAGTTGGCCGGCCCAATCCATCGCATTAAAAAAGTGAAAAACGCGATCAGCATGATCTCCGTCGCCGTGTGGATTGGCAGAAAATGAAACAGCGCCGTGGCCAGCAGCAATCCGAGAATCGTTCCCGCAATGCGCAGCACGCCGCGGCTGAACGTCGTGGCGAATTCCGGCTTCAGCACAAGCACAATCGTCATCGGAATCCAGTAGGAACGCCGCCAGTCAAATTCGCGGCCCAGCGCGTCGCCGGCCGCGAGCGCGAACGTCAATCGCAGCGCATGCCGGAACACGCCGGAACGCAAATTTAGATTCGCGTGCAAAGTGGCAATCGCGCCGCCAAATCGTAGCCACAGCGGCTGCTGTTTTTCTTTTTTCTCAAACGCCGCCGACCCTTCCGGCGACGCATTGTTCGCAAGGTCGATCGCCGCGCGCAGTTGTCCCGAAAGTGCATCCATCTGATACTGCGCATCCTGCAGCACCGCATCGAAAAATCCGGATCGCGACCCCGTGCCATGCTGAGCCCGAATTTGATAGGTCAACGCCACGCCAAGCACCACGCGGTCCGCTTCGAGTCCGATCCGTTTGTTGTTGAAGAGGGCGTCGCCGACCGCCCGCAACACTTCCGATGCGTTTTCGAAATAACGGCCAATCGCATCAATCGCCGCGTGGTTCGCGTTTTCCCGCTGCATGCGCAGCCGCAGCCTGGCCAGCATCATCGTGCTCAACCGAATCCGTTCCGCCTGGCTTAGCAGCGCTCGGAAGCGCAAACTTTCCAGCGAGTTGTCGTTGCCAAGCGCCGTGATCGCGTCTTGCGCTTGCGACGTCGCGACAGTAGCCGGCGGTGCGCTCGCTGCTTGTGTCGGTTCTCCCGCAGAATCGGCTAGCTCCGAAAACAAATGTCCCAGCGCGCGACGCTCCGGGTCGTATCGCCGCACTGGCCACAGCGCGATCGAAAGCGCCGTTTGCAGCAACCCTCCGCAGAGCGCCAGCGCCCCCGCTTCCGCCGCCTGCCGCGGCGTCAGCGGCTGTGCCGCGTATACCACCAGCAACACAAGACTAATGACTCCCACATCCGCGGCCGTCGTTCCGACAGCCACCAGCATTCCTGCGATAAACGCCCACGCTGTCGCGACGAACACTGCTTCGACATTTCGGTGCCCCGTTATGGCACCGAGAAAAATCGCAATCGCGCACCACGCCGTCGATGCAAGCATTCGCCGCGCTCGTTGCGGATAAGGGTCGTGCCCATCCGAATACGAAACGTTCAGCGCGCCGCTCGCCATTGCCAGTCCGCCGCGCGGCATTCCTAGCGCAAATCCGACTACAAGCGGCAGAATCACGCCGGCGGTATTTCGTATCGCCAGCGACGGCACCATTTTCGAGTGATCGAAGTGCGTCAGCAGCTTCCAGATCGCGCGGGCCTGACCGGGAGGCGCGGCAGGCGGCTCTACTTGGGAAGAGGTGAGCGGAGCGGTGGTCATGAAATTGGGCGCCGTCGCCCGGCAGGGCCGATTCGACGCGACGTAGATGGACAGTTTAGCAGGGGCGGGAGAGGAATTCTGGAGGAGGGAGGGTGTGCCACCCCCCATTGTTTTCGCAAGAGTGCGCAAGCTGCAGAAAAGAAGAGGGTTGCGGCGATTCTTAGGTGAGTGGTTTGCGCAAAGAGTTCGTAAGAGACTGAAAACAAAGGATGTGGCGGGATCAAGGGAAGGGAAGAAGAACAGCGGGCGTTGGGAAGCCTCGGCGGACAGGGAAATGGCGGATTGGGAGTGCCTACAATCGGTTGGAGCGAGTCCAAACACGCGAAAGAGTAGCACATCGACTTTACTATGTCAATAGCAGTACTGGTTTAGAATCTAGCACCAGAAAAAGGCGCGAAAACAGCGGCGAGCAGAGTGCGCATTCGAATCGGCGCCGCCCAAGCAAAAAAATCCCAACACGCCGAGCCTGGGTGTGGGACGCCCGGCTCGTTAGACAAGATCTGTGAATTTGAGCGCGAACCTGTGCCGCAAGGTGGCGCTGAAGCATCAAAGAAAGCGAACTATTGGGATGAAGAGAACCCAGCACACTAGCCCATGTCTACGGCAAATCCTCTGGCAGAAAAACAAGCGGTTGAGCGCAACCGCGAAGTCGAGAAACAACGAGCAGGCTCTCACGCCAGCTTCGCGGGAATCGCCATGGTGTTTCAGGGCATTCTGATTGTTGCCCACGTGTTCGTTTACGAAACCTGGAAGGCGATGTGGGGTGGGGCGGGCGCGCGAGCCAGCGCCGGTATGGCCGCGGCCGCTGCGCTGCTTTGTTTTTTCTTTCTTGCGGCGACGATTCTCGCTTTCCGTTACAACAATGCGCCGCTGCGAGTGTTCTATCGCGTCGCGGCAGTTTGGCTCGGCGCGCTGAATTTTCTGGTGCTCGCGTCGGCCGCCAGTTGGCTTGCTTACGGATTCATTGCGGCCAGCGGCATTGCCCTGCCGGGCCGCTGGATTGTCGGCTCATTTTTTGGAGCCGCGGCTCTTGTGAGTGTCTGGGCGGTGGCAAATGCAAACTGGGTGCGCGTAAAGAAAGTCCGCATTCGCCTGGCCAACTTGCCGGAAGCATGGCGCGGACGGACGGCCGTGCTTGTGAGCGACCTGCATCTCGGCCATGTGCATCATCACGGGTTTGCTTCACGCATCGTGCGCAAAATAGGTGCGCTGCAGCCGGACGTAATCTTTCTTGCCGGAGACATGTTCGACGGAACGCAAGTGAACGCGCCGGAGCTTATGGCGCCATTTCGATTCTTGCGGCCGCCGCAGGGCATTTTTTTCGCGACGGGCAATCACGAACTTTTTCGCGGCGATGCCTACTTCTCCGACTCGATTCGCGCTGCGGGAATTCGCGTGCTCGAAAATGAAAAAGTGCTGCTTAATGGATTGCAAGTTCTCGGAGTGCCCTACATCCACGCGACGCACGCGGAGCACTTCCGTTCCGTCCTGGCGAAGCTGGCGATCGATCCATCGCGCGCAAGTATTCTTTTGACGCACGCGCCAGATCGTCCCGCGATCACGGCCGAAGCTGGCATAGGCCTTCAACTCTCAGGCCACACGCATCGTGGCCAATTTTTCCCCTTTTCCTGGATAACGCGCCGCATTTATGGCGCGTTTACTTACGGGCTCGCGCGGCTTGGCGAAACGCAGTTTTATACTTCGAGCGGCGCCGGCACGTGGGGCCCACCGCTGCGGCTTGGTTCGCAAGCCGAAATCGTCCAAATCACGTTCGAGTAGCGCGAGCTGCAAACCGCCGAGAAGGGTTCACATTCCCGTGCGGAGCGCCGGAAGCGTAAACGCCGGCTTCACTTCTTTTCGCTTCGACCAGTCATGGTAAGTGTGGCATTCAAAACAGCGCGACTCCGCATGATTTGGCCCGGGCGCGTGGCACGTCTGGCAATTCGCAATCCCCGGAATCAGCACGTCGCTCGATTCCGTGCTCGTCATCGCCTTCGCGTGGCAACTCGTGCAAGTAAATCCGGTGTGCGCGTCGTGGCTGAATTTCGAATGTGGTAGCCAGCGCAAGGTGGTGTTCGCCGGCGCAATTGCGGCTATGTGGGCCAGCATGCCGAGAACGGCTTCGGACACCTGCATCTGGCCGCCAGAACTCGTTAAGTAATTCGGTGCTTTGGGAGCCCAGCGAGCTATGCTGGTGTCGTCCAGTGTTTCTCGCGCCATCTGATGGCACTGCGCGCAGGTTTTGTGCGACAGCAGCTCTTCCGCGACCGTCACTTTCTCCTGGATCCACTGCGCCGTCGTCACCGTTCTCATCCGCGGTGGCAAAGGCTTGCCCGTCAAATCTCGCGCAGGATCTTCCATCTCCCGCAATTCCGATGGATGTGCCGCGATGTACCCCGAAAATTTCTTCACCAAAAACGCATGCACCACTTCCGCCTTGTCATGAGGCACGCCTTCATCGAATCGCTTGTCGAACGTCAACAAATGACACGCAGCGCAAGCCGTCGCAAACTTCACCGGCGCCATCAATTCACGCCCAGTCGCGGGATTGTGCGCCATCAATCCAGTCGAACGCGGCGCCGCGAATTGATCTTTGCCCGTGTAACTCACTGCCGCCGCTACATACTTCGCATCAGCATAAGGCCACGGCGCGTTCAAAGCCGCTGCAGCCGATCGATGACAATCGCCGCACGTCAATTGCACGTTCGGCCCATTCGGCGCGCTTCGAATCGGCTTCATATGCAGCATGTGATTCAACTTAATTGTTCCTGAATCCCGCGCGCCCACCTTCAGTGCGGCAAACTCCGGATGCCCATCCTCAAAACTCAGAATTCCCGACGCGTAGTGTGAACCCCCGCCGTGCCCGGCCAAATCCGCATGGCATTGCGAGCAAGCCTGATTCGTTGCCGCCGCCAAATCGATCTTTCCTCGATGCTCAACGTGGCATTCCGCGCAATTCGGCATCCGCGTCTGTTCCGCATGATGAATCGGCCCGTCGTGACACGCCAGGCACGCCGAATTCTCTGCCTTCGCCGAATACGCCCCGGCCTCTTGAACGTGGCACGCCGCGCACTGCGTTTCGAATACGGCATGTGGATTGCTCAGCCGTCCGCTCGAATACACCCTCGAGTCATGGGCCACAAAGTGCGCCACAATCCAAGCCAGCGCAATCGCCGGCAGCACAATCGCCAGCCACAGCTTCGCGCGCTTCCACGGCGTCGGCCTCTTGAAATAATTCAGGTCGATTCGCTGCGCCAGTTTCTTCGTTGTGCGCGTTCTTGCCAATCGTCACCTAATACCGGAGCGCCATCACTGCATGCACCACGCCCAGCAAAATCAGCGCAAGTGAAAGTGGAATGTGCACGAGCAGCCAGCCATGCAGCCACTTGTGCATTCGCTCTTGCATCGAGAGCTGCCGCGCTTCGTCACAAATTTCTTCCAGGTCGCTCATCGTCGCGTGCGCCGATGGCGGCACCAGTGTCCGCATCGCTGCGAATGAACTTCGCGCTCGCCCTTCATCGCTCAAGCGCTGGCTCCTCTTCGGATTCTCCAGATACGGCCGCAACTCGCCGCAATAAAATCGCCGCAGCGGAGCCGACTGCTCATCGTTCAACAAAATAATCTCTGGAGCCGCCGCCACCGCTGTCGCAACGCTCGCTCCTGCGCTCACCGCGGCTGAAGTTCGCAGCGCCACGGTGCTCCCCGTCAGCGCGCGCATCGCCGTAAACCCGCCTGCGCGTTGTCCCGCTTCTTCCGACTTGTACGCAAATCCCAGCGGCCCGCACAGCGCTTCCATCGCGCGATCCGCTTCCTCTCGCAACAGCATCCGTACATGTCCAATTTCGTCATAGATCGTTTCGAGTGGAACGTCTTTCGTCATCAACCGCGGCAAATAATTTTGCAGGGCCGCGCCAAAGACGCCGCTTGCCACCGTAACAATTAGCAGCCACATCAAGATCTGCGTCAGCGTCCCGCCAAAGTGAAATCCGCCGTGAAACAAAATAAGCGGCAGCGCCAGAAATCCCAGCCACAAGTGCCCGCGCATCCACGCCTGCGCTCGTCCCAGCCTCCACGTCGGCACTCGCTTCCTCGCCCCAAGCGCCGCCGCAAACAACATGAACGCGAATCCGACAATCCCAAACGCCAGCCCCAGCGCGCTACCACCCGTCGGCCCTCTCGCCGCGGTCAGCGCATACGGCACATAAATCGCCAGGCACACCAAGAAGATCGCGATCGAAAGGAAAAACCACGATCGTTGGGTGGAGTCGAGCTTCATTTCACCTTCCAACCTTGATGAATCACTTCCTGGAAAAACTGCCGCGGCTCCACGCGATGAGCCGCGTCGTGCGGGCACGCATAAACGCAACTCGGCTCTTTCAAATGCGTACACAAATCGCACGAAGTCGCTTTCTGCTTGATCGTCGCCTTCTTCCGCCCGGGATGTTCCGGATCTTCCGCCATCACTTCGAACGGGTGCAGGTTGATATTCCCGTACGGGCAATTCCGCGCGCAAAGCCCGCATCCGATACACCAATCCTCGATAATCACTTCCAGCGAATTTCGCCGCCGGATCGATCCCACCGGGCATCCCACCATGCACAGCGGATCGCGGCACTGCCGGCAACTTGTCGCCACAAGGAAATGATCGAAGCGCAGTCCGTCACGCACCAATCGCGTCACGCCGTCATGCGCATCCGCGCATGCATTCACGCACGCGTCGCACCTCGTGCAATTTTCCAAATCCAGGACCAGCAAGCTCTGCGCTTCCATCAATCCCTGCGAAAGGAATTGATCGATTGGCACGCCCTGAACCATTTCCATGCGCTGTTGGTTCGCAAACCGCCGCTCTTCCGCAACTAACTCCAGTCCGCGCCGCACCGTCGGGAATCGTTCCACCATTTGCCGGAAGTCTTCACCCGGAATGCGGACCACTTCCACGTGGTCCAGCGCCGTGCAATTCGCCGTCCTCACTCCGCCGCCCAGCAATCCAATCTCGCCGAAGTAATCCCCGCGCGATAAATATGCCAGCACCAGTTCGCCGCCCGGATAATTCTCCGAAATCTTCACGAACCCGATGCGCACCAAATAAAAACAGTCCGCCACATCCCCTTGCCGCGCAATCGTTTGCCCCGGCGCAAACCGCTGCAACTCCACCTTCTCTTTTAAGTGCTCGATAAAATCCGGCGACAAATCCGCGAACATAGGCACGCCGCGCAAATGATTCTCGAGTGCCCGGCGCCGGTACGTTTCATCAATTTGCGCCTTGAACGTCTTGTTCTTCATCATGATGTCGAGCACGTTGCGCAACATTTCGTATGCCACGACATCCGATTCCGCGCGGACCGTCGCCGACCGCGGATAAAAATTCATACACGTCATTTCGCCAAACAAATCGCCGGGACCAAGCTCCGCCACCGGATTGCCATAGGAAAGGTCCACTGCCGCATCGATCGGAATCGTTTTGTCGCGCGCCTCTTCCGCGCGCACATCCTCGTCGCGGCCCACCAGCGTGCTCGTTAGCCGCTTGAACAATCCCTTCGATCCGCCTTGCGTCTTGACGTGCGCGATCGGCGTCGAAATCGAAACCCGCGCCTTGCCTTCCAAAATATAAAAAGCCGTCGATCCGAAATCGCCTTCCTTGCAAATCGATTCGCCTTTGCGGAATCGTCGCTTCACAATCGCGCCGCGATTCATCTCCAGGAATGTTCCCGATACGCCGTGGAACACCGGAATCTTCAGCAAATCCTCCGCTTCGAATCCTTCGGCGCCCGGGCCTTCCGCGATCGCCGTGCCGGTCACGCTTTTGTTCGTCAGCGCTCCCGTCGGGCACGAAACCATGCACTCCCCGCACGAAATGCAAGTCGAATCGCCCATCGGTGAGTTCAGGTCGAACGCGATGCCGGTCGAGTAACCTTTCCCCATGCGGCCCAGCACAAAATTCGTCCGCACTTCATCGCAACCGCGGATGCACCGGTCGCACAAAATGCACGAGTCGTGGTCCACCGCAATCGAAAGCGAAGAATCGTCATGCCCGCGCGCCACGGTGCGCTTTGCGAAACGCGGTTCCTTGATTCCCGCCGCTTGCGCCAGCGTCTCCAACTCGCAATCGCCAGAATTTTTCTGGCGCGTACACGGCGAGGGGTGATCTGCCATCAAAAGTTCCAGCAGCGTCTTCCGCGCGCTCAGGACTTTCTCCGAATTCGTTACCACCTTCATTCCCGGTTCGACCGGTCGCACACACGCTGCCGACAAAACTCGCGCACCGGTATCCACCAGACACAACCGGCACACGCCCACCGGAGTCTCGTTCTGCAAGTGACAAAGCGTCGGAATCGAAACGCCGTTCATCCGTGCCGCATCAAAAACGGTCGTTCCTGCCGGCACACGAATTGCCGCGCCATCAATCGTGATGTCGATCAGTCCCGGAGGTGTGCTCGATGTCGTCATTGGTTACGGCCTGATTCCCACTCGATTCACTTCTCCCGCTCGTGCCGCAGCGCTCTTGCAAATCCCGCTCGGACATTCCCCGCGCAAAACATGCGCATCCACTTCCGCCCGAAAATGTTTCAGCACCGACTGAATCGGCGCCGGCACAATCTGCCCCAGCCCGCAGATCGAAGCCTGCGCCATTGCGTGTGACAGTTCATCCAGCAATCCCAAATCCGCGCGATATTGCGCTTCCGGCGCCGATCCCTGCGACCATCGCGCCAGCAAATCCACCATCTTTTGCGAACCAACTCTGCAAGGCACGCATTTCCCGCACGATTCATTCCGATAAAACCGCACCGCATTCAGCGCCATGTCCAGCATGCATGTTGTATCGTCGCAAACAACAATCGCTCCCGAACCCAACATCGATCCTGCATCCGCCAACGCTTTGAAATCCAGCCGCACATCCACCATGGACGCCGGCAAATATCCCGACGACGGTCCCGACGGCGCAAACGCTTTCAATTGCCGCCCTCCGCGCACTCCGCCCGCATAATCAAAAAGCACCGTTCTCATCGGGATGCCCATCGGCACTTCATAAATTCCCGGCCTCGCGCAATGTCCGCTCACGCCAACGAATTTCAGCCCGCGCGATCCGCCTTGCCCTGCCGATTTATACCAATCGATCCCGCGTGACAGAATCTGCGGCGCATTCGCAAACGTCTCCACGTTATTGATCACTGTGGGCTTTTGATACAGCCCGTTCACGCCCGGAAACGGCGGCTTGTTCCGCGGCTCTGCGCGATGCCCCTCAATCGCCTCGATCAACGCGCTCTCTTCTCCGCAAATATATCCGCCGGGACTTACAAACACGCGCAAGTCAAAATCCAGCCCCATGCCCTGAATATTTTTCCCCAGCAACCCCGCGCGATAGCAACGGCGAATTTCCTCGCCCAAAATTTCTTCCTGCAAATGATATTCGTGCCGGATGTAAAGAATTCCGTGTTTCGCTCCCGTCACCAGCCCTGCAATCGCCATCCCTTCAATCACCAGGTGCGGCAAATGCGACATGATGAACCTGTCTTTGATCGTTCCCGGCTCGCTTTCGTCCGCGTTGCACACAATATATTTTTCC
>Ga0070734_10000540_pt1 | contig 76169 bp, 52 predicted proteins | sample Coa_R1_8_FD_66444 | JGI IMG/M metagenome (GOLD analysis project Ga0070734, IMG submission 66444) | Surface soil microbial communities from Centralia Pennsylvania, which are recovering from an underground coalmine fire - Coalmine... | ecosystem: Environmental > Terrestrial > Soil > Unclassified ...
GAATTCTACCGACGGCGCCTTGCTGCTCTTCACCGGCAGGACACTGGCGTCGGTCGCCGTTCGTCCGCAGCCCGGACAGAAACTCGCTAACGGCGTGCTGAACCTCGACGAGCACCCGATGCTGACGCCAGTCGTGGAGTTGGGCAACCGGCTGATGACCCGCGCCGAACAATTCGGTGTCGTTCAGGGCGTCCTCGGAAGTGTACCAGCCGGAAGCGTGGTAATGACGGATCGCGGTGCGGCGTCGCCGAATGTTGCACCCTCACCGTTTGCACCGCCACTCGCGTCGGTTCCCACCTTGATCAACAAGGTGGACCCGCAGTATCCCGCTCTGGCCAGGCAGGCCAGGATCTCGGGGGACGTTCACATCAAGATCCAGATCGGCACCGATGGGCACGTGCAGAAGATCGAAGTGGTGAGCGGGCATCCACTACTGATACCAGCGACGCTTGAGGCGGTCAAGCAATGGGTTTACGCTCCCATCCCCGTGGCTGGAAGCGCTGATATCACAGTGCCGTTCCGGATCGATGGCGGGAATGCGCCGCTCGAAAGCACGGCGAAATCTCAATCGCCAATCGTTGGCGGCCCTGTCACTGGAGGCGTTATCGGCGGCATTATGAATGGTGTTCCGGGAGGCGTTCCCGGAGGCGTACCTGGAGGTGTTCCAGGTGGCGTCGGTGGCGCAGCCGGCAGCGTGCCGAAGATCAAAATCGGCGGCGCTGTGGCGGCCGCCAAACTGGCTTCCAAGGTGGATCCCATCTACCCGGAAGAGGCTCGCACGGCAGGGATCGAAGGCGAAGTAGTCCTGGAAGTCACGATCGACGAGGATGGACACGTACAGACGGCGGTGCCTCGCGATGGCAATCCACTCCTCGCCACCGCAGCCGTGACCGCAGTCAAGCAGTGGGTCTATCACCAGACCTTGCTGAATGGCCAGCCCTGCGTCGTCATGACGCAAGTAACCGTACCCTTCAAACTGCAGTAGATTCGTGAGCTTTAGCTTGCCGCACACACGGCGAGCTAAAGCTCTCGCCCACTCCCCTGAAAGCGCTATCATACTCTGCATGGCGCTCCCGCTCTCCCGCCGGCAATTAGCATGCGGCGCCCATCTGCCAACAACTGCGGCGGGACGCGGCGGCAGAGGTGGACAGCCAGAAGCGCCGCCCGATCTTTCGATGTCGGCAACTCGCCTCGACTCCGAAATGATCGTCTCCCTGGTGAATCCGCGGCACGACGTCGATATGGAAGTGGATTGCACGCTCCGCGGCGTCACCGCGAAACAGGCGCGCGCACAGATCCTCCACGACTCCGACATCAACGCGGCCAACAGCTTCGACGATCCCGGCCACGTGACCATCAAGCCGCACCAGGCCGCCGCGGATGGGGACCGTCTACGCATCACGCTGCCTGCGATGTCCGTGGCCACAGTGACGCTGCAGGTCGGGTGACGAACAATTATGCGCTATCGCCCGTTGGGACGTACCGGTTGGAAGGTTTCGGAAATCAGTTTTGGAGCATGGGCCATCGGAGGATCGTGGGGCAGCGTCGATGACGCGGAATCGCGAGCCGCGCTCGAGAAGGCTCTCGAGTGCGGCGTCAACTTCATCGACACAGCCGATGTCTACGGCATGGGTCGCAGTGAACGCCTCATCGCCCAGCTCAAGCGCGATCACAAAGAGCAGATCGTCGTCGCCACCAAGGCGGGACGCCGGCTCTCGCCGCATACCGCGGATGGCTACAACGAAGCCAACCTCGCGCGCTTCATCGAGGACAGCCTGCGGAACCTGGCAACGGACTGCCTCGATTTGGTGCAACTGCATTGCCCGCCCACCGATGTCTACTACCGCCCGGAACTCTTCGGCGCTCTCGACCGGCTGACCGAGGCCGGCAAGATCCGGCATTACGGCGTAAGCGTGGAGCGCGTGGAAGAGGCATTGAAGGCCATCGAATACCCCAACGTGCAGAGCGTACAGATCATCTTCAACTGTTTCCGGCATCGTCCCGCCGAACTCTTCTTCGAGCAGGCTGCCCGGAAGCAAGTCGGCATTCTCGCGCGTGTTCCGCTGGCCAGCGGCCTGCTGACCGGCAAGATGAAACACGACTCGCAGTTCTCCGCCGACGATCACCGGAATTTCAATCGCCGCGGCGAGGCTTTCGACGTCGGTGAGACTTTCTCGGGAGTCGACTATGAGACAGCGCTCGCAGGCGTGGAAGAGATCCGTCACCTTCTGCCTCCCGGTGTCAGCATGGCGCAGTTCGCACTGCGCTGGATTCTGATGTTCGATGCAGTGACATGCGCCATTCCCGGCGGCAAGAATCCTGCTCAGGTCGCCGACAATTGCGCCGCATCGGACCTCGCGCCACTCTCAGAAGCTGCGATGAACGCGGTCCGCGATCTGTATGTCAGGCAGATTCGGGAGCAAGTGCACCAACGCTGGTAACAGCACCGCTTGCTGACGCGCGCGGCTCGCAAGCACACCTATCGCGCGAACGTATTGCTTACGAGCCGCGACCGTGAGGGAGCGTTTCTGATATGACCCTAAAGACCTACTCGGGCGCAAGTGCACCAACGCCCGCAGCTTCTTCCAAGCGGACCGCCAAATCCAACAGCAGCTCGTCTTCATAAGGCCGCCCGAGCAGTTGCACGCCGATGGGCAAACCTTCCTTCGACACCCCCATCGGAAGCGCGACTGCAGGCAGTCCGAGCACGTTGGCCACCACCGCGGGCATCATCGCCTGGAACTGTCCGATCTCCTTGCCTTCCACCATCCACTTGCGCTCCCGGTGGCGGAACGCCGGGATCCCGCAGACCGGCATCAACAGAACCGGCACGTCCACCATCTGGCGGAGAAGCGCAGCCCGCATGCGATCGCGCGCTGCCAGATTCACCAGTACCTCTTCGCCCGATACTTCCTTGCTGCCCAAGCTCTCCAGTAAAGTCCAGTGCGCTTCGGATTGGCGATCCGCCACCAGTTTGCGAGTGGCCGACGCAGGCCACTGGCTGAAGAGGAACGCCCACACGTTAGGAGCCCTTTCCAATCCTCGCGGCTGGAACGCTTCCACCGGCATGCCGATCTGTTCGAACAGAGCTGCTGCCCGATGCACCGCCGCACGAATCTGCGGATCCACAGGCACCTGGTAAAACTGCTCCCACATTCCAATCCGCACGTTCGTTGCCGCCGGCGGCCGAAGCGGCACGGGTGCCGAGATCGGATCTTGAGGCTCGTAGCCGGCGAGCACCGAAAACAGCAGTCGCAGATCCTGCGCGGAGCGTGCCATCGGTCCCACGACTCCCGTCAGACCGCCGGGATATCCCATCGAGGGAAAGTGCCCGACCGAGGGAATTCGCCCGGGCGTTGGTTTCAGACCCGCGATTCCGCAGAAGTGTGCGGGCACCCGGATCGATCCGCCGCCATCGCTGCCCACGCCTCCTGCCGAACAGAACGAGGCAATCGCCGCAGCCTCTCCTCCGCTCGATCCACCAGGCGTCCGCTCCGGATCTAGCGGGTGGTTCGTGCGGCCGGTGATCCGGTTATCGGTCTCGTAACTGGCCAGGAACTCCGGCGTGTTGGTCTTGCCCAGCAAGATCGCGCCCTGGCTCCGCAGCCGCGCCACCACCACCGAATCCTGCGCCGCGGGAACATCCGCGCGCAGCAGACTTCCCGAGCGCGTAGAGAGTCCCGCTACATCGAAGCTATCTTTCACGGTCACGGGCACGCCGTGCAGGAGTCCCAGCGGCTCGCCCAGCGACATGGCGCGCTGGCAATTGCGGGCGTCCGCAAGCGCGCGTTCCGCCAGGACCGTCACAAAGGCGTTCACTTCGGGATTCCGGCGCTCGATCTGCCGGAGGTGAGCCTCGACCAGTTCCACCGGGGAGATGAGACCATCCCGAACCATGGACACCATCAGGCAGAGCGAGGAGCGATGCGGCACAATCGCTATCTTGCCACGCGGGCCTCGATCAAGGCCACAGGCGAGTCGGTCGTCTTCACTCCCACCAGTTCCATGCCCGCGTCTTCAAACAAAGCAGAGAACTCCGGCACCGTGCGTTCTTTGCCTCCGATGGTCATGACGAGCATTTCGATATCCAGCATTTTGGCGGGCGACGGTTCCGGTCCGTGCGGGATCAACATCTCCACCAGAAAGAGGCGTCCGGTATCCGGCGCATGAATCGCCAGTTGTTCGCAGATCAGCCGCAGAATCTTGTGGCAGTGCTCGTCGCCCCAATCGTGCACAATGTGCTTCATGATATAGGCATCGCACTGGTGCGGAACCCGTTCGAACATGCTGCCGGAATCGTACGTCACGCGATCCGCGCAGTTGTCGAAGTGGCCAGCGTCCACCGCGCCGCTGATGACCCCGGGTAGATCGAAAAGCACTCCATGCAGGTGCGGATGCTTGCGCAGAATGTGCGAGAGCAGCATGCCGTGGCCGCCGGCAACATCCGCCATGCGATGGAAGCCGGAGAAGTCCATGACTGGATCGAGCGCCGCCACCTCCATCCGGGAATAGGCGGTCATGCAGCGGTGGAAGTTCTCGGCCTGCTCGGGAATCTCCGGCAACAGATCGAATGCGCTTTTGCCATACGCGGCGGTGATCGCGTCGTGCCCCGTACGAATGGAGTGGAGCATGTATTCGTAGCCGCGCATCTGCCACGAATCGCCGGACATGATGGCCAAGGCGCGCAAGGAATTCGGCGAATCGGCGCGCAGGCAGGCTCCCACCGGAGTCAGCGTGAATCGCCGCCCTTCCAATTCGTGGAAAACGCCCAGGCTCGCGAGCATGCGCATCACGCGATACAGCGACGGCGCGTGACATGCGGTCTTCTCGGCGAGATATTCGGCGGTGACGGGTTCACCGTCCATCAGCTCGGCAACCCCTAATTTGGCCATCGCGGAAAGCGCGGTGGTGAGGGATTTTCCCCAGAGCATTTGCGTGAGAATAGCGTGAGGTGGCAGTGCTTCGTTAGGGTTCATCGTGAGGTAAGAAACTTCGGTAAAGTATAACTCAAAAAGCGCGCTTATTGCGTCTTACTGACGCGTTCCGAAGGCCGCAGCAGCCGCGACGGCAGCTTGGACAGATACGTCAGGCGCTCGATCATGGGCAGCAGGCGGCGCACCGTCTTTCCGTGCAAGACCAGGCTCCCCGCCACCAGGGCTGGATGCGGAATGGTGGTGCAGCATCGCGAGCACACGCCCACATCGCCGCCACGCCCGGAAGCATGCAATTGCCGCATCTGCTGCATCGCATCGGAGTTCCAGATGTTCACCAGGCTCTCGGTCTCGATATTCCCGAGGGGCGCGCCATCCAGCATGTAGCTCTGGCAGCACGGGTAGACGTCGCCATTCTGCTTCACATACATCGGACCGCGCCACAGATAGTGGCAGGGGTGCTTCCAGTCGCTGGCGGCATGGCCGGCGTCGGGCCGCATCAGGTTCGTTTCGTCAGCTTTGATGCGGATCTGGTCGACACCCGGAACCGCGTTCCAGAAGGCCAGAAAATCGTCCACTTCGCCGGCATTTCCCTCCATCTTCACCATCTGCACCACTACCTGCAGGCGGGAGCCGCGCTCGTGCTTCATGCGGGCGAAACGCACGAAATTTTCGCGGACTTTTTCGAATTTCGCGCCCTTGCGGTAAAACTCGAATGTCTCCTTCCTGGCGCCGTCAAAGCTGAGGGTCAGTTGTTCCAGTGGCGAATCGAGCACCCGCGCCGAAACACGCTCGTCGAGAAAGGTGCCGTTGGTTGAAAGCAGGGACGAGATGCTGTGACGGTGGCAAAATTCGATTCTCTCGAAGATGTGCGGGTCCATGAAGGGCTCGCCCAGGCCGATCAGCATCATGTGTTCCGCGGTCGACCCAGATTGAGTGACAAGACGTTCGAAGGCCTCATCCGTCATATCGGCTTTAGGTTGCTTATGTGTTTCCCGCGGGCACATCGGACAGTAGAGGTTGCACTTCGCCGTCGTTTCGACGATATACTCCACCGGCAACGCCGCCAGCCTGGCCTGGCCCGTCAGATATCCCCAGAGAAGTTTCGCCCGGTTCCAGGCCCTCATGTGTACATTTATTGTACCTGTGCGGCTCGAAGGTGAATCTGATGATTCGTGGAACAACGCGTCCGCAAGCTCAACCGTTCCGATGTGCGCCTCGATGGCGAATACGTGCTCTATTGGCTCCGCTGGAACCGGCGAGTCGAATCGAACCATGCTTTGGCATTCGCAGCCGAACTGGCAAACCGGTTGAATCTCCCGTTGCTGGTCGTGGAGCCTCTCGATTGTGAGGATCCATACGCGTGCGACCGGCGGCATGCCTTCGTGCTGGAAGGAGTGGCGGAGACCGCGGCGCGCTTCGGCAAAATCGGCGCCGGATATCAATTCGCACTGTCACGCCGGAAACACGAAGGCGGCCATGTGTTCGATCAAGCTGTGTCGAAGGCGGCGGTGGTGGTGACCGACGATTACCCTGAAACCATCGCCGGGCCGCAGCTCGAATTCCCAGTGCAGGCCTACGCCGTGGACTCCAGTTGCATCGTCCCGATGAGCTGCATTGAAGCCCGCTCCTACGCGGCCTACTCGATCCGGCCGAAGATCCATAAGCTGCTGCCGCAGTTCCTGAAGTCCCTGGCGCCGGTCAAACTCAAGCGGCGATTCTCCGTACGTGAGGCCGATCTTCCCGGCGGTCCCGCAGCGGCCCAGTCCTGCGAAATCGACCACGATGTACCGCCTTCCACCGCTTTCCGCGGGGGACGCCTGGAGGCGGAACGCTGTCTGGATCGATTCCTCGAAAAACGCCTGCGGCGATACTCGGCCGACAAGAATGAACCGGCGGCCCACGTCACATCCGACCTCAGCCCATACCTGCACTTCGGCTTCATCTCCTCGCTGGAAGTGGCGTTGGCGGTGCGCGAATATGCCAAGGAACACAAGGTGGTTGCCGACGAGTTTCTGGAGGAGTTGATCGTCCGGCGGGAACTCGCGTTCAACTTTGTGCGTTATGCCAAGAAGGTGGATAGCCTTGACGAATTGCCGGAGTGGGTGCGGACGACGCTCAACAAGCACCGCTCCGACCCGCGGGATCCGGTGTACACCCGCGAACAATTCGAGAGCGCGGCAACGTGCGATGATTTATGGAACGCCACCCAACAAGAACTTTTGCTTCGCGGGAAGATTCACGGCTACTACCGGATGTATTGGGGAAAGAAGATTGTGGAATGGTCTGCGACTCCGGAAGAAGCGCTGGCCACGATGATTCACCTGCATGACCGCTACGCTCTCGATGGCCAGGACCCAAACACCTATGGCAACATCCTATGGTGCTTCGGCCTGCATGATCGTCCCTGGAACGAGCGCCCGGTGTTCGGCACTGTACGGTGGATGTCGCGTGGCGGAATGGATCGCAAGACTGACGTGAAGGCTTACATCGCAGAGATTGCTTATTTGAAGCGCACAGGCAAGGAATTGAACCAGTGAAACTTACGATCTCAGGGGCAACCGGATTAATTGGCCGGCGGCTGATGAAATCCCTCTCTGTCGGCAGCAATACAATGACCGTACTCAGCCGCCATGCGGGCGCCAATATGCCCGCGGGGGTCCGCCTGGCAGTGTGGGATCCACCGAAGGGCGAACCACCTGCAGACAGTCTGCGCGATGCCGACGCGGTGATCCACCTTGCCGGCGAGCCGGTGGCGCAACGCTGGTCGGCGGACGTGAAGCAGCGGATCCGTGACAGCCGGGTCCTGGGAACCCGGAATCTGGTGCAGGCATTGTCGAAACTGCCGAACCCCCCGAAGACCTTGATCTGCGCTTCCGCGGTGGGATATTACGGGTCGCGCGGCGATGAGACGCTGGTAGAAACGTCGGCGCCGGGGACGGGCTACCTCGCGGAGGTTTGCACCGCGTGGGAGAACGAAGCGATGGCCGCGGAACCGCTCGGCATCCGGCTGGTCCGCATCCGGACCGGGATCGTGCTGGATGCAAGGGGCGGCGCGCTACAGCGGATGCTGCCGCCCTTCAAGATGGGCGTGGGCGGCAAGCTGGGCAATGGCAAGCAGTGGATGCCTTGGATTCACATTCAGGATTTAGTGGGATTGATTCAATTCGCGCTGATGCCTCCGATGCGAGGCCCGGTCAATGGCGTCGCGCCTTATCCGGTGATCAATGCCGACTTCACCAAGGCATTGGCGGCCGCGGTGAAGCGTCCAGCACTTTTTCCCGTGCCAGGTTTCGCATTGAAACTGCTGTTCGGGGAAATGTCGGAGGTTTTACTGGCCAGCCAGCGAGCACTTCCCAAAGAAGCCGAAGCGGCGGGATTTCGCTTCAAATATGCGCAATTGGGCCCCGCTCTTGCCGATCTTCTGAAGTGACGTGGCGCGAACACTCTTGTTCGCCGTCTCGACACTCATTGTCGAGACTTTTCAGGCGTGCACTCAGCCGGTTGTCCCGTCCCGCAACTCCCGGGGCGCGAGCGAATACCCAGACGCGATGAAAAACGTCGACATGCGCGTCGACGCGGCGAACACTCTTGTTCGCGCCACATCAAAATCAGTATTTGCAACGAGCAGCCAGCAGACCTGTGGCCTCGTTCAGATCGAGGTCCGCGATCAACACGCCGTGTTGGCCGTAAGGCTGACACACCAGCAGAGTCCCATCCGGCCGCACCACCGCGGACGTGGTTGGAGAGACTTCACTGGCGCAGTTGGCGCTCGCCAGATAGCACGTGTTCTCGGCGGCACGGCAGAGCAGGGCCTTCTCGTGGAAAGTATTCGCCGGATCGGCGAAGCTGCGGGGCCGGTAACTGCCCGCCTCTGCGATGTGGAAGTGCGGATGAAACACGACCTGCGCTCCCCGCCTGGCTGACCATCGGACCGTTTCCGGATAACGCCAGCCCTCATGGCAGATCGCAATTCCGAAAGTAAGCGGACCGGTCTGAAAGATCCGCCGGTCGGTACCAGGACTGTAAGTGCCCTCCTCGGAGGGATCGATCTGCACCTTGTCCTGCCAGCCATCGATCGTTCCATCGCGACGGATTACCAGTGCTGTCGCAATCACGGCGCCATCCACGATGCGTTCGGTGCCCAAAACCACGGCAATATTTCCTGCCCCTGCGGCGCCGGCGATCTGGCTCCAGGCTCGCTCCAGGAATGCCGTATCCGGCGGTGGGATCGACTGGCCCAATCCCCTGTATCCCGGCACGAAGCACTCCGGAAAGCAGATGATGCCAGCACCTTCGCGGGATGCCTGAGCAATTGCGTCCTCAGCCAGGCGCACCGAATCGCCGGGAGTGGCGGGAGAACGAAGATTGGCTAGCGCTATGCGAAACGTGTTCATGACTTTCCCATTTTGACGCACGTTGTTGGTCCGGTTGGAAGATTCAACACCGCGAATCGCCCCATCGTGTTACACGTATGAAACGGGAGCATCCGTGGTCGAATTCTTCAGCAAGCTTCTCAGCAGTGACTTCATGCCGCACAAGATGTGCTTTCTGGAGAACCAGACCGTCCTCTGGCTCAGCGTAACTTCCGACGGACTCATCGCCCTGGCCTACTATCTGATTCCTTTCCTGCTGTTCTACTTCTCGCGCAAGCGCCGCGACGTCGGCTTCCACTGGATCTTCGTGGCGTTTGGAGTGTTCATCCTGGCGTGCGGCACTAGCCATCTCCTGGGCGTGGTCACAGTCTGGAACCCGGTGTATCGGCTGGAGTCTACGGTCAAGGCGATTACCGGAATCGCGTCCATCGGAACCTTCCTTCTGTTTTGCCGGATCATGCCCGGCCTGGTCCGCATCCCCAGCCCCGCGCAACTCGAGGCCGAAATCGAGGAACGTCGCGCTGCCGAGGCGGAGATCCTCCAGATCAATACCGAGCTCGAGGGACGCGTGGCGGGCCGAACCGCGGAGTTAGTGGAGAGCGAATCCATGTACCGAAAACTCGCGGAGGAGAAGGAACTGGCGGCAGAGTCGCTGGCAGCGGCAAACGTGGAGTTACAGCGCGAAATGAAACGGCGCCAGGACGTGGAGGGGCAACTGTTGCAGGCGCAAAAGATGGAAGCCATCGGCCGGCTCGCTGGCGGTATCGCTCACGACTTCAACAATCTGCTGACGGTGATCCTCGGCTATAACGAAATGCTGCGGGAACACGTCCGGGAGGATGCGGTGGCCTTCGATTACACACTGGAAGTCCTCCAGGCGGGCGAGAGAGCCTCTGCGCTCACCAATCAGCTGCTGGCCTTCAGCCGGCGCCAGGTTTCGATACCGCGTGTGATCGATCTCAACGACCTTGTACAGAATATCGATAAGATGTTACGCCGCATTATCGGAGAAGATATCGACTTGCATCTGAAGCTGGCCGATGGGCTGTCGTCCGTGACTGTAGACCCGTCGCACATTGACCAGGTGATCATGAATCTCGCGGTCAATTCGCGCGATGCGATGCCGGACGGCGGTGCGTTGACCATCGAAACCGCCAACGTGGAGATGACCGAAGAGTATGCGGGATCTCACCTGGGGATCGCACCCGGCCCGTACGTAATGCTCGCGGTAAGCGACACAGGCACGGGGATGGACGAAGCTACCAAGTCGCGGATTTTCGAGCCTTTCTTCACTACCAAAGAAAAGGGCAAGGGCACGGGTCTGGGCCTCTCCATCGTTTACGGCATCGTCAAGCAGAGTGGTGGAGAAGTCATGGTTTACAGTGAGCCGGGGCACGGAACAGCCTTCAAGATCTATTTTCCGGTTGTTGCGGAAGCGGCTGGCGAAATCACGGGCCCGGTGGAAGCGGCACCAGTGGCGGGTACGGAAACCATCCTGCTGGTGGAGGACGAACACCAGGTCCGCGGCCTGACGCGCTCCATGCTGATGCGGCATGGCTATCGCATTTTGGACGCCAGTTCGGGACCCGAAGCGCTGGCGCTGGTAAGCGATATGGATATATCGATCGATCTTATACTCACCGACATTGTGATGCCGCAAATGAATGGGCTGGAGTTGGCGCAACAGATCACAGCCGCGCGGCCGGGAATCAAGGTGCTGTTCATGTCGGGATATACCGATGACGCCGTGGTGCGGCAGGGATTCCTCAAGGCGGAAACGCCGTTCATCCAAAAACCCTTCACCTCGGCCACACTGCAGGCGAAGGTGCGCGAGGCGCTGGGCGGGTAGGCGCTCGTCAGCGTCTTGCGAGCCCGCGACCGTGAGGGAGCGTCTCCCCTCTGATTACCGATCATTTTGCTCACGCGCACAACTCGTCGCGTCTTGCGTGCCGCGACCGTGAGGGAGCGTCTCCCCCTCTGATTACCGATCGCTTGCTGACGCGCGCAGCTCGTCAGCGTCTTGCGAGCCGCGACCGTGAGGGAGCGTCTTCCCCCTCTGATTACCGATCGCTTGCTGACGCGCGCAGCTCGTCAGCGTCTTGCGAGCCGCGACCGTGAGGGAGCGTCTTCCCCCTCTGATTACCGATCACTTGCTGACGCGCGCAGCTCGTCAGCGTCTTGCGAGCCGCGACCGTAAGGGAGCGTCTTCCCCCTCTGATTACCGATCGCTTGCTGACGCGCGCGGCTCGTCAGCGTTACGAGCCGCGATCGTGAGCCTGAGGGAGTGTCGCCCGTGCTGCGCTATCGTGGAATCAACTGCCATGCTGACTGATTCCGATCGCCAACAACTCGACCGGGAGGGCTTCCTGGTGCTGCCGGGATTGATGAGCCCGGAACTGCTCGCGGCCCTTCGTCGCCGTGTGGACGAACTGTTCGAGCAGGAGGGCGCTCAGGCCGGCTCCGAATTCAAGCAGGAGCCTGGAGCGCGTCGTCTGGCGAACCTGGTGAACAAGGGCCGCGTCTTTGAAGACGTGATCCTCACGGCGCCGGTGCTCGACGCGATGGCGCACCTGCTCGGGCCCAAGTTCAAATTGAGCAGTTTGAATGTGCGCTCGACCGATCCCCACAGTCCGTCGGACCAGCCTTTGCACGTGGACAGCGGCGCAGTCCCCGATGGCCAGGGATACTGGGTGGCGAATTCGGTGTGGATGCTGGATGACTTCACGCCGGAAAACGGCGCCACGCGCATCGTCCCTGGATCGCATCTGTGGCAGCAGGCCCCGCCGCCCGGAATGTACGAGGCCCATCCGCAGCAGCAGCTCGTCCTCGGAAAAGCCGGCACCGTGGTGGTGATGAACGCGCACATGTGGCATGGGGGGACCGCCAATCGCACCGCGGCTCCGCGGCGCGCCATGCATGTCTATTACACGCGCTGGGACAAGCCGCAGCAGCAGTATCAAAAGGCGCTGTTGAGTGCCGAGGTGCAGGCGGGATTGAACGCGGCAGCGCGCCGCATTCTGGCGCTCGACGATCCGCTCAATGACGAACTCAGCGCAACTGGAAGCGGCGTCAGCGGGTTCATGAAGTAGCGTCAATCATCCGCTGGGGGCAATTTGCGAACGACTCTGAGGGTTGTACTGGCAATTACGTTCGGCTTGACCGCCCATGCCCAACACGGCCAGCACGGCCCCTCGCCCACCCGCTTCCGCCCATGGAGCGGCTTCGGCGGCAATGCGCAACACACCGCGCTCTCGCCCGTGCGATCGCAGAGCTTCCAACAGATTCGCTGGCAGACGCCCGTCGACCTACAGGTTCAATATGTGGCGGGCGAGCTAGTGATCCATTACGGCTCGCCGTTGGTGACGGCGGGCAACACCGTGATCATTCCGGTGAAGACCGGCGCCGATGGCGGCTTCCGCGTGGAAGCCCATGCGGCCCGCGACGGCGCGCTCAAGTGGAGCGCCTCAACCGACTACGTGCTCCCGCCCCACAATTGGATCCTCGAGTTCGGCACCGTCCTGGCTCGTGGGAATCGCCTGTATTATCCGGGGGCGGGTGGCACCGTTTACTACCGCGACTGTCCGGATGCGGCCAGCGGGCTGCAAGGACAGATCGCGTTCTACGGAATCTCCAATTACAACGCCTCACATGCAGCGTACGACAATGCCGTGATGATCAACACGCCGATCACGGCGGACGAATCCGGGAATCTCTACTTCGGGTTCGTGGTCACCGGCGAGACGCCATTGGGCCTCGCCGGGGGCATCGCGCGCATCGGTGCCGATGGCGCGGGCACATGGGTCTCCGCCGCGCAGGCCGCCTCCGACTCTTCCATTGCCCAGGTGGTCCACAACTGCGCTCCGGCGGTGAGCGCCGACGGCCAGACGATCTACGTCGCCGTGAATGACCCGGACAACGCCGGCTATCTGCTGGCCCTGAACGCTGCCACCTTGGCGACGGTGAGTCGCGTACGGCTGAAGGACCCCGCCACGCTGGATGATGCGACGCTCCTCAATGACGGCACCGCGTCGCCGATGGTGGGATGGGATGGCGAGGTGTACTACGGCGTCCTCGAATCGGCCGATGAGAACCATGACCGCGGCTGGCTCCTGCACTTCGACGCGGCACTGAAGCAATCCAAGACTCCTGGAGCGTTCGGATGGGACGATACGCCATCGCTGGTCCCATCCAGCATGGTGCCGAGCTACACCGGCTCCTCCACGTATCTGCTGATGACCAAGTTCAACAACTACATAGAGGACGGAGGCGACGGCTACAACCGCGTCGCGGTGCTCGATCCCAACGACAGCGAAGCCGATCCGATTACCGGGGTCACCGTGATGCGCGAAGTCCTGACAATCGCCGATGCCACTCCCGACGGATCGCCGCCGGCAGTGAAGGAGTGGTGCATCAATTCCGCGGCTGTCGACCCGCAGGGCCATTCGGTGATTGTCAACAACGAAGACGGACACCTCTACCGATGGGATCTGATCACAAACGCGTTCACCGAAACGCTGGCGCTCACCGGCGGCGTTCCGGAGGCTTATACTCCCACGGTGATCGGACCGGACGGAACCGTGTACGCGATCAACAACGGCTCTCTTTACGCTATTGGCGATGCGGAGGACCGAAGCCAAAACATCCATACCGAACCGGGGCGAAATCGTTAGGAAGTGGCACAGTTGCAACGGCCCGGCAGTTTGAGAGCCGCTGACAATCCGCCGCCATTCGGCTTTAGGTTTCTCAAGGATGGCGCCTATCGCGCGCTCGTGAGCAAATCCGGACATCAGTGTTATCGGTGTTCATCGGGCTAATTGGAAGGTGTCCCACGATCATTTAAACGGTAACAGCGTGTTTTCTTTCCTGTCTCACATTGGGGGGGCACCCCGCGCCTCGCCCTCACACAATACCACTCGGACGACCCGCAGGCCCTTCCTGCCACAAGCAGGATGTGGTTCCGAAATCCGCGGCGGCCCCAGGTAAGATATGACTCATGGGATCTGTCTGGAGAGACTTGAGATATGGATTTCGCACTCTCGCCCGCAGTCCGGGATTTACTCTTGTAGCGATCCTTTCACTGGCGCTCGGAATCGGCGCCAACACGGCGATTTTTACTCTCACCACCGCCGTATTCCTAAACCCGCTGCCCGTGCAGGACCCGTCTCACGTGATTGAGGTCTTCACGGTCGATCACGCCACTACCACCACTCTTTCGAACCTGCAGCGCACTCCCATGTCATTCCTGAATTACAAGGATTTTCGCGACCAGAACAACGTCTTCAATGGACTCGCGGCCTTCACGTTCGCCGGAGTGACACTGACCGGGCACGGCGATCCGAAACCCGAGAATGCCTTGCTGGTCTCCGCAAATTACTTCGACGTCCTCGGGGTCAAACCTGCGATTGGGCGCACGTTCTTCCCGGACGAAGATCGCAGCGATGGCGGCAACACCGTCTGCGTCCTGAGCCACAGCCTCTGGGCCAGGCTGTTCGGCGCCGACCCCTCGGCCATCGGAAAAACCGTGGAGCTGTCCTCGATTCCGTACACCGTCATCGGTGTGATGGCGCCCGAATTCAAGGGCACGCAGACCATCGGCAGCCCCGACGTGGCCTGGTTGCCGATGAGCATGCACGCGCAGGCACTGCCCGGACAACTCGAAGCGCTGTTCAACGAGCGCCGCATGCGCATGATCAGCGTATTCGGACGCCTCAAACCCGGCGTGGGAGAAGCGCAAGCAGCGTCCAATCTACAGGCCATCGCGGCGAATCTGGAGCGCGAGTATCCGCGCGCCAACCGCGGCCGTAGCGTGGAATTGTCGTCTCTGGCCGAGGCTGCGTTGGGCTTCCTGCCGCGGGACCAGATGGTAACCGCGGGCATCGCGCTGAGTTCGGTAGTGGCTCTCGTCCTCCTGATCGCCTGCGTGAATTTAGCGAACCTGCAGTTGGCACGTGCGGCCCGGCGTTCCCGCGAAATGGCGGTCCGTACGGCGGTCGGCGCGGAGCGGAGCCGCCTGGTGCGGCAGTTGCTTACGGAAAGCCTGATCGTCTCGCTCGCGGGCGGCCTCGCAGGATTGGCGCTTGGCTGGGCGGGCTCGCAGTTGCTCTGGTCGTTCCGTCCCGCCGGACTCTCCCAGAACAGCTTGCCGGTCACCCTGGACTGGCGCGTCTTTCTCTTCACTGCGGGAGTGACCGTCCTCACGGGCGTCCTGTTCGGACTGGCGCCCGCCATTCGCAGCTCCATGTCGAATCTCTCCGAGGTGCTCAAGACCGGTGGACGCGGCGCGGCCGATGCCTCGGCCAGCAACAGGCTTCGCAGCGTCCTGGTGATCGGCGAAGTCTCCCTCGCGCTCATCTCTCTGACCGGCGCGGGACTCCTGATCCGCAGCATGGATGCGGTGCAGAAGATCAATCCCGGCTTCGAAACCCACAACCTCTTCGTCTTCAATTTCGATATCGGCCCGCAACATCTCAGTCCCGAGAAGGGGCTGGAATTTCTGCGGGCGACACTCGACCGGGCGAAATCCGTGCCCGGGGTTCACTCGGCGGCTTTGGCTAACAGCCGTCCGCTCACGGGCGGTATTCTCGCCACCGTCCTGGCGGAAGGCCAGGAGAGCGATCCGAATCAGCGCGGCACTCTCACGGAAACGGTTTCGGTGACGCCGGGGTACTTCGACACCATGCGAATCCCCTTGATTGCCGGCCGCGGGCTGAACGAGTTTGACCGCCAGGGATCCAAGCACGTGGCGGTGATCACGGAAGCCATGGCGCGCCATTTCTGGCCTGGCCAGAGCGCCATCGGCAAGCGATTCCACTACGCCGTCGACAACGACTATCGGGAAGTGGTGGGTGTGTGCGCGAATTCGGTAACGGTGCAGATCGGCGAGCAACCGCAGCCGGTCATTTACATGCCGATCGATCAGTCTTACAGCTCGGCGGTGACTCTGCACGTGCGCACAGACGCAAACCCCGACGGAGTGATGCCCGCCGTCCTCAAGCAAGTGCAAGCCATGAACTCCAACATGGCCCTGATCAATCCCAACACGGTGCAGGACCTGATCTCGTTGGGGCTCTGGGCTCCGCGGGTGGCCGCGGCATTGTTCGGCATCTTCGGCCTGCTCGGCATGGTGCTGGCCTCCATCGGAATTTACGGTGTGATGGCGTACATGGTCACGCAGCGAACCAACGAGATCGGCTTGCGCATGGCACTGGGCGCGCGTCCCGGCGATGTGCTACGGCTGGTTGTCGGGCAGGGCATGCGATTGGTGGGCGTCGGAATCGCATTGGGGATCGTGTGCGGGCTGGCCGTCACGCGGCTGATGGGCAATCTGCTGTTCAACGTGGCTACTTACGACCCGCTGACTTTCGGCGCCGTGAGCCTGCTGGTCGCGACGGTGGCGTTCATTGCGGGCTTTTTGCCCGCCCAGCGCGCCGCGCGGATCGATCCGCTGGTGGCCCTGCGTCAGGAGTGATCCGGGCAACTCTCACCGCGAAGGCGCGGGAAAGACGATCGACGCGTGACCAGAGAGACGTGGCGCGAACAATCCTGCTTGCCGCGTCGACACTTTCATCGACGCTTTTCGACCGTCCACCGTGTCAGCTGCACGAAGTGGTTGTCAACGCGGCGGCGCACTTTCCATCTGGTTCTGCACCCCGATCATCTGGCTCACGGCGTATCGGCCATCCAGTATCCTGGACGTGCACGAACTCGATAGTCGCCCGATCGCAACACACGCACTTCGAGCTGGTGGTAGCCGGACTCCGCATCTTCCGGCGCGAAGCTGAGGATGTACTGCGAGTGAAGCTCGGCGCCGAGTTTGCCGATGGCTTCCTCCAGTGCCTTCTGACGCGTGAACGGAAAGGCGGTGCCTCCCGTAACGGCCGCAAGCGCCTGGGTATCGTTCTCGCGATGCAAACGCAGCAACTCGGCGAGCCCGGAACTGATACTGGCACGCTGTTCAGTGGGCAGGATCGGCGGATTGTACTTGGTGGGGACCTCGCCGTTCGGAGTCTTCATCACTTCGGAAGGTGTCTGCGCGTGAGGCGGTGGCGGTGGCTCGCCGACGCGTACCTTGGAAGCGAAAGCCGCCTTCGCCAGCGAGTACGTGGCGGCGTACAAAGTGATGTCGGCGGACTCCGCGGCTACTGAAACGGCTTCGAGCGCGGCCTTGCTGCCGCGGTCGCGCGACTCGGAAATCAGCAGGATGACGCGGCGGGTATTCTGCCTGGCGCGCAGTCGCTGAATGGCCTCGTTCACCGCATCCAGCATCACTGCCTTCTTGTATTCCCCGGCCTCAATTCCGCGAAAGGCACGCTGCAGCGCGTTCGGGTCGTTGGTACACTCCTGCAGCCAGTCGACACTTTGCGCGAATGTGACCAGGGCCGCGCACCCGCGTTCACCCGTGATGAGCGGCTGGATCATCGCGCCGATCTTCCGCACTTTTTCGAGGACTGGCGCGGAGATTCCCGAAGACTGCACCGCGATCACAAGTGCAATCGGCGCCACACCTGTATCCAGCGTGTCGACAGAGACTTTCCGCTCCCGGGAATTGTCGAATATGGCGAAGTCCTCAGGTCCCAGGCCATATACGGGCCGTCCTCGTGCATCGGTTACGGTCGCGGGCACCAATACCAGGCGTGAGCGGACGCCAAAACGGGAGTCCTGCGCTACGAGTGGAAGCGTGAGCGAGAGCGCGAGGATCAGTTTCGGTACGGAGGTGCGCACCACGTTGGTGAAGTTACCGGTGCATGCAACGGGCCAAATCGTGCGTCGACTATTGGTGAGCGCTGTCCGAAGACCGCTTGCTCACGCGCGCGGCTCGCAGTTGCAGCCAGGCCTGGACCACTCCCTCAGACTCACGGTCCCGGCCTGTAACTTACCCAAATACGCTCGCCGTGATGGGTGCGCTTGCGAGCCGCGCGCGTCAGCAAGCGATGTCCCATCGCTACGTTGGGCCGTCGGATTTTTCACAACTTGCTCACGCGCGCGGCTCGCACTGCTACGAAAGGCCAAGCTGCGCGAAGAGGTTCTGGAACTGGGGATTCCCGCGCAATGACTCCCAACGAGGATCTACTCGAAGACAGATCAGTTCAAAGCAGCGGTCCTGAAAGGCCTTTGCGAGCCACTGGAAACCGTCGTTGGTCTGTCCCAGCGCAAAGTAAATCGCTGCCAGTTCGAAAGGTGAGACGTATCGCTTCTCGGCAAGCTCGTGGAGTTCGCGAAGAATGCGCAGCGCGTCGCTCTGTTTACCGGACAGCGCGAACGTCCGGCCCAACGCCGCCTTCATCAGTGGACTGCCCGGCGAAAGTTGAATCGCTCGCTGAAAAGCTGCGGCCGACTCGTCAAAATCTCCGCGCTGCTCCTGCACTAGTCCCAGGATCCAATACGCCGGTGAAAAATGTGGGTTCAGCTCGATCGTGTGGTCGCACTGTTCTAATGCGGCATCGTAATCCTGCTTGTAGTAATAGATCCGGGCAAGGTCGCGGCCGATGATAGACGAGATCGGGTCCAGAGCCTGGGCCAGCATCAACTCTTCGCAAGCCTGATCCAACCTCGCTAGCGGCGTCAGACAAGACATCGCATACCAGTGGTGGGCCGTCGGATAGCGTGGGTCTAGTGCGATGGCGCGCTGATATTCGTGCTCCGCTCCTAGCCAATCCCAATCCTGCGTGGATTTGACGTGCGCCAGGGAGGTATGAGCTTCAGCAGAGTTCTCGTCCTGGAGAACTGCCCATGCCGCATTGGATGCGGCTTTGGTCCAAACCTGGGCGGGCGCGAGGACACCGTAGTGCCCTAAGAGTCCATAGGCATCTGACAGACCCGAGTAAGCCTGGGAGTACTGCGCGTTCTCGACAATCGCCTTCTCGAATAATTCCACCGCCCGGCGAAGGCCTTCCTCGGTCCGCTGGTTTACATGGTACCGGCCTTGCACGTAGAGGTTGTACGCCGCCAGGTTTTCCGTGGCGCGGCGGACATGTCCGGATTGCGCACCACCGATCAGTTCGCGTTTCAACTGCTCCACGATCAGGCCGGCGACCTCTTCCTGGACCGCGAAGATGTTATCCAGGGTTCGATCGACCGCGCTGGACCAAAGGTAGCAGCCGCTGGCCGCATCGATCAGATTCATCGTGATGCGTGCGTCATTGCCCGCTTTCCGGACGCTTCCGGTTACGATCAGGGCGGCATTCGACCAGTCCGCGGCTGTTTTGATGGTGGTTTGCGCACCCGCCGGAGCGCCCTCGGTCCACGCCACCAGTCGAATCTCCCCGGCTCCCGCGATGGCATGGATGATCTCCTGGGTGAGTCCTTCGCAGAAGTACTCCTGATCGCCGGATACGCTGTGATCGAGGAATGGAATCACGACTGCGGTATTCCGGCTGACCAGGGTGGGTCCCACAATGCGCCGCGTGGGTGCGCTCTTGATCTGACGGAATACCGGAGCGTAGCCCCCTTTGGGAAGTTCGATCAGCATTTCGCTGTCGGGCGCTTCTTCGCGATAGTAGCGGGTCAGCTGGGCCCTCAGGCGCCGCGCCTGCACGCGCACGATGGGATCATTTCTGGGGTCGAACGACTCGGGTTTTCCGAAGACCTCTACACCAACGACGAACTCCTTGAGGCGTTCGCCGCGGCCTGCCACGGTCTCTTCCACGATGAAAGAGAGGAAGCGCTTAAGACGGTCGGCCTGGCGGAATGCCTTGCTGCCGAGCACCCGATTGAGCTGGTCCATGACCTTCGCCTCGGCGTCTTTGGCGAGCTCGATCGTGGAGCCCTGTTGAAGCATAGAGCTATCATATGGCATGCTGAGACCGGCCGGGATGTGAGGCAACCTCAAGTGTTTGAAAATCCTCGAGGATAGCCGTGGCGCAAACACTCGTGTTTGCCGCGTCGCGACATCTCGACACTTTCGGCGTGTCCACCGTTATTGAGCCGCGGGCGTCGCGCTGGCCGGGAATGGCCGCGGCGTCACGTCGGCGTCGGTGAGTCCTAAAGCCCAACGGAGTGCTTCGAAGTACATGTGGTAGACATCGGGATTGTCCCAAGTCTTGGCGTCGTGTGCGAACGATCCGTAGAAGACGCGCCCTTTGCCATACATTTTGGCCCAAGCCAACGGAAAATCGCCGTTCTTGTTGAGCAGGTTCTGATTTGGAGGCAGTTTTGAAGTATCCAGCCGCAGCAGGACCCGGCTCTTCTCGCGCGAAAAGTGATTCACCTGGTAGAACTCGTCGGTGAGCTTGAACAGGGCCGGCAGGTGACGGGTCGCAGGGAAGCTGGGGTCCTCGTTGATGACCGTGCCCTCTACCGAGCCATACGGGTGATTCTCAAACTGGCCGCCGAGCATTTCGGCGAACTCGGGCCACGCCATGAGGGCGGTCAGGCCGACGTGAGCGGCCACGAAACCCTTGCCGTCGTCGTGGACGAATTTCAGCAAATCGGCCTTCTGCTTGTCGTCGATGGGCACATCCCGGTGGCCCATGAAGAAAATGGCGTCGACGTTGCTCAGACTGGGCCCGCCGCTAGCAGGCTGGCCGGAGGTCATTTGCGGTTGGTAGGCGATGATGTTGGAATCGGTGCGGATGTAGGTATCCCAGAAGCCGGATTCGTACCCGAGGCGCTCGATCACGGAGAGGGCATGCGACACCGAATCGTGCTGGGCGATTCCATTGCGCGTATCGGCCCAGGCGAGCACGACCTTGCGCCCGGCGGGACGGCCCCCCCTTCCACCGCGGCCGCCCTGGCGCGGGCCGCCCTGCACCGCCGGCGGCGGCCCTTGCTGGGCCACCATAAGGCCCAGCACACAGAAAGCACCGAATACGAGGATCGTGAATCGCGTTCGCATCATCCCACAGCCTCCGGTCCCCGACAGATCGGAACTCCGCCCCACACCCTAAACCGTGAATTAAGCCTAACACCAAGGCCCAGCCTTCCCAAGCACTTAACCGTTTCGGCACGGTAACGCCGTTGCAAGCGTAACTGTGCCGTTACGGTTACTTTCTTGTACCCGCCGATGGCGCGATGCTAGGATCGCAGCAACGATCAGAGGCGGCGTCCGTCACAATTGCGAGATGAGATCGATCCGTCTCTGTTGCAGGTTGTTCAGTTGGAATCCTATGCGAGTCATCACAGTCGCGGCCGCAGCCGCTGGGCTGGCCGGCCTGTTGTATGGTCAAAGCGACTGGCCTACGTTCGGACACGATCTGAGCGGGACCCGTTTTTCGACGCTCAAACAGATCGATGCCAAGAATGTGACCAAGCTGGTTCGCGCCTGGACGTATCACATGAGCGCGACCGCTCAGGCCCCTGCGGCGCCGGGAAGCAGTGAGGCGGGCGACGCAGTGGAAGGTGGCGGCCGCGGGCGTGGAGGGAGGGGCGGCGGGCGCGGGGGCAACTCCGAAGTGTCGCCGCTGGTGATCAACGGGGTCATGTACCTGACCACAGGCGGCGGTCGAGTGGTCGCTCTGGAGCCGGAGACGGCCAAGGAAATCTGGACCTTCGACGTGAAGGATGGCGCCCCGGCGACCCGCGGTTTGGAATTTTGGGCCGGCGACAAGGACTCTCCGCCAACCATCCTCTTCGGCACTTCTACGGGAAAGCTTTTTGCGTTGAACGCCAAGACCGGGAAGCCGATTCCCGGGTTTGGCAACGAGGGGATCGTCGACATGAAGCCCGGCGCCCTAAACGGTCTGGCCAATTCCTCGTTCGGACTTTCTTCACCGCCGATTGTCTATAAGAACCTGGTCATCACGGGCGCTCATGTGCAAGAGGGACCGAGTATCGGCGCGGCGGGGGATACGCGCGCGTGGGACGTGCATACCGGCAAGCTCGTGTGGACGTTCCACTCGATTCCGCGCCCGGGAGAAACGGGCAGCGACACCTGGAAGGGCGATGACTGGAAGAATCGCTCCGGCACGAATGTGTGGGGTCTGTTCACGATCGATACGGAGAACGGCATCTTGTACATGCCGTTCGGCGAACCCACGACCGATTATTGGGGCGGCGACCGGCCGGGTAAGAACTTATTCGGCACCTCGCTGGTGGCCGTGGATGCGCTGACGGGAAAGCTGAGGTGGTATTTCCAGGTGGTTCACCATGACACTTGGGATTACGATCTTTGTGCGCCGCCGGTCCTCTTTGACGTCACCCGGAACGGCAAGAAAATTCCCGCAGTGGGAGAGTTGACCAAGAGCGGATACGTCTATATTCTGAACCGCCTTACTGGCGAACCGATCTACGGAGTGGAAGAACGCAAGGTCCCGGTGGAGGATGCGCTGCCGGGCGATCAGGCGTGGCCCACGCAGCCGATCCCACTGAAACCGCCGGCATTGGCGCGCACCAGCTTCAAGCGCGAAGAGCTGGCCACAGTTACACCCGAACTTAACAAGTTCTGCACGGAGCTGTTCGACAGCATTCCGGGCGGCCTGCATGCGATCGGATCGTTCACGCACTATTCCACCACCCCCAGCGTGATCTTTCCGAGCTCGATCGGTGGAGGGAACTGGAATCCGCCGTCCTTCGATCCGAAGCTCGGGTACCTCTTCGTGAATACTATGGACTTCGGCAGCCTCAACCAGATGGTGAAGAGCGCCGACGGCACGCGCTACAGCCGCGCCGGCTACAACGGCAACAACCGGTTCTGGGAGCCCGAGAGCAACATGCCGTGCAACCAGCCGCCCTGGGGCCGCCTGTTCGCGATCAACGTGAACACTGGTGAGATCGCGTGGCAGACGACCCTCGGCATTACGGACAGTCTGCCCGCCGAGAAGCAAAATACCGGCCGACCCAACATCGGAGGGTCGCTGGCGACCGCGGGCGGACTGGTCTTTATCGGCGCGACCGACGACAGCCGGTTTCGCGCCTTCGATTCCAAGACGGGCAAGGAACTTTGGGTCACCAAGATCGATGCGGGTGCACACTCGGCGCCGATGACGTTCCAGGGGAAAGACGGGAAGCAGTATATTGTCGTGACCGCGACTGGAGGCGGGTTTCTGGGCGATCGCAGCCGGGCCGACAGCGTGATTGCGTTTGCGCTTCCTTAGGAACCATGGGATCGCGTCTCTATTTCGCTGGTCTGCTGGTGGGCGCCACCCTGGCTGCCGGCGGCCAGGATACACTTGATTTGCCTGACGGGAAGGGCAAGGAGCAGGTGAAGAAGATTTGCGCCGGCTGCCATGAGATGTCTACGGTCACCGGCAGCAGGCGCACGAAAATCGGCTGGCAGCAGAATGTGGAAGAGATGATCTCCCGCGGAGCGGAGGGGTCCGACGCGGATATGGAGGCGGTGGTTGATTACCTCACGAAGTTCTTCGGCAAGCTGAACGTGAATACCGCGTCGGCAAAGGAGCTGCAATCGTTCCTGGGTTTGTCGGATGAAGAGGCGCAGGCGATCGTGACCTACCGGGAGCAGAACGGCAAGCTCAAGGACTTCGAACAACTGACGAAAGTGCCGGGGACGAATGTCGAAAAGCTGCGGGCGAAGAGATCTCTAATCGCGTTCAGCCTGTGAAGTGTACTCTGGGAAAGATCGAGAGACGGTAATTATGGGAAATGGTCGAAGTACCGTGATTCTGCAAGAGCCGGCCACCGGCGAGGCAATCAAAACCCGAATTGCGGCGTATCTGCTCACGGATTATCTGGAGCAACTCGGGGTGGAAGTGATCTTCGGACTCTGCGGTCACACCGTGATCGCGTTTCTGGATGCGCTGGGGAAGAGCCGGATCCGCTTCATCTCAACGCGGCACGAGCAGGTGGCTGCACATGCGGCGGATGGTTACGCGCGTGCGTCGGGAAAGCCGGGCGTGCTGCTGACCCATCTGGGGCCGGGTCTGACGAATGCAGCAACCGGGGTCGCCAACGCGGCGCTCGATTCCATCCCGATGGTGGTGATCGCGGGTGACGTGCCCTCGCACTATTTCGGACGCCACCCCCACCAGGAAATCAATCTCCACATGGATGGCGACCAATTCCAGATCTACCGCCCATTCTGTAAACGCATCTATCGTGTCGATCGGCCGGCCGATCTTCCGCGGATTGTCGAGCGCGCCTTCCACCTTTCCCAAACCGGGCGTCCGGGTCCCGTGCTGGTTGACGTTCCCATGGACATTTTCTCGGCGGACCTGCCGATCGACGCTTTCCAGAAGATGCCGGCTCCCGTCGCTCGGCCCGCGATCGATCCCGAAGCGGTCAAACGGATTATCGACGCCTTGTCTGAAGCGAAACATCCGGTGATCTACGCGGGGGGCGGAGTGCTCTCGTCCGGAGCGACCGCGGAGCTTGCCGCACTGGCGGAAGCGCTAGAAATCCCCGTGGCGCACACGCTTATGGGCAAGGGATGCATGCACGAGGATCATCCTCTTCTGCTCGGCATGACAGGATTTTGGGGAACACCCATCGCAAATGAAATGTGCCGCACCGCCGACCTGATTCTGGCTGTGGGAACGCGCCTCGCCGAAGCATCTTCCAGTTCGTGGGACCCGCGCTTCACGTTCGCGATTCCGCCAGGCCGGCTGATGCACATCGATATCGACCCGGCGGAAATTGGCCGCAACTTTCCTACAGAATTCGGGGTGGTGGCAGACGCAAAGAAGGCGCTGGGATGCCTGGCCGCGGCCGCCAAAAGCACGCATCGGGCGGTGCGGGATGGAGTCCGCGCGCGGATCTCGTCCGGGCGGCGGGAGTTTGCGAGCAACTGGGCCCATCAACGCAGATCGGACCAATTCCCCATGCGTCCCGAGCGCATTCTGGCAGAACTCCGTTCCGCAGTTCCGGAAGACGGCTTCATCGTCACCGATGTCGGTTGGAACAAGAACGGCGTTGGACAACAGTTTCCGATCACTGTTCCGGGCACTTTCATCACACCGAGCGGATTGGCCACCATGGGCTTCGGTCCGTCCGCGGTACTGGGAGTGAAGATGGCGCAGCCGAAGCGTGCCGCCGTCGCCCTGATTGGCGATGGGGCATTCGGCAGCAATCCGTCGGTGGTCGCCACCGCCATGGAGGCCAATTTGCCGGTCGTCTGGGTGGTGATGGACAACTCCGCTTTCGGCACCATCGCCGGCCTGGAAAAGATGCACTACGGTTGGAGTTTCGGTTGCCTTTTCGAGCGCAATGGCCAGCCATATACCGTGGACTATGCAGCGATTGCCCGCGGATTCGGCGCCCGTGGAATCTCCATACGATCGGCCGCTGAACTTGGTCCGGCTCTGAAGGAAGCGCTTGCCTCCGATATTCCCACGGTGATTCAGGTTCCCATGGAAAATGCTCCCACGCCCACGCCGGGGCACTGGAATATTAACGATATTTACCGGATGGGATCGTAGAAAGGATTCCGGGAAGAGACCCATGGCAAGAGCGCTGACCGAAGAGGAGAAGCAATACGCGCAGGAGCTCCTGCAACGCGCCAGGTGCGCCATGCGCGCCATCGAGAGCTACGACCAGGCAACGGTAGACCGGCTATGCCGGGCAGTCGCGTGGGCTACCGCTAACGAGCAGACTGCGACGCGGCTGGCGTACATGGGGGTCGATGAGAGCGGACTCGGCGATCGGGAAGGCCGGCCCAATAAGCGGTTCAAGATCCTGGGAATCCTGCGCGATGCGTTGCGGCAGAAAAGCATAGGCATCATTGAAGAAATCCCCGAGAAGGGAATCGTGAAATATGCCAAGCCCGCCGGCGTGATTGCGTCGATCGTGCCAGTGACGAATGCCGCATTGACCGAACCGGGCAACGGGATCTACGCTTTGAAGTGCAAGGACGCGATCATCTTTTCGCCCCACCCGGCGAGCAAGAATACCACGCTCGAAACCGTCCGCATCATGCGCGCCTGTATGAAGAAGCATGGGGCGCCGGAAGATATCTTTCAGTGTCTCGAAAAGCCCAGCATTCCCTTGGCACAGGAGTTGATGTCGATTTGCGACCTCACGATTGCCACCGGGGGCAGCGCTATGGTGAAGGCGGCATACAGTTCCGGCAAGCCTGCCTATGGAGTTGGCGCCGGGAACGCCACGATGGTGATCGACGAGACCGCCGACATCGAGGAAGCCGCACGGAACACGCGCTTGAGCAAGACATCCGACAACGGGTCGGGCTGCTCCGCTGACGGGAATCTGCTGGTGGACGATTCCATCTACGACCGTTTCATCGAGCAACTCCAGCGGGAGCACGGCTACCTGGTCACGGAAGTGGAAAAACAGCGCCTGCAGGCGGCGATGTGGGATGAAGAAGGACACCGCACCAGCAGCACGATCGCGCGGCCTGCGCAAAAGATCGCGGAGATCGCCGGTTTCCGCATTCCAGATGGAAAGAAGTTCCTGATCGTGGAAGAGTCGCATATCGGAAAGGAGTACCTCTTTTCCAGCGAGAAGCTCTCGCCGGTGCTCGCGATTTTCCGGTACCACGGATTCGAAAATGCGCTGGAGATGGTGAAGCAGATCTACGAAGTGGGCGGCAAAGGGCACTCCTGCGGGATCTATTCCTTCGACGACGACCATATCCACCGGCTGGCGCTCACAGCGCCGGTGAGCCGGATGATGGTGCGGCAGCCGCAGTCGAAGGCCAACGCGGGTGCCTTCAACAACGGGATGCCGATGACTTCCAGCATGGGATGCGGGATCTGGGGGGGAAACATCACCAACGAAAACATCGCCCTGAAGCACTACATGCAGCTGACCTGGGTAAGCCGGCCGATTGCAGAGGACAGGCCGTCCGAAGCCGAATTATTCGGAGAGTTTTACAACTCCGAAGTCTTTTGAACATGTCCGATCGATCCGCGGAAATTGACGTTCTCGTGAGTGAAGTGGGGCCTCGCGATGGACTCCAAAGTGTCGCGAGGGTGATGCCGACCGGCGTCAAGCATCGCTGGATCGCGGCGTTGGCGGGTGCCGGTATTCGGGAGATCGAAGTGGGATCTTTCGTTTCTCCCAAGCTGCTGCCGCAGATGGCGGATGCCGAGGAAGTGGTGCGGGAGGCGGTCAAGATCGAGGGGCTGACGGTGCTCGCCCTGGCGCCGAACCTGAAGGGTGCGGAACGCGGAATCTCGGCCGGGGTTCACAAATTGAACTTCCCGGTGTCGGCCTCGCGCGCACACAGCATGTCGAATATCCGCATGACACCCGAAGAGGCGATCGAGCAGGTGCGGATGGCGTGCGAAGTGTGCAACCGCATCCCGCCAGATTCACGCCCATCCGTGGAGGTCGGCATCTCGACCGCATTTGGGTGCTCGATGGAGGGGAACGTTTCCGAAGACTGGGTAATGCGGATGGCTGCGGAGCTGGTCAAAGCGGGCGCGCAGTCGGTAGGGCTTTCCGACACGGCTGGTTCCGCAAATCCCGTCCAGGTCAAGCGTATGTTTGTGCGCCTGCAACGCGAGATCGGTGACTATGCCGGCGCAGCGCACTTCCACAATACGCGAGGGCAGGGCCTGGCGAACGTGGTGGCTGCGCTGGATGCTGGCGTGACCACATTCGACGCCTCTCAGGGCGGACTCGGCGGTTGTCCGTACGCTCCCGGCGCTACTGGCAATATCGTGACGGAAGATCTGGTCTTTCTGCTCGAATCCATGGGATTGAGAACGGGCATTGACCTCGACCGGCTGATTGCCGCACGCGATGTGATTCTCGAGGGCTTGCCAGGAGAGGCACTCTACGGCAACGTGCCCTGTGCGGGAGTTCCCAAAGGGTTCGTGTACGCGTCATCCGGGAGTCGTGGATGAACCCACGTGCGGCAGTCCGCCCGGAAGAGACGCAGAGCCAACCGCCGGCGTCTCCGGCGGTCACGTGGCGATCATGGCTGGTGTGGGGAATCGCAGCACTGTTCTATCTCACTGGCTTCTACCAGCGGGTTTCTCCCGCAGTGATGACTTCGGAGCTGATGCGGGATTTCGGATTGGGCGCCAAGAATCTGGGCAGCTTGTCGGCATTCTATTTCTACTTCTACGTGGCCATGCAGGTGCCGGCCGGAGTGCTCATCGATTCCTGGGGCGCGAGGAAGTTGCTCTTCTGGGGAGCGCTCTCTGCCGCGGCGGGCACGTTCCTGTTCGGGACCACGTCCAACTTCGCGCTGGCGTGTGCCGGACGGGCGATCATCGGAGGCGCGACTGCGGCGGGATGGCTGGTGCTCCTGAAACTGGCGACGCATTGGTTTCCCGCTCCCCGATTTGCAATGCTCTCCGGCCTCGGTTTGTTCTTCGGGAATGTGGGCGCGCTGTTTGCCCAGGTGCCTCTCAGACTTCTGATCGAGCATTTCGGCTGGCGGAGCGTAGTGGTCGGATCGGCGGTGATTCTTCTGTCGGTGTGCGGCGCGGTGTGGCTGTTCGTCAGAAATGACCCATTCGAGGCTGGGCTGGAGAGTCATGCGCCGGCCGCCTTACGGATGCAGGACCGGCGCCGGATGGGGGCACTGCTGGCGGGTTTCCAGAAGGTCTTCGGATACCGCAATACCTGGTTCATCTTCTTTGCGCAGGGCGGAATTGTCGGGCCGATCCTGGCTTTTACCGGGCTGTGGGGAACGCCTTTTCTCAGGACAAAATACGGCCTGGCACCGGCCCAGGCCGCTGCGGTCTGCTCGGTGATGATTGTCTGCTGGGCTGTCGCCAGCCCGATCGCCGGTGCGCTATCCGATCGCATCGGCCGGCGGAAACCAATCTACCTCATGGGCGCCGCGGTCTCGGCCGCGGGCTGGATCGCCATGTTCTATGCGTCACTGGCGTTGCCCGCATTCGTCGCGGTCGCGGCATTGACGAGCCTTGCGAGCGGCGCCGTGGTGCTAGGGTTTGCATACGCGAAGGAATCGGTGCCGGTGCACTTTCTGGGAACCATTTCGGGCGCCATCAATATCGGCAATATGATCGGCCCCATGTTGCTACAACCTGGCATAGGGCAAATGCTGGAGAGGAATTGGGCCGGCCAGATGGTGAACGGCGTCCGCATTTACGATCTTCCGGCGTACCACGCCGCGTTCTTCCTGATCGTCGGCTGGGCACTGGCATCGTGCCTCCTGATCTCATTGACGACTGAGACCTTCTGCCGCGGCCGCAGTTAAGACTTGCAACCAGGCTTTGGACGGCAAGACTGGGAACGATCGGGACATCGCTTGCTGACGCGCGCGGCTCGCGTCGGAGCACCACCGTGTGGTTTTCAGAGAGCGCTGTAAACACACGGTCGGAAGACTACTCAACGCGAGCCACTCCCTGCGCATTCACGTAGCGGTTACCGTAACAGCACTGTTAATTCATTGAATCGCTGTCGAATTCTGGCTAGGATCACGCTAGCACTTTGGTCCAGGGATGAAGCTACAGGGGCATTCCACTGGGCTTTCCACCGATTACGACCGGACAACAGGGCAATGAGGAGGTTCCACGTGAGAGCTTTTCGTCGTTTTGCGTTGATTCCTGCGCTTCTCAGCGCTTGCGCTTGGGCACAGGTCTCAACTTCACAGATCTCCGGCTTGGTTCAGGACCAAACCGGCGCGGCCGTGCCAGGCGCGGAGGTGGTGGTCACTCAGATCAACACCGCACTCACACGCTCGACTTTGACGGGAAACGATGGCGGCTACGTACTGCCGAACCTGCCTGTTGGCCCGTACCGCCTGAATGTCTCTAAGGATGGCTTCAAGTCCGCAGTCCGGTCGGGAATCGTGCTCGAGGTGGATACCAACCCGGTACTCAACGTCACGATGGAAGTGGGATCCGTCAACGAATCGGTGATGGTCGAGGCAAGTGCGTCGATGGTGGAGACGCACGAAGGTGGCATCGGACAGGTCATCGATAATCAGCGCGTGATCGATCTGCCTCTGAATGGCAGGCAGGCGACCGATCTGATCTATCTCTCGGGTGGGGCGACCAGCGCTCCTGCCGGCGACCTGAACTCCAACAAGAACTACCCCACGCAGACCATCTCTGTCGGCGGCGGACTGCCGAACGCCATCAGTTACCTGATGGACGGCGCCTCCAACAACGATCCGTTTAACAATCTCAACCTTCCCTTCCCCTTCCCGGATGCACTCCAGGAATTTAAAGTCGAAACCAGCGCGATCCCGGCGCAGTATGGGCAGCACGCCGCGGCGGCGGTCAACGTGGTCACGAAAAGCGGCACCAACGCTTTTCACGGGGATGCCTTTGAGTTTCTGCGTAACGGCGTGTTCAACGCGCGCGACTTCTTTGCCACTTCGCGCGACAGCCTAAAGCGCAGCCAATTCGGCGGGACCATCGGCGGGCCAGTACGGAAAGACAGGCTGTTCTTCTTCCTGGGCTACCAGGGGACGATCGTCAAGTCCGATCCGCCGACCACCACCGCCAACATTCCCACGCAAGCCATGTTGAACGGAGACTTTAGCGCGTTCGCTTCGGCGGCCTGTCAGGGCAGCAACAAAACGTTGGCAGCGCCGTTCGTCAATAATCAGATCTCTCCTACGCTGTTCAGCGTTCCAGCATTGAATCTCATCAAGCACCTGCCGGTCTCCCAGGCCAACCCGTGCGGTCTGATTCAATACGGAATCGTCAGCGATAACACCGAGCACCAGGTACTGGGCAGAGTTGATTACCGGGTCAGCCTCAAGCACGAGCTGTACGGACGCTACTTCTTCGCGAATTATCAGAACCCGGTGACGTACGACCAAGCCAATGTCCTTAGCGCCAACAAGACGGGCGTGGACGATCAGTCGCAGTCGTTCGTGCTGGGTGACAACTACACGCTCACTCCGAGCGTGATTGCCTCACTGCATGCCACCGTCAACCGCACGCACGCATATCGAGTGGTGCCGGAGTATTTCACCCCTTCTGACCTGGGAGTGAACATGCACGATCTTCTCCCCGGCTTCATGGGGATCAGCGTTGCCAGCGGCTTCTCGCTGGGCACTGGCGCGACCAATCCTGGCTACTTCAACTCCACTGCGTACCAGTTGTCGGAAGATATCAACCTGGTACACGGGCAGCACCAGATCGCGTTTGGTGTCAACTACATCAGGGCGATCATGAACACCCTGAACAACCGGCCCACGAACGGCCAGTTCACGTTCAGCAGCACCGCCGGATGCGCAGGCTGCACGGGGATCGCACTGGCGGATTTCATGGTCGGCACGGTGAGCGGCGGTTTTGTACAAGGCGGACAGGTGTACGACAACGATCGCGCCAACTTCATCGGCATCTACGCGGAGGATTCGTGGAAAATCAGCCGGCGCCTGACGCTCAGCTATGGCGTTCGTTGGGAGCCGTTCCTGCCCGAGAGCAACCGCAACGGATACGTGGAGCATTTCGACCCCGCACTGTTTGCGCAGGGATTTCGAAGCCCAGCCTATGTGAACAGCCCCGCGGGGCTGATCTATCCGGGAGACGCGGGTTTTCCGGGTGATTCGAACATTTCCAGCAAGAAGGCGCAGTTCGCGCCACGCGCCGGCATCGTCTGGGATCCTGCAGGTGACGGAAAGATGACTGTGCGTGCATCGTACGGAATCTTCTATGACACGCCGCAGTTGTTCTTCTATACACGTTTCGCGAACAACCCGCCGTGGGGCGCGCAGATCAGCCTGCCGCTGGTGAATTTCCAGAACCCCTGGTCCACCTATCCGGGCGGCGACCCTTTCCCGGGCCTGTACACGGTCAACAAGTCCATGCCGTTCCCGCTCGCGGGTGTTTACGTGAACATGCCGCTGCACACCAACCCGCCGTATGCGCAACAGTGGAACCTCAGCATCCAACGCCAGGTGGGCAACAATCTCCTGCTGGCGGCCAATTACTTCGGAAACACGACCACGCATATGTGGACTGGAGTGGAGGCCGATCCGGCGCTCCCGGTTGCAGGCGCGACTCTGGGTACGGAGAACCAGCATCGCCTCCTGTATTTGCAGAATCCGGCACAGGGCCAATACTACTCGACCATCGGTCAGGTCGACGATGGAGGGAAGGCGGATTATCAGGGACTGCTGCTCACCGTGCAGCGGCGTATGAGCAACAACTTCAGTGTCCTGAGCAATTTCACCTGGTCGCACTGCGTGAGCGACCCCGAGACCACGGAGCTGACCGGCCCCAGCTATGTAAACCCGGTCAGCCGCGCGATGGATCGGGCGAATTGCAGTTCGGACCGCCGGCGGATCGTCAATATTGCCTTCATCGCCAACGCGCCGCACCTCAGCAATCACTTCGCGAATACGGTATTAGGCGCGTGGCAGTTCTCGACCATCGTCCGGTACCAGTCGGGCAATTTCAGTACGGTCACCGCAGGCACCGATCTGAACCTCAGTGGCATCGGCGGTCAGCGTCCGAACCAGATTGGGGTGGACCCGCTCTTCTCTGAGGCCACTGCCGGCACCCAGAAGTTCAGCGTGCAGTATCTGGATCCCACGCCCGGGACGGGAGCCGGTACCACCAAAGGCGCCTTCAGCACCGCCGGTCTGGGACTTGGGAGTTTCGGAACCCTCGGCGCGTTGAACATTGTGAACCCGTCGATGATCCAGGTGGATATGAAGCTCTCCCGCCTCTTCACGATCCGTGAGCATAGGACACTGGAATTTCGATGGGAGGTCTTTAACGTGCCCAACCGCGTGAACCTTGCGGCTCCGAACACCACCTTGAGCTCCGGCACGTTCGGCCAGATTACGAGCGACATCAATGGGTCGAGTTCGCAGTCGGGCGATCCGAGAATCATGCAACTGGCGCTCAAGTTCGTCTTCTGAGCTTCGTTACCTAAGGGAGACGGGTATAAAGGGGATGAGGTCTTCGCGGCAGACGTGACGCAAAAGGCTCCTCTTGCCGTCTCACTCCGGTCGAGATTTCGCGCGTCCACCAAGTCTGACTGAGGAAGCCACTTCGTGGCGCCGGCTTGGGGAACGCGCGAAAGGCATCGACATGAGTGTCGACGCGTCAAAGAGGAGTCTTTGCGCCACGTCTTTTGCCGTCTTCCATTGCCCATCGGACGCCTTCCAGCATCATTTGCTGAACGTCTTGACGGTCCCAGGTCTGGTCGTCGTGCCCCAATTGCGAGACGAAGACGCGCCCTCGGGCGTAAGTCGTGGTCCAGACAGCGGGGGAGCCGTTGGAGGATGCCAGAAGATGGGTTCCGGGCTTCAGGGTTAGCGGCACAATCCAGTCGCGGAGGTGAAAGGGTTCGGGGAAGAAGCGGCTGACTCCGGGGCTGGTGACCTCATCGGGTTTCTCGATGGCGTCGAGCTTGCTCCCGCGGATGCCCAAGAGGTTGCGGAACTCCGGCCACGAATCGAACGCGCCTACGGTGGTGTGAATCGCGATTAGCCCTTTTCCGGATCGAACGAACGCGATCAGGTCTGATTTTTGTTGACGAGTCAGCGGCGGGTCGCCCTCCACAAACAACAGGACTGCGTCAAAGTCGTCGAGATTCTGGTAGTACGTCAACGTGCCCGTAGCAGCGGCGATCGCACCCTTGGTCACGAGCTGCGTGTCGGTGCGGATCATCGTGGCGAACAGATTGGCTCGCAATCCGAGGGCTTCGATCACGGAGAGTGCATGCGAAATGGAATCGTGCTGCCGAACGCTGGTGGAGGCATCGCCAATCGCCAGCAGCGAATGAGGCGGATCTCCCGAACGCCGTCGCGTGGAGCTATCCGCGGGCTGCGCGAAAGCGCGGACGCCGCAGGCCGGGAAGATGGCGGCTAGTACGACAAGGGCCGCGGCGTGACGTCGGCGTCGGTAATGCCCATCGACCACTTCAGGGCCTCCAGATACATGGTTTGGATATCCGCCCGGTCCCACAGTTCGGGGCGGTGGCCGAAGCTGGAGTAAAAGACTCTACCCTTGCCGTACGAATGAGCCCAGGCGACTGCGAAATCCTTGTCAGATCGATGGACGCGGGCGGTGCCGAGGTCCAACTTCACGGGGTCGAGCCTGGCGAGCACGCGCACCCGTTCGCGCGAAAAATCCTTCACCTGGTAAATCTCGTCGTTGATGGTGAAACTGGCGGGGAACGCCTTCATTGCTGGAAACGCAGGATCCTCCACTACAATTGGTGCATCGAAGAGTTCCCAGGGATGGTCGTCAAAGCGCCCGCCGATCAGGTCGCCATAGGCGGGCCAGCTATAGAAGGCGTTGTTGCCCGTATGAGCCGCCACGAAGCCCTTGCCGTCATCGCGGACAAAGCCGAGCAAGTCGGCCTTGTGATCGTCCGTCATCGGGAGTTCGCCAATTGAGTAGAAGAAGATGGCATCGAAGTCGGCAAGATTGCGATGTGCGGACTTCTGCTTCGTCACAAGCTGCGTATCTGTGCGGATCCAAGTGTCGTAGATGCCTGTCTGGCGGCCGAGACGCTCGATGGTGGCCAGCGCATGCGAGATGGCAACGTGCTGGTACGTCCGGGTGCTGGTATCGCCCAAGGCTAGAACACGCCTCTTGCGCTCCTCGGAGCGAGCGGGCTTGTGCAGATTGGCTGCCAGCACGGGAGCAAGGCCAAGAAAGGTCCGCCGCTTCATTCCTTTCGAGTATAGATCCCGCCCAGTGGGTTCCGGCCGGCGGATGTGCGGTTTACCGTGACGATACGGTTACCTCGTTGTACCGCGGTGCTATCGCCACTATGATCGGTGGGGCCGAATGAACCGTAGGACGTTCCTGATATGCGGTAGTGGCGCGCTGTGGGCTCAGGATCCTCCCAGCCGCCAGATTGTGGTGGGATTGATCGGTGCCGGTGCGCGCGGCATGCAGCTTCTGAAAATCCTGCTCAGTGAGTCCTCGGTGCGGATCGGCGCGGTTTGCGAGACCTATGAGCCTCGCATGTTCGGGGCGGTGGGGTTAGCCCGTTCGCAGGGGCATCGCACCCGTTACTATCGCATCTACCGGGACCTCCTGTCAGACAGAAGCCTCGACGCTGTGGTGATCGCTACGCCCGACTTCTGGCATTGCCGTATGACGATCGAAGCTCTCGAACAGCAGAAGGCCGTCTACGTGGAACAGCCCCTCTGCCGCACCTGGCAAGAAGGGGTAGCGATGATGGCGACACAACGGCGGTCGCAGCGGGTCGTTCAGGTGGGATCGCAGCGGCGGAGCAGTGCGTTCTATGCGGAGCTTGCGGCGCGGCGGAATCGGCAGCCCGCGCCGGTTCAGCGAATCGAGGCGCGCGCGGCGTCATCCTACCTGCTGCCGGGGATCCTGAAGAGAGGTCCGACAAAATTGCCGGAGCCGCTCAACTTCGAGGATTGGCAGGCCGCGGCAGAAACCCGGGTGGAATACAGTCCGGACCGCTTTCTGAACTGGCGATTTTACTCGTCCTATGGCGGCGGCTCGATCGCCGATCTGGGGGCGCCACTCCTGGATGGCGTCCATATGGTCGCCGGTGTCAGTTTCCCGGTTACCGTGATGGCTCATGGCGAGAATTCGAAGTACGCGGGGTTCGACACGGCGGAGCGGGCCAAAGTGGAAGTCGAATACCCAGGCGGGATCGTCGCCTCGATGTCGATCGATGGAGCATCGCCTAGGCCGGGCGACGCCGCATCCATCCGGGGCCATCGAGAGCGCATCGAGGTAAATGCGACGGCAGCGGGAGACGCCACTCGAATGCATTTGGCCGAATTCCTGACGTGCGTGCGCAGTGGTGCGGCACCGAGCGCCCCTCCTGACGTGGTCTTTCCGGCAACTCTGATCTGCCAGATGGCAAACCTCTCGATCGCGACGGGCCACAAGGTGCGTTGGATATCTGCCGAGTCGCGAGTCGAGGATCACTGATTCAGCACAAACGCAAACAACTGATCGCCGCCGGTAGCCAGGACGTATTGCTTGCCATCCAGCAGATACGTCTCGGGAGCGTTGCCCGATGCCCCAATGCGCGCGTGCCAGATCGGCTTGCCGGTCTTGGCTTCATACGCCACCAGGTTCTGGCCATCGCCGCTGAAGAGCAGCCCGCTAGCTGTGGAAAGCAATCCCGCGCTGCCGGAGATCTCGTGTCGCCACACCACTTCGCCGGTGCGGTAGTCGATGGCATCGATGTACGAGCCGTAGGAGACGCCACCGCCTCCCATGGTGCCGCCGAGGCCCATAGAGCCGCGCGGATCGGGATCGATCAAATAGGTGATGCGGAGCGAATTGTTCTCGGGCACGTAAAACAGGCCGGTGTCGGGAGAGAATGAGGGCGGCGGATAGTTCGTCACGTCGCCGTTGACCAGCGACCCGGGGATGGTCGCGTCCTTCGCCGGATTGCGCTTCGGGCGGCCTTTCTCGTCCAGGCCGGAAGCCCAGTTGTTGTACATTCCGAATTTCCCGGTCACCAGATGCTCGCCGGTCACGCGGTCGAGCACGAAGTAGTAGCCGTTGCGCTCAGCCGTCATCACGATCTTGCGCGTGCGGCCATTGAAGGGCATGTCGGCAATCACGGGTGTCTGTGTGGAATCCCAGTCGTGGGTGTCGTGCGGGGATGTCTGGTAATACCAAGCCATTTTGCCGGTGTCGACGTTCACCGCGACCAGTGAGCAGGTGTACAGGTTATCGCCTTCGCCTCGGCCCGTAGTGTAGGCAGGCGTGGGATTGCCCGTGCCAAACATGTAGAGGTGCGTCTCGGGGTCGTAGGCGCCCGGAATCCACGCCTGTCCGCCGCCGTGCCGAGCGGCATCCAGGCTCGCCCACGTTTTGACGGCGGGATCGTCGGCAGTCATCGGGACGGTGTAGAGGATCCACTGGCGCTCGCCGGTCTCGGGATCGAACGATTGCAGAAAGCCGGGCGCGTCCATGTCGTTGCCGGTGCCGGCGAGCACATGATTTCCCACCACGATGGGTGCTACGGAGGAGAAGTACTGCTGGTCGAAGCTCGAGATCTCCTTCTTCCACTTCTCCTTGCCGGTCTTGGCGTCGAGGCAGATCAGGTAGTCGTCGTGCACTTCCAGGTACAGGTTGTTGCGCCACATCCCCATGCCGCGATTGCCGGTGTGGGTGCCTCCGCGAGTCTTCCAATAGTAATGCCAGAGGACGGTGCCATCGCGCGCATCAACGGCCCACGCGTTATCGGGAGCGGACATGTAGATGACGCCATCGACCATCAGGATGCCGCCGCCAAGCCGTCCCCCGCCGCAAGTATTGAGGTCGCCATTGCCCAGCCCGCCCACGATGATCGGAGCCGGAGCCTCGCCTCCACCACGCCCGCCGAAGCCACCGCCTCCGCCGGTATTGCCGGCGCCGGTCGGACCGCAGCCGGAGCTGAGCCGCGTCACCCAGGAGAGGCTCAGGTTCTTCACCGTCGATGGGTCGATGGCCTTCAGGGAACTGAAGCGCTTTCCGGTGTAATCGCCCGAATAGGTCGCCCATTGGCTGGTGAGCGGCTTCAGAATCTCGGCGGGGTCCAGTCCGCCTTGTGCGAAGCCCAAAACCGGGGCGAGAAAAGAAGAGAGTACGAGAGTAAGCCGTTTCATTGAGGGAGCACCTTGGGCGATCTATTTCACTTTTGCCAGATAAGCTGTCACGTCGTGCATGTCGTTGTCGGTAAGCGAGGGCACCAGTTTCTTGTGTGCTTCGTTTGGATCATGCACGTCGACTTTGGGATTGTCGCCATCGCGTGCGATCGATCGGCGGGTGCCGTCGGAAAGCAGCAGGGTGACGAGGAAATCGTCCTTGTGAATGAGCTGACCTTCCAGCTTCTGCCCACCCGCGAGCGTCACGGTCGCCGTGGTTGGCTTGCCTCCACCTCCGCCCCGGGCGCCACGCCCGCCTCCGCCCCCGCCTGATACCCAGGTGTTCTGCAGGGTTCGCGGGTCGGAGTACCGGGACGCAATGCCTTTCAGGTCACCCGTAACGGAGTGACAACTACTGCACTTGGACTGGAAGTAGCTTTCGCCAGCGGATGCGTTGCCGACCAGAACGTTCAGGCTGGATGGATCGACGGCATCCGGCGGGCGGGCCTGCGAACCAACCTTGGCGAGCACGGCGTGTACGTACTCCGCGACCGCAATGATATCGGCATCCACCAGATTGAATCCCGGCATGCCTTTGTCCTGCCGGGCTCCGCGGATGATGGGCGCGAACTCCTCACCGTGCTGATCGCTCAACGCCACGAGTGAACGGAGCAGGCTCGGCCCGCCTTGATCGCCGCCGCGCAGATCGGCTCCGTGACAGGCCGCGCAGTTGACGCCGTAGACGGCCTTCCCACGCGCGATCACTTCCGGCGATGCCAGCTCGCGCGTCTGCTGCGGGAAGTTCGGCCCGCGCCGTCCCCCACCCGCACCGGCGCCTCCGCCACGCCCCCCGCGACCGGCCGGCGGGGCTTGTTCGGGTGGTTGCGCCCTCACCCCTCCCAGCGCAACCGCCCACACGAAACCTATGGCTAGAACCCTCTTCATCCCTCTTCCCCTTCCAATCCCCAGAACGGCAGCGTGCGTGTAATCCTATGCCAGTGCGTCTTTGCAGTACTGGACGCACTTCTTTACTTCGGACACTACATCGGAACCCTCGGGCGTTTGGTATTCATACTCGATGCTCGCCGGGAACTTGTAGTTGTTCTTCTTCATGGTCTGCAAGACTTCCCGGAGCGGCGTTTCGCCCTGTCCCCAGGGCATGTTTGGTCCGCCGCCGCCAGGCCCTGGATCGTCGCCGGCGGCGTTCGGCCCTTTTCGGTCTTTCAGGTGAAGGCTGGCAATCCGGTCGTGATATTTCACTACTACCGGCACCGGCGATTGGCCGTTCACGCCGTAGTAATGGCCGACATCGAGATTCAGAGCGGTGTACGGCGATGCCGCGAGGGCCTTCTGGAATCCCGATTCTCCACCCTGCCCGTGCGTGTGGAAGGCGATTCGCAATTTGCGCTTCGCGGCGTACTCTCCCACGCGCTGCAACAACGCATCGTCGGTGGGCAGTTCCATGGTGACGTGGTTGGCGCCGAGCGTTTCGGCCACGTTCCAGATGTAGTCATACTCCTGGTCCGACATGCTCATGGTAGGCGGCAGCTTGAAGGCGTAGATACTGACGCCGGCATCGTTGTACATTTTGCGGAACGCTTTGTACTTGTCCATCGATACCGAGAGGCGCCAGTCTTTCATCTCCGCGGCGGCCTTTTGCATGGCGGCCTGCTGTTCGGGTGTCATCTGGCGCCCGCCGCGTCCGCGACCCTGCCCGCCGCCTGGACCTCCTGGGCCGCCGGGCGCACCTGGGGCAGCGGGGCCACCCGGACCTCGGCCGGGGCCGCCGCGCCCGCCCTGTGCCGGAGCGCCGGCGTAGCTCTCGGCTACGTTGCTCATCAGCTCGATACTGCTGATGCCGCAATCGAGGATGTACTTGAGGACCTCGTCGGCACTGCTGGGCAGTTCGCGGAAGCTGTAGGTGATGGTGCCGATTTGCACCCCTCCGAATACGGAATTTGGTTTCGCGGCATTCAAGGTGGAAACAGCGCCGGCTGCCAGCGCGATTCTTCCGATGTCACGTCTCGTGTAGAGCATACGTCTCCCCTCGCTCAACTCTCGCCTTCGGTAAATAATCGAGCTTACGGACATTTGCCTAAGCCTGGGTAGGAGTGTGACGGTCAGTTGCAACTTGACCTTTGGTTAATCCCTGTATTTTCAGCCGAATGCAGGGAACGTCCCGGACGGTCCGGGACGAGGGTCCCGCTCACCGAAGGCGTGGTCTGTAACGGCTGCGTGATATAATTCGCCCTAGTCCAAAGGGGTTTCCTCGTGGCAAGTCCAAGATTGACGGAGCCAGGACTCCAGCGGCTCGAACACCTTGCGGCCGGAGTCACAGCGCTCAGCGGTGAGGATCGTGATGCCATTCGCGAGCAGATGGAGCGTGTGCTCGCAAGCCCCGTGTTTCGCAATAGCCGCCGGAACTCCAGCCTCCTGAGGCATGTGGTCGAGCGATCGCTCGAAGGCCGGCCGGACGAGCTCAAAGAGCGCAACATCGGCGTCGATGTCTTTGGCCGGGCGCCCGATTACGATACCAACAGCGATCATGTAGTGCGCAGCGTCGCGGGGGAAGTTCGCCGCCGGCTGGCTCAGTTTTACATGGAGCCCGGGCACGAAACGGAGCTGCGGATCGACCTCCAGGCGGGATCCTATGTGCCACAGTTCCGCTTCCCCAACGAGAAGGCCGCAGGAGCACCCAAGCGTGCTCCTGCAGAACCGCCGATCGTGGGTACACCCGAAATCTCGGTGGCCGGTTGGGTGGAACGAACCCCTCGGCGGCGGCTTTGGGTCCTCGCGACAGGTGCACTTCTGGCGGTCTCATTGGCCGCAGTTCTGGTAGTCCGATATGCGGGACCACGAAGCGCCCTGGAGAAGTTCTGGAGTCCTTTCCTTTCGTCGTCCAGTCCGGCACTGGTTTGTTTCGGCGGCGGAGGGCAGGGCAATCCGACCGCCGAGTCCAATCTGGCGCTGTCTGTTTCTGAATTCGAACGCCAGCCATTTCGCAGGATGCACACCGCGGATGCCGCGGCGCTGGCAGGTGTCGCCGGCCTGTTACAGGCGAGTGGGAAACCTTATCGCATCGTCAACCGGGCCAGTGCTACCTCGTATCGGGATCTGCAGTCGGGACCGTTCGTCCTGATTGGCGGCATGAACAACGAGTGGACGCTGCGCCTTACGAGCGGCCTTCGTTTCTCCTTCGAGCGGCTCGCGAACGGAGCTCGCGTCTCCGACAAACAGAACCCTGCCAACAACGCCTGGTCTGTGGACTTTACGACGCCACTCGCGCAGTTCAATCGGGACTATGCGATTGTGTCGCGGGTCCTGGATACGCAGACGGAGCAGACGGTGGTGATCGTGGCAGGGATCGGAAGCTGGGGCACCCAGGCCGCGGCGGAATTCGTCACGCGTCCCGAGCACCTTCGCAAGCTGGAGTCGCTCGCACCCAGCCGCTGGGAGGACAAGAACTTGCAAGTCGTCCTCGCAACCGACGTCATCCGGGGCAGTTCGGGCCCCCCGATTGTGCTCGCGGCGTCCTTCTGGTAGACGCACGTTCACTCACGTAGCAACTCGTCCCATAAGCGAACACCACCACGGCAAACGCCAGCGGAAAGCAGATTGATTAATCGACTTCTGGGGCTGGCATGAGACTTGCCCTCCTCGTGGAATCGTTATGACCTGGTTGAATGAGCTGTTCGCGGATCTTCGCTATGGATTGAAGCGTCTGCTCCGGGAAACCGGATTCACGTTGGCCGTGCTCCTCACCCTGGCGCTCGGCATCGGAGCGAACACGGCAATCTTCACCGTGGCTCGTGCATCGCTGCTGAAACCGCTGCCCTATCCCAATGCGAGTCGGATCATGATGATCTGGGAAGCGGTTCAGGCACGCGGCTGGGATCAATTTCCGGCCTCTGTTCCAGATCTCCTGGACTGGCGCCGGGACGCCACTTCCTTCGCGGTGATTGCCGGATTCACTGAAAGTGGTTTCAACCTGCGCACGGGCGAAGGAGCCGAGCGCATCGATGCCGTGCAAGTAACGGACGGCTTCTTCGATGTGATCGGGATCCAGCCGCGCATCGGACGGCCAATCCTGCCGGAAGATACAAAGGACGATGGCGCGCCCGTAGCGATTCTGACGGATGCACTGTGGAAACGGTCGCTGGGAGCCGATCCGAATGTGATCGGACGCAAAATCGCACTGGACGGCAGGCCGTTCACGGTGATCGGTGTGATGCCCGCCGACTTCCTGCGTCTCGGCGGAAAGGAGCAGATCTACACTCCTTTGGCCTTCTCCGCGGAACAACGTGCCAATCGCGGGAGCCATTTCATGATGGCTGTCGGACGGTTGAAGCCGGGTATCGGCTTACAGGCGGCGCAGGTGCAGATGAGCGCAATCGCGCAGCGCATCGCTTCCGATTATTCGAGCACGAATCGAGGCTTCAGCGTTTCGCTGGTTCCCTTCGCGGAACAATCTGTGCAGGAGATCAAGCCCCTGGTGCTGATCCTCTGGGGCACAGTCGGCGTCGTGTTGCTGATCGCGTGCGCGAACGTCGCCAGTTTGCTGCTGGCGCGCGGGCAGATACGGCGGCGCGAGTTCGCGATTCGGATGGCGATCGGCGCCAGCCGCGGACGCATCCTTCGTCAACTGCTCGTCGAGAGTACCCTGCTCTCTGTATGCGGCGGGGCGCTGGGACTCTTGCCCGCCATGTGGGGTGCGGACCTGTTATCCAGAGCCGGCATCGAGGATTTCCCCTCGCTCTCGGAAGTGAAGCCCGACCTGACGGTGCTCCTCTTCGCGCTAGCCGTTTCGCTCGTGACCGGTGTACTCTTCGGGATCGTTCCGGCATTGAATCTGGCCCGAGTCCAGGTCGGAGAGACGCTGAAGAACCTGAGCGCCGCGAAAGCGGGCGGTGCGCATCGAGTCGGGGCTCGAAGCCTGTTCATCGTCGGAGAGGTGGCCTTGTCGCTCGTCTTGCTGGTGGGTGCGGGTCTCCTGCTGCGTAGCCTCATACACCTGCGCTTCGCGGATCCCGGCTTCCAACCGGATTCCGTTTTGACGATGAGACTGACAATGGGAAGCGACAAGTACGACAGTGCGGCGCGCATGAACTCCTTTATCGATCGCTACCTCCAGGAAGCGCGGTCCCTTCCCGGAGTGCAACTCGCCGCTGTTGGAAACACCGTGCCGCTCATGTCGAATTTGAACATCAACGGTGTCCAGATTGAGAACATGCCTCGCGATCCGAACAATGGTCCAGCGGCCGCGCGATGGAAAGCCTCTCCGGATTACTTTCGCGCGCTCGGCATTCCCATCAAGAGGGGACGTGCATTCTCAGATGCGGATCGCGCTGGCTCACTGCCTGTGGTCATCGTCAACGAGACATTCGCGCACCGGTACCTGAACGGCGATGATCCGATCGGAAAGCGCATCCGCCTGGGAGGCCGAGGTCAAGGCACACGCCCGTGGATGACCGTGGTAGGCGTTGCGGGCGATGTGCGCGCCTCTCGAATGACCGCGAAGTTCGGCGCGGCATTCTACATGCCGATTGCCCAGGAGCCCGAATCGTCGCTGGCCCTGGTGGTGCGTACAGGCGTTCCCCCTGAGCAACTGGCGGAGCCAATGCGCAAAATGGTGCTCGGCTTAGACCCCGACGAACCGGTATACAGTGTCGAAACGATGACCCAGGTGGTGAGTACTTCGATTGCCTCGGAACGAGTGGCCACGATCCTGGTGACTGGCTTCGCATCGCTCGCCGTCATGCTCGCGCTGATGGGGATTTACAGTGTGGTCTCCTATTCGGTGGTCAGCCGCACGAGGGATATCGGCATTCGCATGGCGCTCGGCGCGCCGGCGTCCGAAGTGCTGCTGGTGCTGCTGAGACAGACACTCACGATGGTGGGTGCCGGAATGGCGATCGGGATGGCCGCGGCCTACGCGATCTCGCGGGAACTGATTAGTCTTCTACATGGCGTCAGTCCGACCGACCCGTCGACCTTTGCCGGCATGCTGTCGTTGATGGCGATTACGGCGGCGTTGGCGAGTTTCGTTCCCGCGCGGCGGGCGTTACGGCTGGATCCGATCAAAGCAATCCGTCAGGATTAGTGCGCTCAATCCTGCCGAAGAGCACGCATGGGCTCGACGCGGGTAGCCCTTAAAGCTGGGAAGAAGCAGTCCCCCCTCCCTTTCGCCGCGTCAATACATCACGGGCAAGGCGCGCCAGCGCCGCGGTCTAGCTATCCAGCAGACGATTGGACACACTGGAGCCATCGAGGATCAATTTCTGGTCAGTCTATCACCGATCGAGTCTGAAATAACACCTGCTTTAGCTTTCGGCGCAGCGCTGCGATTAACGCGATTCCAACTGCCAGCAGAGAGAGGGTCGCAGGCTCGGGAGCAACGGCTGCTGTCCCTGTCGCCGACACGCTGACATCGTCGAGGCCGATCCAGTCCGCCATATCGGTGATGTTGAAAGCCAGAGTGGTGGATAACGAACTCGCGGATAAATTGCTGAACGTCATGTGTTCCCAATTGACATCCGACATATTGACGAGATCCGTCAGAGTGCTACCGTCCCACCTGACCTGGAACTCGTTCGGCGTAGAAGCACCAATGCCGGATCCGAACAGTTTCACCCAGAAATCCACGGTGTACGTTAAGGTGGGGTCCGTCGCGACGGCCTGTGTGACGCCACCTGGGACGGTATTCCCAAAGTAGGCAGCAAAAGTGCCGGTATGAGGCGAACAGGTTATGGGTATCCCGTTTGGACAGGGCCCTGATGTCACGCCAGTATGGTCCGTGCTCAATACGGTCCAACCCGTGAAATCGCCGGTTTCGAAGTCGCCATTGATGATGCCGGCCGGGCAGACGATAGCGGCTGCAGCCAGCATCAGTAGCGCCGAGAGGATGTTCTTGTGCATGGTCGCATATGAGCATATCGGAACGCGCGGAGCGAAGTCTACTGGGTTGCAGAGCCGTTTCCCTTCACTTCCTGTAATTGGAAACTATGTCAAGCGCATCCTTTGTGGTCGCGCACTCACTTGCAGGATCCCGCCGTGTCCTTCACCAGCACCTCAGATAGAGCAATTGCTCGCCAGCCACGGATTTCGTCCGAGAAGGTAACGAGACCTTGCCGAGGTCATGGGACGGGCGTTTGGATGGACGATGAGGGAAGCCGGGCAGCTTTCATGCGGCGGACTATGGGGCTGCGGGTCGAATAATTAACGATAAGAACTCAAAGCGCCGTCTATTCACGGCTTACCGGGTTACTGAACTGGTGTCGGCCGCACCTCGACTGATCGCCCGCAGTGGTTGCAAACGAACACATCCACCTCATCGAACATAGATCCGTTGAAGTTCCACAGCCAGGTCCGCCATGAAGACATTGTGCTCCGATCAGAGGATCGTTGTCGCGGTGGAAGCCTCTCGCGGGTTTCGAAATCGCGGCAAAATCATGATGACGGCCCGTCGAGGCTCTCGCTCAGCCGCACCTTCAAGGCTTGTTTCCGCTGGGCCCTTTCCACTTCCGTCAGCCAGGCCGACAGCTTCCGCGGGGATTTCGTGAGACGTGGCGGGTTGCGGCGACGCCGCGATGAGTGCCGGCAGCTCATCCATCATCCCGCAGCTAGAGCGTTGGGGACTGGCACGCTTGGGGTGAGCCGACCAGGTAAGATCGAAAACGCCGCTTCAGCCCCACCAAACACGCCAGTGCCACTCCGACCGCCCATCCAAAGGCGGGCTCCGGCACTGGTGTCACCGAGGCGAAAGTCGGTCCAATCAGAATCTCGTCGGTGGTGTACCCGCCGTAATTGTTGATCACTACCCCCGTCACCGTGCCCACATCCAGATCGTTCTTCGTAGCGGTTGGCGTCGCGGGCTGTGGTTGCCCGGGCGTTGGATTCACGAAGAGCGATAGTAGGTCGTTACCCGCCTGAAACTGCGCCTCCAAAACCAGGAGGTCGGTCTCGCCTTGAACCACCGGAACATTAGAGAGACTCAAGTCGTTAACTGGGCCTTCTAAACCGTAATCCGCCTGATTGCCGGAACGGCCAATGAAGACGTTTCCAAAATCGATGCCGCCGTAAAAACCGTAACCGGCATCTGGCTGAAGCAGGAACGACAGATAGACCGTCGTTCCGTCGGCACCCAGAGGCGTGGCTAGATTTCGCAACCAAAACGCAACTGACGCGCCTTGATTCGGCGGCTGAAAGCCGGCAGTAGTCACTGCGCCGGCGGAAACCACCAGATTGCCAAAAGAAAGACTCTGCGCGGTTGTGGTAGCGTCGAGACCGCCAGGCGTGAACCAAGAGCTGGCCCAGCCACTCCCGCCGTTTTGTCCGCCGAGGCTCGATCCCGCCGTATACTGAAAGCCTTCGTACGCGAACAGTGAATCTGCCCGCGCTGCAACTGTGCTTGAAACCGCCAGCACGAGAACCGTTGCCAATTTCACTTCAGCACCTCCAGCAAATCGTACTATATTTCGGGACTAGCCTCGCGTGGTGAGCGACTGAAGCAACTCAAACCGCTTTGATGATCAACAAGTTTAGACTCACGACACTGCAATCCGTTTTACCGTCAGGTCCCCCAAAGCCACTTCGTTGCGCTACGGGCCAGCGACGTTGCGTCCGTTTAGTCAGCACGAGGAACAACGCCAGCCCACCAATCCTGGCCAAGCGGCGCGCCCCAATGCAGTGAGCAGTGGGCCTTATGACGGCAATCCATGTTTGGCTCGTCCGTCATGCCACCGCTCGGAGGACGAGATCCTCGGGAGTAGACGCTGGCGCCGTCCTCGGGCCACTGTGGCTGGTTCCGCGTGAAGTGAAGAGGGCGTCTATTCCGGCAATCCCATCCTCTTGCGCAGCGCCTTTGTGCGCGGGTCGCCCCGCAAGAACGCGAATTCCGGACTGTTCAACGTATAACCGATCCGCACAGGGCCAACACGGGCAAGCCGCTCCAGCCGTTCCAGGGTGCGGTCCTTGTCTCCAAATCCGGCGAAAGCCAGAGCGAACTGGAACGCGCCGCGGCGGTCCGGGTAAAGCGCCGGTGCTTCGGTCATGAGCTTCTCGGCTTCCGCCCGTCGTCCAGCCTTGGCATAGGCATTGGCCAGATAACCCCAGTTGTTGGTGGGCGAGTTGGACAAAGCCCGGATGGCATCGGCCGTCCTCCCCTGGCACAGCCACGTCCGGCCAAGGCACTCGTTGCGGTACAAGGTATCGGCTGGAATCAACTCGCATTGGTGCGCGGCTTCGTCGAACCGGCCGGCCGAAAGAAGCACCGAGGCGAGCTCCTCGTGGGCATCGGGTGACAGCGGGTCGTTGCTTTCGGCGGTGCGCATTTCCCGCACGCACTCCGCAATCCGGTTGAGTGGCCAGAGAACAAACCGGGCGAATAGTCCATGTGCGGAAGAGAGGTTGGGTCCGATCTCGATCGCGCGCCGAAAGCTCTGTTCCGCCTGCCGCCACTCCCCATTGCGTGCGTAGGCCACGCCCAGCGCGCAATGCGCCTCCGCCAGCAGGGGGTCCAACTGAATCGCCCTTTCGGCCGCGTCCCGCATCTTCCGGAGGGAATCCGCTTGCTCCGGAGCGGCCACACCAACGCCCGATCGCCAGGCGTGAGCCGCCGCCAGACCCGCATATGCTGGTGCGAAGGAGGGATCTTTGGCGATCACCTTTTCGAAACGCCCGATCACCTCCGGGTCGCCCGGGAAGACTCGCATCTCGGATGCGCGCGCCTGCAGATAGAGATCGTAGGCTTCCGCGTTAGCTTCATAGCGTCTTCGGCCTTGTCCCAGCTTCAACCTCAGGCTGTTGACGATGCCTCGCGAAATCTCGTCCTGGACGGAAACCATATCCGTCAATTCCAGCTCAAACCGGCCGGACCAGATCGGAACGTCGTCGCGCGCCCGCACCAGCTCCGTGTTGATCCGCAATCGCTGCCCGGAGCGCAGGATGGAGCCTTCCAGGATGTAATCGGCATTCAAATGGCTGCCCGCCTCACGGGCGCTGGGCCGCTTCCCTTTCAAGGAGAACGATGAGGTCTGCGAGCGGACCGCCAACCCCTGAATGATCGAAAGATCGTTGATGATCTCGCTGGTCAGGCCATCGGCAAGATAGTCGTTAGCCGCATCCTGACTGGTGTCAACCAGCGGGAGGACGCCGATTCGGATCGGTGCGTTCCGGTTGAGAATCCACCACCCTCCGGCCACCGCGGCGGTGACGGCGAATACCGCCAAGCCGACGGCGAGCCAGGGCATTCGACGAGCTGACTGTGGCGCGGCGGGAATCGTCTCCAGCGGTCGAAATGAGGGAACGTAGCCGCCCTTTGGCAGTTCGATCACCAACGGGTCCCGGCTGCCTTCCGTCGCGTAGTACCGGCTGAGCCTGGCCCGAAGCCGAACGGCTTCGGTGCGCACGGTCGAATCGACCTTGGGGTCGTAATCCGGCTTGCGTCCGAAGACATCGACCCCGATGATCGATTCCTTCAACTCGCTCTCCCGGCCGTCTAATCGCCTCTCCACCAGGAACCGGAGGAGTTTGCTGACGCGCTCGCAACGCGCGAAACAGAAGCTCGAAAGCACCCGTTCCAGCGCTTCGCGGACAGCCTGTGGATTTTGCGCCGGTGACACCGGATTTGAGGATACCCTTTCTTTCCAACAGGAAGCAATGTTGTTACAACCCCTCTGCCACCCCGTAAAGCTTGCCTTGACGCCACAGAACCGGGCACCCTGGACCCTGACGGAACTACCTCAATGATGCGCACGCGGACACTATACCGCCCAGGGGTTGCGATTCTTCTGCTGGCAGCGGCTCTCGGAAGCCCGGCTGCGATGGCACAGCCGACGGGCACGTTCACGGCGATCGCCGGCATGAGCACGCCCCGCTCGAACCACACCGCTACTTTGCTCCTCGACGGTAGAGTCCTGATCGCGGGTGGGGATAACTATGGCTCCACTTCCTTTCAAACCCGACCGTCCACTGCGGAACTCTACGACCCGGCAAATGGGACATTCACTCCGACGGGGAACATGACGGTGGGACGATCATGGCACACCGCCACGCTGCTTTCCGACGGGCGAGTGTTGATCGTGGGCGGCGATTCGGACATTCCGGAGGATCCCAGCCAACCGGCCATGATCACCAGTGCGGAATTGTATGATCCTGCCGCTCAAAGCTTTACCGCCACAGGCAACATGGTCGCCGGCCGGGCAGGGTTCAATGCCACCTTGCTTGCCAATGGAAAAGTACTGATTACCGGCGGAGTGGCCCGCTACAGGGACTTTGACTGCATCATCGGTGGCGCGGAACTCTATGACCCCTCCACCGGGGCGTTTATGTCTGCTGGCCCCTATGCCGGGAGTCTGAGCAGCCTGGTGGGCCCCCTCGAAGGGTTCACCTCCACTTCCACCCTGCTGGCCGATGGAACAGTTCTGTTCGGTACCGAGCCTTCTTCTCAGGTCTACGATTCCGTCACCGGCACGTTCAGCCTGAGGGGCGCGATGGTGACTGGCATGGGGCTCCCCTATCTCGCGGGCCGCACCGCGACTCTGCTACCGAATGGAAAGGTGCTGGCCGCCGGCGGCGAGCAGGAGGATACCGGGAGATTCGACAGCGCGGAACTCTACGACCCCTCGACGGGCGCCTACACGGCGACTGGCGTCATGGCCAGGGCTCGGGACGGGCACACCGCCACCCCGTTGCCGGACGCCACGGTTTTGATGGCTGGAGGGGAGAGCCAGAGCTGCTCCGCCAACTTCTGCGCGTTCTCCGGCAGCGAGGCCAGCGCGGAGTTGTACGGTCCGGCCGCGGGCGCTTTTGGCTCGGCGGGCAATATGACCACACGCCGGGAATGGCACACAGCGACTCTGCTCAGTAGCGGTGACATCCTGCTTGCTGGAGGCATGGCCTACGGGGGTATCGGCGTTTTCTATGGTAGCTTGGCCACCGCCGAGATCTATCATCCGGCTTCGCCTTCTCCCGCGCCGGACGTCGGCGCGGTCTGGCACTCGGAGACGGGGCAACTCGCCTCCGCTCAAAACCCCGCCATCGCAGGCGAGATCCTGTCGATGGACACCAGCGGCCTCCCCGACGGGAGCGTGATTCCTCCCCGGGTGGCCGTCGGCGGCCGTTTGGCGGAAATTCTGTATTTCGGTGGTGCTCCGGGTTATCCGGAGTACCACCAGGTGAATTTTCGCATGCCGGCCGGCGTTGCGCCGGGACCTGCTGTTTCCATGCGCCTCTTCTACCTGGACCGCTCGAGCAATCCAGTCACGATTGGAGTGAAATGACCGAACTACAATACCTGATTCGAAAAGCAGACACGTGGACGTTGACTCTGGTAGTTCTCTGGCTGTTCGTGCCTGGCGGTCCGGCGCTCGCCCAGCCCTCCGCTGCAACTCTCAAGGTCGAACTGAGAAACGTCGTCGAGTATCAAGTGGACACCTCGGATCTTTCGAAGTGGGGAACCAATCCGAATAGTACGCCTGGCAAGATCCTTCAGGGCATGGGGGTGGGGTGCGCCGGAGTGCCGGCGGTTATCTATGGGGACATTGTCACGGTGAACGGGAATCCCGCCAAAGGCACATATGTCGCTGAAAAAGTATCGGTATGTATGAGTCCAACTCCCTCGCCAGGCCTGAATGCGATAGCCGACGTCAGCGCGAACTCAGTGGCCTATGAAACCTACTACATCCTCCAGACCGACGCCACGCCAGTGGGAAGCATCATGACGGAAGGACTGAATGCAGTGTCGCCGTCTCCCCCCGGGCCGCCTGCCGGATCGCTGAATTTCGCGATTGTTGGCGGCACGGGCGCATTTCTCGGAGCCCGGGGCCAGACAGGTAACGCTGCTCAAGGGTTAGGTATGGCTGCCATTCCCATTCGTGCGGCATCCATTACGGAGGACCCCGCCAACCGCCGGCAAAACGGCGGAGGACACGTGGTGTTCACTCTTTATGTCGTGCCACAGTCCGTGCCGGGCGTGGCAGTCACTCCCGGCGGGCCGGCCGTGACCCATTCAGCCGACTTCTCGCTGGTGACCGCCTCCAAGCCCGCGGCGGCCGGCGAAATCCTGACACTGTTCGCCACTGGCTTCGGTCCCACCCGGCCGGCACTCAGCCCGGGCCAGACGTTCCCGTCCACTCCTCTGGCCGTAGTCAATTCACCAGTCGCCGTTACGGTGAATGGAAACGCTGCCGAGGTGCTCAGCGCGACCGGATACCCCGGCACTACAGACGGATACCAGATCAATTTTCGTGTGCCTGCGGATACCACGAAGGGAATCGCCACGATCGTGGTGAGCGCCGCCTGGATTGAAGGGCCGCCTGTCACTATTCCAGTCCAGTGAATCTGAATTAGCAGCGTTCGAGACATTCCAGATGTGTATCTTCGAAATGGTCACGTTTATGGAGGGACCGAGTGCCAATCGTGTCAGGTCAGCGGCTGCCTGGCGCCCTGTGGAACTGGACGGGGGCGGCGATTGTTTGAGCGATCAAGCGTTGGAGCAGTTCATAGCCCAGTTTCCGGCGGAGACGGCTGCGTAATGACCCTATTGCTGGTCCAGGCAGTGCGCGGTGCTGACGCAGTGGTCGGAAGATCGGATTGCTAGTCGGCTCCGACGACGGCGATGGAGGATAGGCTTCTGAAATGAAGGATACTCGCCCGACGCATCCAACGACTCGAACGTACTTCAGCGCGGAGGCAAGCATCTACTCCGTGTCCCTCGCCGGCACCCCAGATTGCGCAATCGCTCGCCAGTCGTGGATTTATTCCAGAAGGGAACGAGAACTCGGCGGAAGTGATGGGACGGGCTTTGGGATGGACGGTGGGCGAACTCCGGGCAGCTTTGCTGCGGCACGCTATGGGCTGCCGATCGAGTAGCTAACGATATGTAGACTTGACGCTCGCCACGTTTCGGTTAGCCTGCGGCTCGAAACATCGATACAAACCCAATCACCAGGACTTCCCGGTTCTCGCCGGCCACGCCCGCACGGGGCTCCACGCGCCCCTACGATCGGCAGTTCTCGACATTCACAGCAACGGAAAAATCCGTGCACGGGTGATAGCCCGCCGGGTGGAGTGACGTGCAGATGCCGGCATTCGGCTACGAAATCCCGCGTGTCGTAACCCTTGTCGGCAACCCACAGTAACTCGCTGGTCGCCGGGAATCTTCTCCATCATGGCCATCGCTGCGGCTCGCTCCGCCAGACCGTTGGCGGGGAACACTTCCGTATTCACAATCAAGCCGTTGCGGTTCTCGGTCAACAGGTTCCCGCAGTAACTCAGCTTGGCTTCCTTGCCGCTGCCCTTGCGCGCCAGTAGCGCGTCCGCATCAATGGAGGGCGTGAGCCAGCGGCCCAGCACGATCCCCCTTAACCCCTCACACAGAGGAGAGGGCAGTGAGGCTTGCATCTCATCACCACGTAAGCCCAACGGCCTTTCTCATGGCATCTTCGAATGCCTGATCGTCGAGGCTTCTTCGCAAGCCCAAAATTATCTCAGCGTCTTGTCCGACCGGTACACGGAAAGGTGTCGCGGGGTCTTCGATTGCACTGGCGATGGCCAATGCGACAACTTCGGGTCCGGTTCGACCAGATGGGCCCGTCATTTTGGTATTGGCTCCAGCCCACTGCTCCCACAGTCCGGCGTATTCCGCTGGTCCTTTATGAGGCTCGATCGCTTTGATGCCGGTAGCGATGGATCCGGGCTCGATCAATACACTGCGTATTCCAAAGTGACGGACTTCCAGGTGCAGTGACTCCGTCAAGGCTTCGAGCGCGAACTTGGAGGCGCTGTACGCCGCTCCGAGCGGCGAGGAGACCCGGCCGTTCACACTCGACACATTCACGATGACGCCGGAGCCCCGCTTTCGCCAGGCGGGCAAGACCGCCTGGATTATGCGCAACGCGCCGAGCGTGTTTGTCTCGAACATCTGCCGGATACGATCAAGTGGATAGCCTTCCACCGGCCCTCCGCCAGATATACCTGCATTGTTGACGATTGCATCAAGCGGACCAACCTCTTCAAGGCACCGCGCCACGGAGTCGTCGCTGGTGACATCAAGCACATGTGCCTGGATGCCTTCCGATCCACTCAACGCGGATACGTCGGTGGCGACGACTGAATGCCCCCGGTTGGCAAGTACCTGCGCCGTTGCCATTCCTATGCCGCGTGCCGCGCCCGTAATCAAAACCCTTAGCGTCTTTGACATTCGGAAGTCCTCTTGCGTGCCGTAGTTAGTCTTCTACGGTTTGTTCGCCAGCCACCGCACAAATCTACCATATGGATCACCTCAGCCAACTCTCTCCGTACACCAGACGGTGGCTCCCATTATCCTCGGAAGAGGTAGCTGTCGAGCGGTGGATTCGTGAGTTCTGGTTGCTCCGTTTCTCGCCGTGAAAGTTCACGGTCGGATCGCCAGGATCGTCTGGCGGTTGGCTGTTTCCGTCTTTTGGGCTCAACGATCACCCGATCGCCGTTTTGAGACCGCCATTGGCATCGTCAGGCCAGCGCCGGTCCCCAATGCGGACGCGGGGCCTTTTTGTGCGGGTCGCAGAACGCGAGCCCACTGGTTTCTTCGATGACTTTGAGCCACTACTAACCCGTTTTCCGCATGCCTTAGTACTTGTTTTCAGAAGTCCGCCTGCGTATCGCCAAATCGCCTGCTAACGCGCGCGGCTCGTAAGCGCACGTATCGCGCGAAGGTAGCTTACGAGCCGCGACCGTGAGGGAGCGTTGCCACCACCCCGCTAAAGCAGTCAAGATCGCTTGCTAACGCGCGGCTCGTAAGCACGCGCATTCCCCGAACGTATTTACGAGCCACGCCCCGTGAGGGAGTGTTCTTGCCAAGAATACGAGACCGTATTTCTGAAACGGTGTACTTAGTGAGGTAAGACAGTCATGGCAATTCCCCAGCGGCGCTTTCGCCCGCCCAGAACCGGAACGGCACCCGGAGGTCGATCCGCAGCGGCATATAGATACCGCCGATACCGAATGCCAGGCACGAGATCGCCAGCAAGGCGAAACCGGGCGATTTGCGGAATAAGTGCAAGGCCAGGCGAATGTCGTTCCTATCGGCGTAGTCCCCGTCAACGGGTTTGTTCCGTGCAAAACGAATCCTCGCTAGTGGCACCCGTCAGAGTCCGACGGGTAGCGTCTCGCACTTTCAATAACTTGCAGAGAAATTCCGTCGGTATTGGACGGAATTCAACTCGAAAGCAAGCACGATGCAAAGGTCAAAGGTGGCGGGACGCGCTCCGGTATGATAGCCTCGCTCCGTTGGAGGCTGCTTGAAAATTACCACCGTGATGGTTGCCGCATTCTGTGCATCCGCACCGGCGTTCGCGGCGTCGTGCGAGGATCTGGCATCGCTCTCACTTCCCCAGGCGAAGATCACCAGTGCGCACGTTGTATCGGCGGGCGCATTCACTCCGCCAACCGGCCGTCCCGACCCCTATCGCAATGTCCCAGCGTTCTGCCGGGTGTCGGCGACCCTGACGCCATCGAGCGACTCGGACATCAAGGTGGAGTTTTGGCTGCCGGCGGCGGGGTGGAATCGCAAGCTGCAGGTGGTCGGCAATGGCGGATGGGCCGGAACTATCAGTTATTCGGCGCTGGCTGAGGGCGTCCGAGGGGGATATGCAACGGCGTCCACCGATACCGGGCATTCCACTCCGGGGGGCGGCTTCGTCGTGGGGCACCCGGAGAAGCTGATCGATTTTTCGTGGCGCTCCGAGCACGAGACCACCGTCAAAGCGAAGGCGATCGTGAAGGCCTTCTACAGCGCGACCCCGCAGCGATCCTATTGGAATGGATGCTCCACGGGCGGCCGGCAGGCGCTGAAGGAAGCGCAGATGTTTCCGGACGATTTCGACGGCATTATCGCCGGGGCGCCCGGAAATCGCACGGCGATGGGGATCTGGATTGCGCACGCACTTTTGAAAGACCCGGCCAGCCATATCCCAGCGGAGAAGTATCCGCTGATCCACCGGGCGGCGATCGAGGCATGTGATGCGGCCGACGGGCTCAAGGACGGCTTGATCTCCGATCCGACCCGCTGTAAGTTCGACCCCGGCGTCCTGTTGTGCAAAGCGGGCGACAGCAACGACTGTCTGACCGCGGCGCAAGTGGCGGCGGCACGAAAGGTGTACGGCCCTGGCAGGAATCCGCGGACGGGGAAAGAGCTGTTCGGAACCCTGGCGCCAGGGAGCGAATTGGGCTGGGCAGTCATGGGAGGAGGACCGGATCCTTACGGGCCGATCCTCGATCAGACCAGGTTCGTCGTATTTCATGACGCCAAGGATTGGGACTGGCGCACATTCGATTTCGACAAGGACAACGATCGCTTTGAGCGCCCCGAATTCCTCATTATGAACGCGACCGATCCGCACATCGAGAAGTTCGTGGGTCACGGGGGACGTTTGTTGATGTACCACGGCTGGGCCGACCAGAATGTCTCGCCTTATGGCACGGTCAGGTACTTTGAAAGCGTTCGGGAAGTGATGGGGCCGGCCAAGACGGACAACAACGTGAGGCTGTTTATGGAGCCCGGCATGGGACATTGCGGGGGAGGCGAGGGACCCAACACATTCGACAAGATTGGCGTGTTGGATCGCTGGGTCGAGGAGGGCAAGGCGCCCGAGAGCATCATCGCCTCGCATAGCACCGGCGGCAAAGTCGATCGGACGCGGCCGCTGTGCCCATATCCGCAGGTCGCGCAGTACAAAGGTTCGGGCAGCATCGACGATGCCGCGAACTTCACCTGCAGAGTTCCCTAACGATGGCTCTGATCCGCAGCGCCACACAAGAGGACGCTTCCGCAATCGCGCAGGTCCACGTCGAATCCTGGCGGACCACCTATCGAGGAATTGTGCCGGACGAGTACCTCGCCAGTATGGACATCGAGGAGCGGACCGGGCGTTGGCGGGAGATCCTGAAATCCGACGGCTACCATTTCGTCGCCGAGCATGATGGCGAGGTCGTCGGGTTCCTCAGCGGCGGCGCCATTCGGGAGCCAATCGGCAGATACGATGCGGAACTGTACGCCATATATCTGCTGGCGCAATGCCAGCGCAGGGGAATCGGAACCGCCCTCCTGATCGAACTGGCACGCCGTTTGGACCAGGATGGTTTTCAGAGTCTGGCGGTGTGGGTTCTCGAAGCGAACGCGGCTGCCGACTTTTACAAGGGGTCGGGCGCTGTGCGGGTTGCCCACAAGGAACGCGAGATTGCAGGCGCAACGGTTGGAGTGGCCGCTTTCGGCTGGCCAAATCTAAAGGCACTCCTTGCCTCGAAATAGCTCCTTTCCGGGATAGACTCCCTCCCCGACGCTCACAGGCATTAAATTCCTGTTCAAAAACTACAGATCTGCCGATATGAACATCGTGGGGCTAGATGTATGACATCCAGCGGAAGCGCGTGTACCCCGAGGGATACGGCGGTTCGCCCGGGGTAACGGGCTACAAGGGATAGCGGAATGCACGAGACACTTATTCATTTCGGGAGATGGAATCGGCGATTTCATAGGCATGTGGTCCCGCTTTTCATCGCACTTGGCCTGCTGGCAGACCGCCCGGCGCTTGCACAAGATCAGCAGCAGCTAGATCTCACCCAAATGAAAATCGAGGATCTGATGAACATGAAGGTCACCTCGGTTTCGAAACGAGAGGAGAGTTTGGCTCGTGCGGCCGCAGCGGTATTTGTGATCACCCAGGAGGATATCCGCAGGTCCGGCGCCACCAACCTTCCGGACGTACTCCGCATAGCTCCTGGAGTGGATGTCCAGCAAATCAACGCCAGCACTTGGGCCATCAGCATTCGCGGATTCAATTCCAGGTACTCGAATAAGGTCCTCGTCCTAATCGACGGACGAAGCGTGTATGCCAACTCGTTTTCAGGGGTCTTTTGGGAGCAGATCGATCTTCCGCTGGAAAGTATAGAGCGCATCGAAGTGATCCGAGGCCCCGGTGCGACGGTCTGGGGCGCGAACGCGATGAATGGCGTGATCAGCATCCTGACCAAGTCCGCGAAGGAGACCAGGGGAGGGCTGGCAACTGCGGCCTCCGGCTCACAGTTGTACGGACAAGGTCTGATCCAGAAGGGAGGCAGCATCGGGAGAGCCGGAGACTACCGGGTCTTCGGTACCGGGTTTGACCTCGGAAACTCGGGCGGCAACGCGGTCCCGGCGTTTGACCACTGGGGGCGAGGGCACGTCGGAGGACGCATCGATTGGGATGTGTCCAACCGCGATTCGCTGATGGTGCAGAGCGAAGGTTTTTTCAACGAGGCAAATCAAACGCGCCGCAGCAATTCCATTCCGACGCCATTCGACACATTCTTCAACGAGAGCACCGACGCGGCTGGTGGAGACCTGCTGGCGCGCTGGACTCACGCCACCACAGGCGGATCACAAACCTCATTGCAAACTTATGTCGATGCCTATCGACGCACGGATTTGGGCGTACCCGCAGTGGGCCGGACCTTTGACCTGGATTTTCAGGATCATATCGCGTCGGAAGGGCGCCATAACATTGTATGGGGGCTGGGCTATCGCCTCTATAGCTCGGGCATGGCTCCGGGATACGGAGTCAGCTTCTACCCGCCAACGAAGCAGGATTCCCTGTTTAGCGGGTTCATGCAAGATGAGATTCGCTTGACCGACGGCCTCTGGTTCACGATTGGCGGCAAGACCGAGCACAATCCCTACACGGGTCTCGAGTTCGAGCCCAGCGCGCGTATTGCCTGGAATCCACTCGGAACCCGCCATACGATTTGGGCATCGGCGTCCAAAGCGGTGCGCCAACCATCGAGGACTGATACAACCACTCAGACGAATGTTGAGACGATTCCGGTCAGTCCCGATGTGATCCAGGTGCTGCGCCTGTATGGCAACATGAATACCAAGGACGAAGAAGCACGCGATTACGAGTTGGGCTATCGATCCGAGATCACCCGAAGCTTCTCTGTTGACCTCGCGACCTTTCTGACCTTTTACCATCATCTGCAATCCATCGAAATTCAGCCCATGCAAATCATCCCGGGTACACCGCTGGAGCTTCTGATTCCTTTGCAGTACGACAGCAAAGATCACGCTGTGGACTACGGCGGCGAGGTCGCCCTCAACTGGTCGGTCAAATCACGTTGGCGGATCACGCCCAGCTACTCCTATCTGCATGCCACATTGCGACAGGATCCCGCTTCGCAGGGACCGGCCACATATCCGCTAGCCATCGACTTCCCCCAAAATCTCTTTCAAGTCCGCTCGCAATTCAATCTCTCCCGGAAGATGCAGTTCGACCAGGCCCTGTACTACACTGCCCGACTGCCTGGCGGGACCATCCCGGGGCACACACGGCTCGATCTCAGATGGTCCCGCCGTTTAGGCGAGACAACGGAGCTCAGCGTGGTTGGGCAGAACGTGCTTCGCCCCAGAACATTGGAATACGGTGATTCGTACAGTGTCCTGGGCACCCAATCGGTGCGCTCCGTATACGCCAAAATCTCCTGGCGGTTCTGAGCGGAGTTCACGCGCAAGCGTTCCATGCGAGCATGGGTAAAGACGCTCCGCAATTTCGCAGATTTTCGCGAAAATGGCACCGGCCGGTGAAATGGGACACACTCGCCACAACGAACCCGCATACCAGAACTCTCGCAGGTGGCCCTCTGGCAAGGAGCGGGCACTGGCGAGATGAGTTCGGTTTTCGTTTGGATCATTGCGGCGGGAATCATCGCTGGAGTCTTATACCGCCCCCGAGACTGGCCTGAGGCGGTGTGGGCATCGCTAGGGGCGACTCTGCTCGTGGTTTCGGGCCTGCTTCCTCTACACTTGGCGGGCAGCGCGGTCGCCAAGGGCACGGATGTCTATCTGTTTCTCACCGGGATGATGTTACTCGCCGAACTGGCCAGGCGTGAGGGCGTCTTTGACTGGCTTGCGGGGCTGGCTGTGCGTGCTGCCAGAGGATCGAAGGCGCGTCTATTCCTACTAATCTATGGTGTGGGCACACTGGTGACGGTGTTCCTCTCTAACGACGCGACGGCCGTGGTGCTCACACCGGCCGTGTACGCTGCGGTGAAACGAGCACGTGCGGATGCTCTGACCTACCTCTACATCTGCGCCTTCATCGCCAACGCCGCCAGTTTTGTGCTTCCGATCTCGAATCCTGCGAACCTGGTGGTCTATGGCAAGAGTCTGCCCCCACTTCTTCCCTGGTTGAGGACGTTCTTTCTGCCATCGGTATGTTCCATCGCTCTCACCTATGCAGTTTTGCGATGGAGCCTTCGGAAGAAGATTCGCGGCGAGATCGATCGGACTTCTGCCTTTCCGACTCTCTCTCGCGAAGGCAGGTGCGCTGCCTGGGGGATTGTCGGAACGGGCGTGGCGCTGATCGCAGCATCGGCATTGGGTCTTGATCTGGGTTTGCCCACATGCGCCGCTTCAATGCTCGCCGTTCTGATTACGACTCGCCTGAGAGCCGCGCCGATTCGCGATGTGGCTGCTGGTGTCTCGTGGAGCGTGCTGCCGTTGGTAGCGGGGCTTTTTGTGCTGGTGGAGGCCCTCAATCGCACTGGATCGTTTGAGGCTCTGGTGAACGGGCTGAAATGGTTGGAGGCGATGCCCGGCGTCGCGGGCGATTTGATTTCGTCGTTCGGAATCGCCGCCCTTTCGAACCTGATGAACAACCTTCCTTCCGGATTGCTGGCTGGCAGCGCTTTGCAGGCCGCACACATCGCGCCTCGGATCCGCGACTCGGTGTTGATCGGGGTAGATTTGGGACCGAATCTTTCGGTCACCGGATCGCTCGCGACAGTGCTTTGGCTGATCGCCCTGCGCCGGGAAGGAATTCAGGTGAGCGGCGGCCGTTTTCTGAAGCTCGGCGCCTTCGTGATGACTCCGGCGCTTTTCGTCGCGACCCTCACAGTTGGGCTCTTTACGAAGTGAGGCGGAGGCCTACCGATCCTGCTTCGCCTCGACGCCTTGCGCCGAGATCTTCTGGATCTGCTCGAGCTTTTGCTTGGCTGCTGGAGCATCCTCAGCGTCGGGGGCCAGCTTCAGATAGGTCTGGAATTGTTCGGCAGCGTCGGTATAATCCTGCCGTTGCGCCAGAATGAGGCCCAGAAGATAGGCCGTCTGGGGATAACGATGTTGCGTGTCGAGTTTCACGGCTTGCCGGACGTTCTTCTCCGCGACCGCGGAGTTCCTAAGATAGTAATTCGCGACGGCGTTGAAAAAGAACAACTCCGGATAGTCGAACGCATCCAGACGCAGTCCCCGATCGGTGATCGTGACCACGTCTTTCCACTTCTTCGCATCCACATCGAGAATGGCCATCTCCACATAAGGCGCCGCGTACTTCGGATCGGCCTTCATGGCACACTCAAAGGAGATGCGAGCCGAATCGGGTGCCGCTTTGGCCTGGAGGCGGCCCAGCTCATACCAAGCCTCGGCGTAGCCGGGATAGAGTTCGGTAGCTTTTTGAAAACTCTTAGCCGCGTCGTCCCACTTCTTCTTCTTAGCCGATTCCTCGCCCCTGTCGAATGCCTTGCGGGCCTCTTTGGGAGCGGCCAGGGAAGAAGCGCTGATGGTGGTTCCTTCCGTGGGTGCTAAGCGGTGCAGAAGGATGGTCCCGATGTCGGGATTATCCATCGCGCGATGATTGGCGAGGCTCACCTGCTGCGAGCGGTAGCCTGCCAGTTTGGCCTGCAGGTCGCATCCCATCAAGCGAATACTGGGGTCGACCGCGCCACCCGAGACATTGCCACCCACCCCGGACCGCGGAGCGGGGACCGTTCGGTTGGGATCTCCGAATGTCCCCATTCCGTTCGTCCTGCCGTCGGTCATTTCCGAAGCGTCCTGAATTGCTCCGTTAGCTTGCCCCAGTTGAATGCCAAAGTAACCCTTGCTGTCGGTATATCCCTCGGCGTGCGGCGAACCGGAGCAGACACGCTCGATGGTGACCGATTCGGGAGGCGCCGTACCATCCTCCATCAATACGCGGCCGCTGATGTAAATTGGCTGCGGTACGCCAGTTTGTCCGGGGTTCGTAGTATTAGAAGGATTTGTTGGTGTGGTGGAAGTAGGAGATTTTACGCCGGTCCCGGTGCTACCGGCTCCAGTGCTGCCGGTTCCCGTCGAGCCCACCCCAGCGCCGCCCCCAGTGCTCCCTCCGCGGCCCTGACCGAAGGCCGGCTGTAGCAGCAGTCCCGCCGCTACGATCCAGATCACCCGCCCGCCACTTCCAGGAGACATACCACCTCCACACACTGTTGTAATTATGTCACACGGCTTTCTCGGCGATTGTTAAAAGGGCGAGGGGGAAGGGCGCGCGGGCGTGCGATGGAATCCCCTTGGTACTTCCAAATGTCCGCTCCGGCGCCCGCGCGAAACTTCGCGCCCGTTGTTAGAATGGCACGCAGGTGAATATGAGAAAGCTGTCCTTCCTGTTGAGCGGTACCCTGGCTTTGCTGTTGACCGGCTGTTCCGAGACTCCTGCCCCGACCGCCAAGAAAGCGCCCGAGAAACCAGAACCGATTACCGGCCAGAGTGCGCTTTTCAAGATGTACGGATCGGCCCGGTTGTGGGCGCCCGACGCTCAGGTGCTGAAGCTCAACACGATTCTGCTGTCGGACGTGCCGGACGTGCCGCGAGGTAAGGCCGCCGCATGGCAGGCAGTGTTCGTGTCGCCTTCGCGAAGCCAGTCACGGACATACACTTACTCCATTGTGGAAGAGCAAGGAAATCTGCACAAGGGGACTTTTGGGCAACAGGAAGAAGCGTGGTCGGGCCCGCACGGCGACAACGCACCGTTTCTGATGGCGGCTGTCAAAGTAGATACCGACGCGGCTTACGAGACGGCGCTCAAAGAAGGCACCGATTACGACAAGAAGAATCCCGGAAAGCCGATCACGTTTCTGTTGGAAAAGATCGCCAAATTCCCCGATCCGGTGTGGCGCGTGATTTGGGGTGAATCGGTGGGGACCTCCAACTTCTCGGTCTATGTGGACTCGTCCACAGGCATGTATCAGGAGAAGATGCACTAGAGAGCTGCGCAAACGTTGAAGATGCGTGTCATTACGGGCACGGCACGTAATGTTTGCAGTAAGTTACAAGCCGCGACGCCTTCCCTTTGACGGGTTTGGCAGGTCTAGCAGTTCACGAGAAGGGATTAGCCGCCGATGAACACCGATGGACGCAGATAGGCAACACGACCGCATTCCAGTCGGGTCTTTTATCTGTTCATCGGCGTTCAGCTGCGGCCGATTCGTTTCTTTGGGGAGTTTCTCCCCACGGGGCCGCCGCGAACTCCCAGGGTTAACGGCCGACTGCCCTGATTACTGCTTCTTCGAGTTGTTGCTCAACTTGCGATAGTATTCCGCCACGGCATCGGCATAGCCCTGCGGAACCTTCTCGCCGCCGGGGCTGCGGACACTGCCGCCGCCCGTGGGGTCGTCCACCTTGCGGCGAAGTTCCATCTCCACCTGCTCCACGCCTGCCAGCGCGGACTGAATGCGCTCGGCCAGCAGCGGATCGTTGGAACCAGCGAACGGCTCAAACTGGCGGAGATCGCGCATCAGCCCCTGAATGTCGCGCGCGGTGCCTGGATCATCCTTGAGCTGCTGCTGAAGCTGTGCCAACGCCTGCATGGTGTCGTGATAGGTCTGCTGATAGTCTTGCGGGCGAACGGGACCGTCGGGGACCGCGCCATTCCAAACGCCGTTGCGATTGCCGCCATTCCAGGGATTGCCGCCGGCGTACTGACCGCCATACTGCGGTGTCGAGCCTCCACCCTGGGGTCCGCCGCCACCTTGAGGACTACCGCCCTGCTGTCCTTGCTGTCCCTGCTGGCCCTGTTGTCCCTGCTGACCCGGTTGGCCTTGCTGCCCCGGCTGTTGGCCGTTAGCTTGTTGTCCCTGCTGGCCCGCCTGTCCTGGTTGCCCCTGTTGCCCTTGTTGCCCTTGTTGGCCGGGCTGCTGACCCTGTTGGCCCTGCTGACCCTGGCGCCCAGCCTGTTGGCCGCGTCCGTTTTGACCACGCTGCTGGGCCTGAATCGCTTCCAACTGACGGCGAAGCGCTTCCACCTGATTCAAACCGGCTTCGATCGCCTTATCGTCCTGGGCGCCCTTACCGGGGCCCATCGCCTGCTGCACTCCCTTGAGCTGATCGCGCAGCTCATTCAGGCCCTTGGTAATTTCCGACTCCGCCATGACGGCGTACCCGCCCATGCCGCGGCGGATCCAATCCGCATCGCGCTGCATGCCGCGGCCAAGTTCCTGCTGCTGCACTCCCCCCAGAGCTTCCCGGAGCTTATTCGACGCCTGCCGTTGGGTCGACGCCAGATCGCGAACTGCGCTCTGCATCTCCTGTTCCAGTTTCTTGAGGTCGGCAATTTCGCCGTCCTTCTGGCCGGCCATCTGGTTGGCCTGCTCTCGCGTCACACCCTGGCCATCGGGACCGAACGTCTTCCGCATCTGGCCTTCGAACTCCTGCTGGCGACGCGCCAGGTCTTCCGCCTGCCGCACCATGTCTTCCATCTGGTTGCCCGACTGTGCACTCCGCAGACCCTGCAGCATCTGGGTGGCTTCATTCAGCCGGTCAGCGGCGCGACGCGCGTCCGCCTCGGATTGCGGCGTACCCGCCTGCTGCGAAGAAGCGGCCTGACGCATATCCTGCATTGCCTGGTTCAGCGCCTGATTGAGCTTGTCGAGAGTCTGTTTGAGCTGCTGCGGATCGGCTCCGGCGATACGGCCATTCTGCTGGCCCATCTGGTTCTGCATGCGCTGCTGCTGACCCATTTGGCCTTGCTGCTGGCCCATCTGGCCCGGCTGGCCGTTCTGCCCCATCTGCTGCTGTTGTTGCTGACCCTGCTGCCCCATCTGGCCCGACTGACCGGACTGCCCGCTCTGTCCCTGTTGGCCTTGCTGACCCTGTTGACCTTGCTGTCCCTGCTGCTGACTTTGCTGTCCCTGCTGCTGACTTTGCTGTCCCTGTTGCGAGCGGCTCAACTGTCCGTTCTGGGCCTGCTGCTGCATCTGCTGCATCTGCTCCTGCAACTTCTGCGCTTCGCGACGCAACATCTCCTGCTCGTAGCGCTGCTGCGGAGTCTGCTGGCCCTTCTTCTGGGCATCAGCCAACTCTTGCTGCCGCCGCGCCAACTGCTTCAGCTTCTCGATCATGTCGTCGACCTGCCGTTGCTGCTGGTCCGCCGACTGCGGCCCTTTAGGGCTGTTGCTCTCGTACTGATTCTTTTCGGTATCGAGTTCCAGATCGAACAGGCCCTGCATATCGCGCGTGGCCCCACCACCGCCGCCACCGCCACCGCCGCCCTGGCGTCCAAACGCCACCTGGATGTCGCGGAATGTCGCTTCCGCCCGGAGCAGGTACATCAGCGCCTTCTGTTCCGGCGCCAGCGCATCGTCCCACTTGGCACCTTTGAGCTTCTCCGCGGCCGGCCCCATCGCCTCCACTGCCTTATCCATGTCATCGACGAAGCTCTTGAACGAATCTCCGGCGCCTTCGAGTTGCCGCGCCTTCATACGCGCCGACAGCGAATTCGCCTGGTCGCGCAACTTGGATTGCACTGCCGACAGGAAGGCCGAGTTCTCGGAGTCTGTGCCGCGCGCGCCCTGGCCCTTCGCCTGATTCCATGTCGCGGTAATGATCTCTTTCTGCCGCTGCGAGATCTGGTCCTGCTGCTCTCCGCCTCCGCCACCTCCTCCACCGCCGCCATCCTGCGACTGCGTGAAGTTCTTCTCAAACGGCTGCGCCTCGATGAAGAACATGTCGGTATTGGTAGTCGAACGGGCGTCCTTCGCGAGAGCGTACAGGCTGACGATATCGCCGGGCTGGACCTTGAAATCTTCCAACGCGATCGTGGCTGTGCCGGACGCAGATTTCGCGCCCTTATTCTGCATCAGCGGCACGACCTTCTCCGTCCCGCCATTGACGGAGTAATGCAACTCCAGAGCCCTCAGACCAAAGTCGTCGCTACCTTCCACCGCGACCGTCACTTCTTCAATTGGCGAAGCGCGGAAGTCACGGCCGGGGCGCGTGATCTTGACCTCCGGCGGATGGTCCTTCATCGCCTCGATGATGTAGTCTTCTCCCAGTCGCACATCCTCGCCATTCTCCACGGCAGCGAAGTGATAGAGCCCATCCTTCTGTATATGCACGTTGGCAACGAGCGTATTCTTGCCGCCCTCGCGCAAGGGCAGCTTCGTGCCGTCGTCCAGGAGAATCGCTCCGGTGGACAACGGACGGTCGGTTTCCGCGGAAACTTCGGCCACGGTGCCTTCCACCGCGCGCAGGTCTCCACCCGGATCTTCCACCGCGTCCGGCATGTCCGCCCACTTCGGGAAATGATAGGTAACGCGGACCTTCTTGATCGAAGGGAGATCGACTACGTTTAGTTTGTAGGTGGCGGACCGGACTCCGCCCGCCTCGACGTAATACTCGAGGGTTTCCGGCACGCCGGCGATCAGGAACTGATACGCATTCCCGCCCGGCTCGGTCCGCATCTCCGCCTGCTCCCACTTGGACGAACTGGCGTACTTTCCGAAGAAAGAAACCTTTGGCGCCGTGAAGCCGGACAGAGTAGCGGTGATGACCTGGTCGGCGCGCTTGCGAATCGTTTTGTTGCCGGGATCGACCTTCACCTCATAAAACGGCTTCATCTCGCCCTTAGGCATGCCGCCCCACAGGAGGGAAGTACCATAGCCCAGGAAGCCGGGACCCGACATCCCAAGCCAGATCAGAACCAGGGCAGCCACAACTGCGGCGGAAGAGAAGCTGAAGAGCAGCGCCGTTTTGGTGACCTCTTTCGGCGCAGCCTGCTGTGCGACCGTGAGCGTATCATCGGCGAGCAGCTCCAGGAAAGGATCGTGCGGGGTTTGTTCGAGACGCTCCGTGAACGTGAGCAGGCGCTCTTCGAATTGCGGGAATCGCTGCTCGGCCCGCCGCGCGGCGAAGCGCCGGTTCAGGCGAATCACCGGCACGATCAAGGCTACGGCCAGCGCCAGCGCCAACCCCAGGAAGAGGAATACGCGCGCGCCAATGACGCTCGGGTTGGAAAAGGCGAAGCTGTTCGCTACCAACACCGCCACGACCGTAAGTGTGAGAGCCGCGATCGCCGTCACCGCCGCACCGCGTGTCAGCGCGAGCAAACGTAAACGGCGTTCGATTACGCCCAAATACTCGGACAAACGATCCAAAGGTTTCATGCCGCCTCTTTGTCCACAGAAAGATGTTGATTCCCCAGCAACGATTCGGCCACTGCCAGTGCTAAGACCACCAGCATGATGTACCACCAGAGCGACAGAGGCTTTTCCTGGCCCGCCGTCGTACCCTCCCCATTCGCGGAGGTCCCGTTGGCTGTATTTTGCCACAACGAAAGAGACTCCTGCGTGGTTGGTGTCAAATCGGACTCATGGCGGTCCGCATTTACCGCCACCAGTTCGTTGCGGCCGTTGGGCCGCCTGATGTCGTAAAAACCGGCCTGCGTGAACTGGATATTGGGCACTTTGGTTGCCTCCGCGAGCGAAAATACCCTTTCGCCCTTCGGATCCACCACGTCCACGGCGGAACCGGTCTCCTTGGAGTCGCGAAGTTCTTCGTATGAGCCCACCAACACACTCGCAGGGCCACTATCCAGCCTTCCCAGGTAGCGCGCCGTCTGATCGATGAACGGTACGAAGGAGTTATGGACGGGGAAATCGTTCGCCACGTTGTCAAACGTAGAGGCGAACACCAGGATATGACCGTCGCCCATCTGCTCGTCGACGAGCAGCGGCGTCTGGTCTGCCAGTCTCACCACTACGCGCGAGTTCCCGGGCGCGATCCGGATCGCCTGATAAAACTTGATGCCATCCCACCGATCGTCCTTGGTGATCGCGGGATGGGATGCATCGAGCCATGCCGCAGTCTGGAAGCGCTCGCCCTCGCGCGCGGCGTACATCGAGGTTTCGATGTGCTCATCGGTGACCGGCACCTTGCCGCGCCGGGCCGCATTGCCTCCCAGCGTAATCAGCACAGATCCGCCGCCGCGGATGTAGTTGCGCAGCTCGTTTTCGAATGCCGGAGGCAGAGTGCCGACATCAGCCAGCACTACAAAGGCGTACTTCGACGGATTCAGGTTGACCGTCTGATCCACGGTCACCGGGTCGATTTCGAATGCGGACTGCCCCGAAGCTTCGAGCGCCGCCTTGAAATACAGCAGATTTTTGGTGACGGGGTCGTGCACGAAGAGGGCATGGCGCGGGTCGCCGCGCTCCACGGAGAAGAAGAAGCTGTCATCGGCCGTCAACGGATCGGCGGAATCGATCTTCACCTCTCCCTTGTTGCGCCCGTACGGGACGTCGAGCGAAAGGAACTCGACGGTGGCGCGGCCGTTCTCGGGAATCTCCGCGGTCTTTGTCTCCGTAACGCGGCCGTTGAGGATCAGCGAGACGTTACGGGACGCTTTGGGAGTGCCGTAGCCTGCCACGGTGACCAGCACCCGGGTCTTCTTGTTGTCATAAACGCGGCGCGGCGCCACTACATTCTCGACCGCAAAATTGGGCTCGGACTTCTTGAGCAACGGTTGCGGATCGAGACGAATGTCGGAATTCAGGCGCAGGTCGTTGAAGTTCGTCGGCATGCCGGACTGCTGCATGTCGGAGTACAGCACCGCGTGCATCGGCAAGTGCAAAGACTGTTGAATGGAGCGCAGGGTTCGGGTCAGTTCGCCGAACGAAGACCGCGCGTCGGAGGGCTCAATCGCGTTGATCGCGGCGTTGAGAGGAGCGTGATCATCCGTGACTTCGCTCATTACCTGCACGCGCTGCCCGATGGCCAGCACCTGTGCACGCTCTCCGGGATTGAGGCCCGAGACCAGCGACTTGGCAGCAGTCTTGGCGTCCTCGAGGCGAGTCCCAGCCCGCATGCTGAGCGAGTTGTCGAGGGCCAGCACGGTGACCTCACCCGAGCGCTTCATCGGCATCAATTTCTGCTCGATGTAAGGATGTGCGAAGGCCAGAACAATCAGCAGGATGAGCGCGGTCCGCAAGGCGAACAGGAGCAGATAGCGCAGGCGGCGATGCTTGATGGAACTCTGCGTGCGCTTCTCAAAAAACATCAGCGAGCTGAACGGCAGAGGCGTAGTCTTGTGCTTCTTAAGCAGGTGAAGCCAGACCGGTAAACCGATTGCGGCCGCGCCGGCGAGGAACCAAGGCGTGAGGAATCCCATTTAGAAGCGCCCCTTCCTTACGGCCAGATATTCGCGGAGCCCTTCATCCAACGGCCTGCCCGTATTCATCAGGAAGTACTCCATGCCGGCTCCGCGCGCCTTGCTGCTGAGCGCTTCGATGTGCGAGTCGATTCTCTTCCGGTATTCATTGCGGGCATATTCAGGGGAGACTTCGAGCGCATTGGTACTGTTTTCCATGTCGACGAGCAGCACCGGCTCGCGGAACTTGGGTTTGATCTCCTGCGGATCGAGCACATGAAACAGGATGACTTCATTTCCGCGGTGCCGCAGCGGTTCGACCGTCTGAATAATCACGTCCGGCTTCTCGTAAAAATCAGAGAGCACCACCACGATGCCGCGCCGGTGCAAGAAGTTCTGAAAATGTACAAAGGGCTTGGTGAAATCGGTATGGGTGCCGGTTTCCACTTTCTCGATCGCATGCAAAAGGCGGAAAAGCTGACCTTGCCGCGTGGACGGAGCCACGTAGTTGGTGACGTCTTCATCGAAGATGATGAGTCCGGCGGCATCGCGCTGTCCGTTGGCCATGTAGCAGAGCGAAGCGGCGACAAATCGCGAGTAGTCGAGCTTGGTGACGGGGTGGGAGCCGTACCCCATAGACGCAGAGGTGTCGAGAAGGATAAGAAGCTGGCTGTTGGTTTCCCCGCGATACCGCTTGAGAAAGCATCGATCGGTGCGGGCAAAGACGTTCCAATCGACGTGCCGCAAATCGTCGCCTTCGGAGTAAGCACGGTACTCGGCAAATTCCTGGGAGAATCCAAAATCGGGAGAGCGATGCAGGCCGGCGACGAACCCATCGACGACGGTTTTGGCGACCAGGTCGAGGCCTGAGATTGAGGCGAGTGTAGCAGGGTCTAGGAAGCGCTGGAGCACTAGTGGGACTCCTTTTTTACCGCGGAGACGCGGAAGCGCGGAGTTAAGCGCGGAGAGAGAACAAGAGAATCGGACAAAGGAGAAGGTTCCGGAGCCGGTCCGGTATACTGGTTCACCATTCGCTTGAGGCCGTCTTTCAAAACGGATACGTTGAAATTAATGATGAGTCCCACGCGTTTTTCTGCGATTCTCAGGTATGTTAATAACTGTGCCTGGTGTATCGGTAAGACACCTTCCACCGACTTGATTTCTAGAATGACGGCATTCTCGACGAGGACGTCTATTCGATACGAGCAGTCCAGCAGGACTCCTTTGTAGTTGACCGGCAACGATACCTGCCTCTGAAAACGGACGCCTAGAAGACTCAGTTCGCAGCAAAGACATTCTTCATAGGCAGATTCCAACAAACCAGGGCCCAGATGCCGATGAACTTCAATCGCGGCCCCAATCGCCTTCCGGGTCAGTTCATTCTCAAACGACGTCGAAACCCCTGACTCGGCGCATTCTTCACCGCTCTCTCCGTACTCTCCTCGAATCTCAGGATCGATTCTCATGCTCTCCTGGAATCTTTCTCCGCGTTCATCTCCGTGTCTCCGCGTCTCCGCGGTGAACTTGTTGCCGGGCTAGTCCTTGGGCGCGGGCTTCCACTCCAGGACCCTCTTTAAGATGTCGTCCTGTTTCAGGCGGTCCGATTCGGCGTGGAAGTTCAGCAGGATTCTGTGGCGCAGGATCGGCTGGTAGAGCGACCGCACATCGTCGTACGTCACGTGATACCGGCCTTTCATCAACGCCCTCGCTTTTGCCGCCAATACCAGAAATTGCGCCGCTCTTACGCTGGCGCCGTAATTTACGTACTTTTGGACGAAATCCGGAGCGTTTTCGTCTCGCGAACGCGTCACGCGGACCAGATCGATCGCGTGCTTCGCCACGCTCTCGCCGATCGGAACCATGCGCACTAACTGTTGGAAATCGAGAATTTCCTGATCGTTCGTGACCGGATCCGCGCTCGGGATCGTCGTCACCGTCGTCAGATCCACCACCTTCAACTCCTCCGCTGCCGACAGGTAATCCAGCACCACGTTGAAGAGGAAGCGATCGAGCTGAGCTTCGGGCAGTGGGTATGTGCCCTCTAACTCGATGGGGTTCTGGGTCGCGAGAACGAAGAACGGGGCAGGCAGTGAATAGATGTTCCCACGCACCGTGCACGAACGCTCCTGCATCGCCTCAAGCAACGCGCTCTGGGTCTTGGGGGGCGTACGATTGATTTCGTCCGCCAGCAGAATGTTGCCGAAGATTGGACCTTGCACGAAAGTCCAGGTGCGGCGCCCGTTCGCCGGGTCCTCCTCGATGATGTCCGTGCCGGTGATGTCACTCGGCATCAGATCGGGCGTAAACTGAATGCGCCGGAAGATCAGTCCGAGCGTCTGCGACAGGGTCCGCACCAGCAAAGTCTTCGCCGTGCCCGGCAGGCCGGTAATCAGGCAGTGGCCGCCGACAAACAGGCCGATCATTACCTGCTCCAGCACCTCCTCCTGGCCTACGATCACGCGGCGCACCTGCGTCACAATGTCGTTCTGCACCTGGCGGAAACGCGCAATGCGCGACTTCAAAACCTCCGGCTCCAACTGCGTTACGGTTGTTGGCATGAAAATTCCATTCTTATTTCTTGACGGTATCGTGCTGAGTTCCAGATTCGGTCAGTTCCAACAAGAGCTTCTGCGCCTGCCGATAGCCCGGAGCAGACTCCAGTGCCGACAGCAGTTCGTCCTTGGCCTTCTCATCTTCGTGGTTGGCATGATAGGCCCGTGCCAAATCGTAATGTGCTTTCGCCGGATCTAACGGCTTGTGCACCGCCACAGCGTTGTACTCGCGAATCGCGCCGGTCGCATTGCCCTGCGCCAGCCACAGATCGCCCAAGGATTCGTGTGCGGCATTCACCATGGGGTAAATATAGTTCAATCGTTCCAGTACCGCGGCGGCTTCCTTGGGATTGCCGGCTTCCTGCAAGAGCTTGGCGGCCTGTTGGATACCATCGGGATTGCGTCCGCCCGCTTTCACGTAGCGCTCCAGGACAGCAATGGCCGCCGGCTTATCGCCCTTGATGATGTACGCCTGCGCGAGCATCTCGTAGACGCTGTGCTCTTCTACGTAATCCGGATAATAGGCCAGAATGGTGTTTCCTTCCCGAATGACGCCATCGTAATCTTTCTTGGCCACCATTTCGGAAATCGCCTTCATGCCCTTTTTCCAGTCGTCGAAGTGCTCCACCGTGTTCTTGGTCTCAGCCTCGAGCGACGCCAGGAACTCCTTGTCGAATTCCTGCGGCTCCATCTTCAATTCCTTGCGGATCACCGTGGGCGTATCGTCGTCGCTGCCAAAATCCTTGAGCATGGCGAGCAGCGTGTCCCAGCCCCACTTCTTATTGATGTAGTCGCAAATGCGGCCGGCCTGAAAATAGCTGACCACCACCTGAGAAGAGGTTTTGGGGTGAATGAACCCGCGGTCCAGTTCGGCGACGGGCAACAATCGATGTTCCCTGATCGCCGTAAGTTCATCAGGCCCCAACCGGTCGCCCCACTCGGGCGAGACGGCGGTCTCTTCGTGCACCGCCAGCCCTTCGGTAAACCAGCGCGGCACCCGGTGATTCGTCATCGTCAGCGTGAACACGTGACTCAATTCGTGCCACATGGTGGAGGCCCAATGGAAATCGCCCGGCTTGCGGCCCGAGGGACTGTCCATCGCCACCGAGTATCCGAAGGTCACGCCCAGCGCTCCGAGGCCCGGCATGCCCATGGTGCGCACCGCGAAATCGTCATGATCCGGGTAGACTTCTACCTGTACCGGCCGATCAAGCTTGAACTTGTACTTCTTCTCGTACGTGTTGATGGCGCGCAGCATCTCCGATTCGAAATAAGGATGCAGCAGCTCGGCTTCTTTCTTATCCACCAGCAGAGTGGTGCGCGGCATGTCGTACGTCTCAAAATTCTTGCGCACGAAATACTTGTCCAGCAGCTTCAGCGAGTTCGAAATGGCTTTGCTCTGGTATCCGCTGTCCCAGCAGCCTTTGAGCAGGTTGTAGGCCTCGCGCGTGTCGCCCAGGCGCATCAGGTTGATACCAAGTTGAGCGCGAGCGCTGTCCAACTGCGGGTCCATTTCGATCGCTTTACGGTAGTAGCCGTTTGCCTCTTCATATCGCCGATTGAGCGTGAAAAAGTGGGCGGCTGTCTCATACCCTTTTGCGTCGTGAGGATCCCATTTGGTGTCTTTCTTGTCCGCCAGCCATTCAATGGTGGCGAGGATCGCTTTGCCCTGAACGGAATTAGAATCGAGGGCCAGCGCTTTATTCGCCTCCTCAATTGCCTTGGGATTGTTGTTATCTTCGAGCGCCAGGCGCGCCAGCAGTTCCTGCGCTTCGGTCAGCTTGGGATCGCTGTTCAGCGCTTTGCGGGCCAATTCCGCCGCAGCGCCATCGTACTGCTCGGCCGCCAGCAACGCCTCGCCCAACAGAGCACCGGCATGATCCTTCTTGATTTCGAGTGCCTGATTGAATTCCGCGTCGGCATCATCGGGCTGATTGCGATCCAGAAAGAGACGGCCCCAGCGGACCTTGATATCGGGATTATCGGGATACTTTTCGGAGAGCGCCAGGAACACGTCGTTGGCGTCTTTGTAGCGTCGGGCTTTCCAGAGGTTTTCTGCCTGCTGCAGCGTCTGGGCTGAAACCGCCGATGCGAACAGCAACAGGAGAGCGGGGCGGGACCATTTCCCACCCAATAGACTCAACCGGGCAGGGCCGCGCCCCGCCCCACTAGTCTTCTTCACTTGTCGATGGCCTCCTGGACTTTGGAGAGTTCGACCAAGAGTTGATAGAGCTGCTTTTTGTAGGCATCGGCCGGCATCGCGGCCTTCTCGTACTTGAGCTTGTCGATGGCCTGTTCCAGTTCTTCCTTGCGGTCAAGCAACTGGCGCTTGGCGGGATCCTTGGCCGCAGCTGCGTTCGCGCCCAGGCGCACCAGTGAGAAGGTGCTTGCCAGTTTCCCTTCGCCGTTCTCCGCCGATGGACTCTTTTCGCCTTCGCCCTTCCCTGTGTCCTCTAAAACAGAGTGCTCGGTGGCGAGTCGCTTCTGCGTATCGAAGAACTCGGTGGTCTTGCGCTGAGCGTAGTGAAAGGCTTCCAATGCGGAGACCGCTTCGTTCTTGTCTGCGTCCGCCGCCGGATCGCGCAGCGCTTCGGCCCAGTAGCGGGCGAAGACCGTGGCGTTCTTCTCGGTGCCGGTCTTTGTGGCCGAAATGACGATGCGGTTGGGTTTTCGCAGGGATTCGATCGATCCACCGCTGCAACTGGTGGTGTTGACGATCAGTTGCCGGGACGCCGGCACGTGGTCGAGCAGAGTCGACAATTCCGCAGCGGTAATGTCCGGCCCGGGAATATTGAACTTGTACTCGGTGCCGTCGTACGATCCGTGCCCGATCAGAATCACGACGACAGCGTCATTGGGTTTCGCCTGCTTAGCCAGATCATTCAGTCGCGAACGAATCTGTTCACGGGTGGGCGCCGTGAGAGTGACGATGTTGCTGTCGCCCCCGGCCTTCTTCAAGCTGGAATCGATATCTTCGGCCCACATCTTGAAGCGCTGATCGTAGTCCGGCTCGCCACCGAGTCCTGAAATCGTGACATAAAAAGTGGTGGCGTGGGCAGAGACGCCGCATAGGATGCCGAGCGCTACCCAGCCCGCAACCTTCGATCCCCAACCTCGGACGCGAGGTACGCTATTCCCTGCTCCCTGGCCCCCGGCCCCCGAACCCTGTTTCATACAACCCCCCAACGGCGTCGCAGGAGCCACTCACCGGCACGAAAACCCAAAGCCAGTAGGAAGATCGCCGGCATATCCCAAAGGTCGCGGGTCTCGCGGGTGGTAATCCCCGCTTCTGAATACGAGATTTCACTCGAAAGCTTGGACGCTTCCGAGGGCTTATAGTACCGTCCACCGGTCTGCTGCGAGAGCTTCTCGAGCAATTCCCGATTCTGCGACGTGTGGAAGTTCTCCGCCACCCCGTCTTCGCGCCGGAAGGTCAGCACCTCGTGACCGATCTCCTCGGTCTCGTGACCGGCGATGATCTCGGTGACGTAGGTGCCGGGCTTCTCCGCACTCCACTCGCCGCCATAGACACCTTCTTCGAGCGGCACGGGAGGCAATTCGAGGGTCGCGCTGGCGCCGTCCGGTCCCAGGAATCGAGCTTGCACTTTTGCGTTGTTGACGGGCTTGTACTGCTTGTCGCGCACCTCTACACGAATCGGCACCCGCGTCTCATCGGAAAGCACCGCCTTGGGAGTCGTGGCGGTCACCTGCCCGGGGGTATCGGTCACCAGATAACGGAAAAGCTGCTGCCAGAACGTGGCGAAGGTGGTGTCGGTATGATCCATCCACATTTTCCAGCGCCACACGCCGCCACTGGCAAAAACCATCGTGCGTCCGCGGCCGTAGTTTTCGGTAACGAGAAGCGGCATCTTGGGCTTACCGGAAGGAGTGGAACGCAGCAGCACCGTGGCGCCCGGCTTCGGCTCTCCGACCTCCTGGTAATTGGCCATTTGGGGCATCTTTTTCCAGTGGTCGGCGTTGCGGACGGGGTCGTCGTCGAGACGCGTAATTACACTTTGCGCACCTTCCGCTGTCAATTCTTCGCCAGTGAAGTCGCGGTGGAAGGTGCCCTTGTTCTCGGGCAGTTTGGTGGGCACGAGGTCGGCCAGGGGTGAATTTTGATAGCCGCCATCCGAGAGCGTAGCGCGTCCACCCATGAACAGGAGGCCGCCACCCCGGCGATCCACGAAATCCTTGATCAGCTGTTGCTGCGAGGTGGTGAAGTAATTGGCCTCCACGCTGCCCAGAATCAATGCCTGGAAGTTGAACAGATCTTCCGGCTTGGTGGGGAATCCATCCTCCAGATCCTTCTCGTTCGAACTCTTGGGAAACTGGCGGAGGAACTTATTCTGCGTGGGCCGAACCATGCGCCACAGTTCGATATCGGGATAGTCGTTCAGAGCGCGGCCGATGAAGGCGTAGTCCCACTGCGGCTCGCCATCGAAATACAGAACCTTTGGCTTTCTCGACTCGACTACAACCAGGCGGGTGACTTTGTTATTGAGGGCGTTGTCTTCCCCGGGGATCGGCTCCACGCCGATTTCGAGAGCCTTGGGACCCGCATCGCCGCAGTTGAAGACCACGTTTTCGGTTTGCAATTGCCCGTCCGTCTTCAGAGTAATGTCTTGAGAGGCGAGAACCTTTCCGTTATCGCGCACGGTTAATTTGGCGTGGCTGCCGGAAAGGCCATAACTCTGCAACTGCACCGCCGCCACCAGCTTTGACTGCGGGAGCGCGTGCACCGGGACGATAGCGTCCGAGATCTCGACGTCCTTTGCGGGGTGCTCCCGGCCGAACCCGATGGTGTGCACGGGAATACGCTGGCGGCGAATGGCGCTGATGGTATCGAGGTCGATTCCCCCCGCATTGTCGGCGCCGTCGCTCAACATGACGATCGCGCCCAAGGGGAGGGAGGACGATTCCGCGAGGACGCGCTCAAGCGTATCGCTGATGCGCGACGCGGGAGCGGCGGCGGTGAGTTGGTCGGTCTTCTGGATGCGCTCCGGCTCCTTGCCAAACTTGTAAATGCGCACCTGGAATCGTTCGCCCAAGGACTTCAGCAGTCCGCTGTCGAGTACCGATTTGGCGGCCTCCGAGCGGGTGCCGGAAGAGTCGGCGATCGACATGCTGCGCGAATCGTCCACGAGTACTGCGACCACGTTCTGTTGCGGGCGCAACGTGGCGACGCTCAACGCCGGATGCCAGAGCAGAAAGAGAATCAGCGCCACCATGCAGGTTTCGAGCACCCAGATGGCGATGGGGCGTAAACCACTCAGCATTCCGTGGTTACGGCGCACGTGCCAAAAGAGCAGGCCCGCGGCGACCAGAATCGCGACGGCAAGCAGCCAAAGCGGCCAAGGCGTCAAAAATACGAATTGGCCCTTGTGGAAAATGTTGGTCGGATACTTGAACAGAAGTTCGAACATGAAATCCACATCACGGGAGCATGGCGACAGGTATATGGACGCGCGTGGAGCTACCAGGCGTTACAGACAATCCCAGACTGCTGGGAAGTTCAACAAGCGGGCACATTTACGCAAAGCCCTCGTATGCCAAAAGGATAGCACGGGCTGAAACGAGTGATGGACGCGCAGCTAGCGACCGCGGAACGGTTCGGCCAGCGGCATCTGAATTTCGTCCGCCACCAGAGCCCTTCTCCGCGTCACCGGCGACCGGAGAAATAACACACACTCCTCAGCTCGACTTTATCCCATTGTTGAGAGCGCGATAACGGCAAAACAAGAGGAAAAGCAGACCTCAATGGGATTTTTAAATCTCGTCGCTCGGCCCTTACATTAGAAATTGTTGAAAGC